>Ga0209656_10000157_pt1 | contig 44348 bp, 38 predicted proteins | sample BogFormECP12_OM2_FD_188239 | JGI IMG/M metagenome (GOLD analysis project Ga0209656, IMG submission 188239) | Bog forest soil microbial communities from Calvert Island, British Columbia, Canada - ECP12_OM2 (SPAdes) (version 2) | ecosystem: Environmental > Aquatic > Freshwater > Wetlands > Bog ...
GTTGTCGCCGCCGGTGGCGCCCGCGGTCCCCGCGATTCAGGAACGCGGAATATTCCTGACGATTCGCTACAAACGTGCCGCCGGTCTGCACTTCGCGCCGCTGGGCGGCCCCCCCGGAGCCGGCTCCGGCGAACTTGCGGGAGTGGTGTATCTCGATGCCAACAACAACGGGCATCTGGACGCAGGCGAGAGCGGCGCGCCCAATGTCACGGTGGTGCTGGACGGGCGGTTCTCCGTGCAGACGGATGCCCGCGGGCGCTTCAGTTTCCCGATGGTGGTAACCGGTCATCACGTGATCACGGTCGTTCCCGACAACGTGCCGTTGCCCTGGGTGCTCACCAACGGGGGTCGCACGGAGGTCGAGGTCATGACTCGGGACCGCACCGACATCGCCATTGCGGCACAGCGCCCCCGGTGAGTTGACTGGCAGGGAACGTCCGGCCAAACACGTTGTCTAGTGAGGTAATTCCACGACGCGCCATCTCGGATGGTAGCATCCTGAAGCGTCTTCCTTAGCGAGTGCCGCCTTGCCAAGATCAGTCCGTCGCTTCGAGCTTCGCATCGCGGTAATCACCGCGGTCGCGTTGTTGATCGCGCAATTCGGCGCGCTGGCGCACGCCTACTCGCACACTCCGGCGGCCGCCCCCGCCTCGGCGCATCAATCCAACTCCGGCAGCCACGATTTCTGCGGCGACTGTCTCAACTTTGCGCCCGTGCTGTCGGCAGCCGGGACTCCCGACGCGCTTCCCGTCACCGTACCGCAGGGCCGCAGCCTGGCTGCCATCGCCGGCTGCCGCTCGCTCCTCGATCTCTCCCTCACCCTCGCCTTCCGCTCGCGCGCACCGCCTCTCGCTCGTTAGGACTTTTTGAAGTCGGCCGCATCGCTGCGGCCTGAGTATTGCCTGACGAGGAGTGGGATTCATATGTTGAGGATTGAAACGATTGCGCCGCTGCCGGCGCTTGCCTTGGCCGTATTCGCGGCGGCGCCGCTGGCGTCGATCGCTGCTGATGCCGACGACGCCAGCAGCGCTACCACGCTCGATGCCATCACCGTGATTGCGCAGCATTTGAACGAGGCGCGCAGCAGCATCCAGACGCAGACCGGCGCCTCCACCTATGTCATCGATGAGGCGGCCATCGCCGCGGCTCCCGGCGGCGATAATCAGCTGCTCAATCAAGTCATCATGCAGGCGCCCGACGTGGCGCAAGACTCCTTCGGACAATTTCACGTCCGCGGCGAACACAATGGGCTGCAATATCGGTTGAACGGCATCATCCTGCCGGAAGGCATCAGCGTATTCGGCCAATCGCTCGACCCGCGCCTGATCTCCTCGCTGACCCTGGTGACCGGCGCGCTGCCGGCCGAGTATGGCCTCAGAACCGCCGGCATCATCGATCTGAAGACCAAGAGCGGAGTGATCGATCCGGGCGGGGCAATTTCCCTGTACGGCGGCAGCCACGGCGAAGTGGCCCCCAGCATCAATTACGGCGGTTCCCTGGGCAGCATCAACTACTTCGTCTCCGGGGATTTCCTGCGCGGCGATCTGGGCATCGAGTCGCCCGACGGCAGCTCCAATCCGATGCACGATCATACGACCCAGTATCACGGCTTCGGTTACTTCGAGGACATTCTTGATGAGGAGAATCGCCTGAGCCTGGTATTGAGCACCTCGACCGGCAAGTTCCAGATTCCCAATCAAGCGGGGCTGCAACCGAATCTGGTGAACGCGAATGGCACGCCGCTCGCGGTCAACGGCCAAACCACCTATCCGAGCGCGATCCTCGACGAGAATCAGCGCGAGCTGAATCACTTCGCCATCGTGAGCTGGCAGCACTCCCGGGGCGCCGTGGATGTTCAGACCTCGCTGACCGCCCGGTATTCGAGCCTCACGTTCACGCCCGACCCGCTGGGCGATCTTCTGTACAACGGCGTCGCGCAGGACGCCTACAAGCAAAACGTCGCCTATGCGCTGCAGTCGGACGCGGCCTACAAGCTGACCGACGTGCATACCCTGCGCGGCGGAGTCTTCCTGCAGAGCGACCACTCCAGGAGCCTCACGAATTCGCAAGTGATCGCGCTCGATGCCAACGGCAATCAGATCAGCGACATTCCCGAATCGATCGTCGACGACGGCGCCAAGACCGAGTGGATCGAGAGCCTCTACCTGCAGGATGAATGGAGGGTCGTGCCGTTGGTCACGGTCAATTACGGTCTGCGATTCGACCACTTCACCGCCTTCACCAGCGCCCATCAGCTGAGCCCGCGCGTCAACGTGGTCTGGCAGGCGCTCCCCGACACCATCGTGCACGGCGGCTACGCGCGTTACTTCTCGCCGCCGCCCTTCGAACTCGTGGGCAACGAGACGGTGTCGAAATTCATCGGCACCACCGCGGGATCCGCGGTAACGCAAGCGGACACGCCGTTCGCCGAACAAGCGAATTACTACGACATCGGCGTGCAGCAAAAAATCTCGCGCCGCTTCACGGTCGGCCTCGATACCTATTACAAACAGTCGCATCAGCTCATCGACGAGGGTCAATTCGGCGCGCCCATCATTCTGACGCCCTTCAATTATTTGCAGGGCAAGCAATACGGCGCGGAAATTACCGGCAACTTCACCGATGAGGCGTTTTCCGCGTACCTGAATCTCGCCTACCAGAGCGCCAAGGGCAAGGGCATCGACTCGGCGCAGTTCAACTTCTCGCAGGACGATCTCAACTACATTGCCACTCATTACATTCATCTCGATCACGAGCAGCAATTCACCGCCTCGGGCGGCGCCTCCTATCTGTGGCTGGGCACGCGCTTCAGCGCCGACTTTCTGGTCGGCTCCGGATTGCGCGCCAGCGAAGTGCTGCCGGACGGCAGCGTCATTCCGAACGGTGCGCACCTGCCCGAGTACACTCAGATCAACTTGGGCGCCAGCCATGTCTTCGATTTGGACAGGGCCGGAACGCTGACCGCGCGCTTCGACGTCATCAATGCATTCGACAAGATCTATGAGATACGCAACGGCACGGGCGTCGGCGTCGGCGCCCCGCAATTCGGGCCGCGGCGCGGATTCTTCGTGGGGGTGTCGAAGTCTATCTAGGGGCTCCCCGCCCGGCGAACTGGTCCGACTGATACACAACCTTGCCGCCGACCACCGTCTGCAGGACTTTGATGTCCGCGATCTGCTCGGCGGGAATGTCGAAGAAGTTGCGGTCGAGGACGATCAAATCCGCGAGCTTGCCCACCTCGAGCGAGCCGGTCGATAGATCCTGATGCAATTCGTAGGAAGAGTTCATGGTGATCGCGCGCAGCACTTCGGGGCGGGACAGACCCTTGTCCTCGCTCAAGCGGCCTGCGTACTTGTGGTCGGGCTGGGGCGCGTTGGTGCGCGTGACTCCGACTTTGAGCGCAAACCATTCGTCGAGCGGATCCACCGGCCAATCGCTCCCGTAGGCGATGCGCGCGCCCGCCACCGCCAAAAAACCCGCAGGCTCCATGTATTTGAAGCGCGCCGGTCCCAGATACTCGCGCGCGCCCTCCATGGTGTCCGGCGCCTGTTTTTCCCATTGGAACGACAACACCGGAATCACGTTCAGCTGCTTGAAGCGCGTGAAGTCGGCCGGATCGACGATCTCGTCATGAGCGATGGCGACCCGGATGTCGCGTTCCGGAAATTGCCGCCGCAGCACGCCGATGCCGTCCAACCCCTCGCGCACGGCTCGATCGCCATCCGCATGCAGATGCGGCTCGAAACCGGCTTCCGCCACTTCGATCAGCAGCGCGCTCAACACGGGTGCCGGAAAATACACCTCCGGTCCGCGGCTTGAGGAAGGTGCCCAATGCGGATTGGCGGGAGCGCCTTGCAAGCTGAAATAGGGCATCAGCATCGCGCCCGTAAGCGCCGGCGCGGCGATCACCCCATCGAGAAACAGTTTCACATTGCGCACCGTCAGTGTCGGATCAGGCCCGATCTCGCCCTGGTCGTAACGCCGCGCCAGGGCCTTCACCATCGCCACCGCCTGCTGGGGCTGGGGACCCTGCGGCGGGGTGATCAGCACGGCGAAGTGCGCGCGCGCCGTGAGCTTTCCCGCGCCCTGCACCGTGGCAAAGGCCTCGAGCGCCGGCGCTTCAGCCATCGCGTCCAGGAACGTCGTCACGCCTTGTTTGCGAAAAGCATCGAGAGCGGCCGCCGCCGCCTTGACATTGTCGGCAGGCGTCGGCGCCGGAATTTGCTTGGCGACCGTTTCCTGCGCAGCATCCTCCAAAATTCCCGTCGGGTTGCCCGACGCGTCGCGGCCGAACCTGCCCCCGAGCGGATCGGGAGTCGATGCAGTGACGCCGGCGAGGTCGAGCGCCCGCGAATTGACCAGCGCGGTATGGCCGAACGATGAGGCGACGAAGATCGGACGTTTGGTTTTCAGCGCATCCAGCGTGCCCCGGTTGGTGATCGTGCCCGGCGGCAGCATGGCCTCCTGAAACCAATTGACCACTTCGAGCCAGTCATTCGGCTCGCGCGCCCGCGTTTGATCGAGACAGGACTGAATCCTCGCCTGCATCTGCTCGACCCGCAGCTGCTCGTAATTCAAGTTGCACTTGATGAGCGTGGCGCCGCCCTGCATGGGGTGCGAGTGCCCATCGACGAGCCCGGGCATCACCATCCGCCCCTGCAAATCGACCACGCGGGTCTTCGGACCCGTGAAGGCGGCGGCTCCGGAATCGCCGCCCACGTAGATGATGCGTCCCGCCCGGATCGCGAGCGCCTGCTGCACGCTGTCACGAGCATCGACGGTGTACACGTATCCATGCCGATACACCGTGTCCGCGACCACAGCTGCCCCGGATGCTGCGCCGGCCGCAGCCGCGTCGGCGTGTACACCTGGCGCGGTTAGTGCGCCGAGGACCGCGGCAAGCAGCGTCGCCGCCGCGCGAAAAGTCTTAGATCGCATCGAGTGCCGCTCCTAAATCCGCAATGAGGTCGTCGGCATCTTCGATGCCGACGGAGATGCGGATCAGAGCATCGGTGATGCCGATCCGATCGCGCGTCTGCTTGGGAACGCCGGAATGCGTGGTGCTTGCCGGATGGGACATCAGAGTCTCGGTCCCGCCCAGACTCACCGCCAGCTTGATCACCTGCAGCGCGTCGAGCAGGCGAAACGCCTCCGCCTCCCCGCCCTTGACCGCGAACCCGAATGTGGAGCCCGCGCTCTGACACTGGCGGCGGAAAACCGCGTACCGCGGGTCATCCGCGCCCAAGAAGCCAAGATAGTTGACGTCCGCGATCTTGGGGTGGCCGCGCAGGAAATTCGCCACCACTGCGGCATTCTCGGCCGATTTGCGCATGCGCAGCGACAGCGTCTCCATCGAACGCATGATCATCCAGGCGGTATTCGGATCGAGTTGAGTTCCGAGCGCGCCGCGCAATTTTTTCACCGGACCCACCGCCTCGCGCGATCCGACGACGCCGCCTGCCACCAGATCCGAGTGTCCGCCGACGTACTTGGTCAGCGAATACATCACGAGGTCCGCGCCGTGCCCCAGCGGCCGTTGAAACACCGGGCCGAGGAAGGTGTTGTCGACCGCCACCGGCGGCCGCCCGCCGCTCTGCCGCGCGCCGATTTGCACCGAGATTTCCCGCATCAGGGCGAGATCGACCAGGCTGTTGGTCGGATTCGCCGGCGTCTCCACCATCACCAGACAGACCCGGCCGCCGTTTTCCTTGGCGCGCTCGCTGGCGCGTGCGGCGGCCTCGGCGACCGCGCTCCTGTCATGGCCCAGAGTAAAGGCAACGGCGCTCACCCCGAACGCGGGCAGGGTCTTTTCGATGAGCGTCTCGGTGCCGCCGTACAAGGGCTGGCTCATCAGAATGACGTCGCCGGGCCGCACATGAGTCCACAGAACCGTGGAAATCGCCGACATGCCGCTGGAGAACACCGCCGCCGCCTCTCCCTCCTCCCACAACGCCAGTCGATCCTCGAGCACCTCGAGGTTGGGATTGTTGAAGCGCGAGTAGACGAGGCCGGAGGCTTGTCCTGCCACCGGCTCGCGCCGCCCCGAGGTGAAGTCGAAGAAATCCTTGCCGTCCTGAGCCGTTTTGAAGACGAACGTCGAGGTCAGGAATATCGGCGGCTTGAGCGACCCTTCCGAAAGAGTCGGATCGTAGCCATATCCCATCATCTGGGTTTCGGGTTTGAGCAGGTGCTTGCCGATCTTGCGTTTATGATACGAGTCGTAGCCCACGCTTGCCCCCACCTGGTCGATTTTGTGGGCACAATATAACCTGTCGGCCGGAAAGCGTGGAATGAATCAACCGTGGTACTCGTAGTCATCGCCGCTGCGGCGTTTCTCAGCACGTTTGCCGGCGGCCTGTTGGCGCTCAAGCTGCGCGACAAATTGCATTTGATATTGGGATTCAGCGCGGGCGCGGTAATCGGCGTGGCATTCTTCGATCTGCTGCCCGAAGCGATCGAATTCGGCGAAAAATATCACCCAGCGTCGGTGATTCTGTCTTTCACCGCGCTCGGCTTCTTGTCGTACCTGGTGCTCGACCGCATATTGTTGTTTCACGGCGAAGGCGCGCCGCGCGGCCGCTTTGCCGCCGCCGTGCTGTGCCTGCACAGCCTGCTCGACGGCGTCGCCATCGGGTTCGCATTTCAAACCTCGCGCGAAGTGGGGATCGTCGTCGCGATCGCCGTGCTCACGCACGATTTTTCCGACGGCATCAACACCATGAACATCGTGCTGAAAAACCAGGGGCCGAGATCGCAAGCCCTGTACTGGCTCATCGCCGATGCGCTGGCTCCCGTGCTGGGAGTCGTCTCGACGTTTTTCTTCACCCTTCCCGGCGAAGGTTTTGGCGCCGCGCTCGCGCTGTTCGCCGGATTCTTTTTGTACATCGGCGCCAGCGATTTGATTCCGGAAAGCTACCACGCACATCCGAAGTTCCTCACCACCGCCATGACGCTGTGCGGCGCGGCGGTCCTGTATCTGGCGATCGCCCTAATCGGGCAATAGCCGGGCGGCGGCGGGCCGGCTCGTCGCCGCGCTGCCGGCCGAGGCGGCCATGATGCAGACGATCGCCGCCCACTGGCTTGCGCTCAGGCGCTCGCCGAGAAAGCTCAAGCCCGACAGGGCGCCGAGCGCGGGGTTCAAGCTCATCAGGACTCCGACGGTTCGCGTCGGCAGCCGCGGCATGGCCAATATCTCGAGCGAATAAGGCAGTGCGCTCGACAGAAGCGCGACGCCGAGTGCGGCCGGCAGAATCGCCGGCGAGAACAGTTGCGCACCGGCTTGGGCGGCGCCGATGGGCACGATCACGATGGCGCCGACCACCATGCCGAGCGCAGTGGTCTGGCCGCCGTGTGCCGCCCCCGCCTTGCGGCCGAACCAAATATAGAGAGCCCAGCACGCGCCGGCGGCGAGAGCAAGGCCGGCACCCACAGGATCGAGCGGCTCGGCCTTAAGACCCAGCGGCAGCAGCGCGATCAGTCCCAGCGCCGCCATCAGAACCCAGACGAAATCGAGCGCGCGGCGCGACGACCCCATTGCCAGCGCAAGCGGCCCGGTGAACTCCAGGGCAACCGCGATGCCGAGCGGAATGGACCGCAGCGACAGATAAAAAAAGAAATTCATGCAGCCCAGCGCAAGGCCGTAGATCACGATCACCCGTACTTCATGCGGGCGGGGCCGCATGCGCCAAGGACGCCAGACAGCCCATAACATGAGCGAAGCCAAAGCCAGCCGCAGCGCGGCCGTGCCGGCGGCTCCCACGGCGGGGAACAAACCCTTGGCCAGCGCCGCGCCGGCTTGAAAGCAGACCATCGCCGCCATCAGAACCGCGATCGGCACGGCCACCGAGTCGGACTTGAGCCTCAAGCTTCGGAGCTGTCGCTGGGCACCTTGTCGCCAAGATGCAGATGCTTCATCACGCGGTTGAGATTCTTTCGGATGTCATTGAGCTGCCGGATGCTGACGCTGGTCTTCATCGCCTCCTTGAGCGGCTGCAGCGGATAGCCGCCATAGGCTCCGGCCTTGGGCACATCGCAGGTGACCGAGGATCGGCCCTGCAAGGTCACGTTGTCGGCCAGCGTGATGTGCGCGGTCACCACCGAATTGCCGCCGGTGACGAATTGCCGGCCGATCTTGGTCGAGCCCCCCATCATGAAGCCGGCCGTGAAGAAGCCGTTCTCCCCAAGATCGCAGTTGTGGGCAATATGACAGATATTGTCCAGCTTGGTCCCGGAGCGAATGTACGTGGACGTCAGGGTGGCGCGGTCCACCGCGCAGTTGCTGCCGATTTCCACCCCGTCGCCGATTTGTACATTGCCGAGGTGCGAGATTTTTCGCGGTCTGCCGTCCGGATCCACGGCGTAGCCGAAGCCGTCGCTGCCGATGCTGGTATGCGGATGGATCTCGCACTCGGCGCCGATCCGGCAGCCGGCGCCGATGAACACATGCGGGTGCAGCACGGTTCGCTCGCCGATCCAGGCTTCGTTCTCGATCACGGTGTGAGCGCCGATCAGGCAATCATCGCCGACCACCGCATGCGCGCCAACCACGCAATAGGGCCCGAGAAATACCCGCGCGCCGATGGTGGCGTCCGGGTGCACCACGGCCGTCGCGTGGCGTTCGCCCCATTGTTTGAACCGAAGGCATTTTCGGTCGAAGTACTTCAACAGCACGGCCATGCCCATGGAGATGCTTTGCACCGAAAAGCAGCAGCTGCCGGCATCCGTCGAGGAGTCGAGGCAGCCGCTCATCTTCGCGGCAACGATCAGAATCGCTGGATTGTGCCGCCGCGCTTCCTCGAGTTGCTGGGCGTCGCTGACATAGACCAGGCTTGCCAGCGAGGCGTCTTCGGGCGTGTGGCAATTGCTTGCCGCGATCTGCAGGTCGCCATGCAGGAACGTGAAAATGTCGGAATGTTGATTCTTGATGGTCTGAGCGATGAGCATGATGCCAATCCCTTACGATTCCGCAGGCGAACGCTCGGCAGAGTATGATCGCAATCGGCGCCCGGCGTGAACATTCATGTATGACCCAATCCACAATTTTCTCAAGCTTTGTCCTTTGATGGTGCTGGACGGAGCTTTGGCGACCGAGCTCGAACGCCGCGGCGCGGACCTGAACGATCCACTTTGGTCCGCTAAGTGCGCCATCGTACAGACGGACCTGATCCGCGAGGTTCATCTGGAATATTTCCGCGCCGGCGCCGACGTCGCCACGGCCGCAACCTATCAGGCCACCTTCGAAGGCTTTGCCCGCCGCGGCATCGATCAGCGGAGCTCGGCGCAGCTGATGCGCGGCGCCGTGGCGCTCGCGGCCGGCGCGCGCGACGAGTTTTGGTCCGGCCAAGCGAACCGAGCCGGGCGGCTGCGGCCCCTGGTTGCGGCATCCATCGGCCCCTATGGCGCGATGCTCGCGGACGGCTCGGAGTACCGCGGTCACTACGCGCTCGACGACACCGCGCTTGCGGACTTTCATCGACCGCGTCTCGAGGTGCTGGCGCATGCCGGGGCCGATCTTCTGGCGTGCGAAACCATCCCATCCCTGCGCGAGGCGAAGGTGTTGGCCGACCTGCTGAAGGAAACTCCCGAGGTTTGCGCGTGGCTGAGCTTTTCCTGCCGGGATGGCGCGCACACCTGCGAGGGCGACGATATCGGCGCCTGCGCCGCGGAATTGCAGCGCTATCCGCAGATTGCCGCGGTGGGCGTGAACTGCACGGCGCCGCAATACGTCGTTTCGCTGCTGCGGCGAATGCGCGATGCGACCGATAAGCCGCTCGTTGTCTACCCGAATTCAGGCGAATGCTATGACGCCTCATCCAAGCAATGGAGCGGCGAGCCCGGGATGCCTGACTTCGGCCAATGGGCGCGCGAGTGGCATGCCCACGGAGCCCGTTTGATCGGCGGCTGCTGCCGCACCGGTCCCGACGACATTCGCCGCGTGAAACGATGCCTGCTGCCCGAACACAGCGCGTTTTGACCGCCTGGTTTGCAGCCTTGGCGTTGGCCGCCGGCGCGGCTCACGCGGGCGAGCACTGCCCGGTGCCGGTCGCCTGGATGCTTGCAGTGCGCGGCGGCACCCTGTGCGTGGCCATCGATGAGCGGGCGCAGGCCGCCCAACTCCCCCTGCTGCGGGAGTGGGTAGAACGCTCCGCGCGAATTGTCGCGGACTATTACGCGGGCTTTCCGGCTCCCCTCGTGCTGCTGCGGATCGAGGCGGCGCCGGGCGGCGGCGTGGGCGGCGGCCGCACCACCAACGAATCGGGATTGATGATTCGGGTCCGGGTGGGGCGGGAGGCAACCTCGGCTGAACTGGCGGCGGATTGGGTGCTGGTACACGAAATGGTGCACCTTGCGCTGCCCGAATTGGGCCGTACGCACGATTGGCTGGCCGAAGGCTTGGCCACCTATGTCGAGGGCATAGCGCGCGCGCAATTCGGCAACCGCGAGATCGCCGACGTGTGGGCGGAATACCGGCATTCGATGCCTCTCGGTCTGCCGCATCCCGGAGAAGGCGGGATGGATGAGACTCCCACCTGGGGACGCACCTACTGGGGGGGTGCGCTGTTTTGTCTGCAAGCCGACGTGAAGATACGCGAGCAAACTCGGAATCGAGTCGGGCTGCAAACGGCATTGCAGGCCATACTGAAGCAAACCTCCGGGTATCGCGCCGAACGCAGCATTGACGAGGTGTTGCGCATCGGCGATGCGGCCACCGGCACTCGCGTGCTGCAGGATCTGTACCGGGAGAGCCGGGATACGGCGCTGACGCCCGATCTCGACCTGCTGTGGGCCCGTCTCGGCGTTCCCAATGATCCGAAATCCGCAGCCTTCGACGATCACGCGCCGCTGGCCGCGATCCGCAGCGCCATCACCCGCAAACCTTAGGAGCCCGGCTCCTTCGCCCGGCTCCTTCGGCCGGCTCCTTCGGCCGGCTCCTTGACGCTCAGTGCTCCGAGAAATTCGGCTCGCGCTTCTCGAAGAACGCGCGCACGCCCTCCACGCAATCGTGGGTCTCGAGCGTCATCTCCTGAGCGCTGCGCTCCGCGCGCAATTGTTCCTGCAGTGAATTGTCGAACGTCGACGCGTGCAGGGAGCGAATTTGACCGAGGACCGCGCACGGCCCGGTCGCCAGCCGGTGCGCCACCGTCTGCGCGCGCATCACCACTTCAGCGGCCGGCACTACTGCGTAGACGAGTCCCCACTCGAGGGCGGTCTTGGCGTCGATCCGTTCGGCAAGCATCAGCGAGGACAGCGAGCGGCCGGCACCGATGCGGCGCGCCAGATGAAAGGTGATGCCCGCATCGGGCACCAGGCCGAGACGCGCGAACGACGGCAAGAAATATGCGTTGTCGCCCGCAATGATGATGTCGCTGGCCAGCGCAAGACTCATGCCCGCGCCCACCGCGGCGCCGTTGACCGCCGCCACGATCGGAAAGCGGAAGCCGCTCAAGCGCAGAATCAAGGGATCCATGAAGCGGCGCATTTCGAAGTGCGCCCGCTGCCGCGCTTCTTGAGTTTTCAGATCCACCGAATGCAAATCCAGGCCGCTGCAGAAGACATCATTGCTGCCGGTTATGACGACGGCTCGAGCGCCGCTGTCTCCTTTTTGAACTTGATCGAGCGCCAGATGCATCGCGCGGATGATCGTGATGTCGATCGCATTGCTCACCGCCGAACGCTGAATCGCCAGCGTCGCAACTCCATCGGAAACCGTGAACGACAAAGTATTCGTATTCATTCGCCGAAGCCTCCTCAGCCTACTCGCCAGCCTGCACCTTCGGATCTCGAGCCTGATGCTCGCTGATATTGTTAAGCCGCCCTCTTTTGCCACATGCCTGTATCTCGATCATGCCCCCTGCCAACGGTCGCCGCAAGCTTGAGGGGATGCTGCGCCCCAGCCCGCCGCCGGCCGTTGCGCATGGGCAGGCGATACCGCAAACTGCCGCCGCGAATGAGCCACCCAAACTGGAGCAATACGATGCCGAGGATATTTATGCGGACACGCGCCGGGCACCGTTGTGCGGGGCACTGTTGCGCGGCGTACAGCTGCACCGGGCGCCGCTGCGTTGGGCGCCGCCGCGCCGGCCTGCTGCTGGCGCTGGCCGGCATCGTGCAGGCGGCCGTGGAACTCCCGGCGGTCGCCGGCGACTCCTTGCCGAGCGAGACCCCGGCCGTTTTCGTTCCGCGCGAGGAAAGCTTCGACTACGTGAAACGCCAAGTCATGATCCCGATGCGCGATGGGGTCAAATTGCTGACCCTCATCCTCATTCCGCGCGGCGCGCATCGCGCGCCGATTTTGCTGACGCGAACCCCCTATGGCGCGACGGAGCGCATCTCGAAGAACCCCAGTGCGCATCTGTCCGCACTGATCGACAGCACCGACGTCGCGGACGACGCAGTGCTCAACGGCGGCTATATTCGCGTGATGCAGGACATACGCGGCAAGCACGGCTCGGAAGGCGACTACGTCATGACCCGGCCCTTGCGCGGGCCGCTGAACCCGACCGCCGTGGATCACGCGACCGACACCTACGACACCATCGATTGGCTGGTCAAGAACATTCCCGAATCCAACGGCAAGGTGGGCATCCTCGGGATTTCATACGATGGCTTCACCTCGCTCATGGCCTTGGTGAATCCGCATCCGGCGCTGCGCGCGGCGGTTCCCATCAATGCGATGGTCGATGGCTGGAGGGGCGATGACTGGTTTCACAACGGCGCGTTTCGCCTCGACAGCCTGACCTATTTCCATGGCCAGGAGGCAACCCGCGGCGCCGATATCGCATGGTGGACGGATCACTACGACGACTACGACACGTGGCTCGGCGCGGGTGCTGCCGGCGACATGGCGCGGCTGCACGGGCTCGAACAAGTGGGCTTCTGGCCCAAGGTCATGAACCACCCGGCCTATGACGCCTTCTGGCAGGACCAGGCACTGGATAAGATTCTCGCCAAACAAGGCGTCTCGGTTCCCGTGATGCTGGTGCACAGCCTGTGGGACCAAGAAGACATCTACGGCAATATCGCTCTTTACAAGGCGCTCAAGGCGCTTAAGCCCGACAATCCCAATCTGTATCTGGTCATCGGACCCTGGTTTCACCATCAACAGCGGCTCGACGGCAGCGCGATCGGACAGATTCGCTTCGGCAGCGACACTGCGCAGTATTTCCGTCTGCAGGTGCTGCGGCCGTTTTTGGATCATTTTCTCAAGGACGAACCGGCGCCACTCGGGTTGACCCCTGTCACGGCATTCGAGACGGGCACGAACCGTTGGCTGGCTCTGCCGGTCTGGCCGAGCGGCTGTGCATCCGGCTGCGGGATCGAGCGCCAGAATCTCTATTTGCAGGCGGGCGGTCATCTGGCCTTGGGTTCGTCCGGCGCCGCGGCGTCCGGCTTCGAGTCCTATATCTCGGATCCCGCCAAGCCGGTCCCGTATCTGCCGCGCCCCATCCACATCGCAGGCGATGAGGGCGAAGCAAGCTGGCAGACCTGGTTGGTGAGCGATCAGCGACATGCGGCTGCGCGCACGGACGTGCTGACCTACGCCACACCCGTGCTGACCGAGCCCGTCAAGATCAGCGGTGAACCCATTGCCAACCTCGTCGCCTCGACCAGCGGGAGCGACGGCGATTTCGTGGTCAAATTGATCGACGCCTACCCGGATGAAGTCGGGCGCGAGCCCAAGATGGGCGGCTATCAGTTGATGATTGCAGCGGACATCCTGCGCGGGCGATATCGAGATTCGTTGAGCAATCCCAAAGCCATACCCGCCGACCAGAAACAGGTCTATCGCTTTGCCCTGCCGACCGCCAATCATGTGTTCCTGCCCGGGCACCGCATCATGATTCAAGTGCAATCGAGCTGGTTCCCTCTGTACGACAGAAACCCGCAGAGCTATGTCGAGAATATCTTCCTTGCCAAGCCCGCCGACTACAAAAAGGCGACCGTCAAAATATTCGACGGCGGGTCGAACGCCAGCTTCATCGATTTGCCGGTGGTGCGTTCGGGTCGCTGAGCCTAGCGCCCCCTACCCTCGGGTTCGTGCTTCTCGTTTTTCGGCGCCTGCGGCTTCGCGGGTTTCGGCGGCTGGGGCTTGGGTTGGGGCTGGTGCACCGCATTCGGCTGAGCACCCTGCGGCGGATGCGCCACGTTCGCCTGAGCACCGCCCTGCGGCGGATGGACCGCGTTCGGCTGAGCACCGCCCTGCGGCGGATGGACCGCGTTCGGCTGAGCGCCCGGCGCAGCGCCGGAGCCATTGTAGCCATGCTGTGCCGCGGCCGGCTGCAAACCACCGGCGCCGCTGGGGCCGTGCTGCTGCGCGCCCATCGGAGCCGCGCCGCGCGCACCGACCACGCCGGGGGCATTGAACGCGGCGGGTTTCGGCGTGGCCGCGATGGCGGGATGACCGCCGTTGGCCTTCGCCTGCAGCGCCGGATTGCTCGCCGCCTGCTGAATGTGCTGCCGCTGCAGCGGCGTCGGCGCGACATGCGGCTCTTGCGCCGCCGACCTTTCCGCGGGAGTCGGCACGGCTGCGACGCCGCCGGCACCGCCGTTGTAGCTCACTTTATTCACGGTGACGTTGTTGATGACGGTGGTGTTGTAGGTGTTGTGAATGTTGGTCACGTTCACATTGGTGACCGCCTGATTGTAGGCGAATGAATTTCCCGCCCAGCGGCCGCCGGCAAAGCCTACGCCCACGTAGCCGAACCCATAATTCACGCCGCCGTAGAACCCGACGTGCGGCCCCCAGTAGCCCACGTGGAACGCATAAACGCCGCCCACGAAGCCCCAATAACCGGGGGTCCACAGCACTCCGACGCGCGGCGGCTGCACCCAGGTTCCGGGCACCCAGTAATATCCGCCCCCGCCCCAGGCCCAGTAGCCCGGAGTCCACAAATAGCCATCTTCAGGACAGGGCGGCTGCTCGTAATCCGGCAACGGCGGCGGAGCTTCCGTCGCATGCACTTCGACGTCCACGCCCGGATCCGCGTAAGCCGCTGCCGGCGGCGGTGCGGAGTACACCGGAGGCGGAGGCGGCGCATACACCCGGGGTGGCGCCGCAGTGACCACGCAACCGCCGAGGAGCGTCGCCGCCGACATGGCCAGCACTGCGCCCGCCAGGGGCAGCGCGGCGTGTATGGAGCCTTTCAGTGATGTACTCATAGTATCCCGCCAATTTAAGGTTAATCCCGAGCGTACGCGCCCGCACGCCGTCCGTATAACCACCAACGTCACACTTTGAATATCGGCTAGCTGTGTGAAGCGAATGTAACGCGGCAGGCGCTCGGTCCGGTCAAAGCCGCGGTGGCACCGCCCGGTAACGCCATACCGGGCGGTGCCGATGCCGCACGGACTCGCTAGCCGCCGTCGATCGAGCGCTTGAAGGTTTCGGGCAGAAAGAACAGCCCAATGACCAGCGTCGCGCCCGCCACCACGATGGGATACCAAAGGCCGTAGTAAATGTCGCCGGTCGCGGCCACCATCGCGAACGCTGTCGTCGGCAGGAAACCGCCGAACCAGCCGTTGCCGATGTGATACGGCAGCGACATGGCGGTGTAGCGAATGCGCGTCGGGAACAATTCAACCAAGAGCGCGGCAATTGGTCCGTACACCATGGTCACATACACCACCAAAATGAACAGAATCAACACCACCATGGGCTTGTTGATGGTGGCCGGGTCGGCCTTGTCCGGGTAGCCGGCCGCCGCGAACACCGCCTTCGCCTCCTTTTGGAAGGCCGCGATTGCGGCCTTGCGCTCCTTCCCCGTCACCACTTTGGGGTCCGGGGCGGTCAGGGTGCTGGCGCCGCTGCGGATTTGCGCAATCGTCCCGGACGGCGCGTCCTCTCGCTTGTAGGAAACGCCCGCCTTCGCCAGAAAACTCTTGGCGATATCGCAGGACGTCGAATCGAAAGTTTTCTTGCCGATGGGATCGAACTGAAACGAGCATTCTTTCGGATCCGAGACCACCGTGACCGGCGCGGAGGATTGCGCCGCGTACAGAGCCGGATTCGCATAGCGCGTGAGCCCTTCGAACAAAGGGAAATACGTCACGATCGCCAGCAGGCAGCCGGTCAATATGATGGGCTTCCTGCCGATCTTATCCGACAGCCAGCCGAAGAATATGAACCCGGGTGTCGCCAAGGCCAGCGCGATTGCCGTCAATATATTGGTGGTCGCACCGTCGACTCGCAGCATCCTCTCGAGAAAGAACAGCGCGTAAAACTGCCCCGTGTACCACACCACGGCTTGGCCCATCACCGCTCCGAGCAGGCAGATGATGACGATCTTGAGGTTGCCCCAGCGGGCGAAGGCTTCCGTCAGCGGCGCCTTCGAGCCGCCGCCCGTGCCTTTCATCTTGAGAAACACCGGACTCTCGGACAGCTGCATGCGAATCCACAGGGACACGGCCAGCAGCACGACGGATACCAGGAACGGGACGCGCCAGCCCCAGGCCTTGAACGCATCCTCCCCAATCAGGGTGCGGGTGCCGATGACCACCAGCAGTGCCAAGAACAGCCCGAGCGTGGCCGTGGTCTGAATCCAGCTGGTGAACAGCCCGCGCTTACCGCGTGGCGCATGTTCCGCGACATAGGTCGCGGCGCCGCCGTATTCGCCGCCCAGCGCCAGACCTTGCAGCAAGCGCAACAACACCAGCATGACGGGCGCGGCGACGCCGGCCGTGGCGTAACTCGGCAGAACGCCGACCAAGAACGTGGCGCTGCCCATGATGGTCATGGTGATCAGGAAGGTGTATTTGCGCCCTACCAGATCCCCCAGGCGTCCGAATACCAGCGCGCCGAACGGTCTTACCGCGAATCCGGCGGCGAAGGCCGCCAAGGCAAAGATGAAGCTGGTCGTTTCATTGACGCCGGAGAAGAATTGGGCGCTGATGATGACCGCCAGCAGGCCGTAGAGATAAAAGTCATACCACTCGAACACGGTGCCGAGCGAGGACGCCCCGATCACCAGCCATGTATCGCGCGCGGCCCGGAGGTCCCCGGGCGCAGCGTGGGTCGCAGACCTGGTAGCCATAAAATCTCCCGTTGTTATTGTTGCCCTAGTCTATCGCTTTGGCGGCGCAGCGGTAACCGCTGCCCGCAGTTCCATGAGCTTCGCTTTGACCGCGGCCGCATTGTCCGGGCCCATTCGGATCAGCAATTTCTGCCCGGCGGGGCGAGCCTCGAGCGCCGGGTCGGCGTAGGTATACATGACGTTCGGCCGCACCAGAGCGATGGGAGCCGCGGGCTGGGGCGTCGCCAACAGGACGTCGATCACCTGCACCAGCCTATCGTTGAAATAACCGTTCGGATACCCCAGTTCTTGATAGGCCTGCTGGAACAGCGGATAGAATCGAATGTAGACGGCGGCGAGCTGCTGCATGTCGAGTTTGCTCAACATCGCCACCAAGGGCTGATAGCGCGCGAAATTTTTCGGATCGAGAGTGGCGTGCAGTTCGTCGCCGTCGGCGGCAAAAGACCCCACAATCGGTACGATCGGCCGCTTCTCAGCGGACACTTTTTGCCGCGGTAGGTTGTCGACCGTGACCACCAAGTGACGGACGATGCTGTCCGGCCGCAGATAGTCCTTCACGGCGGCGGCCCCGGCGAGCTGACCGAGCGCATCGCGCAGCGCCGCGTCGCTGTCGGCGAGCGCAGGCAAGGGCGCCTGCGATGCGGAGTTCCCCGGCGCCGCGGGCAGCGGGTGCTGGGTGGCGGACTCCTCGGACGGCTCGGGTGGCAAGGGCGTCTGCACCGCCGCCGGCGCGCTCGGCGCCGCCGCTTGACGGCTTTGCAGGTAGTACCAGCTACCCCCGGCGACTACCAGCACCGCGGCCGCCACTCCAAGCATCGGCTTGTTGATCATCGACTCTCCTTGAGGACTAGCCCGCTCCCGCTCGAGGCGCTCCCGCCGACGCCCTCGGCATGCGCAATTGAAGCTCATGGCGGCGATAGTCGATGACCAGCGTATCGAGCAGACCCAGCGCGTCCATGCCGATCAATATCGCGGGCTCGTTCAAGAGCTTCCATTGCTTGAAGATGTACATGTCGGCAAAGGTGACGCCGGGATCGGTGATGCGGATGCTGCCGAGGCCGATCGCGGGCATGGGGATTATTTCACCATTCTGCACGTCCTTGGTCGCCCCGACGATTTGGTCGGGCTTGCCCCTGAACTGCAGGGTGTGCCGGGCCAGGGCATGCTGTAGCGCCAGATTCGCGATCGTCGTCTGACCGCCGGTGTCGATGATCGCCTTGACGCGTATGTCGCCGACCAGCGCGGGGACCACGACCAGGGTCTCGCGCAGTGAATAAAACGGTATATCGACGAAATCCCGCGGCGAGCGCTCATTGCGCGAGAAGGTAATGACGATCTTGTCGTGACGAAAGTCGATGAAAACACGCTTGCCGTTCAGGCCCTCGCCTCCGAGTATGCCCTGAGCGCCGCCGAGCGCATCCGGCACGATGGGCAAGACCGGAGAGTCGACCGAAAGATCGCCGACGGTGAGCGTTTCGACGTGAATCGTGGGCACCGTCGCAAAACCCGTGACCCCGCGCAGTATCACGGGCGGCGATTGATCCGTCGGGATCCCGAGCGCCAATGCGACCAGCGCGGTGACGGCGCTGTGACTCGCGCCGGTGTCGAGCACCAAGCGGAACGGCCCATGACCGTTGATCATGACCGGCGCCCAGATGCGTCCTATTTGATCGCGCCGGGTGGGCGAGACGTAGCGCGGCTCCGGTGCTTCGACCATGATTTCGGTGAGCTGTTCGATGCTCGCGGCGGTGGCGGCCGGCGTCGGCGTCTCTGTCACCGCGCCGCTTCCCCATTGGGGGCAGAGCGCCCAAGCGCAAATCAGCGCGACGCATGCGGCACGGGGTTTCCGCTGAACCCCTTTGCCGAATATTCCGCCAACCGCTTCGTTCACTGCTGCAACCGCCTTACGGCTTATTGGAATGTCGCCGAGCCATTTGCCCGAGGGTCCGCTTCGCTCCGTCATAAAATCATAACACCGGCTGGAGTAGCCACCAACGCCTGATTGGAGGCCGGCGCCATGTTGCGGATCTCGCGCGGTATTGCGAATATCGCCCGATGCCCACCGGAATCACTCGCCGCGACTTCATGAACGGCATCGCAATTGCGGTTGCCGGGGCCGCCGGCGTCGATTTGTCGCCGGCGCGCGCCGCGGACGCCGCCGCCGTGGACACGCCGGCGCCGCAAAGCTATCCGCCGGGCCGCGGCGGCTTGCGCGGCAGCCATGTGGGCTCCTTCGAGGCGGCGCATCGTCTGCGGGACGGTTCACCCTTCGATCTATCGCAGGCGGTGCTCGCGGAGCGCCACGATCTCATCGTGGTCGGCGCCGGCATCAGCGGGCTGTCGGCCGCGTACTTTTACAGGCAGCGCCGGAAGAATGCCCGCGTCCTGATCCTGGATACCAACGACGATTTCGGCGGCCATGCCAAGCGCAACGAATTCTCGGTCGCCGGCCGGACGCTCTTGGGCTACGGCGGCACTCAGTCCATCGACAGTCCGGCGCACAGTTGGGACGGCGTGGCCAATGGTCTGCTGAAGGATCTCGGCATCGACGTGAGGCGCTTCGACAAGGCCTTCGACCAGGAATTTTACGCTCGCTGGAATTTGCGGCAGAGCGTGTTTTTCAAGAAAGAGGCGTTCGGCGTGGACCGCCTGGTGCGCCGGCCCTTCGGCGCTTGGCAGGACTTCAACGAGGATCCGCCCGACGAGGCGGCACTGCGCGCCTATCTCGATCAATTTCCACTGGGCGCGAACGCGCGCGCGCAATTGTTCGAGATGATCTGGTCGGATCGCGATGTGCTGACCGGCAAGACGCCGCGCCAGCGCCAGGCCGTTCTCGAACACTTGAGCTATCGCGATTTCATCAAGCGGTATTGGGACGCCGATGACGAGGTCGTGAAATTCTTGCAGACGCGTACGCACGAGCTATGGGCGGTGGGCATCGATGCCGTGCCGGCCAGCGAGACGCTTGCCATGCCCGGCCTCAAGGCGCAGCGTGCGGCACTGGGGCAGGAACGGGAAGAGCCCTACATTTACCATTTTCCCGACGGCAACGCCTCGATCGCCCGCATGCTGGTGCGGCAGCTCATACCCGGTATCGCGCCCGGCAACACCATGGAGGACATCGTGCTGGCACGCTTCGACTATGCGCAGATCGATGTGCCCGAGCAGCCGGTGCGAATTCGCCTGAATTCGACCGCGATCGACGTGCGCAATGCCGCTCACGGCGTCGAAGTCGCCTATGTGAATGGCGGCACGGTCGTGCGTGCCGCCGCCGCCGATTGCGTGCTCGCCTGCTATCACGCCATGATTCCCTATATCGCCTCCGAGACCGGGCCTGAGCAGCGCGCGGCGCTGCACGACAATGTGCGGGCGCCGCTGGTGTACGTGACTGTGGTGGTGCGCAATTGGCATCCCTGGCACAAGCTCGGAGTGGCCTACATCGACAATCCCGGCGGCATGTTTTCCGCCGCCCTGGACTATCCGGTCAGCCTCGACGGCTATCGGTTCTCCGCCGATCCTGCGCAGCCCGCCTGCCTGCACTTGGTGCACACGCCCGCCGCACCCAATCAGGGGCTGAACATGCGCCAGCAATACCGCGCCGGGCGCGCCCGCCTCTACGCCATGAGTTTTGCCGACTTCGAGCGGGAAATCCGCGACGAGCTGTCGCGGATGCTGGGTTCCGCGGGGTTCGACTTCGATCGCGACGTCACGGCGATCACCGTCAATCGTTGGCCGCATGGTTATGCCTACACGCCGACGCCGCTGTACGACGATCCCGCTGCCCAGGATCGAATCGCCCGGCTGGCGCGCCGGCGGCTCGGGCGCATCGCCATCGCCAATTCGGACTCCGGTTGGGATGCCTATACCCAGGTCGCCATTGATCAAGCGCACCGCGCCGTGATGGAACTGACGGCCTAGAAATTCTCGGTGTCGACTTCCGCCTGGGTGGCGGCGCTGTAGCGCTCGCCGACGACGCTGCGCTGATTGATGAGGGCGTCCAGCCGCGCGATCATGTCCGCCGGCAATTCGACCGTGGCAGCGCCTAAATTCTCCTCCAGATGCGTCTCGCAGGTGGTGCCTGGAATCGCAACCACGTGCTCGCCGCGCGTCAACACCCAGGCCAGCGCCAATTGCGCCATGGAAGCGTGCGCTGCGCGCGCCAGCCGCGCGTACTCCTCGAGCAAGCCCAGATTCGCGGCATAGGCCTGCGCTTCGAATCGCGGCATGCTACGGCGCAGATCCTTCGCCTCCAGCGTGGCAATATCGCGAAGCGCGCCCGTGAGAAACCCTCGCGCCAGCGGACTGAAGGCGACGAAGGTCGCGCCGACGCTGCGACACGCCTCGATGACGGCAATTTCGGGATTGCGTGTGCAGAGCGAATATTCGCTCTGCACCGCGGCGATCGGATGCACGGCATGCGCGCGCTCGAGCGTGGCCGCCGACACTTCGGACAGGCCCACGGCGCGGATCTTGCCCTCGCGCACCAATTCCCCCAACGCGCCGACGCTGTCCTCGATGGGCACGGACTTGTCCCAACGATGCAGATAATAAAGATCGATGACCTCGGTACGGAGGCGCCGCAGGCTGTCCTCGCAAGTTTGCTTGAGTGTCGCCGGCCTGCCGTCGATTACGCGGCGCATTCCCGATTCGGATTTCACGCCCTGCACGCCGCACTTGCTCGCCAGCGTGAACCGCGAACGCAATGGCGCGAGCGTGCGCCCCAGCAATTCCTCGTTGGCGCCAAAACCGTACAGCGCGGCGGTATCGAAATGCGTGACGCCGAGATCCACGGCACGCAGGAGAATTCTCGCCGCCGCATCCGGCGCCGGCGGAACCCCGTAGGCGTGGCTCAGGTTCATGCAGCCCAGCCCCAGGGACGACACCATGAAAGGACCGAGCTTGCGATGGTTCATGCGCACAGGCCGAGCGCGAGCGCGCACGCCGTGGGTTCGTCCAACAGCTCACGGCTGCGCCTTGCGCCCGCACGCCAGTCCGGCCCGAGCTGTTGGTTGAGCGCCTCCACCACGGCGGCTCGTACGCGTTCTGCGGCCGGCCGGCGGCGTGCCTGCCCGTGTGCGTCATAGGCGACGTCGGCGCAGGCGGCAATCCGCGCGGCCGCGTCGTAGCGCCGTTCCTTGCAGGCGAGCAACGCCATCGAGTCAAGCACCATGTACAGCTTGCCGGTGTCGAACCGCGCGGACAGTTCGTACAATTCTGCGGCGGTCGTGCGCGCCTCGTCGGTCTCACCCGCAATCAGCAGCGCGCTGAACGTCACCACCAGCAATTCGATCCGCGTTTCACGACGCCCCACGTGCCGCAAACTGAGCGTCAGCGGGCGGCCAAGTTGCAGGGCGGAGGCCGTATCACCGCACGCGACGTCCAGTTCTACGATGTTGACGGACGCAATGAGCGCCTGCCGCTCGCTGGTGGTCAGCGCAATTCTCAAGGCGCGCTGATAGGCGCTGCGAGCCGCGATGAAGTCTCCGGCACTGGTCAGCAGCGTGCCCTCCGTCAAGGCGCCGTGCGCCAGCAAGCGCGCCGGCCACGCGGGGTCCTCGAGGACCCGGGCTGTCTCGAATACCGAACGTCCGGTGTCGGCCGGCCAGTTGTGGGCCAGTTGCATCAGTGCATGGTAGCGAGAGCGGCTATCGCTCGCCTCGGCGTGCATTGCTGCTGCAAGTTCCGCTGCGTAACGCGCTCGGTCGCACTGCCGCGTCGAGTCGTAAGAGGCGATTGCCTCCCAGAATCGGCCGACGCGGGCGCGCGGCAGGGTGTCCGAAAGTAGGGCAAGCACCTGCGTGTAACGCGCGCGGCCTTCGGAATGCAGATCGGCCTCGACGAACAGCGGCCAGGCGGAACCGTACAGCGCGACGCCGAGTTCGCGGTCATGGCGAACCGCCCACTCCATGGCCGCGCGCACGTTGTCGATTTCCGGCTCGTATCGATGCAGCCAGATGGCCTCGTCAAGCGACCAGTATTCTTGGTAGGCCAAGTCGAGCAGTTCCAACATGGTCCGGGCCATGCGTCCCCGCGCCGCGTCCAGCTCGCCGGTGCTGCCGAGTTTTTCGAGCGCGTATTGGCGCGCAGTCTCGAGCAGCGTGTACCGCGGCGGGTCGACCGCCATGGCGGTCACGAGCGAGCGGTCGACCAGCCGCCCTATCAGGTCCATTGCTTCGGAGGTATCGACGTGCTCGTCCGCCACGCAGCGCGCGGCCGCCCTCAGCGAGAAGCTTCCGGCGAACGCACCGAGCCGGTTGAAAACCCGCTGTTCCGAGGCTGCGAGCAATCCGTGGCTCCAATCGAACGCCGTATGCAGCGCGCCGTGGCGCGAGTCGTGCGACCGTCCGGCGAGCTTCAGCAGTCGAAACCGGTCATCGAGCCGATCAAGCAGCGCGGCGAGCCCGAGTGCCGGAACGCGGGCGGCCGCGAGTTCGAGTGCGAGAGGTATTCCGTCGAGCCGCCGGCAGATCTCGGCCACCAGAAACGTATTCGCGGCGGACAGCTCGAAGCGCCGGTCGGCCGCGGCGGCCCGTTCGGCGAACAACGTGACGGCCGCATACCGCGCGGCCTCAGCCTGCGGAGTTTGGGCATCCGGCACCGCGAGTACGGTCAGGCGGACGACTATTTCCCCTACGACCCCGAGCGGGGCTTGACTGGTCACCAGCACGCGCACCCTTTGCGTCCGCGATACGAGATCGGCCAGCGTCATTGCGAGCGAATCGCCGAGGTGTTCCGCGCCGTCCATGATCAGGAGCAGCTGCACCTGTTCCAGCGCCTGGTTCAGCGCCGCGAATCCGTCTACGCCGTCGGGCAGCGCAAGCCCGAGCGCGAGCGCGACCGCGGAGGGGACATGCTGTATGTCGCCGACCGGCCCGAGCGAGACCCACGCGACCGCGGCTCCGCTTTTCTCGGATTCCTGCGCCATGATCTCCTGGGCGAGCCGGGTTTTCCCGACGCCGGCGACTCCGACAACAGTCACGAGGCATGATCGATCGAGGGCCTCCCGGACAGCGCGCACATCGTCATCGCGGCCCACCAGAGATCCCAGCCGGTCGGGCCATGCGCGGCGCGGTATTGACAGTCCGGGCGCCTCGCGCTCGCGCGGCGTCGCATTCCGCTCGCCCGCTTGCCCCGGCGCTTGCCCGGATGATTCCGACGCCGACACTTCGAGTTCGAGGCGGTAGCCGAAGCCCGGTACGGTGCGAATCGCGCCCGGGCCGAGGACACGTCTCAAGCTCGCGATCTGCGCGGGGATGTTGTTCTCATCGACAACCAGCCGCGGCCACACGCGCTCGAGCAGCGTCGCCTTGGTAACCAGCTTGCCGCGCTGATCGACGAGCACCAGCAACAGATCGAAAGCGCGCGCGCCAAGGTCCAGCGTTTTCCCGCCGGCGCACAGCATCCGTTCCGATGGATAGAGCTCGAAGGTTCCGACGCTGATCCGATCCATGTGCTCCCCAGATCCTTTTCCGCACGCGCATGACGCGTGGCCAGCGGTCACTATACCCCTCGCCGCGCCCATAAACTTTCAGCTGCATTTCAGAAGAAATTCACGCGTGATTCAAGACTTCACCGGCGCGATACGAGATCGTGCACTCGCCCGATGAATAGTTGTTCCAACCCCAGGGAGAATGCCATGAAGAACTTGACCGCTCTCGTCGCCGCCGCAACTCTTTCCGTCTGCACCCTCAGCGTTGCCCGCGCCGACACGGGCATTGAACCGCGCACCGCGACGGTGCACTTCGCGGATCTCGACCCGGTGAACGCACAAGGCGCCGCGGTGTTGTATCGCCGCCTGAAGGTCGCCGCCGAGAAGGTCTGCAGAGATCTGGATCCGGGCCGCCAACTGACCCGGATGCAGCCGTATAAGAATTGCATGCAACTGGCGATCGCCACGGCCGTCGAGAAAATCGACCGCCCGATCCTCACCGCGTATTCCGCATCGCGCGGAGTGCTCCCGGCCGAGACCGCCCTCAAGATCGCCAGCAATAAGTGAATGCTTGGATCGCGGCTCTGATGCCTCGAGGCATCAGAGCCTTCGATCCGGCGAGCCGTAAAGCCGGTACGCCAGAGCGTAAGTCATTGACAAACATGTTCGTTTTCGCAACGAGTGGCTCGCGGGCCGCCGTTTTAGAATAATTTCATACGCAATTCAAGACACGGTCGATGGCGTGCGGGACACTGCACGCCCCAACCAGCAAGGAAAGATCATGCCAAAATTCGTAATCGAACGGGACATCCCCGGCGCCGGAAAGATGAGCCCCGCCGATCTGAAGATGATTTCGAAAAAATCGTGCGGCGTGCTCAGCAGCCTCGGTCCCAGCGTGCACTGGATCCAAAGCTACGTAACCGCCGACAGGATCTACTGCGTCTACCACGCGGCCGACGAGTCGCTGGTGCGCCGGCACGCGGAGCTCGGCGGGTTCCCGGCCAACAAAATATCGATGGTGACGACCGTGATTGATCCGGCGACGGCAGAGTAGCCCTCCGCTTCCCGCATGTCGCCGGTGCGCGTCTTCACGCTGACGACGCTCGCGATGTCTGCGTTCGCGGGTAATTCGCTGCTCTGCCGGCTCGCACTATCGCATACGCGCATCGACGCCGCCGCCTTCACAGCCGCCCGTCTGCTGTCCGGGGCCGCCATGCTGATGGTGGCGGCACGGATCCGCGGAGCCACGCGCGATGGTCACGCCATCCCGCGCGGCGGCGACGGCAATTGGATGTCGGCGCTGCTCTTGTTGGCCTACGCCGCGGGGTTTTCCTTCGCCTATGTCGGCATGTCCGCTGCGACCGGTGCACTCCTGCTGTTCGGCGCAGTGCAGGCCACGATGTTCGGCGTGGGAATCTCGCGGGGCGAGAGCCTGCACGCGGGAGGTGTCTGCGGAGTTCTGCTGGCCATCGGTGGTCTCGTCGCCTTGTTGATGCCCGGCTTGTCTGCGCCGCCGCCGGGTCGCGCAGTACTCATGCTCGGTGCCGGCGTGGCGTGGGGGGTGTATTCGCTCCGCGGTCGGGGTGCCGGTGATTCCACACAGGTGACCGCCGGCAACTTTATTCGTGCCGCGCCGATCGCGTTGGCGCTTAGCCTGTTGCTGCCCGGCAAATCGGTGCTGGATCAAGCGGGCATCGGCTACGCCGTGCTGTCCGGTGCGCTCGCGTCGGGTGTCGGCTATGTCATCTGGTACTCGGTCCTGCCGGCCCTCAAACCCGCGACCGCCGCAGTCGTCCAGCTTTGCGTGCCGGTCATCGCAACGCTGGGCGGCTCCGTTCTGCTCGCGGAGCCAATTACCGCTCGCCTGGCTCTAAGCTCCTGCGCAATTCTCGGCGGCATCGCCATCGTGGTTCTCGACAGGCCGCGCGCCGCGCCCGCCCGCGTCATCCCACAGGGAACATCGACACATCAGTCGATAAAGCGTCCGAGCTCCGAGCATTGAAGCAGCAGACCGACGGCGGCATTGAGGCCGGCGGCGTCATCTTGATCGAACCGCGCCAATTGAGGGCTATCAAGATCAAGCACGCCCAAGAGGCGCCCATTTTGCAGCATCGGAACGACTATCTCCGATCGGGATGCAGCATCGCACGCGATGTGTCCCGGATACGCATGCACATCCGGGACGATGACGGTATCCCTGCGCTCGGCGGCGGTGCCGCACACGCCGCGACCCAAGGGAATGCGCACGCAGGCGACCTTTCCTTGAAAAGGTCCGAGCACGAGTTCGCGTCCATGCAGAAAATAGAACCCCACCCAGTTCAGATCGGGCAGTCCCTGATAGAGCAGCGCCGCCATATTTGCCGCGTTGGCGAGGCCATTGCGCTCGCCGGCCATCAACGCGGCCAATTGCCGCTGCAGCCCGTGGTATTGGGCTGCCTTTGGGAGGCCGGCATCGGAATTTACGAGGTGCATTCGCTCACCATGTCGCGCTGACGGGGTCAAGCGCCGCCTGGAAGTTCGCTGCTCGTCGGTAATTATACTGACTGCGGGTCAAACCGTCTCGGCTCCGGCAGCGCGGCTGCGCACGCCCGAGCTTTGATTCTCCATCACCATGAGGCCGGCGGCGGTATTGGAAATCGGAATGTGATAGTTGCTGTGGACGCTCGACACCCGGCCCGTCAACGCGCCGCGGGCCGCCACCCACATGAGGAGCTCCACGCCTTGCGATCCGGCGAGTTCCACCAGCTGCGCATTGGAATACCGGGTCAGCGCGGCCGGATCGCTCACGAGCTTGTCCATGCACATCAAATCGAATTCCTTGTTGATGAATCCCGCGCGCGTACCCTCGAGCTGATGCGACAGGCCTCCCGTTCCCAGCACCACGACGTTCAAGTCCTGCGGAAAGGACTCGATGGCGCGGCCCACCGCGCAGCCGAGCTTGAAGCAGCGCGCGGCCGACGGCAGCGGATGCTGCACGGTATTGATGGCGATGGGCACGGTCTTGACGGGCCACGAGGCCGTGCCGGGCCATAGCAGCGCCATCGGTACGGCAAACGCGTGATCGACCTGCATCTCCTGGCACGTCGTCACGTCGAATTCATCGCGGACCAGCGACTCGATCAGGTGCCAGGATAGCCGTGTCTGTCCCGGGAACGGCGCGAACATCGCGGGAATACCCCATCCCTCGTCGGCGTAGCGATACTCGTCGGCTGCGCCCACCGCAAATGTCGGCATCTTGTCCAGGAAGAAATTCAATCCATGATCGTTGTAGAAAATGACGGCGACGTCGGGGCGCATCTCTTCCAGCCAGCGATGTACGCCCGCAAATCCGTCGAAGAACGGTTTCCAATAAGCGTCGCGCTGCAGTCCGCGGGCGATCGCATTGCCGATCGCGGGCACGTGGGAGGTCGTAATGGCTCCGACGATGCGCGCCATTCTATTTTCCCGCCGACACGAGTTTGGATTTGAAAGCCTCGACGCTCATGCCGGTCTGCTGCGCGCCGATGTCTTGCACGTTCAAGCCGAGGATGCCCGCCAGTTTGGCCAGGTAGTAGACATTGCCGCCGGCCTGCAGCATCTCGATCACATTGCGATGCTTCACGGCAAGCCGCTGCGTTTCAGTCAGTCCGAATCGGGCGCAGTAGGCGTCCTCGTCGTGGACGAACGCCGCGCGATTTTCCGCATGATTGAACGAATAGCACATCTTGTTCAGCGCGTAGCCGCGCTGTGCCAGATCAGCGCCAAACGTCGGGGTTGCCCAGTCGTTCGTCTCCATGGGCCCAATCTGCCACGACTCGCGCGCGAATGGCATAAGTAGAATCGGCAATGAATAAGGACAATCCCTCGCGGACCCAAGGCTTGTGCGATCATGGCGGCGGAAAGATCGGTTGGTTCCATCGGTGCAGGACGGCGATGAAGCGGGGTAGGCGATGAATTTGTATGCAAAATTACCGGAGTTGCAGGCGCTTATCGGCACGGTCCTGGGAACCAGCGACTGGCAGCAGATCGATCAGGCGCGCATCGACCAATTTGCGACCGTCACCGGCGATGACCAGTGGATTCATGTCGATCCGGAGCGCGCCGCCGCCGGACCCTTCCGCGCGACGGTCGCTCATGGGCATTTGACGCTCAGTCTGGTGCCCGTCATGGTGAGGACCGCGTTCAAGATCGGCGATGTGCGAATGTCCGTCAACTACGGCCTCAATCGCGTACGGTTTCCTGCGCCGGTGCCGGTGGGCAGCCGCCTGCGGGGTCATTTCAAACTGCTGAGTTTCGAATCCATTCCCGGCGGCGCACAGATCGTCGTGGAGGTGACCATCGAACGCGAAGGCCATTCGAAACCGGTGTGCGTGGCCGAATCGGTGGCGAGGCATTTCGCTTGAACGCCGCGGGCCGGCAAGGGGGCAGCGCGTCCGCACGCGGTCGCGGGTCAGCGCTCGGCCAAGGTCTTCACGTGCGCCACGGCGCTGCGGCCGAGGGCCGACAGGTTGTAGCCGCCTTCGAGCATGGAGACGATGCGCTGCTGTGAATGCCGGGCCGCGAGCGCCATCAGTACGCGGGTCATCCATACATAATCGTCCTCGACCAGCGCCATACCGCCCAGCAAATCCTCGCGGTGCGCATCGAACCCCGCCGAGATGAAAATCATCTCCGGCTTGAAGTTCTCGAGCGCCGGCAGCCATGAGGTTTCGACGGCCTTCCGCGCCGCGGCGCCGCCGCTGCCTTCGGCCAGGGGAATGTTGATCATGTTGGGCGCCGGATTGACGGTGCCGCTGTACGGATAGAAGGGATGCTGAAAAAAGCTCGCCATCAGCACGCGATCGCGCCAGGCCGGCTGGCTGAACATGTCCTCGGTGCCGTTGCCGTGGTGCACGTCGAAATCGATGATGGCGACGCGCGCCAGGGCTTTTTTCTCGAGTGCATACGCCGCCGCGACGCCGATGTTATTGAAAATGCAAAAACCCATCGAGCGCACCTGGGTTGCATGGTGGCCGCAGGGCCGCACGGCGCAGAAGGCGTTCTCCGACCGTCCGGCCATCACCTCGTCCACCGCCAATAGGCCCGCACCCGCCGCGCGCCGCGCGGCGCTCAAGGAATGCGGATTCATCGCAGTGTCGGGGTCGAGCTGCACATACCCCTCCGTCGGCGCGTTCTCGAAGATCAGATCCACATAGGCCGCGTCATGCACTCGCTTGAGGTCGCGCATCTCGGCCAGCGGCGCTTCCAGGCAGCGAATCTCGTCCAGCATTCCGGAGGAGCGCATCTGCTCATTGATCGCGCTCAGGCGTGCCGGACTCTCAGGGTGCCCGGGACCCATCTCATGGCGCAGGCAATCGGCGTGGGTGATATAGGCGGTCGGCATGGTGCGATCCTACATTCTTGCCCAAACACTGCACAGCGTTTAGATTGACGCACCCTTGAATCCGGAGAAGTCGATGCCCGTGCCTCTTGAAATGAACGTGGTCGAAATCGCGGCGCCCGGCGGTCCGGAACAGCTGCAGCTTCGGCAGCGGCCGGTACCGCGCCCGGGCGACGGGGAAGTGCTGGTGCGTGTGGCGGCCGCGGGGGTCAATCGGCCGGACGTGATGCAGCGCCAGGGCCGCTATCCGCCGCCGCCCGGGGCGTCGGATTTGCCGGGACTCGAAATCGCCGGGGAGATTGCGGCGTTGGGAGCCAAGGTCTCCGGGCTGTCGATCGGCGACAAGGTCACCGCCCTGCTGGCCGGAGGCGGCTACGCGGCTTATGCGGTCGCCGCGGCCCCATTATGTCTGCCCGTGCCGAACGGCATCAGCATGGTGGAGGCGGCCGCCATTCCCGAAACGTACTTCACCGTCTGGACCAATCTCTTCGATCGCGGCCGCTGCAAGGCCGGCGACACGGTTTTGATTCATGGCGGCACCAGCGGCATCGGCACCACCGCAATCCAGCTCGCCGCCGCCTGGGGGGCGCGCGTCTTCGCGACTGCCGGATCCGACGACAAGGCGCGTGCCTGCGAGCGGCTCGGCGCCGTCCGCGGCATCAATTACCGCACCGAAGACTTCGTCGAAGTGATGCGCGCACAAACGGAAGGCAGGGGCGTCGACGTCACTCTGGACATGGTGGCCGGCAGCTACGTGGCGCGCAATCTGGAAGTTGCCGCCCTGGAGGGGCGGGTCGTGACAATTTCTCTGCTGGGCGGAGCGCGGGCTGAGATCAATATGGGAGTGATACTGACCAAGCGGCTGACGCTCACCGGTTCGACGCTGCGATCTCGCACCGTCGCGCAAAAGGCCGAGGTTGCCGAGGCCGTTCGAAAAAACGTCTGGCCGCTGCTCGCCGCCGGCCGTGTGCGGCCCGTCATCCATGCCACGTTTCCGCTGGCCGATGCCAGTGAAGCGCACCGGCTCATGGAGACCTCGAATCACATCGGCAAAATCGTGCTGACTATCTAGAAAAATCATGGCGACGGCCAAAACGGCATCGCTTCCATCCGTTTAAGGCAATAAACTTAGGTGCTATAGTTCTGTTCCATCAACCGCATCGGCCGCCGTACTGACCTTTGGCCCGATGTCCTTCATGCGGCAAGCGGCCGCGACAACACTAGGAGTAATCGTGAGTTCCGATATCGGGATCGCTCAGAATGCAACCCTCAAGCCCATCGGCGAAGTCGCCGCCCGCTTGGGGATTCCGGCCGCGAGCATTGAAAATTACGGCCACTACAAGGCAAAAATCGCCCTCGATTACATCGACACCCTGAAGGACAAACCCGACGGCAAGCTCATTCTGGTCACCGCGTTGAGCCCCACGCCCGCGGGCGAGGGTAAGACGACGACCACCGTGGGACTCGGGGATGCGCTCAATAAGATCGGCAAGAAGGCGGTGATTTGCCTGCGCGAACCGAGCTTGGGGCCGGTATTCGGCATGAAGGGCGGTGCGGCCGGCGGCGGCTACGCACAGGTCGTGCCGATGGAAGACATCAACCTGCACTTTACCGGGGATTTCAGCGCCATTGGCCTTGCGCACAATTTGTTGTCGGCGCTGATCGACAATCACATTCATCACGGCAACGAGCTGGGCTTCGATGTGCGGCGCATCGCCTGGAAGCGCGTCGTGGACATGAATGATCGCGCGCTGCGCGAAATTACCGTGGCGTTGGGCGGTCCCGGCAACGGTTTTCCGCGCCAGGATGGTTTCGACATCGTCGTGGCCTCGGAAGTCATGGCCATCTTCTGCCTCGCGAAGAGCCTGGTCGACCTCAAGCAGCGGCTCGGCAACATCGTGGTCGGCTACCGGCGCGACCTCACGCCCATCCTCGCCAGCGACCTCAAGGCGCAGGGGGCGATGACGGTGCTGCTCAAGGAGGCTCTGAAGCCGAATCTGGTACAGACGCTGGAGAACAATCCCGCCTTCATCCACGGCGGTCCCTTTGCCAACATTGCGCACGGCTGCAATTCGGTGCTCGCGACCACGACCGCGCTGAAACTGGCCGATTATGTGGTGACGGAGGCGGGCTTCGGCGCCGACCTGGGCGCCGAGAAATTCATCGACATCAAGTGCCGCAAGTCCGGACTGCGACCCGACGCCGTGGTGATCGTCGCGACCATTCGCGCGCTCAAGTATCACGGCGGCACGGATCTGAAGGAGATCAATCACGAGAATCTGGCGGCGCTCGAAAAGGGGATCGCGAATCTGGAACGGCACGTCAGCAACGTGCGTCACCAGTACGGATTGCCCTGCGTCGTGTCGGTCAACCACTTCACCGCGGACACCGACGCCGAGCACACGCTGCTCGCCAAGAAAATGGCGGCGCTCGACGTACCCCTGGTGCTCGCGCGGCATTGGGCCGAGGGCGGCGCGGGCGCGACCGACGTCGCGCGCAAGGTCGTGGAAATCGTCGACAAGGGCGCCGCGGGTTTCCGCTTCGTCTACGACGAGAAGCAGACGTTGTGGGAAAAGATAAAAACCATCGCCACCAAGATCTACGGTGCCGCCGACATCTCGGCCGACTCCAAGATCCGGGCGCAGCTTGCACAGCTGCAAACCCGCTACGGGCACTACCCCGTGTGCATCGCCAAGACCCAGTACTCGTTCTCCACCGATCCGGCGCTGCGCGGCGCGCCGAGCGGGCACACCGTCAACATCCGCGAGGTGCGGCTCGCCGCCGGCGCGGAATTCATCGTGGTGGTGTGCGGCGATGTGATGACCATGCCGGGGCTGCCGAAGGTGCCCTCCGCCGACAAGATCGACATCGACGCGCAGGGGCGCGTGGTCGGCCTGTTCTAGCCCGTGGCGGCGGCCGAGTGGGTCTCACTCGGCCGCCGCACCGTCATTCGGTTAAAGACCCCTCATTCGCCGAGAATGGCGCCGAGGGACAGTCCCGCCTCGGCGCAAGCTTGAGGCGCCGGCAGTTTTTTGCCGCCGTCGTAGCGCAGCTTGGACACCTCGATCTGGCCGCCCTGAGCCGTCACGAAAATACTCCCGGCGCCGATAGCGGTGACGGCGCCGATGGCGCCCTTGACCTCCGCAAAGGTTCGCGCCGGGTGCTTGCGAGCCGCGTGCAACTGCAATTTCTTGCCCTTGAACGTGGTCCATGCGGCGGGTGCCGGATCGCAGCCGCGAATGAGGTTGTGGACAAGATCGATGTGGTTGTGCCAATTGATCCGCGCTTCGGCATCGCGGCACCAGCCTTCATAGCTGGCCTGAGATTCGTCCTGCACCCGCTCCAAAGCCGCGCCGCCCACCACCATGGCCGCCGCTTCCTGCAGCGCAGCAATCCCCATTGGGAACAGCCGATCGAAATACACGCTCCCGAGAGTGTCGTCGGGACCGATCGGGGTCTCTTTTTGCAGGATGACGGGGCCCTCGTCTAGGCCGTCGGTGGGCCGAAAGATGGTGAGCCCCGTACGGGTGTCGCCGCGGATGATGGGCCAGTTGATGGAGCTCGGACCCCGATACCGAGGCAGCAGTGAAGGATGGAACTGAATCATGCCGTGGCGCGGGATGGTGGCGAAGTCCTGCGGCACGAACTGCAGGACGTAGGCCATGATCCCCAGGTCCGCGTTGAGCGCCCGCAATGTCTGCTGCGCTTCCGGGGTCTTGAGCGACTTCAGCTGATAGACGGGGATGCTGCGCTGCTCTGCGGCGATGCGCAGAGGATCGGCGGCCGCGCCGGGCTTCTCCGGGGCACAGAATACGCCGGCGACGCTATCGCCTCTGTCCACGAACGCCTCCAGCGCCGCCTTGCCGAAGTCACTTTGTCCCACGATGGCAATTCGCATCCCGATATCCCCCCAAATTGGTCTGTTTGAGTCACCGGCTACGATTTATCCTATCTCGCCGTAGCACTGCGAGTGATACCCGATTCTCACACCGTGGCATGATAGGACGTCAAGATATCTCATATATCATCATGCAATTGTCGGCTACAATACGCCCAAAAGGGCCCCGCCCTTAGCCCGCTTCCGCGCAAACAGGAGTTCGTATGGCTGGTCGCAACTTTCTATTCGTTCCCGGGCCCACCAATGTACCCGATCGTGTTTTGCGCGCGATGGTCGTGGCGATGGAAGACCATCGCTCGCCCGTCTTTCCCGAATTGTCCCGCGCCTGCTTGAACGCCTTGAAGCCGATATTCAAGACGACCTCCGCCAGCCCCATCATTTTCCCGTCCTCCGGCACGGGCTGTTGGGAAGCCGCGCTGACCAATTGCCTGAATCCCGGCGACAAGGTGCTGACCTCCCGCTTCGGACAGTTCAGCCATCTCTGGGCGGACATGTGCACGCGCCTGGGCTTCGAGGTGGAGCTTCTGGAAACGCCGTGGGGCGACGGTGCTCCGGTGGAGCGCTACCTATCGTCGCTTAAACAGGACAAACAGCACAAGATCAAGGCGGTGTTGGTCTGCCAGAACGAGACCGCGACGGGCGTGACCAGCGACGTCGCCGCCATTCGCCAGGCCATGGACAGCGTCAAACACCCGGCTCTGTTGTTCGTGGACTCAGTGAGCGCACTCGCCAGCATCGACTTCCGCATGGACGAGTGGGGCGTCGATGTCTGCGTCAGCGGCTCGCAGAAGGGCCTGATGTTGCCTGCGGGGCTCGGCGTCACCTGCGTCAGCCAAAAGGCGCTCGAAGCCGCCAAGAGTGCGACTTCCCGCCGCTGCTATTTCGACTACGGCGATATGGTGACCGCCAATGCCTCGGGCTATTTCCCGTATACGCCGTCGATACCGATGCTGTACGGACTGCGCGAATCGCTGTCCATGCTTGCCGAGGAAGGGCTGGACAACGTGTTCCAACGCCACAGCTTCCTCGCCGGCGGCATGCGCGCGGCAGTATTCGAGGGATGGAAACTGAAGTTGTGCGCGACCGCGCCAAAATGGTACTCGGACACCGTGTCCGCCATCATGGTGCCCGAGGGCATCAACGGCGCCGAAGTCATCGCGCGCGCCTTCAAGCGCTACAACCTGGCGCTCGGGGCCGGGCTGTCCAAGGTCGCCGGCAAGCTGTTTCGAATCGGTCACCTGGGCGATCTCAATGAACTCATGCTGCTCGGCGCCATCGCGGGAGCGGAGATGGCCATGCTCGATGTGGGAGTGAAGCTCGAGCCCGGCAGCGGCGTAGCCGCCGCGCAAACCTATTGGCGCAGCAATTCACCCGTGAGCTTGAACAAGAACGCCGGCGCGGCGAAAGCCGGCATCGCCGCATGACATCACGGGTGGTGTTCCTGGACCGCGCCTCGCTCAAGGCAAAGGTGCGCCAGCCCTCGTTCGCAACCGAGTACGTCGAGCACGATAAAACCGACCTGGGCCAGATCGTGCCGCGCCTCGAGGGCGCGGCGGTGGCCATCATCAACAAGGTACCGATGCGGGCCGAGACACTGCGCCAGCTGCCGGAACTCAAGATGATCGCCGTTGCGGCGACCGGCTACGACGTGGTGGACATCCCCTACTGCAAGGAACACGGCATCGCGGTCGCCAACATCCGCAACTATGCGGTGCATACGGTTCCCGAACACGCCTTCGCGATGATTCTGGCTTTACGGCGCAACCTGCTCGCCTACCGGCAGGACGTCGAGAACGGCGTATGGAACAAATCCGATCAGTTCTGTTTTTTCACGCACGCTATCGGCGATCTGCACGGCGCCACGCTCGGCATCATCGGCGAGGGCGCGATAGGTCAAGGCACGGCGGCAATCGGGCGCGCCTTCGGCATGCGTGTGCTGTTTGCCGATCATCCGCCGCCGAAGATGGAAGGCGTGGCCTTCACGCCGCACGCTCAGGTTCTCGAGCAATCCGACGTGATCTCGCTGCACTGTCCGCTGCTGCCGTCCACGCGCAACCTGATCGACATCGGCGCCTTCCGCAAAATGAAGCGCACCGCCCTGCTCATCAACACCGCCCGCGGCGGTCTGGTCGACGAGGCGGCGCTGATTCAGGCGCTCGATGAGGGGCTCATTGCCGGCGCCGGCTTCGACGTGCTCACCGTCGAACCGCCCAAGAATGGGCACCCGCTGCTCGATGTGCGGCGGCCAAACTTCATCCTCACGCCGCATGTGGCGTGGGCCTCGGACGGGGCCATGCAATTCCTCGCCGATCAATTGATCGACAACGTCGAGCTTTGGGCGGCGGGCAAGCCGCAGCATCTCGTGACTTGATCTGGCGCGCGCGGCCCCGCATGATCGCAGCCCATGAAAAAACTCCTCTACCAATTCGATACGGATGCCCTGCCCTCGGTTTTCGATAATGTCGTCGGCTACGACGGCGGCGCCGATCATATTTCCGCCTATGGCGCCGTCACCGCCAAAAATGTCGGCGCTCTGGTCGAAGGCGCCATCTTCACCCGGGGCCTGAAGGACAAGAAGAACACGGCGATCTTCGTCGGCGGCGGCAACTTGGTCGAGGGCGAGGCGGTACTCGCGGCGGTGCGCAAGAAGTTCTTCGCCAAGTTCCGCGTCTCGGTGATGTTCGATTCCAATGGCTCCAACACCACCGCCTCGGCGGCGGTGGCGTGGCTCGCGCACGGCCGCTCCCTCGCCGGCAAGCGCGCCGTCGTGCTCGGCGGCTCGGGGCCGGTGGGTCAGCGCGCCGCGGTGCTGCTTGCCCAGGAAGGCGTCCAGGTGGCCATCACCGGCCGCAAGCGCGACGTCGTGCAAGCAGCCTGCGACTCCATCCGCGCCCGCTTTGGTACCGAGGTGCAGGCCGTCGAAGCGCCGACCAACACCGAGCGCGGCGCCGCCATCGAGGGCGCGCAAATCGTGCTCGCCACGGGTGCCGCCGGCATTACACTGTTGGATGAGAAGCAATGGCGGGACAGCGCCGCGCTGGAACTCGTGGCCGATGCCAATGCATCGCCGCCGGCGGGCATCGAAGGCGTGGGCGGTGGCGATCGCGGCCTCTCCAAGCACGGCAAGATTCTGTTCGGCGCGCTCGGCTTCGGTGCGCTCAAGCTGGCAGTGCATCGCGCCTGCATCGCCCGCCTGTTCGAGCAGAACGATTTGCTGCTCGACGCCGAAGAAATTTATGCCATCGCCAAGACGATGGTCGGTTGATCCCTCATGAACGACGAAGGAATGATGGTCACGCAAGCCTCGGTTGAAAAGTTTCTGGACGATCTCGCCAGCGGGAATCCGACGCCCGGCGGTGGCAGCGCCGCGGCCATCATGGGCGCCATGGGCGCCGCCCTCGTGTCCATGGTGTGCAACGTCACGATCGGCAAGAAAGGCTACGAAGGCGTCGAGGCCGAAATGAAGGCCGTGCGCAGCGAGTCGGAACGAGTTCGCCGGCGCCTGACGGATATGGTCGCCGAAGACATCGCCGCCTTCGACAGCATCATGGCCGCGTACAAGATGCCCAAGGTCAGCGACGATGACAAGGAACGGCGAGCCACCGCCATCCAGGCCGGCCTGCGCCGGGCCACCGAAGCGCCTTTGGACTGCGCGCGTGTCTGCGCCGAGGTCATCGCGCTGTCACGGCGCGCCAGCGAGCACGGGTATTTGAATGTCATCAGCGACGGCGGCGTCGGTGTGCTGGCCGGTTTCACGGGATTACGAAGCGCGGCGTTGAACGTCTACATCAACGCACCGGCCCTCAAGGATCGCGCGTTCGCTGAACGAGCGACTTCCGAGTTGAAACAGCTGCTCGAGACTTGCGCTGCCGAGAGCGAAGCCGTGTACACCCTCGTGCGCAATAAATTGGGCTAGGCCCTCCGAAGGAGAACTGACTATGCCCGGCGGTAGAATCGATGCCGATCGCGCGTTCACCGCGCTAGGGGTGGCCGTGCTGACGATCTCGGATTCGCGGGACGCCAGCAACGATACTTCGGGCGATTTGCTGGCGGAGCGCATCACCGCCGCGGGCCATCATTTGCGGGCGCGCGCCCTGGTGCGCGACGACAAGGCCGGAATACAACGGCAGGCCCGCACCTGGATCGAAGATCCCGGCGTCGATGTGATCATCACCACCGGCGGCACCGGCCTCACGGGCCGCGACGTGACGCCGGAAGCGCTGCGCGCGCTGTTCGACAAGGAGCTCGAGGGTTTCACGGTGCTGTGGCACCTCATTTCCTATGACACCGTGGGCGTGTCCACCATGCAATCCCGCGCCTGCGCCGGGATCGCCGGTAATACGGTCATCTACGTGCTCCCGGGATCCAACGGCGCCTGCCGGGATGGGTGGGACAAATTGATCAGCTTGCAGCTCGATAGCCGCCACCGGCCCTGTTCGATCGTGGAGGTCATGCCGCGCTTTCAGGAAAGCTGAGGCGGCCGCGGTTGCCTTCCTGGCCGCCCTAGGAGTTCGTGGTGGATACGGTTGACTCTGCCCGTGCGCGCATGTTGAGCGCTGTGCGCCCACTCGGCGGCGAACCGGTGCCGCTGTCCAGGGCGGCGTCGCGTACGCTGACCGAAGCGCTGTTCGCGACGCGTGATCAGCCTCCCTTTCGATCCTCCGCCATGGACGGCTATGCGGTGAACTCCGCGGACGCAGCCCCCGGCCCCTTCAGAGTCGTCGGCGAATCGGCGGCAGGCAGGGGCTTCGAAGAATCGATGCAGGCGGGAGAGGCGGTACGGATTTTTACCGGTGCCCCGGTCCCGGCCGGCGCTGATAGCGTAATACCCCAGGAGCGCATCCGGCGCGAAGGCAGCCATGTTTTCATCGATGAGCCCGCGCCTTCCGGCAAGAATATCCGGGAACCCGGCATCGATTTTACCTCCGGCGGCCCTCTGGTCGCCGCGGGCACACCGCTGCACGCCCGGCACGTCGCACTCATTGCCGCGGCAGGCTTCGCATCCGTGAACGTCAGGCGTCTGCCGCGCATTGCACTGCTGGCGACGGGGAGCGAGATCGCGACTCCGGGCACGGCGGCGGGACCCTATCAGATCTATGACTCGGTGACCTTTGGATTGGGCGCGATGATCGAGAGTTGGGGCGGATGCCCGCTGCGCCTCGCGGCAAGCCGCGACGATGAGGTCGCCGTATCGACTGCGATCGGCGACGCCATCGGCAATGCGGATCTGACAGTCATCGTGGGCGGCGCATCAGTAGGCGACTACGATATCGTGAAGCAGGCACTCGGAAGCCGGGGCCTTGCGATCTCCGTCAGCCAAGTCGCGGTGCGTCCCGGCAAGCCGACATGGTTCGGGACCATCGACGATAAGCCCATACTCGGACTTCCGGGCAATCCCGCCGCCGCCTTCGTCTGCGCAAGCCTATTTTTGCGCCCGCTGCTGCACCGCTTCCTCGCTCGGAGCTCGCCAATGATTTGCGTTCCCGCCGTGCTCGACGGACAGATCGCTCGGAACGGCGAAATGGAAACCTACCTGCGTGCCGCCGTGCGCATCGGCGATGGCGCCCGCTTGCTGGCACGCCCGTTTGACAATCAGGACACCTCGCTCGTGTCCGTATTTGCGGCGGCGAACGCGCTGATACGCCGCCTCCCCGGCTCGGGACCGGCACAGGGCGGCGCATTGGTCGAGGCGCTGCTGCTTGATCGTGATTGATGCGCCGCCGCTCGCGCATCGCACGACACTCGCCGAAACCACGACGCTGGCCGAAGGTACGGCTCTGGCCCAATGCCCGATGGCGGGGCCGCGTATCCCGCCTATTCCGCGTTTTCCGGCGCGCGCCGGTGCGCCTGCGGGCGCTGATCGTCTTGGGCGCAGCCGTGCTCCTGTGGTTTGCACTCAATTGGATGTACCAAGTCGTGCGCAAGCCGTCGGAGCTTTTCTTTCCCGTCAGCGGCACTCTCAACAAGACGCCGGCGGAGACCTGGCGCCGCTACTCACCCCTCTTTCAGAGATACTCCACGAACCTCATTTCCGCCGAACTGCTCGCGGCGCTGGCGCAGGTCGAAGGCTCCGGCAATCCGGTGGCGCGCACCTATTGGCGCTGGTCCATCAACCCCAGACCCTTTGAGGTCTACCGGCCCGCGTCGAGCGCGGTTGGCATGTACCAGATCACGGATGCCACCTTTGCCGACGCGAGACGCTATTGCATTCGCGACCATGCCGTCGTCGAGGATGGTCCTTGGAACGACTGGCAATCGTGCTGGTTCAATCGCTTCTACACCCGGGTCGTTCCTTCGCACGCGGTGGAGCTCACCTCCGCGTATCTCGATCGCAGCGTGGCGGGCGCTCTGCTGCAGCATCATGTGAAATCCGCCACGGCGGCGCAGAAGCAAGACCTGGCCGCGGTGATTCACCTGTGCGGCGCGGGCGCCGGCGATGCCTATGTACGGCGCGGATTGCGGTTGACGGAAGATCAGCGATGTGGAGACCACGAAGCACGAAGCTATGTCGCACGCGTGAACGGCATGAAGCGCGTGTTCGAGGGCTTCGCTACGTTAAGCGCACGGTGATCTGGCCGACGCTGCACTGCCGCCGCCCCGCGTGACGCACCCTTCTCAGTAAACCTCACGCTGATGCACGCGGGACGTGGGGCCCGGGAAAACGCCGAAGCTGGCCAACCCCGACGGATTGACGCTGCTGCCCCAGTTGTACTGCAGCCAGCTTGGTGCGATGGCGGTGATGGTGGCGGCGCCGGCATTGCCCGCGCCCGGGGCCGCGAAGATGAGATTGAAGTTGCCGGTCGCGGCGTTCGCGCGATACTGCTGGGCTGGTGCCGCCGGCGCGGCGCAGCCGATGCCGGAGCCGCCGGGATTGCCGGTATCGCGCACACAGGTTTCGCCGGCTGCGAGATTCAGCTGGTAGTTGCCGATGGACATTTGCGGCGCCACCGTGCAGCTGTCGGCGCTGTTGGTGGTGAAGCCCTGAGTCGTGCTCAAGTAGTACTGGGTGGTCAGCGGCATCGGCAGGTCCAATAGCTCCGAGCCCACGGCATCGCGCAGCGCGAGGCGCCCGTAATACTGCGTCGCCGCGGTGCTGAAGCTGATGCCGGTGCCGGTGCCGAAGGTGACCGGGTTCACGGCCGCGATTCCGTCGGCATCGATGACATTGAGACTGAGCGCTATATTGGCGTTGAACGGCGCGATGGCGGCGCCGCGGTTGAACATGAGGCCGGTGCCGGCGCTGAAGGTGAGCGTGGCCTGACCGGTGCCGAGGTCGTTGATGGTGGGGTCGCTGGTGGTGGGCGGCAGACCCGACACATTGAGCGTCGGGCTCGAGGGCGTGGGCGTGTAGGTGCGTCCGGTCAGCGAAGCATTGGTCAATTTCAAGAACGCGCCCGTATAGTTGCGCGTGGTCGCGCCGCCTGCCGCCAGCGCCGTCACCGTCATGACGGGTGCGACCGTGTATACCAGCGGCTGACCGAGATAGCTGAACCCTCCCGCGCTGCAGCCTGTGCCGAAGACCGGTGTATTGAGCGCCACGGCGAAGGCGTTCGGAATGAACCGTCCGACATCACCGGAGGGCGTGCCAGTTACGGTTCCTGATCCCAGATAACTGGTAACGCTGGGCGTCAGTGAAATGATGCCCACCTCCGGCCAATTGAACGTGGTCCCGGTCGCAACGCCGCCGCTGAAGCTGCCGAAGGCCGCGGCATTGTTGAGCGCGGCGGCATCGCCGCCCACCGGCGCCACCAGGTTGGCGGTCAGCGTCACCCCCGGCGGCGCAAGCTCCTGGCCATAGTTCGGCGTGGCGGCACCCAAGAAATTGGTGGCGGTGACCGTCGCGGAGAAAGGCTCTCCGGCCTGAATGAAGGCGGCACCCGCCGCCGAGGTCGCCCCCGGATTATTGCCGGGTGAGGGCAGCGAGGTGGCGCAGGTCCCGGCGCCGTAAGTCGTGCACCTGATGGTCGACAGCGTGAAGTTATAGGGCTGGACGACGAACTGGCCGGCGCCGTTCATGAAGTTGCCCGAGCCTAGCCCGCTGCCGAGCGGGATGTTGTAGCGTGCGAGGAGCGTGATCTGACCGACATCGGAGTAATTGAGACTGAGCGGTGCCTCGGCATTCACCGTGCTGAACTTCAGCGGAACGGTCGTATAGGTGGTCACGCCGCTCGCAGGGTTGGACGCGATATTCGTGGTGGCCGAGTTGTTGGTGATACCGAGCGTTTGTCCGGCAACACAGGTCGACGGGTTGTTGCATTGGTAGGCGAGGCTTATGTTCACGGTCGCGCCGCTCGGGAAGGCCGCCGTACATGCGCCAGTGTTGGTGTCGGTGCGCACCGCCTGCAGTGCGAGGCTCTGCGTCGAGGACTTACCGGCGATCTGGGTGCCGATGAGAGTGCCGACATTGGCGCCGTTGGTGAATCGAAACCCCGACGCGACGAAGGTCAGAGGCGGCTGCTCGGAGGCAATCGCACTGCCGGACTTTTGAGTGATGGCGCCGTCGGCGACATTGATCGTGACCGTCTCGGCATAAGTATCTTTGAGCGACAGCGTGACGGCGCCGTTGTCGGCGCTCACGTAGGTATAGGTCGCCGTACCGCTGTTCGAGGCGCCGGCCGCGAAGGTACCGCTGCCGCTCGTCAGCACCCAGTCGCCGTGAACGGTGCTGGTGCTCACCGTGATCGTGGCCGTGGTCGCCACTGGCGAGTGGGTTGCATTGTGCGCCGTGATCGTCACCGGCGAGGCCTGGCAGTTCACCGCCGTGCCGGCGTCGCTGATCGCAAAGTGATCGGGTGTGGTGCTGCCGCCCGGGCTGAACGTGGCGATCGCCGCCGCCCATCCGGACAAGGTGGGATTGACCGTAAACGCATTGCTCTGCACGCCCGTGGCGGCGGCGATTTTGTCCGCGCCCGCCCCCGCCGTATCGCCGGCGTTCTGGTACTCGAAGGCGCGGATGGTGTAGCCGGCGGATGCGCTGATGGAACTGAAATTATCCGCCGGGTTATTGATGCCGAAGGAGGACACCACCAGTTCGTTGGCGAACTTGGTCGCCTGAGTGGTCGCAACTGACGCGGCGGCGGCGGTGCCGGTGACGGCATTGGTCTGATCGACCGCGCCGACGCCGGAATATTCCAGGACAACCGCCCGGCTCTGCGACTGATTGTCGTTGCCGGCCATGTTGACGGTCACGGTGAAATTGGCGCCCGTCTTGACGACCTGCGTCGAGTACACCGTCGCGCTCTCGAACCATGTCGCTTGATTTATGGTGGCGGCTGCGTTCGATGTGTAGGCATTGCCCGCGCTGTCCGACACGGCGATGTTGGCGGCATTATTCTCGGTCCAGGTCCACAGCAGCACCACGAGGGTGTCGCCGACCTTGGGATTCACCGGGAACGCTGAACTGGATGCCGTAATTCCCGCCGGATTGCCGAACAGACCGGACGACTGCACGAAGGCGATCTGTGCAAAGGCCGGCGGCGCGAACAGCAGCGGCGCGAGCACCACCAGCGCGGCGAGCAGCGGGCGTGCGATCAACGGCGGCGCAAACGGCAGCCTTGCGAGCGATGCGAGTGCGGGACGATCAGAGGAGTGCATGGGTCGTCCTCGCCTCAGCCGGCATTCGTGTAAGTGCCGCTGATGGCGCGGTGGACGTAGCCGGGTTGGCCGTACGTTCCCGTGGTCGCGGTCGATTTGAGCACATAAGAAGTGCTCGTCGCGGCGCCATTGGCAAAGGTCGTCGCGGCACAGGTGACGACCACTGTAAATCCGTTGAGCGCCGCCTCGCTAAGGGCCAATGTAGTGCTCGCCGCGCAGCTGCCGTTGACGCTTTGGTAAGCACCCCATTCGATGCCGGCCTGCGCGGCGGCGAGCGCGCGCGCCTCCTCCAGGGCCATGGTCACTGCCTGCTGCTGGCCGATTCCGACCCGGATCGCGACCACCGCGATCGCACCCAGCACGACGATGAGGAACAGGGCGGGGATGAGCGCGAAGCCGCGCCCCGGCCGGCCTGCCTCTGCGCGGCGCTTCATGGCGCGTTCACCACTTGCACTTCGTGCAGCAGCTGCACGGATTCACCGCTTTGCGTGATCTGCAGACTCAGTGTCGCCAAGGCATTGCGCTGCGCCGTGCCGGGCGAGTAGGTGAACTGGCAGCCGCCGACGTCCGCCGCCACCAGCGCCGACGTTGCGCCGGCACCTGCCAGCGTTGCGGCGCTCACCGGCTGGGCGCTGGCGATCGCATATCCCGAATAGCGAGTCAGGGTTCCCGCCGCCGTATCGCACAGGTAGGACACCGGCCCGCTCACGAGGTAGATGCGCTTTCCGGGAGAGCCGAACGCAAACTGGAAGGCGGGGCTTAAGGTGACCAGATTCTGGTTGGGGCTAGCCCCCGCGGAAATCGTGATCGTCGTGCCCGCCGGCGTGATGACATTGCTCATCTGATACGCATTGGCACCCGGCACGCCGACATTGTAGATGACCAGGTAGTAGGCGCTCGAGGTCCAAGGCAGCGTCAACTGCGTGAAGGGGACGGTGGTGGCGAATGCGCCGTCGGGGGCGGTGAAATCGAGCGCCAGCGCGGGATTCGCCAAGGGCCCACTGTCCTGGTAGCGCGCTCCATCGGTGGTGGCGAGCA
>Ga0209656_10000158_pt1 | contig 44261 bp, 41 predicted proteins | sample BogFormECP12_OM2_FD_188239 | JGI IMG/M metagenome (GOLD analysis project Ga0209656, IMG submission 188239) | Bog forest soil microbial communities from Calvert Island, British Columbia, Canada - ECP12_OM2 (SPAdes) (version 2) | ecosystem: Environmental > Aquatic > Freshwater > Wetlands > Bog ...
TCGCGACGACAATATCCTTGTTCGCCGCGAAAACCGGGACGAGGTCCGCCGGTGGCTGCTCGTACCAGTCGGCCTCGCCGGCATTGAGGGCTGCCGCCGCGGTCGTCGTGTCGGGGATATAGAGCCACTCGACGCGATCGACCTTGGCCACTTTGCCGCCGGCGGCGAAGCTCGGCGCCTCCTCGCGCGGCACGTAATCGGTGTTCTTGACAAAGACGGCCTTGTTGCCGGGAACCCATTCCTCCTTGACGAATTTGAACGGGCCGGAGCCGATCGCTTCCGGGATCTGCTGATAGGCATCGGTCTTGGCGAGCCGCTCGGGCATCATGAACGGCACGTTGCTGGAGAGCTTGCCGAGCGCATCGAGGATCAACGGGAACGGGGATTTCAGGCTTATCGTGAACGTCTTGTCGTCGATCGCCCGGATCTCGCCGACGGCGTCCATCAGCTTCTGGCCGAGCGTGTCACGCTTCCCCCAGCGTTCGAGCGAGGCGACGCAATCGGCAGCGCGAACCGGTTGTCCGTCATGCCATTTCAACCCGTCGCGAAGCGTGAAGCGATATGTTAGCTTATCGTCGCTGACCGTCCAGCGATGGACCATTTGCGGCTGCGGCTTGAAATCCTTATCGAGCGAAAACAGCGTGTCGAAGACCAGATAGCCGAAATTGCGGGTGACATAGGCGGTCGTCCAAATCGGGTCGATGCTGCGCAGATCGGCCTGCGGGATGAAGCGCAATGTCGTCGGCCCGGCCTCGGCCCGGCCCGTTGTCGGGACCAGAAAGACGGCGAGCGCCGCAGCCGCAGCCGCCGTTTTGAACACGCGGGCGAAAGAACTCATCGGATCCCCTGTTCCAGCCTTCGTTGTGGCGCCGACCGTATGCGATCGGGGTTCACACTGCAAAGGCCGCGCCATATTGTTCCGGGGCTGGAGGAGAACGGAGGAGCAATGAGCGGCGACCATGATGTCATTTACGCCTCGGCGGTTTCGCTGCTCGATCGCTATCGCAAGAAAGCGCTGTCACCGGTCGAGGTGACCCGGCTCCTGCTCGATCGCCTCGACGCCCTACAGCCCGAGATCAACGCCTTCTGCATCGTCGACCACGACGGCGCGTTGGCGGCTGCGCGTGAATCCGAGCGGCGTTGGCTGAGCGGGAAGGCGGTCGGCAAGCTCGACGGCGTTCCGGTGACGATCAAGGATCTGGTTCTGATGCGCGGTTTCCCGACCCTGCGCGGGTCGCGGCTGGTCGATCGGCACCAGGACTGGTCGGAAGACGCGCCGGCACCCGCGCGCCTGCGCGAGGCGGGTGCGGTCATCCTCGGCAAGACGACGACCCCCGAATTCGGCTGGAAGGCACTGGGCGACAGCCCGCTGACCGGGATTACGCGCAACCCGTGGGACCTCGCGCGCACGCCCGGCGGCAGCAGCGCCGGCGCCGCTGCGGCCTGCGCCGCCGGGATCGGGCCGTTGCATGTCGGCAGCGACGGTGCCGGATCGATCCGCATTCCTTGCGCGTTCACCGGCATCTTCGGGTTGAAGCCGAGCTTCGGCCGGGTGCCGGCCTATCCGCTCTCGGCGATGGGCCTGCTCGCGCATCTCGGCCCGATCGCACGAACCGTGGCGGATGCGACGCTGATGCTGAACGTGCTGTCGGGGCCCGACCATCGCGATCCATACGCTTTGCCGCCCGAAGACACGGATTGGCGCGATGCGCTCGAGGGCGGTGTGCACGGCTGGCGGATCGCCTACAGCCCGACCTTGGGTTACGCCAAGGTCGATCCCGAGATCGCCGCGGCGGTCGACGAGGCGGCGCGGCAATTCGAGACCTTGGGCGCCGTCGTCGAAGAGGTCGGCGCGATCTTTCCGTCGCCGCGTGAGGCTCTGTTCACATTATGGGCGGCGGGCGCGGCCAAGCTCCTCGATGGTTACCCGGCAGACAAGCGGGCGCTGGTTGACCCCGGTCTGGTCGCGACGGCGGCCGAGGGCGAGCGGATCAGCGCCGTCGATTATCTCGGGGCCGAGCTGGTGCGCACCGCACTCGGCCAGCAGATGGCGGCATTTCATCAGAAATACGATCTGCTGCTGACGCCGATGATACCGATCCCGGCCTTGCCGGTGGGTCAGGATCTCAATGACCCGGCGACCGAAAGGCATTGGATCGACTGGTCGCCGTTCAGCTACCCGTTCAACATGACCCGTCAGCCGGCGGCGAGCATCCCGTGTGGGCTGACCCGCGCCGGGCTGCCGATCGGTCTGCAGATCCTCGGCCCGCTTTATGCCGACGCCCGCGTGCTGCGCGCGGCCCGCGCCTTCGAGAGGACCCAACCAGAACGGCGACCGCCGCTGGCCGCTTAGATCGGGTCACGAAAGCGAAGGAGGCGTCACGCTTGCCCCATCCCACCAACCGGAGTACCAGATATCAGGCATATCTTGGAGGCTGAGATGGCAGACACGAATACCAATCCCCCGACCGGGGCGGTGAGCCCCTCCGGCATCAACCACCTCGTGCTGAATGTCCGCGACATCGACGAGTCGCACAAATTCTGGACCGAGATCGTCGGCTTCAAGCAGGTCGGCGAGTTGCATCCGCGCGCAGACCGCCCGATTCCGCCGAAGATGCGGTTCTACAGTGCAGTCAACGACGGCAAGCTAACCCACCACACCGTCGCCCTGGTCGAAAGCGCCAACCTGTTGCCCCCGGCCGAGTGGGTATTGGCCAACAGCCAAGTCGCGATCAACCATGTGGCACTGACAATGCCGAGCCGCGAGGCGTGGCTGCAGCAGCTCGCCTTCTTGCAAAGCCGGGGCGTCAAGTTCAACTGGCGCGTCAACCACGGGGTGACGCACAGTGTCTACATCAACGACCCGAACGGCTATGGGGTCGAGTTCCTCTATGAGATGCCGCGGGAGATGTGGGAAAACGACATCGACGCAGGCATCAACTGGCTCGAAAACCTGCCAACCGAAGGCCCGGAAGCTCTGGTCGACCGAACCGATACCCCGAGCTTCGGCAAGGCGCAACCGGCCGCAGCCCCGGCGGAGTAAGGCTTAAAAGCGCGTCGAGCGCCGCCTGCGCCTCATCGAGGTCGGGGGGTCTCGAAACCTATCGGTGAAACGTTTGTAGATCGTACGACAGGGTCGGCGCGCTTTGGCGGCGCGACCCTGATCCGCGCGGGGCCGGCGGGTGAAATACAGCGAAAATCGCGATTTCGCACCCAAACTGATCGGTTTGCCGCCAAAAACAAAGCGCCATATCAGCTGGTTAGGTCCGAAATTCGTTACTCGGCGGATCAATGGAATTTTTTCACCGATCAACGAATTTCGAGCGGCCTAACAACAGAATAACAACGGAAAAGGACCACCGCCGGCACGAGGCACGTAGTGTGCTATAATAGCAATTTATAATTGACAATCAACGCCTTTTCCGCTATACCGACTGTTCACACAGAGAGGACAAAATGCCGACCGGACGGGCCGACCGGGAGGAAGGGCGATTGTGAGGTGGGGCTACGGCAAGCCGCCGCGGCATGACGATTTCAAGAAGGGCCAGTCCGGCAACCCGCGCGGGCGGCGGCCGGGTTCAAAAAACCTGGCGACCTTGCTGGAAAGCGCTCTGAACCAGCCGGTGACGGTCACCGAGAACGCTCGGCGCCGCAAGGTTACCAAACGCGAGGCGGTGATAGCGCAGCTTCGCGGAATTATGTAGCAAACACACCTATCGAGTTATGGCCGCAAAGACGGCAAGAAAAAATAGCACCATGAAAATTAGTAATATGAACCCCAACACTGGAAGACGCACTAGCCAATCCCATGCATCCGCGATTGACCACACGTAAAATTGGTGGTCCATTTTATTGGTCGTGCGGCAAAGATAACGACAGCGCTATGTTTGCGACAGCAGCAGTTGGAGGCGATTTAGACAATTCTCAGATATTGGAACATCCAAAGTAATCGCAGGGCCGCTTTCTGCGCCTAAGTGGAAACGAAGGCGCGCTGTTTTGGAACCGCTTTTGGGCATGATACCGACAAACTCCTGCACGACAGCCGACAGTGTGTAGAAGCCATTTTCTCCTAATACGACGATTTTTGGCTGTTCTGCTTGGCGACGGCAGCATGCCATTGCTGCGGTCGGCTGGCGCGGCGGATTGGCTGCGGCGGGCGTGGCGGTGCCGCAGCGCGGTTATCGGCTTGGTGTTGGCGATAGCGGGCTTGGCGCTCGGCACCGGTCAACGCGTACTGACCCTGCGGCTTGCGGCCCTTGCGTTTGCCGCCACCGGGGGGCGCCGGAACGGGCTTGAATTCCGTCACGTGAGGATAATCCAAGGGGCTCACGTGACCGCCGCGGTGTCGTTCAAACTGGGTTTGATCAGGCCGGAGCGGCGCTTCTCGCGCAGCCGATAGCTGTCGCCGCGGATCGTGACGACCTGGCTGTGATGCAGCAGTCGGTCGAGGATCGCGGTAGCCACCACCGGATCGCCGAACACGCTACCCCACTCGCCGACCGAGCGGTTGCTGGTGATCAACACCGAGCCGCGCTCGTAACGCCGTGACACCAGCTGGAAGAACAGATGCGCGGCATTGGTCTCCAACGGCAGATAGCCGAGCTCGTCGATGATTGATGTTCCCGCGGGCCTCGCCGTCGCCCGCGCCGAGGGACGCGTCGGCGGGAGACGAAAGAAGCTCGATGCCGGAAAACGCAGAGAGATCGCCGAGAGTGTTCTCTCGGGTCGCAAGTCTGGCGCCGACGTGGCTCGCCTCTACGGCGCCAGCCAGCCAAGCGTGTCACGGATCGTCGCCGCGCATCGCCTCGGGCATCGTTAGCGTACGATTTTGGACCGCGGCACAACTACCCACAGTGACCGGAGACAGCGCGCGAGGATTGGCTGCTGCTTGTGGCGTGGCCGGCGCTATGGATGCCCGCGGCGCCGGCTCTACCGTCGGGAGCTTCGAGCCTTCTGGACGCTGCCCTGCGGCGGTTGTTGACAGCGGTTGGCGCGATGATCTGGGTTTCGCAGTGACGGGGAGACAGTGAACACTGCCCCGCCCGTCACACGTGAAGGTCTCACAGCAGCCCGCGCTTTGGAGGCTCATGTCGGCGGGGCTGACGCCGAGACAGTTACAGCTACGCCCTGACGCGAGCGAGCGCTCCTATGGCCAAACGACGCTCCCCTGCAGCGTCACCGGCGAGGTGCTGCCGGATGGCCCCGACGTCGGAAGCGACCCACCCAACTGCAGCGTCGGAGAAGACGCGGGCGTTGGCTTCGGGGGGGGTGGCGGCAACGGTCCCATCGCTCCAAACGGGTCGTCCGTGGTTAGAGACACACCAGCACCGCCAAGCGCCGCCTTGAACTTGGTCCAAGCGTTCGCGCCCGCGTCGCCCGTTAGGTTGGCATAGAGCGCTTCGAGCGTACCAGTATTTCCAAGCTTGACCATTTCCTGCGCGATAGTCGGCAGCGCATGCCCTAGCTTTTGTAGCCAAGATAGAAACGCCATGCCGCAGCCTATGGAATCGTAATCCTGATCCGTACCTTCGGTCTCGTTGACCCAATTGGGCTCGCCGTCATGCACCCACGTTGGTACCGAGGTGAAATCCGCGAGCGCATTGTTGCCGATGAGCATGGCACACCAGCGGGATAGCGCCTCCCCCGTGCTCAGTCCACACAGGTTCCCGTTCATGCTGCACTCACTTAGCTCGGCCTCAAACAGCGCTGAGCAACGCATGGAATTGCCGAAGGCCGCACACACCTCGATCTGGGCGCCGGTCGAGTAGTCGCAGCCATCATGATCCGCGCCGCCCGTGCCGTCGGTGGCGCCACCAAGGGCAAACACGATCACCCCTACTGGGCCGCCAGCGGTGCCGAAGAGCGCATCGTTCGCGGCGCGGATTCGGTCGGCATCAGCGAGCAAGTCCGTCGCGTTCTTCAGAGCCGGCGCGCCGAGGCTGGGGTCGTACCACACTGACACGCGGCTCTTGCTTGCACCGACATACTGCGACTTGCCGGTGTAGCTTGGCCATTTCGGCGCAGGGGGAACTGCCGCGTGGGAGTGCGGCCGCACTCTCATAGGATGGGACATCGTGGAATCCTTATGTTGTCGATGTTGCGGGAACGGCGGCCTCCTAAACAGAGATGGCTGGCTTCGTCTGGACAGATTTCCGCTCTCGATAAGTGGAGGCTCTGCCGGTGTGGTATTTCACGCTGCCCAGATGGAACCACCCACCCGAGCAAGATAGCACAGGGGATCGGGCGAGATGTGTGACGCAGCTCACACTTGGAGAAAAAGCCGATTACACGGCGCAGCTGCGCCGTAGCTCGGCCAGAAGGGATCCGCTCGACAGTGCCGCGCTTGCGCAGTCCTTTGAGAACCGACCCGACCTGATCGGCGATCGCCGTGCGGAGAATGCCGTCTGAAGTAACGGCTTTGTCCACTTGCCCAAGGACGTCGGGATGGCTTGCCGAATACCTCCACGAGCTGACGATGTTTCCCGGCGGCAAGCACGACGACCAGGTCGATTCGAGCGCGCAGATGCTCGACTGGTTCAAGCAGGCCGGTCGCGGGGGGCATCTACCAGTATTATAAGGAGCTCGCTCAACAGGTAGGCACCCCGCAGACAGCGAGGCCCGCGCCGGTATCGCCGATAACGACGAGGTTCGGCATCCTTCGATGGTGACCAAGCGGCGGAAACGCGACCGCGTCTCCAGTAATTTCGAGGGCTGATCGAGCGGCGGCGGTGGCCCACGGAGGTGATGCAGAGATCCTTGAGGTCCTCGGCCGTCAGGCGCGGCAGTATAGAGTTATCGATATCGGTGTCGCGGAATATCGGCTCGAATTGCTCGAGCCACAGCCCCCGCAACCGCCCTGCGATGTCCCTGCGCGGCGATGCGGTCCTCCCTGCGCACCGGTCGAGCCTTTCGACATCGGCTCTAATACCACCCGGTCAGCTTCCCTCGACCATGCGGCTCGGGTTGAGGATGTGGGCCGGATCGAAGGCATCTTTAACACGGCGCGTCAATGCGGCGAGCGGCGCCGGCTGCGGCTCGAACACCGCAATCGAGCCGCGCAAGGCCGGCGACCCCCTGACGAGCGTGGCATGCCCGGTGTTGCGGCCGTCTTGCCCGCGGACCGCGGTGCGGATTGCCTCGGCGCCGGCGTCGGTTGCTTCGGGCACGGCCAGCCATAACAAACCGCCGCCCCAATCGAGAAACCACACCGCGTCGAGCACCCGCGATATAGCTTGGCCCAGTTCGGCGCCGCGCGCGGGTGCCACCGAGATGCGCCACACCGCGCGGCCGGCAAGCCCCGCGAGCGGTGCCGCCTCGCCGATAGCGCGCCAAAACACGATCGCCTCGGAACCGGTCACGATCTCCGCAGCACCGCTCGTCCCGTGCTCGCGGGTAAGGCTGTCGCAACGAAATTCAACCGACGGCGCCGGGCCCTCCAGCCGCAACCCCACGATGCCGCCGCCGCCCGGCAAGGCGAACGGCATCGCCGCCCCCGCCGGCAGATAGGCCGCACCCGAGACTTCGTGCGGCGAGCCGAGCGCCGCCCCCATCAAATGTCCCGCGGCGACGGGCTCGACTTTCGTGAACAGCAAGGTCGCGACGGTCTCGGGCCGCGGCAACACCTTTACCGTGACCTCTTCGAGCGCCGCCAATGTGCCGTAGGAACCAGCCATCAATTTGGGCAGATCGAAGCCCGTGACGTTCTTGATGACCTTGCCGCCGGCCTTGAAGATCTCGCCGCGGCCGCTGACCGCCCGAAAGCCCAGAAAATGGTCGCGCGCCGCACCCGCCTTGATGCGGCGCGGACCAGAGAGATTGCATGCGAGAACGCCTCCGAGGGTCGGCCCCGCGCCGTCTTGCTCGCCGGAGCCGAGCAGGGCCCGCCAGTCCGGCGGCTCGAAGGCGAGCATCTGGCTGGCCTCTTCCAGCGCGCGCTCGATCTCGCCGAGGGGGGTGCCGGCGCCGGCGGTCAGTACCAGCTCGCTTGGCGCGTAGTCACGGACGCCGGAGAGAAGGGCCAAGTCGAGTATATGGGCCGCCTGGACCGGCCGCCCGAGCCCCCGTTTCGATCCGCCGGCGACGAGCTCGACGGGTTCTTCGGCGGCGAGCGCGCCGGCGATCTGGTCGCGCAATTCGGCCAGATCGACGGGAGCGAACCGCGTCATGTCGAGCCGAGCACGCCACGGCGGATTTGGTCGCGCTCGATCGATTCGAAGAGGGCGCGGAAATTGCCTTCGCCGAACCCTTCATTTCCCTTGCGCTGGATGATCTCGAAAAAGATCGGGCCGATCACGGTCTCGGTGAAAATCTGCAGCAGCAGCCCCTGGCCAGCAACCGGCGCGCCGTCGATCAGAATCCGGTCCCTTTTCAGTCGGGCGAGATCCTCGCCATGCGCCGGCACCCTTGTATCGACCGCCTCGTAATAGGTGTCGGGAACCGACATGAACGAGATGGCGCGGGCCTGCAGCGCCTCGACGGTCGCATAAATGTCGCCAGCGGCCAGCGCGATGTGCTGGATGCCCTCGCCGTGGTAGGCCTCGAGATATTCGGCGATCTGCGACTTGTCATCCGCGCTCTCGTTGATCGGGATGCGGATATGCCCGTCCGGGCTGGTCATCGCTTTTGAGCGCAGCCCGGTCAACCTCCCCTCGATGTCGAAGTAGCGCACCTCGCGAAAATTGAACAGGCGCTCGTAGAATTCGGCCCACAGCTGCATGCGTCCGCGATGCACATTGTGGGTCAGATGATCGATGCCGGTCAGCCCGACGCCCGGTGCCGCCATATCGGCTACCAGCGGTGTGAAGTCGACATCGTAGATCGTCCGCTCGCCGTAGCGATCGACGAGGTAGATCAGGCTGCCGCCGATCCCCTCGATCGCCGGGATGTTGAGCTCCATCGGCCCGACCTTGCCGTGCACCGGTTTGGCGCCCAATGAGATCGCGCGCTCGTAAGCCTTCGCCGCGTCGGCGACGCGGAACGCGATCGCGCAGACCGAAGGGCCATGCAGCCGGGCAAAGGCTTGGGCGAAGCTCTCCGGCTCGGCATTGAGGATGAAGTTGACGTCGCCCTGGCGGTAGAGGGTGACGTTCTTAGAGCGGTGGCGCGCCGCCGCGACGAACCCCATGCGCTCGAACAGCGCGGCGAGGGCCTGCGGGTCGGGCCCCGTGTACTCGACGAATTCGAACCCGTCCGTCCCCATCGGGTTGTCCCACAAATCGCGCCGAGCCCATTGCGTCGCACTCATCGGAACCTCCAACCGGGTCCGCCACCATCGATGATGTGGTCGCCCCCGCGCCGCTCGCCAAGGACAGCCGTCGTCCTAGGCTTGCGTAGCGCTTCTGTAAGTGCGACAGAGCGAGCAGGGAGGCGCGGAGGCGGACGACGATGGCAGAAATGGCTTTGTCGGCTACGGAGTCGGCGCTGGAGAACCAGCGGCTCGGCAGTTTGCAGATCCGCGTGGCGGCGCTGTGCACGCTCGTCCAGGTCTGCGATGGCTACGACATCGGTTCGATCGGCATCGCCGTACCGGCGCTGACGCATGCTTGGAATCTCCCCGGGCCGGCCTTCACGACGGCGTTCTTGTGGTCGAGCATCGGCATCATGGTGGGCGCCCTCTCGGCGGGGCCGATCGGTGACCGCTTAGGGCGCCGGCCGCTGTTGCTCGGCAGCCTCACGATCTTCGGCGTCGCCTCGCTGTTCTCCGCATTCGCCGGTTCGCTCGGCATGCTGAGCGCGTTGCGTTTCTTCACCGGTCTCGGCATCGGCGGCGCGTTTCCGGGGGCAGCGACCTTGACCGGCGATTACGCGCCGCAGCGGCTGCGCGCGACGATGATCATGGTGACCTTCACCGGGGCGCCGTTGGGCGGCTTTCTGGTCGGGCAGGCGGGTGCTTTGCTGCTGGCGCGTTTCGGGTGGCCGAGCCTTTTCGTCTTGGGCGGGCTGTTGCCGCTGTTGGCGCTGCCGGTGCTCGCGTTCTGGTTGCCCGAATCGCCGCGCTTTCTGGCCGCCAAACGCGCCCTGTCGCCGCGCCAGGCCGCATTGTTGCACCGCCTCGACATCGCCCCGGGGCAGGCTGCCGAAAGCCTCGACCTCGCCACCGGCAACCCGGTCAAGATGCTGTTCGGCGAAGGCTATGCGCTGCAGACCGTGCTGTTGTGGGTCATCTTCTTCTGCAGCCTGATGGACCTGTTCCTGTTCGGCTACTGGCTGCCCGAGGTATTGCACCTGACCGGCATGACCCCGGCCGAAGCGGCCCGCGCCGCCAGTTTCCGCGCCTTGGGCGCGATGTTCGCGGTGCTCTATCTCGGCCTGTTGATCGACCGCTTCGGCCCGCAGCGCGCGTTGGCATGGCATTACGCCGCCGGGGCCGTATTCACCGCGCTGATCTCGCTGGTGGCAATGTCATATGCGCTGCTGGTGGCGGTCATCTTCCTCTCCGGCATGACCACCACCGGCAGCCAGACTGGCGCCAACGGGACCTGCGGGAAGCTCTATCCAGCGCGCATGCGCACCACCGGCCTCGGCTGGGCGCTCGGCGTCGGCCGCTTGGGCGGTATCGCGGCGCCGCCCTTAGGCGGCTACCTGTTGATCATCGGCATGCCGCCGAGGCACATCTTCCTGGCCGCCTGCGGGTTCGCGGTGATCGCCGCGATCGCGACGGCGCTCTTGGGGTTGCGAGCGCCGCGCGCCGGGGCTCCGGTGGTGAGCCGGGCCGCGTCGTGACGGCGCCGCAGCGCGAGCGCGAAGCCGTCCACGGAATCATCAGGGAGACCGAGCAGCCGAGAAACGGCGGGAGAAGAACATGGCGGAAGCATATGTGTCGGTAACCGAGAACGCGCTCGAGAACCAGCGGATCGGTACTTTGCAGATCGGCGTCGTTGCGATCTGCATGTTGATCCAGATGTGCGACGGCTACGATGTCGGTTCGATCGGCTGGGCGGTCCCGTCCTTGACCCATGTCTGGAACTTGCCGGCGCCGGCCTTCTCGACGGCGTTTGTGTGGTCGAGCATCGGCGTCATGGTGGGCGCCCTCGCCGCCGGGCCGATCGGCGACCGCTTGGGGCGCAAGCCGTTGTTGCTCGCCAGCGTGACGATTTTCGGCATCGCTTCGTTGCTGAGCGCCGTCGCTCCCTCGCTCGCCGTGCTGAGCGTGTGGCGGTTCTTCACCGGGCTCGGCATCGGCGGCGCGTTTTCGGGAACGACAGCGCTGACCGGCGACTACACGCCGAGCCGCCTGCGTGCGACGATGATCATGGTGCAGTTTACCGGCGCGCCGTTGGGTGGCTTTGTCGGCGGCTTGGCAGTGGCGGCGTTGCTGGCGCATTTCGGCTGGCAGGTCATCTTCGTCATCGGCGGGGTGTTCCCGCTGGTCCTGGTACCGGTCATGGCATTGTGGCTGCCGGAATCGCCGCGTTTTCTTGCTCGCAAGCCAAATTTGTCGACGCGCCAGCAGGCGCTGCTCGCGCGCCTCGACATCGCCCCGGGCGACGGGGATCCGCATCCTGTCGACATTGCCGGGGAAAACCCGGTCAAGATGCTGTTCGGTCGCGGCTATGCGGTGCAGACCGTGCTGTTGTGGGTCATCTACTTTTGCAGCCTGCTCAATCTGTTCCTGTTCGTCTACTGGCTGCCCGAGGTCTTGCACCTGACCGGCATGACGCCGCCCCAAGCGGTCTTTGCCTCCAACTTCATCGCGTTGGGCGGAATGTCTGCGGTCCTCTATCTCGGTCTGTTGATCGACCGCTTCGGTCCCGAGCGGGCGCTGGCGCTGCACTATGCCGCGGGCATCGTGTTCATCGCCTTGATCGCGCTGGTCGCCCTGCCGTATTTCGCCCTGCTGGCAGTGATCTTCCTCTCCGGCACGACTATCATCGGCAGCCAGACCGGGGCGAATGGGGCATGCGGCGCGCTCTATCCGGCGCGCATGCGCACCACCGGGATCGGCTGGGCGATCGGCATTGGCCGCATTGGCAGCATTGTCTCGCCGATATTGGGCGGCTATCTGTTGGCCCGCGGCTTGCCGCCGACACAGATCTTTTTGAGCGCGTGTTTTTTTGCATTGGTGGCGGCGACGGCGACGGCCCTGCTCGTACTACGCGGGCGGCCGTCCGCGCGGCTCGCGGATCAGCCCGCACCAGCGCCCTCGCGCTAGCTTGATCTATCGTTTAACCCTGAACGAGACTTGCGCCGCCCTCTCGAACGTGCAACAGAGCGAACGGGGGACGTCGGGAGAAGACAGTAATGGCAGAGACGGTTTTTTCGGCAACGGAGAGGGCGCTCGAAAACCAGCGGATCGGGCCCTTGCAGATCCGCGTCGCGGCGATCTGCACGCTGGTCCAGATGTGCGACGGCTACGACGTCAATTCGATCGGCGTCTCGGTGCCGTCGCTGACCCATGCCTGGAACCTGCCGGGGCCGGCGTTTACCCAGGCTTTCCTGTGGTCGAGCATCGGCATCATGATCGGCGCGCTCTCGGCTGGGCCGATCGGCGACCGCTTGGGACGCAAGCCCTTGCTGCTCGCCAGCCTGACGATTTTCGGCCTGGCCTCGCTGGGCAGCGCGTTCGTCGGCTCTCTCGGCATGATGACCATCATGCGATTCTTCACTGGACTCGGCATCGGCGGCGCCTTTCCGGGAGCGGCCACCTTGACCGGCGACTACGCGCCGCATCGGCGGCGCGCATTGATGATCATGGTGAGCTTCACCGGCGCGCCGATCGGCGGCTTTTTGTGCGGTCAGCTCGCCGCAGTGCTGCTGCCCACGTTCGGCTGGCCGAGCATCTTCGTGATCGGCGGCATCTTCCCGTTGGCGTTGGTGGTCGTGATGGCGTTGTGGCTTCCCGAGTCGCCGCGCTTCCTCGCCGCGAAAGGCAATTTGTCGCCGCACCAGGCCGCATTGCTGCGGCGTCTCGACATCACCCCGGGGCGGACCGCCGCCGCCGGCCTCGATCTCGCCCAGGGCAACCCGGTCAAGATGCTGTTCGGCAAAGGCTACGGGCTGCAGACCGTGCTTCTGTGGGTGATCTTTTTCTGCAGCCTGATGAATTTGTTCCTGTTCGTCTACTGGCTGCCCGAGGTGTTGCATCTGACCGGCATGACGCCGCCCGAGGCGGCCCGCGCCACGAGCTACCGCGAATTGGGCGCGATCGCGGCGGTGCTTTACCTCGGCGTGCTGATCGACCGCTTCGGTCCCGAGCGGGCACTGGCGGCAAACTACGCCGCCGGGATCCTGTTCATCGCCGCGATCGCGCTCTTCGCGATGCCCTATCTGCTGCTGGCGGTCGTGATCTTCTTCTCCGGGCTGACGATCATCGGCAGCCAGACCGGCGCCAACGCCGCCTGCGGTAAGCTCTATCCGGCACGAATGCGTACCAGCGGCCTCGGCTGGGCGCTCGGCATCGGGCGGCTCGGCGGCATCGCGGCACCGGTGCTCGGCGGCTATCTGTTGTCGACCGGCCTGCCGCCGCGGCAGATCTTCCTGAGCGCCTGCCTGTTTGCAATGATCGCCGCCGTGGCGACCGGGCTGCTGGCGCTGCGCGGCGTGCATGCCCAGCCCTTGGCCGACCACTCCGCCGCCTGACACATCGCTGCCGCTTCCTTCAGTAAAGCCCGGGAATCAGCCGCGACGTACGATTGCAGTAGCCATCGTACTCGCCGCCGAACTGCGTGCGCAGCAACCTTTCTTCGGCATGTATGCGGGCAAGGAGCGGCGGGATCAGAAGCGCCGTCAGCACTACGCCGACGCCCGACCGAAAAGCGAAAGCCCACCCGAGCGAATTGACGAGCAACCCCAAATAGCTGGGGTGGCGGATGACACGATAGACGCCGCTCGTGACCAGTTCATGGCCGGGCTGGATCGCGACCAGCCCGCTGAATCGGCGTCCGAGCACAAAGACCGGCCAGAGCCGCAGCGCCCCGCCGGCGGCGAACAGAACGACGCCGAGCCAGCGGATGGCCTCTCCGTCGAGGGTCCAGAACCCCTTCCGGTCGGTGTAGGCCGGCAGATAGGCGGCCAGCACCCCGATCAAACCGAAGGCGACGATGACCCAGCGGTTGGCCCGATCCTCGCGCTCTCCAGCGCTCAAATTCCCTTCACTAAAGAGCGCCACGCCGGCCATAGCGAAGAGCGCGACCGTGAGGGCAATCAGCGCCGGGTGGGAGAAGAACGCGGCAAACCCGCCCCGGCCGAGCACCGCAAGCCCGAGATAGGCAAGGGTCGCTACGATGGTGAGCAGCGCTAATCTCGGGGCGGGCGTCATGGCCGGTTTGTTAAACCGATTTTCTCTAGCGGCGGATGAAAATCTGCGGGGCTATTCCGAGCGAAGCGGCTTGATAGCATCGCTGCCCGTGTGCGAACGTTCCCCATACCGGGCCGTCGGCCGCGGATACCGAGGTAGTCGTTGGGTTGCGAGGATTGTCGTGTGCCGTAACATCAAGACGCTCCATAACTTCAGACCGCCTGCCACGGAGGAAGAGATCCGGGCATCTTCCCTGCAATTCGTTCGCAAGTTGAGCGGCGTCACACGGCCCTCCAAGGCAAACCAGCTGGCGTTCAACCGGGCCGTCGACGAGGTGGCCAAAGCGGCACATGAGCTGCTCGCCTCGCTCGTGACGAACGCTCCGCCCCGTGATCGCGAAGTCGAGGCGTCAAAGGCACAGGCTAGAGCAGCAAACCGCTTCGGCTCGCCCGCCGCGGGACACGCGACCTAACTCCACGCGGCGCCCTCGGTTTGACAATTCATAACTAATGGGTTATGAATTGGGACCATGCGTGCCACGACAAACGAGCTTTTCAGCACCCTGGCCGATCCGACCCGCCGGGCGATCTTCGAGCGGCTATGCCGCGACGGCGAACAGACCGTGCGAGCCCTGACCGACCGGGCCGGAGTTTCGCAACCGGCAGTTTCCAAGCACCTGGGCGTTCTTAAGCATGCCGGCCTGGTGCGCGACCGGCGCGCGGGTCGTCAGACCCACTACACCGCCCAGCCGCAGGGTCTGGCGCCGCTGATCGATTGGATGAGCCTCTACGGCGCCTTCTGGCGCGAGCGGTTCGATCGCCTCGAAGCCCTGTTGAATAGGATGGACCAATGACCAAACCCGCCGCCGCCACGCGTTCCATCGTCATCGAACGCGAGATGCCGCACCCGCCGGAGAGGGTCTGGCGCGCCCTTACTCAAGGCGCGCTGATTGAGGAATGGCTAATGGAGAACGACTTCCAGCCGGTGGTGGACCACAGGTTCAATTTTCGCGCTACGCCCATGCCGCATTGGAACGGCGTCGTCGACTGCCAAGTGCTGGTCGTCGAACCCAATCAGCGGCTCTCCTATAGCTGGAACGCGTCGAGCGAAGAGGCGACAGGGGGACTGAAGACCGTCGTCACCTGGACACTGACCCCGACCAAGGGCGGCGTTCTCGTGCGCATGGAGCAGTCGGGCTTCCGACCCGAAGACGAAGCCAACTATCAGGGCGCAAACTATGGCTGGCAGCGGTTCATCGGCGGCCTGGAACGGGTTGCCGCAGGGCTCGGCTGAGAGTGAAGCAATTCACCCGCTATCATCCGCTCCTCGAGGCGTTGCCCCGCCGCCTCGAACTCGAAGGCGCCGGCTCCGGTGACGGTCGGCAGTCGGGGGGCCCTTGCAGACCCCCAGGCAATCAGCCGGAAGGCGGATGAGGTAAGAGGACGTTAAGTCTCCAGTCCAGAGGGTACCGCTACGTTTTCGCTCTGCATTGTCATTCCCGCAGCGAGCGCCATCGTTTCCAGCAGAGCGGCAAAATCCAAGCCAAGATATTTCTCGGGTTCTTCCCGTAGCTTCGCGAGCCCAATGTGCATTTGAACCACTTCCCGCGCCGCCGCAGTCACCGGCATCGGTACGCCGTATTCGTGGCTGGCATCCAACCCGAGGTCGAGGTCCTTCAACAGCAAGGTCGGCGTAAAAGTCGTTGACCAGTCGAGGTTCACCAGTGCCGGCGTTTTGTATTGGGTAAAGATCGAGCCCATTACGCCGTTATTCATAAATTCGAGAAACGCATGCCGCGGCACCCCTGCCTTTTGTGCCAGCAGCGTGATTTCGATCAAGTTTTCGATAACCACACCAAGCATGACGTTGTGGGCGATCTTGCAGATCCGCGCCAACTCGCCATCGCCGACATAGAAAACACCGCGCGGAGCAAACGCCTGAATAAGGTCCTTGACCCTGTCGTAAGCCGCTTTCGGGCCCGAAGCTACGCTGGAAAGCTTGCCGGCTCTGACGCACGCGCCATTTCCGCTCACTGATGCGACGACATATTCAGTGCCTCGCCTTGCGAGCTCTGCCCGGATCGCTTTTGATTCGTCGACGCCAATGCTCGAGCAGTCGACGAGGATCTCTGGGCCGTTGCCCTGCGCCTTTGAAAAGAGTCCGTTCGGCCCAAAGCATACCTCTTTGAGATCATCGCCAGTCGAAACGATCGTGAACAGCACATCGACATCCGCCAGATCGCCGAGCTCTTGGACGACCGTCGCCCCTCGGTCTGCCAGCGGTTGGGCTTTGGATTTCGTACGATTCCAAATTCTGAGCTCGTTGCCTGCCGCCAACAGGCGATCCGCCATGGGAAAGCCCATTCGCCCCGCACCGATCCAGCCAATGGTGGTCATCGCTATCACCCCTTTATCCAGTCCTTTCGCCGGCCTCGACCGAGCTGTGCCACGCTTCCGGTGTACCGAGAATCTATTGACGCGACGCGTCGTCAGTACTGATTGGCGATCGGCAAGGTCTCGGCCGGATAGAGCGTGATCACCTTGCAGCCTGTCGCGGTGACCACGATCTCCTCTTCGATGCGTGCGGCGGAAATGCCGTCCGTCGCGGGACAGTAGGTCTCGAGCGCGAACACCATGCCCGCCTTGATTTCCATCGGATCGTCCATGGAGTTGAGCCGGCTGATGATTGGCCTCTCGTGCAGCCCCAGCCCGAGCCCGTGGCCGAACTCGAGCCCGAACGCCTCCATCTCGCTGGTGAAACCGATCTTGTCGGCCGTCGGCCAGCACGCAGCAACCTCGTCCGAGCGCACGCCCGGCCTGATCATCGCGATCGCCTCGTCGATCCACTCGCGGGCGCGCTTGTACGCATCCCGCTGCGCGTCGGTAGCGCGCCCGACATTGAAGGTCCGGTAATAGCAGGTGCGATAACCCATGTAAGACTGGATGATGTCGAAGAATGCCTGGTCTCCCGGCCGGATCAACCGGTCGGTGAAGTTGTGCGGGTGCGGCGCACAGCGCTCGCCCGAGATCGCGTTGATCGCCTCGACGCAGTCGGAGCCCTTGCTGTAGAGGTCGTAATTGGCCAAGGCGACGATCTGGCTTTCGCGCACGCCGGGTTTGAGTTCCTCGGCGATCCTCTGATACGTGCCGTCGACCATTGCCGCCGACATGTTGAGCAGCATGAGCTCGTCCTGGCTTTTGAGCTCGCGCGCATCGAGCATCATCTGCTGGCCGTCGCGCACCTCGATGCCGAGACGCTGCAGCTCGAACAGCATCGGGAGCTCGACCATATCGACGCCGAGCGGCATGTCGGCGACACCTTCGCTCTCTAGAATCGCCTTGATCTCATCGGCCGCCTTGCGGAACAGGCCCGCCTTCGGATGAATGGCGCCGCGCAGGCCGAGCAGGCCGGCCCGGCAATGATCGTCCTCCAGCCATGGCGCGTAGATGCGGTGATGCTTGGCCGCGGAGCCGAAATCCCACACATACGGATCGCCGGGGCCGGTCAACAGGCAATACCGAGTCATTTTGTCGCGCGCCCACTCGCCGATCACCGTCGAAGAAATGTAGCGGATGTTGTGCTGATCGAAGGTGAGAATGGCGCCGAGCCCGGATTTGGCAAGCGCCTGGCGCGTGCGTCCGAGCCGATATTTGTGCAGCCGCCGGAAATCGACGCGTTCCTCGAAATCGACCGCCATCTGGCCGGGTGCCATCAGCGGCCGGTTCCAGTCATGCCGCGGATCGATGTCCTCCGGCTTTACGATTTTCGGCTCGGGACGCTTGTTGGTCATGCTAACCGTTCCTGGCTGGTGCGGCTTTGGCGGGATCCTGGTCGAGCGCCTGATGTAATGCGGCTATGTGCTCGTATGCTCCAGAGAGCGGAGGAAGATCAGTTCGGTCAGTCTAGCAACGCGGCGAGGCGCCTTTCTATCCACTCAGGTGTGACGCCCGGCAAGGTAGCGAGTTCGGAGCGCGCCTCCGCCCTCGTCTGCATGACGCACGGGATCACCGCGGGCGCGTCGCCGTCGTCGGGCTGGCAAGCAAATTCGAGACGGATGCCGTTTGGGTCATAAAAGTAGATGCCAAGTAGTCCCGGGAGCTGTGGGATCGGCCCAATATAGTCGATATCGCGCGATGCCAGCCGCGCCTCGACCTCGCGGAAGCGCTCGGCCGTGACGACGAAAGCGCAATGCTGCATGGCACCGATCGCGTTGCGGTTGCCGGCGGGTTCCTTGCCTTTCGGGATCTCGAAGAAGGCCAGAAGGCTGTCATTACCCATATCAAAGAAATAATGGCGCACCCGCTCATAGGGTGGGTTGCCACGATTGCCGGAGCCGGTGCCAAGGCCGGGCGGCACCTTCATGGCATGGACGAGCGGCATGCCCAGTATGTCAACATAGAAGTCGATCGTCGCTTTCATGTCGTCGGTGCAGAGCGCGAGGTGATGGACGCCTCGTGGAATGGGTGACTGGTGTGGACACCGAAATTGTTCGTGCATGGCGTTTCCTCGGTTTGGCTTAGTACCTCGTTACGTATATTAGCAAATGTCCTAGTGCACCGTCGCGCGAATGAGATTACAAAACTTGACTGAGAAGGACGTAATATTTCCTTGTCTTCCCGGCGAAGCCTGGCCCTGGCAGGGAACAGAGGCCGGGACCTATCCCAACTACCCCAATCTCTGGAACTAAACCCGCGAGCTTTTCCAGTGTCCCGGCATTGAGCTCGACCTCCTGGCGCCGCGATTGGGTCGCCGTGCTTCCCGTTGACCGGCCCGGCCGGCCAGACCGAAGAATCGCAACGCGTCATGTGGTGACCGAAGGTGCCCCGCTTGGCGCGCACCCGGCGGGAAGCTATCACCTTTGCTCGACCCCCGCATACAGCCCGAAAAACACCAACGCTGTCCCCGCGCACATCAGGCCGATGGACAACGGCGCGCCAATTTGTCCCGTGCGATTTAAACTCAGACTGAGCCCCATCACGACGAAGCCGGCCAGTGTTAGGATGTTCATGCCGAACAAAATGTCCTTGGTGAACATCGCGCCCCCTGGTCCGATCGAGTGCTCGAAATTAGCGGTGTTGATTGTACGGCACTTAATCGGGCGTAGGGGCATGCACGGCTCGCCGGCAGACCTCATGGTTGTGACGCACCGCGTGAGCCTCGACGGGAGTCTGGCGCCCGCGCAAAGTGAGGTTCGTTGGGCTCCCGACGCTCAGTCCAGGTGGGATCGCCGTGCCTGTCAGCATGTCGGCCGAGGCCACCAGGGCCTCCCCGGCGGTCTTGGAATAATCGCACAGCCGAGCGGCGACGTTCATCGTATCGCCGAAGTAGGCGATCTGCCGCTTCGTGTCGCCGCACTCGCTGACGACGACCGGCCCGGCGTGAACGTCGGCGCGGAACTGCGGTGCGATACCGAATTCGCACGTGTAGTGCGGGGCAAGATCTACGATACGGTCTTCGGCGGCGGAGAAGCAGCGCAGCGATCGGGCATTCCGCTTTGGATCATCGCTCAGAGGCCAGGTGATGATCACCTCGTCGCCGACATAGGCGTGCACCTCGCCGTCATGGTCGGCAATTGGTCGGTCGATATCAAAAAAGAACCTGGTAATCAGGTCGTGCACGCGCACCTCGCCCAGCTGCTCGGCGAGTGCGGTCGAACCGGCAATATCAAGGAATATAACGATACGCTGCTGGCGTTTCGGCCGATGATAGGTTCCAAGCAGAAAGCTGCCGAGGACGCGTCCGCCGATCAGCCGCCGGAACTCGAAGATCGCACCCGCCACCACCGATGCGGAAAACGCGATGGCGAGGATCGACGGCAGCTCATGGACTACCCAGTGCTGCAAAAAAAACGGTGCGGGGTAGAGCACGAGTTGAAGGCCGACGGCGGCGATCGTCAGCACCACTGTCATTGCGAGCGCCTTGATCGCCAATTCGGCGGTTTGCGGCAATCGTCGCAACATGAGGCGCAAACGCGACTGCGGAGCCGCCGCGAGGCTCAGAACGGCCCAGCCGCTGATCGCCAAGCCGATCGCGTGAACGCAGCTGCGAAGGTAATACGACAACACTCGCTCTTCGAGCGGATCGAAGAGGTAGCGGTAAGCTACGCCCATGGCGACCGCGGCAATCACCAGTCCCGCGAGGGAGCCGCGGTATCGCCGAGCGTATCGGATTACAGAAGCGGGCGATGCGGTTGCACCGTGGTCGAATCTGGTGTGCGCCATGATGCCCTGTGGCTGAAATGGCGCCGACGGCGCGTCCCCTTGCGGGGAGCTGCCATTGATTGCTTCGCTCATACCCGATCTAACCGCATTCGACCATTGGTCCCGCCATGCTCGTTCGCAGCAGGAAGTCGGGTCGGCGAAACGCGCATCGAGCGGCGACCCGCAAGCATTGCAACGAGATTGGCTCCTGATTATCTGTTGGTCAAGCTGGTCAACTCGTGCAAACTGCCGGAGGCGCAGCAATGACCGATACCGCCAACATCTACGATGCGAAGACGAACCTCTCCAAGCTGGTGGACCGCGCCGCCGCCGGCGAGGAGATCGTCATCGCCAAAGCGGGCAAGCCGAAAGCCAAGCTGGTTCCGTATCAGCCGCCCCGGAAAAAGCGCTGGTTTGGGCAGAACCTGCTCGGAATCACCTACATTGCCGACGATTTCGACGGGCCCTTGCCGCCCGAGCTGCAGAAGTATTTCGAGTAGGACGCGTGCGGCTGCTGATCGACACGCACGTCCTGCTCTGGGCTGATGAGCGGCCCCGCCTGATCGTGCAGCCGCTCCGCGCGGCGATGCGTGACACGAACGATATTGTCGTGAGCGCGGCAACAGTATGGGAAATCGCTATCAAGCGGGCGATCGGCAAGCTTCGCTTCGATCGACCGGTCGTCGCTGCGGTGCTGGCGCTCGGCTTCGAGATATTGCCTGTGGCGGGTGTCCATGCGGAGCACGCCGAAGGGCTGCCGCGGCATCATAACGATCCATTCGATCGGATGCTGATCGCTCAAGCGTACCTGGAGGGGATGGTCCTGGGCACGCAGGAGCGGAGGATGCGGGCCTACCGGGCCGTGACGCTCGGCCTCGACTGATCAATGGGCTGGCTGCCACACCAAGTCGGTTCTCTCTCCGGCGGCTGATGGCCGACGACGAACGTCGATACACCGCGCCGCGAGCGGTGCCCGACGCGGTTGCCGCGGACGCCGCATACCAGTCGTCGGGATTGACGGTCGGGTCGCAGTAGCCGGCGATCAGCCGGATCCTGTCGCCGAGCCCGCGCCGGTTGTTGGCGGTCGCAACGGCGAGCCGGCCATGGTCGTCCCAGGCGCGCTCATAGGCCGCGGCGGGCTCGTCGCTGACGAGCGGCGGCCCCGAATCGAAAGCCAGCTCTTCAACCCCGAGGCGGGTGCCGTTCCGGACAACAAGGAGCGTTGTACACTGAACTTCACCGCCGCCATCGCGCCCGGCCAAGCAATCCAAGGCCATGTTGTCGGAGACTCATCGCCATCTAAGCGCAATAGTTTCTTCACTTTACTGTAACAAGAGCCAGGTAAGGCTTTTATGACGATCTTGAGACATGACTATGGCAGGGTTTGGTGACAGAAGCAGTTGCGAAGAAGTTATCCGCAGAACTCGACTTGGTCACGTTACAGAAGGCGTATGCGCGCTGGGCTCCCGTGTACGATCTGGTCTTTGGCGCTCTGTTCGATCGCGGGCGGCGCGCGGCGATCGCCGCAGCGGAGCAAGTCGGTGGCCGGATTCTCGAAGTCGGTGTCGGCACGGGCATCTCTCTCCCGGGCTACTCCTCCCAGAATCGAATAATCGGGATAGATCTTTCCGAGGCGATGCTCCGCAAAGCGCAGCGACGGGTGGCGGACCTGTCCCTGACCAATGTCGAGCAGCTGGAGGTGATGGACGCGGAGCATCTGTCATTCCCCGATGCTTCGTTCGACGTGGTCGTGGCGAATCACGTGATCTCGACGGTGCCAAACCCGGAGGCGGCGCTCGACGAGTGTGCCCGAATGCTCAGGCCCGGCGGCGAGATGATCCTGCTCAGTCGGATCGGTGCGGATGCCGGCTTGCGACACCTGATCGAACTATTGTTGCAACCGGTCGTTCGTCGGCTCGGATGGCGGTCGGAGTTTCCTTGGGACCGATTCGCTCGCTGGACCGAACGGAGAACCGATGTGCGCCTGATCGAACGCCGGCCGACGCCACCGTTCGGTCATTTCTCGCTCCTCAGGTTTGTGAAATGCGAACAAGGGTCGGGAGCATGAGCACCCCCGCGCAGGTCCGCGGCGGGTTCCGCTAGTACTTCAAATAGTAATCGACAACCACTGCTGCGAAAAGGGGGACGTTCAGATGAGTGGCTTTACGCAGACGCTGAAAATTCAGCGCTGGGACGATCACCGATACTATCACCATAGTCTCGTCAATCAATCGCTTCATCTTTTGAGCGCGACCAGCTTCGTTTTCATGTATTTCTTACTGTTCTGGGATCCGGCGATCGCGGCCTTGGTCGGATGGACGGTGTCGATGACCAGCCGCCAGATCGGCCATTTCTTCTTTGAGCCGAAGGGTTATGATTCGGTAAACGACGCCACCCACGAATACAAAGAAGAGGTCAAAGTGGGCTATAACCTCCGCCGCAAAGTCGTGTTGCTTTCGATTTGGGCATTATCTCCGCTGCCCCTGTACTTCAAGCCGACGTTCTTCGGAATGATCAGTCCGTGGGAAAGCGTGTGGGAGTTTGTCCATCAGATCGGAATGTGCTGGCTGTTCATCGGGGTTGCCGGGGTAATTCTGCGATCCATTCAGTTATTCTTCATCAGGGACCTGCAGACCGGATTGGTTTGGGCGGTCAAGATCCTGACGGACCCGATCCACGACATCAAACTTTATTACAAGGCGCCGTTCCATCTGTTGCGCGGCGATATCGAAGACGGGGTGGCGCTGAACCATAGTCGCTGAGGGCGCGGGGCGCGTCGTTCAGCCTGACTCCCGCCGAGCCCGCTGCGGCGAGAACCGATGAGCGATCATCTCGCGCAAAATCCGGCGCTTGATCTTTCGGTTGCTGGCGAGCGGGTCCTCCCACCACCAGCCGCCCCGCTGCATCGCTTCGGCGGCGGCAACAAAGCGGTCGGCGACCGCCTGGTAATCGGCTTCGGTATAATTCAGGCTGAAGATCAGCCTGCCGGTGCCAACCCAGCTCAGCGCCAGGCCTTCCGCCCGCAGATAATATTGGAACATCCAGTTGTAGGCGGAAGGCCGCGTGTAACAGATCGTCCAGATCGACGACAGGTTTGCTACCTGTACCGGCAACCCGGCATCGCGCAGGCGCTGATTGAGCGCCGCGGCACGGCGATCCCAAACTTCGTCGAGGTCGCGGTAGAGCGTACAGATCGCCGGTTCTTCGAGGCGCCGCAGGAACTCGTTCATCGCCGCCATGACGTAGGGGTGCGAGTTGAACGTGCCGCGGGCAAAGCAGATATCGGCCGGCCGATCCTCGCGAAATCGTTTCATCAGATGCTTGCGCCCGCAGACGGCGCCGATCGGCAGGCCGCCACCGAGAGTCTTGCCGTAAGTAACGAGGTCGGCCCGCACCCCGAAATAATCCTGTGCGCCGCCCGGCGCGAGGCGGAACCCGACGAAGACCTCATCGAAGATCAACACGATGCCGCGCTCGGTGCAGACCGCGCGGAGTTGCTTCAGCCAATCGGCATAGGCCGCGCGATCGAGATGCGCCTGCCGAGCGCTGTCGACCAAGGTCGAATCGGCCGGCGCCGCGCTGTTCGGGTGCATGATCTGCACCGGGTTGACGAGGACGCAGGCGATGTCGTGTCGGCTGCGCAATACGCGCAGCGAGGCCTCGGACATGTCCTTGAGGGTGTATGTTTCGTGCGTGGGCACCGGATTGCCGACACCCGGCTGCACATCGCCCCACCAGCCGTGATAGGCGCCGCAAAAGCGCACGAGGTGGGAGCGTTTGGTATGGTAGCGCGCGAGCCTGACCGCCTGCATGACGGCCTCCGTTCCGGACATGTGAAACGAAACCTCGTCCATGCCCGACAGGCGCACGAGGCGCGCTGCATTGTCGGCGACCAGCGGATGATAGGAGCCCAATACCGGACCGAGCTCATGCACGCGCTCGAGGCCGCGATCGATGCATTCCTTGTAGAAATCGTAGCCGAACAGATTGACCCCGTAAGAGCCGGTAAGATCGTAGAACGAATTTCCGTCGAGGTCGGTCGTCATGACTCCGGACGACGATTCCAGAAACGCGCCGACCGGCAAGTGCCGGCGCACGGTGCGGCTGAATTGAAACGGGACGCGATAAGCCTCGGTAAACTGCAGATCGGAGATCAGGTCGGTGGCTTCGGCTGTCAGCCGCAATGTGTCGGCATATCGTCTGCGGTAGAGATCTGCGAGTCGCGCAAAATCGTTGCGCCGCTGTGCGACAACGACATCCGGCGCCGTGTCGGCCTTGAAGAACTGCGCCTCGTCGTACTGATAGAACGGCACCAGCGACGCGACGAGTCGGGCGACGCGCGAGTGCCCGCCGAGCGATCTGTGCTTTGCCTTCGACAGCTCCAGCCGCGCCTTCAGGCCGACCGCCGACGCCGCCACACCCATGGCGCCAAGGCCGTAAGCGGCGGCGGTAGTGATTGCCGCCTTCATGAATGCAGTCATTATTCGATGATTCTTACAAACATATGACAACGCGAGCGGCATCTGCCAAAACCGTGCTTTGGGAGGACATCCGCTTTCTGCTGTCGAACCGCATCCCGCGGCAACTGGCGAATCGGTTTTTCGGCTGGTTCAGTCAGATCGAGGCGCCGCTCTTGGCACGAGCCTCGATCGCGATCTGGCGGCTGTTCACCGATCTCGATCTGAGCGAAGCGCGAACGCAACGCTTCGCGAGCTTGCACGCGTGCTTCACGCGAGAGCTGAAACCCGGCGCGCGTCCGGTCGACCGCGACCCGCATATTATAACTAGCCCCTGTGATGCCATTGTCGGTGCCTGCGGACGGATCGACCGGAACGAGTTGGTCCAGGCCAAAGGATTTCCCTACACATTGCAGGAATTGCTGATCGACCCACAGCTCGTCCAACTCTATCACGATGGCCAATACGCTACGTTGCGGCTGACGCCCAGCATGTATCACCGCTTCCATGCGCCGCACGACTGCATCGTCGACAAGGTCACCTACATTTCCGGCGACACCTGGAATGTCAATCCCATCGCGCTCAACCGCATTGCCAAGTTGTTCTGCGAGAATGAGCGTGCAGTCATTCGCACGATGCTCCGCCCCTCCGGCATCGTGGTTACCCTGGTGCCGGTGGCCGCGATTCTGGTCGCCAGCATCCGCCTGCATTTTCTGGATGTCCTGTTGAACATGCACTACCGCGGGGCGGCCGAAATTCCGTGCCGGGCCTCTTTCGGCAAAGGGCAGGAGATGGGATGGTTTCAACACGGGTCGACCATCATCGTATTCGCGCCGAAGGGTGTCGCCCTCTGCGGCTCGGTGCGGGAGGGTGCGGTCATCCGCATGGGAAGGCCGCTGATGCGGCTGCAGTCGTGAGGGGACGACGCGATGCGAATACTGGTTGCCACCGACGCATGGCCGCCGCAGGTCAACGGGGTCGTACGGAGCCTGCAGTCCCTCGCCGCCAATGCCCGGAAGCTGGGTGCCGAGATCGAGTTTCTGACGCCGGAAGGATTTCGGTCCTTTCCGCTGCCGACCTACCCGAGCGTTCGCTGCGCCATCCCGACTTGGCGAGAAATCGCCCGTCGGATAAAGCTTGCAGCACCCGATTGCCTGCATATCGCCACCGAGGGACCAATCGGGCAGATCGTGCGGCGCTATTGTCTCACGCGAAACATTTCCTTTACGACCAGCTACATGACGCGCTTCCCGGAGTACGTTTCGGCGCGGCTGCCGGTTCCCCCATCATGGACCTACGCGCTGTTGCGCCGCTTTCATGCGGCGGCGGCGGTGACGATGGTGTCAACCCGCTCACTGCTCGAGGAGCTCGGCAATCGCGGCTTTGCGCATCTGGCGATGTGGACGCGCGGTGTCGATACCGACCTCTTCAGCCCCGAGCGCGCCGCGGCAATCGATCTGCCCCGCCCGATTTTCGTCAGCGTCGGCCGCCTCGCGGTGGAAAAGAACCTGGCAGCATTCCTGACGCTCGATCTGCCCGGCTCGAAGGTCGTCATCGGCGACGGCCCGCAGGCGGGCGAGCTGCGGCACCGTTTTCCGAATGCCCACTTTCTCGGCCAACTGGAAGGGGAAACCTTGGCCGCACATCTTGCGTCGGCGGACGTATTTGTGTTTCCGAGCCGAACCGACACATTCGGCGTCGTTCAGCTCGAGGCGCTGGCCTGCGGCGTTCCGGTTGCCGCATACCCCGTTCCGGGACCACAGGACGTGATCGGCAGCAATCCGGTCGGCGTGCTCGACGAGGATCTCAAATCTGCCGGCCTCAAGGCTCTGACGATTTCGCGTGCGGCCTGCCGCGCGTTTGCGCTCACCCAATCCTGGGAACGCAGCGCGCTGCAGTTCATTTCGCATTGTCGGCCATGCCTGCGCTTGCGAACAGCATGATTTGCCGAGCGTTGACCCGAAAGCATCGCAAAGAGATTGACTTGTCCTTACTCTCTTGGTCAGCTTGGTCAATTCGTGCGAAGCAGGGGTGGCGGTCTCGGTCTCTGCATCAATACACCGCACCGCGGGCGGTGATCGGCCAGAGCTGCTCTCCACGGTTGCGGCGCACGCAGACATACCAGTCGTAGAGCTTGACGGTCGGGTCGCAGTGACCGGGGATCAGCCGGATCCTGTCGCCGGTTGGTGGCGGCGGTCCAGACGGCAGGACGGCCATCCTTGTCGGATGCGCGCTCGTGGGTGGCGGCCGGCTCGTGGCAGGCGGTCGGCGCGCTAAGCCTGATCGCCGGTGTGCCCCCGCGCTCGAGCGAGTAAATCTATCCGCCGATCACCAGCCTGAGTTTCGTGGCCAGTTCCTCGCGCCGATAAGGTTTTTCGACGACGTTCAAATTGTCGGGCAGCCCGTGTTCGAGACTGAGAGCGGCCGCGGTGTATCCCGAAGTCAGCAGCACCTTGAGCTCCGGCCGGATGCGCCGCGCCTCGACCGTAAGTTGCACGCCATTCATGCCTCCGGGCATGATGACGTCCGAAAGCAACAGGTCGACCGGTTGGTCGCCCCTTAATATCTCCAGCGCCTGCGTGGCATTGCTGGCAGCCACGACCCGGTAGCCGAGTTCCCTCAAACTCTCGGACGCGACCACGAGTACGTCCTCATCGTCCTCTACGACCAGTATCGTTTCGTGGCCGCTGGCCGGCCGCAACGACGCAGTCTCGCTACCGATCTCCGGCACGACAGGTCGATCGGATGACTTCGGCAGGTACAACTTCACCGTCGTGCCGATACCGAGCTCGCTATAGATCTTGACGTGGCCGCCCGCCGTCTTCGCGAAACCGTAGACCTGACTGAGTCCCAGCCCCGATCCCTTGCCGACTTCCTTGGTCGTGAAAAACGGGTCGAACGCTCTCGCCAGCACCTCCGGCGTCATCCCAGAGCCGGAATCACTGACGGCGATCATGACATAGGGTCCGGCTGTCAGCTCTGGGTTGTTGGCGGCGTCCTGTCGGTCGAAGGTCACGTTGCAGGTCTCGATCGTGATCCGCCCGCCACCAGCCATCGCGTCCCGGGCGTTGATGACGAGGTTGAGCATCGCCGTCTCGAATTGCGCGGGATCGATCTGCGCCGGGGCAAGGACCGGGCTCAGCATCGTTACGACCTCGATCTGCTCGCCGATAACCCGATGCATCAGGCTTTCGATATTAACGATCAGCTGGTTCAGATTAACGGTGTCAGGACGGGTGATCTGCCTACGGGCATAGGTAAGGAGTTGACGGACGAGGTTCTCTCCTCGTTGCGCCGCCCTCATGGCGCCTTGCGCCAAGCGTTCGATTTTCTCGGCGTCGCCCTGCGCCCGCAGGATCAGATCGAGATTGCCGAGGACGACGGTCAGGAGATTGTTGAAATCGTGCGCGACGCCTCCGGTCAGCTGACCGATAGCCTCGAGGCGTTGAGCCTGAGCGAGCTCTTCGCGCGAGCGCGCGAGTTCTGTGTTGCGTTCCCCTGCGACCGCGAGAGCCTGATCAAGGCGGCCGTAAAGGCGGCTCGCCTCGACAAGCAGAATGATCGGCACGAGGCTCGCGGCAAGCAAGACGTAAAGACGGCCGGCATAAAAGCCGATGTCAAAGGGTCCGGCATCCAGAACCGTGTCGAGCGCTCCGCCGAACATCCAGGCGAGGACGACAACGATCAGCCACAGATCAAGGACCGTGTAAGGCGGCCTCGAGCCTAGGAGCGCCGCAGCAGCAACACAGAGCAGGAGAACCGGTATGTGTGCGGCCACCATGGCGGTTGTGTAGCCGTCACCGAGCATGATTGGCGGGAACTGATGACCTGTGGCGGCAAGGAGGGTCAGCAGGCAGACGACTGCGACCGCGCCGGCAGCAGCCCAGATGACATCTGCCGGTGCGCCCTTGTGCAAACGCCCGCTCGCGACCTCGTACCGCCTGAGCAGCGCATAGCAACTCACGAACACCGGGAAGCCCGCTTGGCGAAACGCATCGAGCCAGGCGCCGATTTGAGGGTCGGCGCCGAGCGGATCGCTGCTCGAAAGCACGCCCGGAGCGGCCAGCATTAGCGGGAGCGTCATCAGTGAGATGAAGAGGTATCCGCTCGCGAGGCAGAGAACAGCGCGCAGTCGTGATCTGCGGAATACGACGAGCAGGAAACCGGCTGTCACCAGACCCGTCAGCGCGAGAATCGATTCAAAAATCGGAATAAAGGCCTCGACGCGCGGCAAAGGGACGCGGGCAAACGGCAAAAGCGCGCAGAAGGCAACGAATAACCCAATGGCGACGGCCAGCGCACGACGCCGCGCGCCGAGCGGCGCGGATGCGGAGACGAGGAACGCGTCCGACCCTTCTGATGCGCTACGGTCGTTCACATTGCTGCTCCGACGGTCGCCGAAAACTAGCAGGAACATCTCCCAAAACGCCAAGTCCTAGTCGATGGCAAGCGTCTCGTGAAGCTCGGCTTGTTCAACAAGCCTATCTCGCCGCCTGCGGATACATGATCGCAACACGATATGCCATCAGCGGGCATCGGGCGGGGCGACCGGACGATCGCCATCGAGGGAGTTCCCGAGAGAAAAGTGCTGGTTGGGTGAGATTGGTGAGCGCTCAGCCGGTGCGGGCCCCGGTGATCGTCGGGCAAGCGATGCCGTAGCGCGCCAACAAATCTCCGGTGCGAGCAGCCTTGTCGACCGCGTGGGCGATCGCCTGACGGCGCTCGTCCCAGCCGCACAGGTGCTGGGCCGAGCCAAGGTCCGGAATGCGCCAAAAAGGACTTCCAGCCGAGGCGCCAAAGGTGATCTAGCGGTCGGAGCCGGGGGCGGCGATAGGAAATCGTGACGACGTGGTCTGTCCGTTGCCGCCCGACGCGGATCGCCGCCGCAGCAAGCGCCGCAGTTCGGTAGCTGCCAGCAGCACAGCGGCAATGGCGAACGGCAATAGGAAATAGATCGCTCGATAGGTAACCAGCGCCGCCGCGACCGCGCTCGGCGACCCCTGCGTGCCAACGGCGTAGAGCACCACCGCGTCGAACACACCGATCCCGCCCGGCGTATGGCTGAGCACCCCCAGCGACAGGGCCGCCGTGAAGATCACGACAAAAGCGGGGAAATCGACGCCGCTCGCCGGCAGCAGCACCCACAGCGTGCCGGACGCCACCACAATGTCGACCATGGTGACGGCGATCTGGACGAGGACCAGCCCCGAACTCGGCAATTCGATCGTTACAGGGCCGAGCCGGAAACTTTGCCGCCCGAGTGCGCAGCCAATCAGCACGGCAGCCGTGCCCGCGAGGATCAAAGCGGCGGTGAGGCGGAGCGATTCGTACGGTATCCCATAGAGCTGGGCGATCTCGCCGGCCCGAAATGCCAGCCCGAGGCCGATCGTCTCGGCGGCACCGATACCGAAGGCGGTGGCTATATAGATCGTGATGCGCGCGATCTTGCCCGGGGACACCCCGGCAGCGCTGTAGATGCGATAACGCACGGCACCGCCCGACAACGCCCCGAAACCGATGAAGTTGCCCAGCGCGTATCCGCAGAACGAGGCCAACAATGTCGAGGTAACCGGCGGAGTGGCACGGGCGTAGCGCAGTGCCCCGAAATCATTGGCAAAGAGCACGACGAAGTCGGCCGCCGTCACCGCAAGCGCCGCGACGATGACCCAGCTGGACATCGCGGCCAGGCTGTCAATCAGTCCGCGATAGCTGATATCATGCAGGACGTGGTATAGCGCAGCGACACCCAGCCCGCCCATCGATATAGTCGCCGAGACTGCCAAAAGACGGCGCAAACGAGGCGATGCAGCGCCCATCGACAGGGTCACGCGGCGACCCTTTTGGCCGGCGCGCGCGAGCGGCGTCGGCCTGGCAACTCAATCCCGCGCCAGGCGAGCCCGCTGCCCATCCCGACACGGAGGCACGAGGGGCGCGCGATCGAAACGGGCGTGGCGGCGGCCGGTGGGGGGCGGTAGCGCGGGCGCGACGAGCCCCGGCTGGCGGTTATGGCGATGCTGGCGACGTGAAGAGATCGCGGCAAAAGTACCAAACCTCCAAGCCAATATCGCTGAGCTCATCCGATCGATCCTACAAATAGATCCAATCGACGTGAGGCCACCATATACGCGCCTTTTGTTGCTACTTTGTGACCGGCGCCATGCGCCGCTTTCGGCCCGCCCCTCCGGCGCGTTCAGCTATAGCCCGTCGTCGTCGGCGCCGTCCCAAGTCTGTAACCAACCTCTTTACTCCCCGCACCTCGATGGGATCTTTTACGCCGGGATCGCCCTAGCCGTCGCCAGCCTGTGGGCCCTCGCGTTCCTCGTGCCCACTCTTGTTATCGTCCGCTACGGCGTCATCACACGCGAAAAGGCCTATCTCGAGCGGGAGTTCGGCGATGACTATCGCCACTTCAGGACCGCCGTGCGGCGCTGGCTCTAGCGTCAAAGCAGCCACAGTCTCACGGAGAACCCGTGCCAGCGTCGATGCCCGCAGAGGTCGGGGCCGCATCGGCAGTCATTCCGGCGGCGGACCCACGCTCCAGTCCGGGTGTCCCGCCGGGTCCGCGTTCCAGAACATGATCTTGTCGAAATAGATCGTCTGGGTCTCTGAGCGCCAGTCGCGGTAGATGCCGAAGCGGGGCTGTGCGTTGATGAAGGGCGCGCCGTTGCGGCGGGCGCCATTGTCGCGATCGGCCATCGGTCCCTGGTAGTCGCCGCAGAATACGCCGTTGAGCCAGATGTCAACGCGGCCGCTGGCGTCATGGGCTTGATTAAGGCGCACCTGGACCGTGGTCCAGGTCTCCCGCGGCAGGTCGTGCCGGCAGATCTGTGTGCGCAGCACCATCGGCGGCTGGGCGCAGGGTGCGCCGGCGGCCACTTGCGCGAAGAAGCGCACGCGCTCGCCGAGCGGCCGCGCCTCGATCTTGAAGAAGGGGCTGGCGTCGCACGATTTCCCGTTCTTGAAGGAATCCTGCTTGATCTGGTGGATGACCGTGCGGCAGGGCTGGCGTCCCGCCGCCGGAACGTCCTGCGGCCAGTCGCCGGCGATCTTGAAGGAGAAGCGGTACCACACGGGTTGGCCGAATTTCACCAGCTCGCCGGCGCCGGTCGCGCGGTCGGATCTGACCTGGATCTCCGCCCGTTCGCTGGGCACGACGCCGCCAGGCTCGGCCTCTATCGCCGCGGCGCGCGAGCCCTCGCCGTCGCAGACATAGCGCCTGGCCTGCAGCATCGCCTCGCTCGCGCCGTCGAGCCCGTCGCCCTCCCGCACCGTGACGCGGCCGACCGTCTTGCCGATGGGGTCCTCGACGACGCCGACTCGCAGCGGTTGCAGCTTGCTGTCGAGCTGACTGGAGATCAGCCACTTCCCCAGCAATTGCGAGGGCACGGCCGGATCATAGGCGAAGAGCTCGGTAAAGACTGGTCGCGGCGTCCGCTGCGCCACCGCCGTCGCCGGCGCGAGTGCAGCGAGGAGCAGCAATGCCGCGAGGCCGCGCTCGGCGTCGAGCGCGGGACTCGGCCCGCGAGAAGCCGCTACGTTGCCGGTTCGCACCATGATGGGAGCCTCGATCGCCGAGCCGCGCTCCGATCATGGTAGAGGAAAAGGCCTACGGGGTCTTACGCCCCGATGCAGCGGACCTTTGTCTTCTATCAAAGACAGTTATTTTCTATTGCATTCGTCTGGAGACGTGATTTAGCATGCTTGGACCAATCGTTTGGTCATAGAGATGGACCGGCCGCACGCACTGGGTTCAGCAGCCGGCGCCCTTCAGGCCAAGGGCGTTGCGACCGAGGCGATCATCGCGAGCCGCGAAAGCGTGGCCGCGGGCGATTTCGACCGAGGCAAGCCGGTGGGCGCGGTCGTCGCAGCCGTCAAAGTCCTGCGCACATTGCACGCGTCGGAGCGGCCGCTGAATGCGAGCGAGGTCGCCCGCGCCGCGGCGCTTCATCGCGGGACCGCCTACAACATCCTGCGGACCCTGCAAGCCGAAGGCTTTGTCGCCTACGACGAAGCGACGCGGACCTATTCGGTCAGCCTGCACATTCTCGAGATCGCATATGGTGTCCTGCGCCACAGCGGGCTGATGGACCTGGCACGGCCGCTGATGCACGCGGTTTCCGATACCTATGGCGTGTCGGTCTACCTCTCCAAGGTCGTGGGCCCCTGCTCTCAGCTGCTGCTCGACTGGGTCGGCGCTGCGTTGCGCACCGACCTCTACTTGACGGTAGGGCGCCAGTTTCCCGGCCCCAGGGGCGCCTCGGGCGTCATCATGGCAGCCTTCGGCAACACCGGTGAAGCAGAGCTCGAACGGCTGTTCGCGCAGGTCGCGTGGTATCAGAAGCCATCCTTTCCCGAGTTCCTGGCGCGGGTGCAAGAGGCGCGGAAAGCCGGCTTCGCGGTCGATCGCGCCAGTATTCAGGGCATTACCCAGGTATCGGTACCGGTTCTGTCGCCGTCGTGGGAGCTGCTGCTGGTGATTACGGCCGCGGCGCATTCGCACGACATCGACAGCGACGCCGTCGGGCCGCTGAGCCGCGCAATGCAATCGGCGGCGGCGCGGCTTTCCGAGAGCCTGCGACTGCTGCATCTCGGGTGATGTGATCGATTGCTTGGATGAGGGAAGACAGCATGGACGGATCGCCGGCAATTCCCGACGAAGAGACAGGCTTGGATTTCGACGCAATCGTCATCGGCGCGGGCGTTTCCGGCCTCTACCAGCTCTATAGGTTGCGCGAGCTCGGCCTCAAAGCGCGGGTGTTCGAGACCGGCAGCGCCGTCGGCGGTACCTGGTACTGGAACCGATATCCCGGCGCCCGCTTCGATTCCGAGAGCTGGACCTACGGCTACTCTTTTTCCCGGGAACTGCTGGAGGAGTGGGACTGGGAGGAATACTTCGCCGGCCAGCCCGAGACCGAGCGCTATCTGAATTATGTCGCCGATAAGTTCGACCTGCGCCGCGACATCCAATTCAACAGCCGCGTCACTGCGGCGCATTATCAGGAAGACGCGCGCAGTTGGGATGTCATCTTGGAAGACGGCAGGCACTACAATACGCGTTTCCTGATCACCGCGGTCGGCGTGCTGTCGGCGCCGACAATGCCGCGCATTCCCGGCGTCGAGAGCTTCCGCGGCCAGTCCTGCCATACGCATTATTGGCCCAAGGAACCGGTGAAGTTCGAGGGCAAGCGCGTCGCGGTGATCGGCACGGGTGCGACCGCCGTGCAGACCATCACGGAGGTGGCCAAGACGGCGGGCCATCTGACCGTGTTCCAGCGCACCCCGCAATGGTGCGCGCCACTGCACAACGCCAAGATCGCTCAGGAGGAGATGCGCCGGATCCGGGCCAATTATGCAGAGATCTTCGCGCGCTGCCAGGAGACCTATGGCTGCTTCATCCACTCGACCGACCCGCGTTCCGCGTTGGAGGTGACCCCCGAGGAGCGCGAGGCCTTTTGGGAGAAACTCTACGGCGAGCCCGGTTTCGGCATCTGGATGGGCAATTTCCGCGACATCATGGTGGACCGCCAAGCCAACGCGCTGATCTCCGATTTCGTCGCGCGCAAGATCCGCCAACGGGTCAAGGACCCGGCCGTCGCCGAGAAGCTGATCCCGAAGAACCACGGCTTTGGCACCCGCCGTGTGCCGCTCGAGAGCGGCTACTACGAGGTCTACAACCAACCCAACGTCAAGCTCGTCGACATCAACGAGACGCCGATCGCGCGCATAACGCCGACCGGCATCAAGACCAGCGACGCCGACTACGAATTCGACATCATCATCTACGCGACCGGCTTCGACGCGATCACCGGCGCCTTTGACCGCATCGACATCCGTGGGGTGGACGGCGCGTCGCTCAAAGAAAAGTGGATGGACGGGCCGCAGACCTTTCTCGGCATCCTGGTGGACGGCTTTCCCAACATGTTGATGGTGATGGGCCCGCACGCTGGGCTCGGCAACTTCCCGCGCGCTGTCGAATACACCTCCGATTGGGTGACCGGTCTGATCCGTTTCGCGCGCGACCGCGACCTGACCCGCATCGAGGCCACCGCGGCGGGTGCAGTCGCCTGGACCGACCACGTCATTGCGTCGAGCGAGGGCCTGCTGTTCACCGAGGTCGACTCGTGGATGACCGGCATCAACCGCAATGTCGAGGGCAAGCAGGTCCGCCGGATCATGCGTTACAGCGGCGGCCACCCCAAGTTCCGCGAGCGTTGCGATGGGGTGGTGGCCAACGGATACCGCGAGCTGGCGCTGGCTTAGCCGCCAGAGGTCGCTCTGCTCCTCGCAATGACAACACTTGATCCACCACTGACACGAAAGGAGCTGGTTATGGGTCGCACCTACAACGTCATCGATGCGGACGGCCATATCCTCGAGCCGTTCGACCTGTGGAACAAATACACCGACCCGAAGTACCGCGATCGGGCGCCGCGCCTTGTCGAGGACGAGAACGGCAAGCGCCGGCTGATCATTGAGGAGCGCGCGGCCGGCGATCCGCAGCGCGGCTTTGGCAGCATCGGCGGCATCGGCGCACGGCAGGGCGCCGTCAAGGCGACCGAGCTGAAATATGAGGAAGGTCGGCCCGGCGGGTTCGATCCTCACAAGCGCATCCCCGACATGGATCTCGACGGCATCGACGCCGCCTTTCTCTATCCGAGCGTGGGGCTGTTTGCCGGCTCCGTGCACGACCCCGACCTCTCCGCCGCGCTGTGCCGCGCCTACAACCGCTGGCTTGCCGATTACTGCAGGCCCTACCCCGACCGGCTGTTCGGCGTGGCGATGCTGCCAATGCAATCGGTGCCGCACGCGATCGAGGAGATGCGCTTCGCGAGAAAGGAGCTCGGCTTCAAGGGCGCCTTCCTGCGCCCCAACCCGTACAACAACAAGATGATCGACCACCCCGACTACGAGCCATTCTGGACGGCGGCCGAGGACCTCGACATGGCGATCGGGTTCCATGAAGGCGGTTCCAGCGGTATGCCGACTGTCGGCGTCGACCGCTTCGAGAGCCGCGCCGCCAAGCACATTGTGTCACACACGATGGAAATGATGCTGGCCTGTCTCGCGGTGATCTGGGGCGGCGTGTGCGAGCGGCACCCGAGGATCCGAATCGCGTTCTTGGAGTCGGGCGGCGGGTGGATCGCGCCCTGGCTCGACCGCATGGACCGCCATTTCGACGATCAGTTTTTCAACGATTCCAGCCTGAAGACGCGGCCGAGCGAACTCTTCCAGCGCAACTGCTGGATTTCGTTCGAGCCGGTCGAAACCAGCCTCCGGGTACTCGCGGACTTCATCGGCCCCCACAAGATCCTGTGGGCGACCGACTACCCCCACCCCGACGGCTTCTTCCCGGGCGCGCCGGAAATGGTGCGCGAGCGGCTGAAGGGCACCTCGGCCGAGACCCAGCGCGGCGTTCTCGCCGGCGGTGCGATGGGTTTCTACGGCCTCAACTGATCCCCGGGAGGCCCGCCAGGCCCACGGGACAAAAACCCGTGGGCTGAAGGCCCACGGCCGCCCGGGATGTGACCCCGCCCTGGTCCCCACCCTAACCGTCCCCCGCGTGCGGGGGGAGGGATTGGGGGGAGCCCCGGGCGGAGGACCGGCCGGACCTTTTTCGACTTCTTGGTCAACGACCGCCGACTGGAGTAGCAGGCCGGGACCGGCTTCCCGCGGACTAGTGCATTCATCGATAGGGCCGATACGTCCGCCTCGTGCGGCGCAACGATCCATCGGCCGTTGTTGTTTGTCAGCTCGCTGCGGCACCCGTCAATAAACCGCGCCCCTTGCGGTGATCGGCCACAGCTGTTCGACGCGATTGGCACGGACGCGGACATACCAATCGTAGAGGTTGACGGTCGGGTCGCAGTGACCGGGGATCAGCCGGATCTTGTCGCCGAGACCGAGCCGGTTGGTGGCGGCCGAAACGGCGAGCCGGCCGTGCTCGTCGGAGGCGCGCTCGTAGGTGGCGGCGGGCTCGTCGCAGACGAGCGGCGGCCCCGAATCGAAGGCCAGCGCCTTCAGACCGGCATCGACGATCGCGCGGTCCTCGGCCGGGCGGCTCATTACCGTCGCCCACACGAAGAGGCTCGGCTCGAAGGTCGCGAAGGGCCCGCCGTCGCGGTCGCGGTTCCGCCCGTAATCGGCATCCATGAAGATGTAGGAGCCGCATTGCAGCTCGGTGTAGACCCCGCTCGCCGCCTCGAACTCGAAGCTGCCGGTGCCGGCGCCGGTGACCGTCGGGCATTCGATGCCGTGGCGCGCCAACAGGTCACCGGTCCGCCCGGCCTGGTCATCAGGGTAATGTAGGCTCAATACCGTTGACGGAATCCTAGATGACTATAGTCATTCCCAGGTTGGAGGTTCCGATGAGGAGGAGTGTCGGTTCAAGGATGATCAAGAACGAGCCGACAGTGAATGGCCGCGCCGTCTTCCTTGGCCTGTTGACTATCGCGCTTGTGATCGTCGCCCCTATCGGTCATGGCTGGGCCCAAGGCGCCGAGCCAGAGTTGATCACTTTCACGAGCGGCGATATCGCGCTCAAGGGGTTCATCTGGAAGCCCGAGGGACTCGGTCCATTTCCAGCGATTGTGTGGAATCACGGCAGCGAAAGGCTGCCGGGCACCGTTAATTCGGTCGCGCCATATTTCGTTAGTCGAGGTTATATCTTTCTTGTGCCCCACCGCCGAGGTCAGGGGCGGTCACCCGGCGCCTACATTATGGATCAGTTGAATGCGGCCATCTCGCCTGAGGAACGCAGCCGAATGCTTGTCGCTCTGAACGAGGTTCATCTTCAGGATCAGCTGGCGGCCCTCGCCTATCTCAGCAGCCTTCCGTATGTCGACCAGAACCGGCTGGTGGTCATGGGAGCTTCCTTCGGCGGCATTCAGACAATGTTGGCGGTCGAACGCAGATCCGGTTATCGCGTTGCCGTCAATTGTTCCGGTGCCGCTCAGACCTGGAGGGGGTCACCGGATTTGCGCGCCCGTCTGACGGCCGCCGCCAGCAAGGCAACGATACCGGTTTTCTTTCTTCAGGCCGAGAACGACTACGATCTAACGCCCAACCGCGTCTTGAGTGAGGAAGTCAGGAAGGCAGGCAAATCCGTAGAAACCAAAACTTACTCCGCTTTCGGTTCCGGCGCGCAAGAAGGTCACAGTTTCTGCTGGCGTGGTACGAATATCTGGGGACCGGATGTTTTGCAGTTTATTGAAGCTAACCTGAAGCCGGGATAGCGCTAATTGGGCTCGCAATCGGGCCTCGCTCTGTTGTCAAAGGTCCTTCAGCTCTCGGCCCGAATCAGATGAGGGGCAGGCCGCCTCGCTCTAGGCGCGCGGCGCGAAGACTGCTCTCGCTCCGCTAGCCCCGCGTCTCAACCGGCTCAATAAACCGCGCCGCGGGCGGTGATCGGCCAGACCTGCTCGACGCGCTTGCCGCGGACACAGACATACCAGTCGTAGAGGTTGACGGTCGGGTCGCAGTGGCCGGCGATCAGCCGGATCTTGTCGCCGAGCCCGAGCCGGTTGGTGGCGGCCGAGACGGCGAGCCTTCCGTGCTCGTCGGAAGCGCGCTCGTAGGTCGCGGCGGGCTCGTCGCAGACGAGCGGCCGCCCCGAATCGAAAGCCAGCGCCTTCAGGCCGGCATCGACGATCGCACGGTCCTCGGCCGGGCGGCTCATCACCGTCGTCCAGACGAAGAGGCTCGGCTCGAAGGTCTTGAAGGGGCCGCCGTCGCGGTCGCGGTTCCGTCCGTAATCGGCGTCCATGAAGATGTAGGAGCCGCATTGCAATTCGGTATAGAGCCCGCTCGCTGCCTCGAACTCGAAGCTGCCGGTACCGGCCCCGGTCACAGTCGGGCAAGCGATCCCGTGACGCGCCAACAGGTCGCGGGTCCGCCCGGCCTTGTCGACCGCCTGGACGATCGCCTGACGCCGCTCGTCCCAGCCGCGCAGATGCTGGCTGGCGAGAACCGGAATGCGCCAAGCTTGGGTTCGAGACTTTATTTTATACAAACGCTTCGAGAAGCACATGCCGTACGATACGATATGCTTGCGCACCAAGATCGAACCCGACCTCGGGGATGCTCTTTGCGTCCAAGCGTTCCACTTCGGGCTCCGCGAAGGCTCGTAGGCCCTCGCCGACTCCGTGGGCCCGTACCAATAAGGAGGTGAATGAAGCTTTCACCGAGGGGGACGACCTCAGTGTGAGAGCAGTCAGAAGAGCTGCTCGGAGTTCGGCGTCCTTCTCGACGCGGCGCACTATGGGGGGCACCCATCTTGGAAAGTGCAGATGGTGAGGGTCCAAAGGAATGCTACCCAGTAAATTCTCCAGCTCTTCCACCACCCGCTCTGGGCGCGAGAGAGCCGCCACCAGCTTGAAATGGCTTGCAATGTCATACCTGACACCCACTGTCCTCTCGCGTAACAGCCTCTCAATGTCAGCATCCGGTTTGAATAGCAGCAACTCGGCGAGCGCGGCCGTCGCAAAGCTTCGGGGATTCTGCCTGAATTGGTCAATGACATGGCGGCGCAGCTCGGCGTCCTCCGCAAAATGCTCGGCAAAAACCTCGGCGGCGATCAGCCCACCCCAGTACTCAGTCCCGGCCCAATGGGTGATCAGAGGAACGATCATGGCGCGCATTTCCTGGCTCTTTGGCGCAAACCGAGCTAGGGTGCTGATCTGGACGTGCTGAGCTAGTAGTTGTCTTGGTGCCGCCCTGGTCGTGAGAGTTTCGAACAGGCGTTCCGCATTTGGCTCAATTGGATTTATGAGCGGAAGGATCGAGTCCGCTTTTATCTGCAGCCTTTCGATGACGGCGTCGTCGCTCCCCAATGCCTCGATAAACCTGGACCAGTAACGCAGCACGCGCCGAATATAGCGATCATCCTGGCGTGAGAACATTGGTGCAGCATTTATCTTAAGAAGCTCACCCTTTCGTTCTGTTGCTTGTGCAAACCGGTCCAGCCGGCCAGCAATGGCAAGAGCGATCACCGCCGCGGTCCGGCGCGCATCGTAGTCCGGCCCGACGGTGTCCAAAGCCTGAACCATCGCTTCTACATGGTCGGGGTTTATCGACCCTCGCGCCGCCAGCGATTCCATCCATCCGAACGTTGCTTCCGCCGCTACCGTGCTGTCACTGTCGTCCCGACAGGCCTCTAATAGTTTGAGGGCGCGATCGTCAGCCGCGGCTGATTCCTGGAGGGCCGACACAACGATCAGCCGGTCTGGCTCTGGAAGCGGTCTCAACACACGCAACAGCTCCAAGATCATTTCTTCATCATTGGAGTAGCTTTCGGCGGTAGCTGCGACCGCGCCGTTGCGCGTATGCAGCTCCTTCCGTGCCATCTCGCGGATCGTAGGACGACCCGGAAAGGTCAAAATCATCTCCGCGCGCCACTGATCCTGATACAGCGGGGCGGCTAGGTGTGACCCCGCATTCAAGCATGCATCAAACGCCTCGTCGTCATTTGGAGAGACGCCCAGCGCGCGAAAGCCGTGCACTATTGGCGCAGCGTCCGTCGGCTTTGCACTTAATGCGCGGAGAAACACCGCGCGGCACGCTTGTTTATCCTCGACGACGGTCGGAAGCATATCGGCCACCGATGCCACATCATCCATGCGCTGATCCAGGAATGGGAGAAACGCGTCTCGTACCTCAGGATCGTCAGGGCCCCATACCTCGATGAGCGCTTTCGCTGACCAGAATCGGAACAAATGCCTTTCGCTTGCGAGGTTCTTCAGGATTTGAGTCTTCAGCCAAGGCTCTGGAAGGACCTTCGCTATCCAATAGAACTCGAAATCGAGAACGTGCGCCTCTTCGCTAACGACCAAGCGCTGAATTTTTGCGACGTGTTCGGGCTTCCATGGAATTTTGTCGGCTGGAAACCCACGTTCGGTAAAAATGTGCCGGATGTTCCAATCGTGCTCGAGCAGATCGCTCATCCCAGGAGCCACCAAAGGGTGTTGCGGATCACATAGAATGAGCGAGCCAACGAGCGGCATCAGATCGTACGGATTGCGATCGCGAAGCTGATCAATCTTCGCTGCCAGTCGCTCAACAAAAATGGCGAGTCTCGTTTTGGCGAAATGCTCAACCACGCCGCGTTCGACCATACTTTCAAAGGGGGAGCGCTTGCTGTAGATCAGCCCGAAGAATCTATCAAAATCCTCGTCATCCGTGTCGTTCCGCTTTGCGCGGATTCGGATGCCCTCCATTGCAATGCTGGGTTCGGGGACCCTCGCTGCCTCAGCTGCGAGTTCCCCCACGTCGGGATCATCCGCCCATCCGCATCCGAGCGCATAGAGTGCGGAGACGAAGTAGGTAATCGATGGCGCGGCCTTGAGCAGCGTCATAAGTTTGTTTTTTGTCTCTCCATCCGAAGTCGCGAGTAAGGGCAACATTTCCGCGGCCGCCAGGCGCGTCGGCTCTTCGTCGGCGGATAAAGAGCGCAAAAGCACAGCACGGCAAGCTGCATGCGTGGTTGACGGCCAATCTGACATTGCGTGGAACGCCGAGGCCCGGCCGTATCCGTGCCGATTGGGAAGCCAGAGCCCGATTCTCGATAGACAGAACTCGGCGGTCGTTTCCGAGGCGAGCCCGTCAACCGCGCTCACCAAAGTGTGCCGGTGGCGCTCCCCCCATCCAGTCAGCTCAGCTTGATCAAGCAAGCGCCCAGCTATACCTCGCGCTACCTGAATGTCGTGAGCCAAGTCGGAGAAGACGGCATCCGTCAAAAGAATGTCGCGAATCTGCCTCCCGTATACGCTTGATGTCGGCGCACGCTCGATGGCTTGGAGCAGCTCGCCCGCCCCCGATTCGTTCTTCTCCAGATAGAGTAGGTAGAGGATTGGCTCCCGCCAGCGCGGCATCTCCGCGTGCTCGGTGATGAATTTAATGCGTTCCGAAAAGGAGCGTTGCGCCAAGTGGCGTGCGGCCAGGAACTCCTGAATCGACAGATGGAGAAATCCGATTGCCTGCGAAGCCTTCTTCACGAGAAGTCCTGCACGCTCCTCAGCAAACGCGAACACAGATCGCGCCACTTCCTCCGCGAAATCGTGATTCTCTGTCCCCTGACGTCGCATCACGATGGTCGCGGCGCGGGCAACAGCCTCCTCTTCGCTGGCCGCGTCGGTGACGGGTCCTCTTAGTTCTCCAGCGTGCAGAGCGAACGCAAAATCGTCAATTAGGCGATCACGTTGGCGCTGATGCATCCCACCCGGAGATACGGTCGACATCGCTTCGGTTGCTCGACGGCGCGGCTGATGCTCCACGAGCTGGTCGATAATTTTCTCTATGGCAGCGAACCTGCTTCGCGGCAGTTCCTGCCCATGCCGATGCAACTGCATCAGCGCCAGCAGTAAAAGCGGGGTCTGCGAGAGGCGAGCAATTCCAGCGTTGCGCTTTAGCGCGGCGGTAAGGTTACTCGCTCTACTCTCGGCTCGCGACTCGCGCCTTGTCGAGTCGACCTTTTCCTCGCCTTCGAGCTCCGCGATCACCCGGAACCATAGCTTTGCCAGCGCGTGACGTTGCGCGTCCGAAAACGACGCTAGTTCGACCCTTGCCCACGTTCCTCCAAACCCGCCCATTGCTTGCAGGCCGTGCGGGCGCGACGTGATCAGCGCCGGGAGGTTGCGTGATTCCGCAAATGTCGCAAGCACAGCAGCAATCGTGCTTGCCGCCGTCTGATCGGTCGCCTCGTCCAACCCGTCGACGAGTAGTAACACCTTTGCGCTGGCAAGAGCTTTGCTCATCTCCGCGGCAAGCTTTGGCTCACTTTGCGCCTCGAAGAATTCCCTTACCACCTCCTCCAGTGATGGCGGGGCTGCTCGCTCTGAAGCCATGCGGGTCCACAGCGCAAATGGCACCCATACCGGAAGGAATTTCGCATATCTGTCGCGCACTGCGGCGAGCCGCGGCTCATCCGCTAAGACGTCGAGAGCAACCACCCGCAGGAGAGTGCTTTTGCCCATCCCCGCGTCAGCAGCGATGATGGCACGGGCCTCGCCCGACAGGAATCGATCCAGCTCTACTCGGCGCTCCCGTACGACTGACGCAGAGGTACGTTCTGAAGGGGAACGTTGGATATCTCTTCGGGCAGCCTCGGCGGCATTGTTTTCATTGCTATCCCTGGTAGAGTCTGGCCGACCTTGATCGCCGCCAGATGCAGGTAGAGGGACAGGCTCCGCGACCCGAACCAGAATGTCCGGGCGAACATACCTATCGCCGATGGGTATAGCTGGGACAGCGCGGCCACTGCGACCGAGGTCGGCGACTGGCAAACCAGGGTCGATGGTGGCGATCCAGGAAATATACCAATCGGTAAGCGTCCGCCGTAGGTCCTCCAGCCCGAACCGTGAAATGCGTCTTGCAAGCATCTCCCGCGCCTCTGGCGGGCATAACGCCTCTGCCCACGGGCGCCCAAAGTAGTCATCCACGATCTCTGGTTCGGAAATCAGGCGCTGGGAGAGCCCGACAGCGTCGACCGGATCGAATGAAACTGATCTGGCGGCGAGCTTGTCACGCGCTGCTTCGATCGCTTCAACGACGCCGGTACTGTCGAGACAGCAGGCTACCGACAATACGAACTTCTCGGCCTGATTTGCCCAGCGGTGCGCAAGGAAGAGGTCTGTCCGCCCTGACATCCGCCGGTTCGATTCGCCTGTACCGCTTCGTTTGCCAAACCTCATAGGTGCCATCCGCCAGCCGCACGAGAATGTCGATACCGAATTGCGCTTGGCCGGGGGTCCCATAGCTCAAGACGTGCTCAACGTTACCGTTGCGCTCGGCTAGCCGCCGACATAGCCGCTCGAAGTCCCTCCATTGCAGTTTCGTGAACGGCAGCTTTGTTGGGCGCGTCACCACCGGCGGTGGCGGAATACTGCCTTCCGGATCGTGCAACAGCCAATCGGGGTCTTCCTCTACTGTTGGCAGGGACTTGCTTCTTTTCTTCGGCATTACTTGTTTTCCATAGGCGTTGCGGTGTTCAGCAACAAACTATCAGAGAGCGCAAACTCCGCGAGCCGCAAACGACGGATAGTCCCGGGCAGTTAGCACCATCCGAGCAACGAGCACGGTTGGGTTGCGGGCGATTTGAACCACCGACGCTACTTTACACACGTCTCCCCCAGTAGCGCTGGAGTCCAATTCAATGAGCGTTTCGCGTTTTTTCCGGACCGAAGGCGCGCCCGCGGCTGCTGGTCTAGAGATGCTCGTTCGCGGGAGTGTGCCTCCGGAATGACCGGGTCCCGAGCGTCAATACACCGCGCCGCGGGCGGTGATCGGCCAGAGCTGCTCGACGCGGTTCTTGCGGACGCAGACATACCAGTCGTAGAGGTTGACTGTCGGGTCGCAGTGGCCGGGGATCAGCCGGAT
>Ga0209656_10000160_pt1 | contig 44165 bp, 42 predicted proteins | sample BogFormECP12_OM2_FD_188239 | JGI IMG/M metagenome (GOLD analysis project Ga0209656, IMG submission 188239) | Bog forest soil microbial communities from Calvert Island, British Columbia, Canada - ECP12_OM2 (SPAdes) (version 2) | ecosystem: Environmental > Aquatic > Freshwater > Wetlands > Bog ...
CCCGCGTCACCACCGTGTTTGGTGCATTGGCGCGCTCACGATGCAGGACGAAGTCGAAGGTGATCTCGGCGAACGGCGCATTCAGGCCGCGCGCCCGCACTTCCGCCGGGTCGGCGGAGCGGCGCACATCCGGGATCAGGCCATCGCGCGTAGCAAAGGCGAAGTCGTCGTGCAGGTATTCGTCGCCATCGATGTTGATCTGCGTCGTCAGCTTCCGATAGCCCGGTGCGGTGACGAAGAAGTGGATGTGAGCCGGGCGCCGCCCGTGCCGGCCGAGTAGGTCGAGCAGTTTCTGCGTCGGCCCGTTCGGCGGGCAGGCATAGCCCGCAGGCAGAATCGAGCGGAAGCGATAGCGGCCCTCGGCATCGGTCTCGATGCGGCGGCGGAGATTGTATTTTGGCTGGGACGGGTCGAAGAAGGAATAGCCGCCGAGCGGGTTGGCGTGCCAGACATCGACGACCGCGCCGGATACCGGCTTGCCGTTTACGTCGCGCACCTGGCCGTCCATAAACAGCACCTCGCCCTCTTCGCTCCCGTCGTCGAGCCGTGCTTCCCCCTTTGAGAGCGGCGCTCCGGCGACGTAGAGCGGACCCTCGATCGTGCGCGGCGTGCCGCCCTCGATGCCGGCCTCGCGCTCGGCCGCGTCCGTGCGAAGGTCGAGGAAGGTCTCGAGGCCGAGGCCGGGCACCAGCAGGCCGACCTCGTTCGCCTGGCCGAGTTCGGTCAGGTAACTCATCGCGGCCCAGAACTCGTCCGGCTGGACGTCGAACTCCTCGATCGTCTTGAACAGGTCCGACACGACGCGGTGGACGATGCGCTTCAAGCGAGCGTCGCCCTTGTCGTTCCCGAGACCGCTGACTTTGGTCAGCAGGCCCTGTACTTCGCGGGTCTCAAGCAAATTGCTCATCGACTTTTCCTCCGGGGTAGGCGTGGTAAATTTCTCAACCGAGGTCTCCGCCCGCCACTGGCAAAGTCGCGCCCGTGATGTACGAAGCCTCGTCGGGAGCGCACATCAGGCGGTTCCGCGGCTTCGGGCATTCCAGTTCTGTTCGAGGTTGGAGATCAGCTCGGTGCTGAAGCAGCAGTATGCCTGCTCGCGAGCATAAACCGAACAATACTGCCGAAATGTATCGAGCGGCTCGAGTCCCATACGGAGCGCACGGCGATTGGCGATAAAGCCAGCCGGTCCGGAGCTCAGGACATCCTCGCAGATTCGATCAATGGCCAGATCCATTTCATTCGCTGCAGCGATCTCGTCGCAAACGAGCCGGCCCTCGGCGCTTTCGCAGAAAAGCTCCAGTCCATGTTGGATTGCTTGGCGGGCGATGCGCACCCCGGTGAAGCGAGGGAGTCGAAGGTTTGCGAGCCCCGGAATAATGCCCTCCTTCCGTGCGGGCAGTGTCAGCTTGGTGCCGGCCGACGCCAGGATATAGTCCATGCAGAGCAAGATCTGACAGTGTCCACCGATCGCGAACGTATCCACCGCCGCGATCCAAGGCTTTTCAAAGCCACGCCCATGCAAATCATCGGGCACGGTGTCATCAGACGCGATACCACGCAGCAGCTTGTGCACGTAGCCCAATTCCCGCGTCATGAACCACAAGAAAGGGATCTTTCCGTGATAGAGGCGTGTCAGGTTTATCCCAGCGCCAAAGACCGGCCTGCCCGAGTATTTACCTTTGTGCGCTAAATCACCGCGCAATACTGCGACGCCGCTGGCTCGATCGAGCGTCGCGACATCGACCGCCAGCTCCGTGCTGTCGAGGGTTGTGTCGTCTTCGGCATTCAGAAAACGCGGGTTGGCCGTGGTGAGAAGAACGGCTTTTCCCCTGCGCTCGACGCGGGCCGCGCCAAGATCGAGCTTGCCCGAAGCCTGAAACTTTGCGGGAGATCCCCGGTTTCGGCGCGCGGCAACAGCATCGCATGACAAAGGTGGACGCCCAAGTCTGGCTCGGCGAGGACGTGCGAAAGAAAAATGCCTTGGTCGATCTCGAGCCCATCCTTCTCCCCCTGCTTCAGGTTCGATTCCGTGGCGAGCCGCGCTGCAGACGGCACAAGGCCAGGAAAAGCATCGGCTGCAGCCGCCACGAGTCGGTCGACCCGGACAAAACGGGAGCGTTGCGCAGTGAGGCTGTCATACAATTGATGGGTATAGGCGTTGAGAAACCGCTCGCGAGACTCCCGACCCGCGGTCAAGAGCGTCTGAGCAGCGGCCCTTTCCACATCCGATCGGGAGGACTTGACTGGAAGCGCCGACAATAGCCGGTACGTCTGCTCCCAATAAGAAATGTATCGATCGAGATCCCGGCCAAAGTCATCGGTCACATGCGGTTGGATCGCGGCCCAGCTCGATACAGATGACTCCGGCAGCCCGGAGGCGACGAGGGAACTAACCTCAGGTTCCACGACTATTCCTCGCCCGCCATTAGCCGAGGCCCTTTCTGTTGCTGATCCCACCGTTTTCCTCTGGTGGGCGTGGTGAATTTCTCAACCGAGGTCTCCACCCGCTACCGGCAAGGTCACGCCGGTGATGTACGAAGCCTCGTCGGACGCCAGAAACAGGATCGCTGCCGCCTGCTCCTCGGTCGTGCCGTAGCGTTTCATCAGGCTCGACGAGGTCGTCTGATCCACGACCTCGCGGTACCATTCCCTCTCCTGAGAAGTCGGCTCCACGGCGTTGCGCGGGACGCGCCGCGCCGGGGCCTCGGTGCCGCCGGGTGCGACGCCGCAGACGCGAATGCCGTGCGCTGCGTATTCCATGGCGAGAGACGCGGTGATGGCGTTGACGCCGCCCTTTGCCGCTGCGTAGGGCAGGCGGTTGACGCCGCGCGTCGCAACGGAAGACACGTTGATTATGACGCCGGCCCTGCGCTCCAGCATTCCCGGCAGCACCGCGCGGCAGCACCAGAGCGTCGGGAAGAGCGAGCGGCGGATCTCCGCCTCGATCTGCGCCTCCCCGTACTGCGCGTAGGGTTTCGCCCAGATCGTGCCGCCGACGTTGTTGACCAGGATGTCGATATGGCCGAGGCGTTCCCGTGCACCATCGATCGCGGCACTGGCGCCGGCAAAAGTCTCGAGATCGGCGATGATCGCGATCGCTTCGGCGCCGGCAGCCTCGGCCTCGTGCCGGACTTCCTCGACCAGCGGCGAGCGATCGATCAGCGCGAGCCTGCCGCCTTCGCGCGCGATGTGGAGTGCCACGGTCCGGCCGATGCCCTGCGCCGCGCCGGTGACGACGGCGACCTTGCCGGCAAAGCGTGCCGGAAAAATCATCGCGGTCCTCCCTCCATCGCGCCCGGTTCTGCTCAGATCGGGGTAGCAAGCAGCGTCTGGACGCGCGATGTGTCATAGATCACGCGCTTGGACGCGTAGCGCCACCCATCTGGTGTCCGCACGACGCGGTCGACGTACCGTCCCGCCTGGAATACGAACGAGTCGCCTTCCGTTCGGGTCTGGATCACGACGTAGCTCGATTCGCTTTCGACTGTATCCGCATCGATTTGCCACAGAGTCAGACCGGATGTCATATGCCGATAGCTATGCGCCTCGTAGATGTTGGCCTGGCGCAGTGAGGTGATTCGGTCGTGCAACATACGCTTGTTGTCGCAGTGGATGAGGCCGATCGGAAGCCCGCTGGCAGCATTCTCGCGCGGCACGATTTCGTACAGGCAATCGTCTGTGAACAGGTCCGGCCACTCCTCCAGACGGTCATTGTCGAGGGTGCTAACGTAGCGGTCCTGGAGCCGAGAGATCTCGAACCACAGCTGTAGGTCTTCCATGGGGGTCCTCACAGGTCCATCAAACGCCGGTAGCCGATCCAGAACTTGCGGATCAGGCTTTCGGTGATCAGGCTGTCCTGCTGCTCGGGACGATCGCGGTCCATCAGGATCAACGATTCCGTTTCGTCGTGCCGAGGGATCCCGCGCTGTACGAGCTCGGTGGCCTCGGTGTCTTCCATCGAGATGTAGCCGGCGGGGCCAACCAAGTTGGCCTGCTTGATGCGCAGTGCTCTCAGTTCCGGCGTGTCGTCGGCGTAGCCAAAAAAGTGAAAGATCAGCTCGAAGTTGCTCGGACCCTTAGGGAGCAGTTGACGCGCCACCAGCGTATTGTGGATTTGCTGAAGTACGAGCTGCGGGAAGATCGACTGAATATGGTTGGTGGTCAGCTCTTCATATTCCTGGACATGGTCGAGCATCGACGGGTCTTGCAGGTGAAACCTTTGATCGAACGAACGGATCCTCTGCGCGCGATACTCGGCCGTGTTCGCTTCTTCGGTTTTTGTAACCGTCAAGACGCTGTGGAGCCCGTGCGTAGCGTCCGGGATCGCCCGCGCCTTCATGCCTACGCGCAGGATGTTGAACGTGGTATGGAACAGATGCAGCAGGCTCGCGTGATACGGGTCCTTGATGTTTTCGGTGTAGAGCTTCCAGTTCGACTTCGAGTATTGGCGCGTGCAGCCCAGGTATACGATCGGCTTATGAAGAATGCGGTCTATCCATGGCCGCATCTGCTCGCCGATGTAGTGGCAAAGGGGGGCGGCGGCGGCGCTGAACGTCGCAAACACTAGGCCACGATAACTTTCGACGCGCAACGGGCGCAGGGAGTGGGCCTTGGGATCAAAGTCCGCCGGCATGCCGACCATTTCTTTCTGGCCGCGTCGAAACGGCACGCCTTGCAATGTGCCGCGGCTGCTGTAGTTCCACTGGTGGTATACGCAGGTATGCGAGGTCGCATTACCACGCGCAGCGCGGCAGACCATCGCACCTCGATGCGCGCAGCGATTCACCCATGCGGCGAGCTCGTTATCTTCGGTGCGCGTGACGACAACCGGCGTGTCTCCCACGAATGTCGACTTGAAATCGCCGGGATTGGGAATTTCGGCTTCGAGCGCGAGGAAGCTCCAGGTCGGTCCGCGGAAAATCCGCTCTTGCTCGCGGTCGTAGATCGCTTGCGAGCGATAGACATCGAGCGGTACCCGCGATCCATCCGCATTGGGAAAGCGCACGAGACGGTCTGGAATCGAAGCGGAAGAGGGTCGCGCATCAGCATCCATGGCCATACTCCTTGTCGGAAGGCGATTGCGAGGCAGGAACGTAGACCCAACAGCGAGTTAGACGCGTGCCGCGTTTCTCTCTGGCCGGCATGGTCAAACCGGATTCAGATGTGGTAGATGTCCACGACGTGGTGGATGTAGTCATTCTTTAGAATTACTTTTTTCATAGTGATCAGCGGCTGAGGGCCGGTGGTATCGAGGGTGTAGAAGGACGTGCCGAAGTAGGTGTCCACCGTCTTGTAACGGTAGCTGAACGTCACCCAGTTGAACCGCAGCCGGCAGACCCCGCCCCCCTGCTCGAGGATCTCGGCGTTGCTGATGTTGTGCGAGGTCCGCGGCTCCGGCAGACTGGTTGCGCTCGACCGCTCGGTCCCGATACGGAAGACGCGATCCTCGAGCCCGCCCTTGTTGCCGTACCAGATCAGCGAAATCTCGGTCTGCGGGTCGGTGACTAGCTGGTCATCGTCGTCCCAGGACGGCATCCAGAACTCCACGTTCGGCGCATAGAGCGCGAGCCAGTTCTCCCACTCCTTGTCGTCGAGGAAGCGGGCCTCGCGGTGCAGGAATTGCCGCACGTCCTCGGGCGAGAGTTGCGCGGCGGCGGCGTTGGGCTTCTCGAGTGTGCTCGACATGGTGCTGCTCCTAGGCCCTGAGGGTTACTTCGGCGGACAGGGCGCGCTGCAGGGCCTCTTGCCAATACTTGTGCTGCACGACGAAGAGCCCTTCGTCCTCAGTGCGCACGCCGCTCATCAGCGGTTTCAGGCCGATCGACTTGGCCGCTTCGTCAGCGCCCTCAATCCAGTGCGCGGCCCCACGGGAGAGGTCGTTCCAGCGCCCCGCGCGGCCCAGATAGGACATTTGACAAGCACGAAACTCCTCCAGATCGTCAGGTGTGGCCATGCCGCTGGCGTTGAAGAAGTCCTCGTATTGCCGGATGCGCCGGGTTCTGGCCTCCGCGCTCTCACCCTTCGGGGCAATACAGTAGATCGTCACTTCGGTTTTGTCGACGGCGATCGGCCGATACTGGCGGATCTGCGAGCTGAACTGGTCCATCAGGTAGACGTTCGGGTAGAGGCAGAGATTGCGTGAACGCTGCACCATCCAGTCCGCCCGCGCCTGCCCGAATTGCGCCACCAGTTCCTCGCGGCGCTCCCAGTTCGGCCGGTCTTCCGGGTTGGCCCAGTTGGTCCACAGCAGCAGGTGGCCGTTCTCGAAGGAATAAAAGCCGCCGCCCTGCTTGGCCCAGCTGCCTGCGTCCATGGCGCGGATGTCGTCGGGCTTCTCGGCCTGTTTGCGGCGGCTGGTCGTGACCGCGTAGTTCCAGTGCACGGAGGTGACGTGGTATCCGTCGGCGCCGTTTTCGGTCTGCAGCTTCCAGTTGCCGTCGTAGACATAGGTCGAGGCGCCGCGCAGCACCTCGAGACCCTCCGGTGATTGGTCGACGATCAGGTCGATGATCTTGGTGGCTTCGCCGAGATGCTCGACGAGCGGCACGACATCAGGGTTGAGGCTGCCGAACAGAAAACCGCGATAGGATTCGAAGCGGGCGACCTTTGTCAGATCGTGCGAGCCGTCCTTGTTGAAGCATTCGGGGTATCCCGCCCCTTCGGGATTTTTTACCTTCAGCAGCTTGCCGGAGTTGGTGAAGGTCCAGCCGTGGAACGGGCAAGTGAATATGACTCTGCTGCCGCGCTTGAAACGGCAGAGCATGGCGCCCCGATGACTGCACGCGTTGATGAAAGCGTTCAGCTCGCCATCGCGGTTGCGCGCAATAAAGATGGGCTGGCGGCCCATGTAAGTTGTGAAGTAGTCGTTCTTGTTGGGGATCTGGCTCTCGTGGGCGAGATAGATCCAGTTGCCCTCGAAGATGTGCTTCATCTCGAGCTCGAAGATCTCCGGGTCGGTGAAGACATCGCGGGCGACCCTGTAGGCGCCCTCTCTGGCGTTGTCTTCGACCGCTCTGTCGAGCGTGTGCTGGATCGTATCGAGCATCTATTTCCTCCTTGGCCTCGCGGCTCGCACGGGGTTCGCTTCCCTCTGTTGCGGAGCTACATCGCGCTTTCGCTGCTGTGAGTCCAAGACTAAATTGGTCGGAACCATACCCGGGAGGTATCGTCTGGAACTCCGACAGCTCCGCTATTTCGTCGCGGTCGCGCGCGAGCGGAACTTCACACGGGCGGCGGAGGCGTTGCGCATCGCGCAGCCCCCCTCAGCCGCCAGATCCGACAGCTCGAAGAGGAACTCGGCGTTACTCTGATCGAGCGCGGCAGCAGACCTGTTCGCCTGACCGATGGGGGCCGGCTGCTCTACGAGCAGGCCGTGCAGGTGCTGGAGCGCGTCGAGGAGACAAAGGCGATCGCCCGCCGTCTGCAGGAAGCCGGCCGTCTGCGTTTCAGCTTCGGGTTCGTCCCTTCGACGCTCTATGGCTATCTGCCCGAGGTGATCCGGCGCTACCGCGCTGCCCGGCCCGGCGTCGAGCTGACCCTGCTCGAGCTCACCAGTCTCGAACAGATCGCCGCCCTGAAGGAGGGGCGCATCGACGTAGGCTTCGGTCGCATCCCGTTCGATGACCCGCTGGTAGAGCGGCGGCTGCTGCGCAACGAGAGGCTCGTCGCGGCGCTGCCGTCAGCCCATCCGCTCGCCGCGCATCCCGCGGCGCTGCGGCTCGACATGCTCGCGGGCGAGCCGCTCGTCGTCTACCCGAATGCGCCGCGTCCGAGTTACGCGGACCAGGTGCTCACATTGTACCGCGAGCGCGGCCAGAAGCCGCCGGTCGTGCACGAGGTCCGCGAGGTCCAGACAGCTCTCGGGCTGGTGGCCGCGGAGGCTGGCGTCTGCTTGGTGCCGGCATCGATCGAGCGCCTGCGCCGCGACAATGTCGTCTACCGCCCGCTCGACGAGGAGAAGGCGGTCTCGCCGATCATCATGAGCAGCCGCAAGGGCGACAAGTCTCCGGAGATCGCGCTGATCCTTAGGCTGATTCGCGAGATGTACCGCAAGGAGGGGATCGCGTTCGGGGTCTAAAAAATCGGTGAGGGTCAGATCGAATATTCGGCGACGTATTCCAAGGCGCTGCCGCCTTCGACGGCGTGGCCTTCGGCGCGCCAGCGCAGCATCCCGCCGGCGAGATTGGCGACATCGCCAAAGCCGGCCTCGCGCAGGATCACGGTGGCTTGCGCCGAGCGGCTGCCGGCGCGGCACACTGCGACGATCGGTCGGTCGCGCGCGAGCTCACCGGCGCGCTCGGCCAGTTCGCCGAGAGCGATCAGCCGTGCGCCGCAAATGTGTCCGAGCGGGCCATCGAACTCACCGGGCTCGCGTACGTCGAGGATCTGAACTGCTTGGGCGTGCTCTTCGAGGCCGTGCGGGTCGATCTCCCAGATGCCGGCAAAAGTGTATTTGAGCGGCGCCCAGCTCGGGTCCGCCGCGATATCGGGGTCGGTTTCGGGCCGGCCGCATTTAAGGTTGGCCGGCACCGCGACATCCATCTTCTTGGGATGCGCCAGCCGCAGGTTCCTCATATAGCCGGTGAAATCGGCCTCCCCGATCTCTCCGCCCAGACGCGGATTGAACCGGCGTTCCTCGCCGACGCTGGTGACCGTCAAACCGCGGTAATCGTGGGCGGGGTACAGCAGACAGGAATCGGGGAGGCTGAAAATCTGCTGTCGTACCGAGCGGTACATGGCGGCCGGATCGCCCTCCTGGAAGTCGGTCCGGCCACTGCCTCTGACCAGCAGGCAATCGCCAGTGAAAGCCATGCTGCGATCGTCGAGCACATAGGTGAGGCAGCCGCTCGTATGGCCCGGTGTCGCCCGCACCTGCAGGTTGCGCTCCCCGAAAGCGACGGTGTCGTCGGGCACGAGATAGCGGTCGGCTCCCTCGGCGCCGCTGGTCGCCGAGACAGCGATCCGGCTGCCGGTCCGCCGCTTCAACATCCACGCTCCGGTCACGTGATCGGCGTGGACGTGGGTTTCGAGCGAATAGTTGAGGCGCAAACCGAGCTCCTCGATCAGCGCCGCGTCGCGGCGAACCTGCTCGAACACCGGATCGATAATCACCGCCGCACCGCTACGGCCGTCGGCGAGCAGGTAGGTGTAGGTGGAGGACGCCGGATCGAACAATTGCCGAAAAACCAACACTTCGAACTCCCGCGATGCGCTGCGACCAAGGGGCGGCTATGGTACCGCCGCCGGCGAGAAAAAGGGAGACAGATCGCCATGCCCGACATCGTCGTCACCGCGCTCGGGCCGGGGGACCGACCGCACTGGACCGAACTCTGGCGCGGCTATCTCGACTTTTACGAGACCGAGCTACCGCCGGAGATTTATGATCATACTTGGCAAAGGCTGATGGCGGCCGAAAGTCCGATCCGCGGGTTGGGCGCGCGGCTTGGCAGCGGCACCGCACCGCTCGTCGGGATTACCCATTATCTCTTCCACGCCCATGCTTGGATGACGCGCGAGGTCTGCTACTTGCAGGATCTGTTCGTCGATGCGACGGTCCGCCGCCAAGGCTGCGGCCGCAAACTGATCGAGGCTGTCGCCGTGATCGCCCGCGAGCGCGGCTGTGCCAGGCTCTACTGGACGACCAAGGAGGATAATGCCATCGCGCGCACGCTCTACGACCGCATCGCCCGCTTCAACGGCTTCATCCGCTACGACTACGCGCTGAAATGAGATTGATGATTGGCCTCGATGGGGGCCCGCACCTATGCGTTGTCCTAGGCCACACGTGAGTCTATTTTTGCCGACATTCGCGGCTGTTGCCGTCCCATCACCGGGAGTGATCCCGTGACCACATTTCCGCCGCCGCTCGCCCCCTATCCGCAGACGCGTCTGCGGCGCAACCGCCGCGATCCGTGGTCGCGCAAGCTCGTCGCTGAAAGCGTGCTGACCGCGGGCGACCTGATCTGGCCGGTCTTTGTCCACGATGAAGGCCGCAAGAAGCCGGTCCCGTCGATGCCGGGGGTCTTCCGGCTGCCGATCGCCGCACTCGTCGATGCCGCCGGCGAGGCGGCCGAACTCGGCATTCCGACCGTCGCGGTTTTTCCTGCGGTGCCCGCCCATCTCAAAGATCCCGACGGCGGCGAGGCGCTCAACCCCGGCAATCTCGTCTGCCTGGCAGTGGCGGCGCTGAAGAAAGCCGTGCCGGATCTCGGCGTGCTGTGCGACGTGGCGCTCGACCCGTTCACCTCGCACGGCCATGACGGCGTCATCCGTAACGGTTATGTCGCCAATGACGAAACCGTCGAGGTCCTGTGCCGGCAGGCCGTGGTGCAGGCCGAGGCCGGCTGCGACATCATAGCACCCTCCGACATGATGGACGGCCGGGTCGGCGCGGTGCGCGAGGCGCTCGACCGAGCCGGGTTTCAGCACGTCCGCATCATGTCCTATGCCGCGAAATACGCTTCGGCCTTTTACGGGCCGTTTCGCGACGCGATCGGGTCGAAGACGGCGCTCGGCGCCGCCGACAAGCGCACCTACCAGATGGACCCGGCGAACGGCGACGAGGCGTTGCGCGAAGTGGCCCTCGACTTGCAGGAGGGCGCCGACATGGTCATGGTCAAGCCCGGCATGCCGTATCTCGACGTCGTCCGCCGCGTCAAAGAAGCGTTTCGCGTGCCGACCTACGCCTATCAAGTCAGCGGCGAATACGCGATGCTGCACGCCGCCGCGCAAAATGGCTGGCTCGACGGCGAGCGGGCGATGATGGAGAGCCTGATCGGCTTCAAGCGCGCCGGCGCCGACGGTGTGCTGACCTACGCGGCGGTCGACGCGGCACGCCGGCTGAAGTCAGGGTGAAGCAAATAAGCAAACAGGAGGCTGGAATGAGTGATCAAAATTGGGGCAGGGGATCTTCATGCGGCGGCAAGCTGACGCGACGCCGGCTGCTTCGGACAGCCGCGGCGACCAGCGCCGTCGGGCTCGGCGCGGCGATATTGCCGGCGCCGTGGCGGGCCGCCTTCGGCGCCGCCAAGCCCTACAAGCTCGGCACGGTGCAACCGCTGACCGGGGTCGCCGCCTACGGCGGCAAGTCGTCCCTGGTCGGGGTGCAGATGGCGGTCGACCAGATCAACAAATCCGGCGGCATCATGGGCCGCCCGGTCGAGCTGATCGTCGGCGACGACGAGTCGAAGCCTGATACCGGCCGACGTGCGGTCGAGAAGCTTGCCACCGAGGACGCGGTCGACTTCCATGTCGGCGGATTTCTGTCGAATATCTGCCTCGCCTGCACGCCGGTCTGGGAAGAGCACAAGATCGTCAACATGATCGGCGTGTGCCTCGACACGACGCTGACCACCAGCAAATGCAGCCGCTTTACGTTCCGCACCTTCGACTTCGCGCCGGCGCAAGCCAAGGCATTCGCCCCTTATCTGGTGCACCAGGTCGGCAAGAAATGGCACATCCTCTATGCCGACTATTCCTGGGGCCAGTCGACCCGCGACGCCTACACCGCCGAGATCAAGCAGAATGGCGGCGAGGTCGTCGGCAGCACCGGCATCCCGCTCGGCACCGCCGACACGACCTCCTTCCTGTCGAAGATCGGCGGCGATTTCGACGGGCTGTTCCTGATCTTCTTCGGCAGCGACGCGATCAACGTCGTCAACCAGGGCTATGACCTCGGCCTCGCCAAGAAATACAAGTTTGCTGGCGACGGCGCCGTCGCTACCCCGACCCAGCTGCCGGCGATGGGCAACAAGATCGAGGGATTTGTCGGCATCGACCGCTATCTGCCGGTGTTCGATGAGCCGCTCGACACGCCCTACCTGCACGCCTTTTCCAACGAGGCGGCGCCCCGCTTGAAAAAGGTCGATCCGTCGGGGCCGCTCCCCGACCGCTACGTGCAGTCCAACTTCGAGGCGGTCAACGCGCTGAAGCTCGGCGTCGAGAAATCGCATTTCCAGGGACGCGAGGATTCGCCGAAGCTGGTCGCCGCACTCGAAGGTCTCGAAATGAAGGAAGGTCCCGATTTTCCCACCGGCGACAAAGTGCTGCGCAAAGAAGACCATCAGGTGTTCATGCGCGAGCTGATCTATGTGATCAAGGACGGCAAGTATCATATTCAGGAATCCATCCCGTGGGAGAAGACACTGGTGCCGCCGGCCTGCCATTTCGCGGCCGCCTGATTAAGTGACTGTCGGTTCCTCGCTCGCAGCGAGCATCCCAGTAGATGCCCCGCAGTCAGCCCCGATCCTGCGCACCGAGGATCTGACCGTCCGCTTTGGCGGGCTGACCGCCCTCAACCAGGTCAATTTCGCGGTCGGGCGCGACGAGATCCGCGCGATCATTGGACCGAACGGGGCGGGCAAGAGCACGTTCTTCAACTGCCTGACCGGCGTGCTGCGCCCGTCGTCGGGGCATATCGTGTTCAATGGAGGGGAGATTACCGGGCTTTCTCCGGACCGGATCTCGCACAAGGGCATCGCCCGGTCGTATCAGATCACCAACATCCTCCCGAACGCGACTACGCTCGAGAATGTCCGGATCGCCGCCCAGTCGCGCCGCCACGGCTGGAGCCTATTGGCCCACCACCGCGCCTACCGCGACATCATAGAAAAAGCCGAGGCGGTATTGGCGGCGGTGGGGCTGCTGAGCAAGGCGAACGAGTTGGCCGCCAATCTGTCGCACGGCGAGCAGCGCAATCTCGAGGTCGGCGTCGCCTTGGCGACCGAGCCCCAGCTGCTGTGCCTGGACGAGCCGACCGCGGGCATGAGTGCGGCCGAGACCCAGGATACGATGGCCCTGGTGCGCTCCATTGCGAAGAACCTGACGATCCTAATCGTCGAGCACGACATGCAGGTTGTCATGGGGCTGGCGCACCGGATCACGGTGCTGCATTACGGCGAGATCCTGGCCGAGGGAACGCCGGCGGAGATACAGCGGAACCCGCGGGTGCTCGAGGTCTACCTGAAGACATGAGCGCCGGTACGGCCCCCACGGCGCCTCTCCTCGAGGTCGAGGATATCCACACCTATTACGGCAAGAGCCATATTCTGCACGGCGTCTCGCTCGAGGTCGGAAGAGGGGAGGTCGTGGGCCTCCTCGGGCGCAACGGGGTCGGCAAGAGCACGACATTGAAGGCTGTGACGGGCCTCGTCCATCCGAGCCGCGGTGAGGTGTTGTTCGAGGGCCGGGCGATCACCCGGTTGCCGGCCCACCGGGTGGCGCGGCTCGGGATCGGCTATGTTCCCGAGGATCGGCGGATCTTCCCCTTGCTGTCCGTTACCGAGAACCTGCGTACCGGGCTCGATCGCCACGGAGTGACCGCCGCCCGAAAGAAGGAGCTGCTGGACAAGGTCTACAAGTATTTCCCGGTGCTGGCCGAGCGGCGCGGTCAAGCGGGCGGCACACTATCAGGCGGCGAGCAGCAGATGCTCGCGATCGCGCGCGCAATGATGCTCGAGCCCAAGATCATCCTGTTGGACGAGCCAACCGAAGGCCTGATGCCGCGCATGGTGTCGCAGATCCGGCAAATCATCGACGTATTGCATCGCGAGCACGTGGCCGTTCTGCTCGTCGAGCAGAACGTGCCGCTGACATTAGAGGCGTGCCAGCGGATCTACATCCTGGAGAAGGGCGTCGTTCGGCATCACGCGCCGGCCGCCGAGCTGCAAGTGAACGACGCTGTAATCCACCAGTATTTGGGAGTCTAGTGTGGCTACGGGTTACCGTCACCCCCGCGAAAAGAGGCTGTAAAGGGGGTTTGGGCATTGGAGATCAGAGGCGCGAGATACCCCTCGCCCCGCTTGCGGGGAGAGGGCTGGGGTGAGGGGGCTTTGCGCCACTGTACGGTACCTGCAGGCGGGCCCCTCACCCGGAACCCGCGCTGTGCGCGGTTTCCGACCTCTCCCCGCAAGCGGGGCGAGGTGATTACCTGCGCGGTCACGCAACTGCTGAGGTAAACTATGGAAATTGCGTTCGATCAGCTGCTGATCCAGACGATCAACGGCGTTGTCACCGGCATGATCCTGGCATTGGTGGCTTCCGGCCTGACCCTGATCTTCGGCATCATGGATGTCGTCAACTTTGCCCATGGCGAGCTGTTTATGCTTGGCGCCTATGTCGGCGTGATCGTGCTGGCCGCCACCGGCGACTTCTGGATCGCGCTCGTGGCGGCCAGCTTGGTGATAGCGCTGCTCGGAGCGGCGATCTATCTGACCACCTTGCGTCCGCTTTTGGGCCGCGACCCGCTGACGACGATCCTCGCCACCTTCGGGGTCTCTCTGGTATTGCAAAACTACGCGCTCTGGCAGTTTGGTCCGGTCGCGCGCAAGATCCAAGAGCCGTTCACCGGTCACTTCACGCTTTTCTACCTGGACTATCCATGGTACCGGCTGGTGATTGCGCTGCTCTCGGCTGCGATCATCGGCGCGCTGTGGGTATTCCTTAAATTCGGCACCTATGGGATCTGGATCCGGGCGACCACGCAGGACCGCGTCATGGCGCAGGCGATGGGCATCCCGGTGCCGTGGGTGCTGACCGTTGTCTTTGCCATCGGCGCCGGAATGGCCGGCGCCAGCGGGGTCTTGTTCGGCCCATTGGTCGGGGTCAACCATGTGATGGGCCTCGATTGGATCTTGAAGGCCTTCATCGTCGTCGTGGTCGGCGGCATGGGGAACCTCGCCGGCTCGATCGCCGCCGCGATCTTGATCTCGCTATTGGAGGCATACGCCTCACTGTGGGTCAGTCCGGCCCAGGCGGTCATCGTCTCCTTTGTCGTCCTGATCCTGACCTTGTTGTTTCGGCCAACCGGGCTCTTCGTCCCGACGCCGAGATGAGCGCGCCTCGCGCGACTGTCTATTGGACCGGGTTTGCCGTCATCCTAGCGCTGCTGATCATCGCACCGCTGGTATTGCCCGAGTTTTGGCGCCGCTTTCTGACCGAGATCCTGATCTGGGGCCTGCTGGCGATGTCCTCGGACATCCTGATCGGCTACACCGGCATGGTTTCGTTCGGCCATTCGGCGTTTTTTGGTCTCGGCATGTATGGTGCCGCGGCCGCGTTGATATCGGTCGAGCCGCCCAATCTGTGGCTGGCGATGCTGTATGGGCTGGTCGGCGCTGCCGCAGTCGCGGGGTTTGTCGCGTATTTCTCGACGCGCCTGCGCGACATCTACTTCGCGATCACGACACTGATTTTCTCGCAGATCTTCTATGTCGTGATTTTCACCTGGACTGAGGTCACGGGCGGCGAGAACGGGCTGACGTTCAGCCGTCCGCGGCTGGCGGTCCCGGGGCTCATCTCGGTCCCCTTCACAACCGCGACGCTCCATTGGTTTGTCGTCGCCGTCGTGACATTGTCTTATCTCGTCCTGCGGCGCATCACCCAGTCGCCGTTCGGGATGGTGTTGCAGTCGATCCGCGAGAACGAGGCGCGGACCCGGGCGATCGGCTATCCAATCGAGCGCTACAAGATCGTGGCGGTGATGCTCTCCGGGCTGTTCGCAGGACTGGCCGGCGTGCTCTACGCGATACAGAACCGCTTTGCCGCACCCGACTTCGTGTTCTTCCTCGTCTCCGGCGAGGTGGTGATTTACAACGTCATCGGCGGCATCGGCACCCTGGTCGGACCGATCGTCGGTGCCGCGTTCTTCCTGTTACTGCGCGAGGGCCTCTCGCGGTTCTTGACCGAGTACTACCTGATTCCGGTCGGGCTCATCTTTATCGCGATGGTGATTTTCATGCCCCAGGGACTCCTCGGCTTTATGCGGCGTTGGCTCAATCAATAGCTGCTAGACGTTACATTCCGAACAAAATTTTAACAATTCTTTAACCATTTCGACGAAATTACGCCCAATTTGCGGCTTTCTTGAAATAGCACAGGGTGCATCCCGAAGTGGAGGGCGCCGCCCGCCTCGCGCGGTATCCGGGAGGGAGGATTCCAGCATGAGACATTCAGCTCAAATTCAAAAATCGTTGTTGGCGTCGGCGATCGCCGTCTGCGCGCTTTCCGCGAGTACATGGCGGGCCGAGGCCGGGGCCTATGTTCAGACAAACCTCGTTTCGGACGGGTTTCTGCCGGCCGAGCTTACCGACCCCACCCTGGTGAATCCCTGGGGTGTTGCGCGCAGCGCTACAAGCCCCTTTTGGACTTCGAACCAAGGGACAAGCACCGCCTCGCTGTTCAACGTGTCGGTCACCCCACCTGTGAAAAATCCAACCGTCGCGCCGAACATTCCACCTGGTGGGGCTGGCCCGGTAGGGCCGACGGGCCAGGTCAACAATAATAACCCAAGCCCTTCGAGCTTCCCGGTGACTGGGGCTGGCGGGGATGGGGCCACCGCTCACTTCATCTTTGCCAACCTGAACGGCACGATCTCCGCCTGGGACACGGGCGCGACCGCGCATATCGAAGCAACCACCTCAGGGGCCGCCTATACCGGGCTCGCCATCGCCCATGATGGGACCCAACTGTACGCCGCCAACGATGCGGGGAGCGGCAGCATCGACGTCTTCAACCCCTCATGGGGCCGCGTCACGACCACCGGGTTCGCCACTCCCAGCGCCATTAGCTCACGCGGGCTCGTCCCGTTCAACGTGCAGGACATCAACGGCCAGGTGTACGTGACCTACGCACCCGCCGGGCGAGCAGCTCAGCAGACTGCCACCCCCGGGCAAGGGGCCGTCGCGATTTTCAACGAAGCCGGCGTCCTGCAATCGATCGTGATCAACAGCCCCACCAGCGCCCTCGCTGCGCCCTGGGGCATCGCCCTGGCCCCGAGCAATTGGGGCCCATTCAGCAACGACCTGCTGGTCGGCAACTTCAGCTATGACCTCAACGAGATCAACGCGTTCGACCCGATGACCGGCATGTTAGAGGGCACCATTCAGATTGACGACGGCGCGGTCCCGAGCGGCCTTTGGGCCCTCGATTTCGGGAACGCCGGCCAGAACGGTAATCCCAACACCCTCTACTTCACCGACGGGATCAACAGCGAGAACGACGGGCTGTTCGGCTCCATAACCGTTCCGGAACCCTCCAGCCTGGCTCTGGCGGCGGCCGCGCTCGCTCTCTTTGGTGTCCGCCGAGCCCGCTCGCGCCGCCGAGTGTAAGAGCGGTCAAAGCGCCGAGCGCCGGCTCGACCCGCCGCCGTCGATCGTGACGATCGAGCCCGTCGTGTAGGCCGAAAGGTCGGAGGCGAGAAAGGCCGCCATCCAGGCGATTTCCTCGGGCCTGGCGGCGCGCCCGAAAGCGAGCGGCTTCATAAACTCGGTCCAGCGCTCGGCATCGCCGAACTGGGTCTGCGCCCGGGTGCGCATCAAGCTGACGAGCCGTTCGGTCATGACCGGGCCCGGGTTGATGCCAACGACGCGCAGCCCGTCGCGCGGTGCCGTGCCGCCCATTGCGCGGGTGAACGCCATCAGCGAGGCGTTGCCCGACGAGCCCGCAATGTAATCGAAATCGGGGTTTTCGCCGGCCGCACCCAGGATGTTGATGATAACGCCCCTTTTGCGCGCGGCCATCAGCGCGTAGAAGCGCCGGGTCATGTTGATATAGCCGAATACCTTCATATCCCAAGCCGTGCGCCAGCGAGCCTCGTCGACCTGCGCGATGTCGCCGCCGGGAATGGCGCCCGCATTGTTGACGAGGAGATCGGTCTCGGCGCATTCGGAGGCGAGCTTGTCGACATTGCGACTGTCGGAGAGATCGAGCGGATAGAAGCGCACCGCGATATTGTGCTTGGCGACGATCGCCGCCCGTGCCACTTCGAGATCGGCCGCGGTGCGCGACACCAGCACGACATCGCAGCCCTCCTCGGCCAATACCTCGGCGCAAGCCCGTCCGATCCCTTTCGAGGCGCCGGTGACCAGCGCCTTGCGTCCCCTCAACCCGAGTTCCATCGCGTTCTCCTCGTAGCTCTCGGCCCCAGCCTTGCTGCCGTCATCCCCGGGCTCTGTCCTGGCTCTGTCCCGAGCATCTAGGTGGATCGCCGGGACACGCCCACGGCTGTCTGGTTGAGTTTGCTCGACACTGGCACGACGTTGATTCCACTCGGTTCGATAAGCTGAGGATAGGGTCTGACCCCCGACACGCGCAATCGGCGGGCTTTTCGCTCGATGCAGACGTCCGGCAGGGCTCGCCTGTCGAGGCTCTGGTTACGGTGTGGGCCGAGTTCCCGGAAGCGCGACCTCGTCAGGACCGAGCAGTCGAGCGACGCTCTGGTCGAATGTGACGAGGCGATCGCATTTGGCACGGTCGGCCTCGTGCCGAACGACACCATCGGCAAAGTCGCCTCCGCGCGCGAGCATCGCGATCCCGGCGTCGGCGGCCGGACGCTCGATTTCGACCTCACGGATGGCAACAAGGCGGCGGAGGATGTCGATGATCTCCGGGCCGGCGTATCGATACGCCCGCTTCAGCACCCATACCAATTCGCACAAGACGATCGTCGGCACGACAATCGCATCCGCCCGCTCGATCGCGTTGGCCGCTTCGATGGCCTGCCCCTCATCGTCCCATGTCAGATAGCGGGCGAGGACGTTGGTATCGACGGCGATCCTCACCGGCCGCCCACCGTCTCGATCGCCTCCTGCATTTCTTCGAGCGAGACCGGCCGCTGCCCGGATCGCCGCAGCGCGCCGCGCAGGCTTTGTATGTCATCGCGGACCGCGGCGGCCATCAGCTCGACCCGTCCATTCTCCAACAACGAGACGCTGACTTTGGCGCCGGGTACCACGCCGAGATGGTTCAGCACGGCGCGCCGCAGGGTGACTTGTCCCTTCGCCGTGACCGTCAGTTCGAGCGACATCGACACACCGTCGGGATGCATCGCCAGTTAAACTAGAGTAAGGCATTGGTTACCTTACGTCAACCGGGTAATCCGCGGTTTCGATCAGCCCCATGCCACCCGCGGCCTTCCTCGTTCAGGAAAGTCCGGAACTCTCAATCACCATACCCAGTCTTTAACCGTTTATAGGCAAAGTCCCGGTTATTTTCTCTTCGTGGTAACTGAGATCGATATTTGGCCGTCGCCAACGTGATGCTCAGTCACTACGCAATACCGGGACACAATATCGCATGCATTTAGGGAATTTCGGTTACGTCATCGGCGTGCTCGTAGTCGCGGCGGCGCTTTACGTCATGTTCTACTACAACCGGCTGGTGCGCGCGCGAAATATGCTGCAGGAGGGGTGGAGCGGGATCGACGTCCAGCTGCGCCGGCGCGCCGACCTCGTCCCCAACCTGATCGAGACGGTCAAAGGCTACGTCGCGCACGAGCACGGCGTCTTCGAGGATCTGGCCGATAAGCGGGCGCAGAGCCTCACCGCCAATACTGTGACCGGCCAGGTCGCGGCGGAGCAGGCGATGCAGGGCGCGCTCGGGCGGCTCTTCGCGGTCGCCGAAGCCTATCCGGAGTTGAAGGCGGACGCCAATTTCCGGCAGTTGCAGACCGAGCTCGAACAGATCGAAGACCAGCTGCAGCTGGCGCGGCGCTACTACAACGGGGTGGCGCGTGAGATGAATACGCGCGTTCAGTCCTTTCCCGGCAACCTGGTCGCCGCGCGGTTCGGCTTCACCTCGGCGAGCTATTTCGAGCTGGGCGATGAGGCCGCGCGCGCCGCGCCAAAGGTCGCTTTCGGCTGAACGATGACGACCGCCCGAATCACGCTGGCGTTGGCGCTGCTGCTCTTCGGCGCGACGGCTGCTGATGCCCAAACCGAGCGCATCCTCGATTTCCTCAGCGATGTGGAGCTGCGATCCGACGGTGTCCTCGACGTCACCGAAACGATCCGCTTCCAGGTGTTGGGGACGCAGATCCGGCACGGCATCAATCGCGATTTCCCGACCGACTACCCGGGCCCGTGGGGATCGCGCTCGACCACCGGCTTTGTTCTGGAGGACGCCTCCCTCGACGGCGACGCCGTCCCGACGCAGGTGTCGCGATTGGAGAACGGGGTGCGCATCCGCATCGGCAACCCCGCTTGGCTCGTCCCGCCCGGCATCCACACCTACACGATCCACTATCTGACCTGGTGGCAGGTGAGTTTCGGGCCGGACGAGGACGGCCTCGACTGGAACGTCACCGGTAACGGCTGGATCTGGCCGATCGATCGCGCCGAATTGCGCCTGCACGGGCTCGATGGGCTCGTCTGGAACAACGTCCGCGTTTTCACCGGTCCGCAAGGAAGTCGCGCCGGGGATGCTCGGATCATCGCACGGGCGCCCGGCTTTCTCGACGTGGTCACGACCGGGCCGCTCTCCGTTCATGAGGGGCTGACCGTGGCCGCGACGTTTCCGAAAGGCGTGCTGCAGCAACCCTCCGAGCTTGAGCTCGCAGACCACTGGGCAAACGACAATTTGGCGCTGTTGACGAGCTTCTTGGGCGTGGTGGGGATCGGTTTCTATGTCGGCTGGCTGATCCTTTACGGCACGGCGCGACCGCCCGGCGCCATCGTCCCGCAATTTGCGCCGCCGAGTGGCTTTTCTCCGGCCATGGTCGGCTATCTCAAGGACAAGGGGTTGTCGGACCGGGATTTCAGCGCCGGCATCGTCGGCCTCGCGGTGGCGCGGCATCTGAAGCTGGTGCACAGCGACGGTGTGTATCGGCTGGTGCGCCAAGAGGGCGGCGAGCCCGTGACCGATCACGAAACGCAGTTCGAGGGCGCGCTCTTTCGCGCGGGCGACGAACTGGGCCTATTCGCAGCGAACAATATTCGCATCGGCGCCGCCCGCGTCGTGCTCGATGACTTCCTGCGCCGCGCGGTGATGCCGGCGCTGTTGTACAGGGAGCCGCGCAACGTGCGCCCCGCCCGCACGATCGCGATCGCGATGATCGCATTGACTGTGGCCGCTCTGGCGATCGAATACGGCGCGTCCGCAGCGGCGCTCGCGTTCAAGATCGCCATCGCCGTCGTCGGAGCGCTACTCGTAGTGTCGGCGTTTGCCGACCAGCCATGGGGCGCAAACAAGGCCGGCAGAATGGAAAAAGCCGCAAAGGCTAAGCAGCTTCTGCTTGCCGTCGCTGCGCGCCGCTCGACTGCCAAAACCGCCGCCAATTACGAGAATTTGGATGAGTTTCTGCAAGGAGGCGCGGCCCTGGCCAAGCCGTCGGGAGGCCGTGGCCGATGGACTCTTGTGGCGGTCGGCCTGGCGCTTCTGGCGATAGGATTGTTGGTCGCCAGCGCGACCGGCTTCTGGCTGTTCCTCGTCGCTCTGTTCGCCGCCGCAACTGCGGCGCTCGCCCGGGCGAGCTACCTCCGGCTGACGGTGCCGACGGCCGAGGGGTGGAAGCGGCGCGACGAGATCGAGGGTCTCAAGCTCTTCCTCGGCGTCGCGGAGGCCGATCGGCTGCGGGTCCTGAACCCGCCCGACTTCACCCCGGCGCTCTATGAAAAGCTGCTTCCTTACGCGGTTGCCCTCGGTGTCGAGATGGTATGGAGCCGGCGCTTTGCCGCGGCGTTGGCCGCTTCGCAGATCCAATATCAGCCGGATTGGTACGACGGGAGCCATCCCTGGAACCGGTCCGACACCGCCGATTTCAGCTCGGATCTGGGCGGCGGCCTCTCGACGGCGATCGCCGCCGCCTCGACGGCGCCGAGCTCGAGCGACGGTTGGTCCGGCGGTGGCGACGGCGGCAGCGACGCTGGCAGCGACGGTGGGAGCGGTGACGGGGGTGGCGGCGGCGGCGGCGACGGCTGGTAGCGCCGGCGCTGCGAACCCTTGTGCGGCAGCGCCGCGCGGCGATGACGTGCCAGGGGAATACGGGTTACATGGGATCGATCATTAAGGAAGGCGCGCACATGGCCGACAATCAGGAAGTCGTCGCAAAGCTTCAGCAGACGCTCGCTGTAGCGGCGCGCTGCTCGACCGCTGAAACCGCCGCCAATTACGAGATTCTGAATGAGGAGCTGCAAGAACTCGCGGCTCTGGCGAAGCGGGAATCTCAATCGCATGCCGATTGCGCGGCGCTGACGAGCAAGCTGCGAGCCGGCGAGGCGCTGACTGCCGATGAAATGGCGACGCTCAAACTACTGATCGTCGGAGATGCCGAATATTATTTGAAGTATGACGAAGAATTTGAACAATGCAAAAGCAGCCTCAGCAAAATTCTCGCGGAAATTCACGGCCTGCAGGCCGGCGAATTGGGCGTAGACACGCTGATGCATTTGGCCGTCTTGTGCCAGGAAGCATGCAGCATGCTGGTGCCGACCGAACATTACCTCGAGCAAAAAGATCGTGTCCGCAAGTTCGAAACGGCCACTCAAGGTCCGATCGATCGTGATATCGGTCGCTTTCTCGCCAACATTATCGACGAGATAACGCGGCAATAGACGAGGCCGACAGCTCGCCCCCCGGCGCCACGTGCCGTCAATCGGCGAGCGGGTTGGGGCGCAGCTGGAAATGGAAAGCGATCGGAACGCTGCCCTTGCCGCCTTCCTTCAACCATGGCGTCCGGTCGCCGCTCGTCGTCCGAGGGTCACGTCGGCGAGGCCTTGCATGGCGGCACCAATGAATTATTTGATGGCCTCCGTCGACGGGTGGCACGGGCCTCATCATCACATTTGTGCCGCACGGCTACGAAGTCAGGGGACTACGGCAGGTTGAGCCTGCCGGGCTTGAAGTTGGGTCTTGGGGAGTGGCTTATTGGCGCAAAATGTGGTCAGCGCGGTGAGCCCTTTGATGCACCTCCAGCCTTCCTCCCGGCAGCGCGAGTTGATCACGCTTGCCCGCCGTCTGGCCCGCGAGCGCTTCGCCCCGCGCGCGGACCGCCACGACCGCGACGCGTCCTTTCCCTTCGACGACTATGCCGATCTGCGCACCGAGGGGCTCCTCGGCCTGTGCGTGCCCGAACGCTACGGTGGGCTCGGGGCTGACTACGAAACCTACTGCCTAATGGCGGAGCAGCTTGCGCAGGGCAATGCCTCCACGGCGCTCACCTTCAACATGCACTGCCTCACTATGCTGATGATGGGCCCGATTGCCGATAACATGGCGATGCCTCCCGCCTTGCGTGAGCGTCACGAGAAGCTCCGCGCCGCCAAGTTCCGCGAGGTCGTGGAGGAAGGCGCTTTCTACGGACAGCCGCACAGCGAGCCGGTGGAAGAGGGCGAGACCGATACTAAGCTCGGTGTGGGCGGCCGGCGCTTCGGCACCACCGCGCGGAAGGTGGATGGCGGCTATGTGGTCAATGGGCGGAAGTTTTTCGTCTCTCTGGCGGGCTGCGCCCCGTATTACGCCACCCCTGCCATCCGGCTTGGCGACGAGCCCTGGATCGAGCGCACCCTGTATCTCCAGATTCCCAAGGACACGCCAGGTGTGTCCTTCCCCGGCGACTGGGATCCGATGGGGATGCGCGCCACGGTCAGTCGCGACATGTTGATCGAGAACGTGTTCGTCGCCGACGACGCGGAGGTGCTGCCGCCTGGCCTGTTCGGGGCCATGTACAACGCCTTCCCACACCTCTTCGTAAGCTTCTCCGCGACCTTCCTCGGGCTCATGCAAGCGGCCTATGACGATGCCCTCGCTTACCTGACCGGCCGGATGCCGGGCGCGCCGATCCCGCATACCGAGATCGCGGCGAAAGGTCATGCGATAGCGGAGATGCTCTTCGCGATCGAGTCTGCCCGCGCGATCTACTACCGAGCAATCTCAGAGGCCCAGGTCGATGCTCCGCTGGAGGCGGTCCAGCGCGCCCGGGCGGCGCACGTCACCGTGCAACGCGCAGTGGTCGCGGTCACCCAGGAGGCGATCCGTGTCTGTGGCGGACGGGCCTTCCTCAAGCGCTATCCGCTCGAGCGCTACGCACGCGACGCGCGGGCCGCGGCACTCATGCGCCCGTGGACTGAGGAGATCGCGATGCAGCAGGCCTGGGAGGCAGCGCTTGGCTTGGACGGGCAGCGGGGCGATGCCGCAGAGGCGTGACCGTACCTCTGTCGGTTGCGAGAAAGACAGCGCTGCTTTGCTGCCGATGATTGCGAGAGCCTACGCGCAGACACCGTGGCTTGGCCGCAGGAACAACAACCCCGCCCCTTCGTTCTTTGCGCGGATTCCGGCCGTTCGCGTGACAACGAGGCTCGGCCCAGGTGGACCCTAAGCCGGCCCTGACGGCAGCCGGGCACGGATCGCTAACCGCGCTCACCTTGACGGCGATGGGCCGGTTGCCAAAGGTACTGCCCGCGATCAGGTGAGAAAGGAGATGCCGATGCTGCCGCTCGTTCTCTCGTCCGACTCTCACGTCTTCGAACCGCCCGATCTGTGGCAGACCCGCATCGATGCGGCGTTCCGCGATCGGGCGCCGCGGATCGAGCGGATCGACGGCGGCGACCACGTCGTCGTTGAGGCGGATCAGATCCTCTCCGGGATCGGCCTGATCTCGAACGCCGGCGCGCGGTTCGAGGCCCCCGAGACCATCTCCGCCCAGGGGCGTTTCGAAGACGTGCTGCGTGGCGGGTACGACCCCGAGCAGCATCTCGAGGACATGGCGCTCGATGGGGTGGCGGGCGAAGTCCTCTATCCCTCGCAGGGGCTCTTTTACTTCAAGGTGGCAGACCCGCTGCTGATGTCCGCCATCTTTCGCGCGTACAACGACTGGCTCGCCGAGTTCTGCCGCACCGATCCCGCCCGATTGAAGGGCATCGCGATGATCAACCTGGATGACGTCGAGGACGGGATCAAGGAGCTGGAGCGCGCCGCCCGCCTGGGCCTCGCCGGCGCGATGATCACCGAATATCCGGCCGAGGACCGGCGTTACGACCAATCCGAGTACGAGCCGTTCTGGGCCGCCGCCGCCGCACTCGACCTGCCGCTGAGCCTGCACACGGCGACGCGACGGCAGGGCAAGATCCGCGGGGCCGGTCCCGGAACGCTGCGTGACGCCAGCAGCCGCGCGACAAAGGCGTTCTATCCGGCATTGTCGATGTGCGACATGATCTTCTCCGGCGTCTTCGAGCGTCATCCGCGCCTGACATTGGCCATCGTCGAATTCGAGCTGGCGTGGGCGCCCAACGTGCTCTCTTCCATGGACTACACGTACCGCGAGCGCCATGGCGAGGCGATTTACCGGTTCAAGGACGGCATGCTCCCAAGCGACTTCTTCCGCCGCAACGTCGTCTTAAGCTTCCAGGAGGACGTCATCGGCATTCGCCTGCGCGACGTCATCGGCGTCGACAACATGATGTGGGGCTCGGACTATCCGCACAGCGAGTCGACGTTTCCCCAATCGCGCAAGATCCTGGCGGAGATCCTGGCCGGCGTGCCGGACGACGAACAGGCCAAGATCGCCGGCGCCAACACCGCCCGTGTGTACAATTTTGACGCGGCGAGGCTGACCGTCCCTGCCTGAAGAGCCAACCTCTCTGCGGATCGACGAGACGGCTCTGCCCCCGGCATCGGATGCTAGGTGCTGCGCTCGATTGGAGATGGGATACAGCATCGGAAAAACGCCGCGCATGGGCCTCGCTCCGCGCGGAAGAGTGTAGTTGACCTCGCCGGAGCCCACTGGCGCGGCACTAGTCTATGCGGCTTCCCTGTCGAGGCGAAGCCGCCGGGGCCGAAGGCGATGACGTAGGGGAATCCGCCGGTCATTACCAGGTTCTTGTAGAAATCGATCATGTTGTTCTGATCTCCGGCCGGTAGGTGCACCCCAAAAGCGGTGCCCAGGCAGATAAGGGGTAAGCAGAGCGGCGGCCCAACGGCTGTAAAAACCCGCGAGCAGCGCCAAGCCGCCGATCAGATGGACCGGTATCGAGATCCAGACTGCGACAAGGGGCGCGGGTACGTGAACGCTGGCGAAATACTGCGCGGTGCCGCCCGGATTGCGCAGCTGGACGATGCCGTCCCAGACGAACAGGCTCGACATCAGCAGTCGCGCGAGGGGCGGCAGGAAGGCTGTGCTGCTCATGCAATGGCTCCGTTCAGGATCTCCGGCGCTGTCGATGTCCGATCTGATCTCCTTCGGCGTCTTCGAGCATCATCCGAGCCTCACACTGGCCATCGTGGAGTTCGAGCTGGTTTGGACGCCCCACCTGCTCTCCGCCATGGACTCCACGTACCGCGTCCCGCCGCGTCGGCAAGCGATATCGGATCGAACTGCAGCCTTCACCCATGCTACGATGATAGAATACGACGACCCGCGTCGAGCAATATATCGCTGACCCACGCCCCGTGCATCACGTCCACTTGCATCGTGCGCCCAGCCTGTCGGATGCGACGGGTGATTTCCTGCATTGTCTTGACAACTTCCGGATGGTCGGGCCGGCCGGGATAGCCAAGACTTTGGGCAAAATCGTTTGGGCCAATGCCGTACAGGTCGATGCCCGGCACCGAGAGAATGGCGTCGAGGTTGTCCAGCACGGCGACATCTTCCAGCAAGGCGCATACCAGCATCTGTTCGTTTGCTTCACGGTAGTACGCCGCCTTGTCGGCAATCCCGGCATTGTAGTCGGTGCCGCGGTTGGCCCCGAATGACCGCTGACCGAGCGGACCGAAGTAGCACGCCCGCACGAGCTGCCGGGCATCCACCTCCGTGGCGATGTGTGGGCCCAATATGCCCATGATCCCACGATCGAGATAGCGCAGGATGGTTGATGAGCCGATGTCCGGCACCCTGGCGATCGTTGTCAGGTTATGGCGTTCGGCGGTCCTGCAGAGGTCCTCAAGTTGGTCCAGGCCGAACGGCCCATGCTCGCCATCGATGAAGACGAAATCGAAGTCGAGCTTCCCCAGAATGTCGATCACCCATGGGGATGGGAAGGAAAGGTTGTAGCCGTACGCTTTGCGTCCGGCACGCATGGCGGCTTTGACTCGGTTGGGTTGCTTCATCGTATGTCCTCATGTGTGCGGCGACTGCGATCCGATCGTCCCATCCTGTCGGTGTTTGACCCGTTGTTAGCGGCCGAACTCTGCACCGGGAGAAGCGAGTCCTCCAAGCTGAGATGCGAAGCGCCGAACGGGCAACGGACTTAATGCGTCGACAACGGTCATTGCGCCCGATGGTGTGGGGCGGCCGGGTTCGACCCCTTGCGGATATTCGCACCGGATTTCTGCGCCCCCTAACCCGTTGAAATCTAGTTGCCCCCCGCTACGGTGCGAAATTCTGAGGGTCACCCCTCCTCGGCGACTGCTTCCCTGAGCGCATCCCGTACCGTCTTTGCCTCTGGCTTTAACGCTATGTCCATTTGCGGGAGCAGCTGCAGCAGCTTCCTCCGGTAGACCGGTACATCCGGATCTTTCCAGAAGTCACCAGCCGTAATAGCGTTCAGCATCATCTCGTCATAGCCACACTTCTGCAAGCTAGTGTTTTTGTAGCGTGTGCTTTCATATGCTGAAAGCACGATTCTAAGGATGTATCGTTTAAATCTGTCGGTGATGTTGTCCGCTGTGATTACTTTATTTAAGCATATCACCATCACCATGATTGTTGATTTTGGGATGTTTCCGTTCTCATGGTCAAATTTTTGGTTCTCCAACCTTATGTTTTCTTGGTCGGCAGGCAAATACCTCACATTCCAAATCCATCCTCGCATGGCGCTGAACATCTCATAAATGAGATAGTGCCCAACTGTCGGGAACTCCGCGTCCAAGTTGATATTGGGTGCTTTCTCATCGTTTGCGTGCAGTAACGCTTCTGTCAGGTGCATGAAATCGTACAATTCCATGTGCCACTGGACGTTTTGGAACAACGCGGCAGTGACCGTGAGGTCATAGAGGCGAATGCCGACGAACCATGGATGCTTCCATTGCTCGTTTCGTTGAAAATCGGCCATTTCACGATTAAAGAAAATACGATTTTCTTCTTTCATCGGGGACGCAGGCCCCGTCAACAGGAAATCGCCTACTGGCGTTGACACGCCGAGCCGCCGCACGTTTTCTGCGGTTCCACAGAGGAAGTACAGAAGGCCATTGGAAGAAGGGAATTCGTAGCCGGATAATGTGGATGTGTTTTGATTTTGTTGTATCTCAAAATATAAAATACTGTAAGGGTCGGCCATAAGAGCAGTCATATACATCTTCGCAAAATCGAACACCTCCGAAAAATCCCCTTTCATCATTTCGATAGCAACGTATGGCTTCGACCGCGCTATGAACTCCACCATTTGCGGTAAAAGGAAGAGGGCACGAATTATGTCTGATGGGGCGTTCGCGTTCCTGTCTTGGCGGTCGCCTTGCCTGCCCTGCTGACTGTGCCGCCGCTCAAGCACCGCCCCAATTTTTGCGATATACGGCGAGAGTATCTCGACGACTTCGGCGAATTGTCCGCCTTCCACAAATGTTTCGATTAGTCGTTGCAGCTTCACCATGCGGCGGGCTGGAATGCGCTTCCACCACACCACTGCGCTGATAAAGGAACCGCAGAAAAAAACCACTAAAAAAGCTGCCGATTGCGGCGTTATGTTGTAACGTTGAGCAAGACCATACGAGCGGAGGTGAAAAATTGCCTTGGCAGTGTCGTAGTATTCCAGGAAGAGAACAATGAGTACACTGACGATAATTGCAAGCCTCTCAAAGAAACCGAATTTCAAAGAGAGCGCGCGGCGGCTGGCGGTCGGGACAACAGCAACTACCGCGACCACAAGCGCCAGAAGCGTCAGGAAACCATCTATCGTCATAGCTGGTGCGCCGTCAGGCGCGGGGTATGCCGAGCCTCCCTAGCGCCCCGTCGGCGAAGGGCCTCAGTTCAGCCGGGCGACCAGCGGCGCCAGGAACTCGCGCAACACCGGCGACCATTTGGCGTGCTCGGGGCCGCTGGAGGAATGGCCGAGATCGCTGTCGAGCTCGAAATAGCGCGCCTCGACCCCGGCCGCGATCAACGCCTTGACGACATCGGGCGCGATCTTTGGCGGGAACAGCGCATCGGTGCGACACAAGATGTAGAGCACTTTGGCCTTGATCCTGGCGAAATCCGGCCTGGTGTCGAAGCCGAGCAGGGCGCGGCGCAAGATGATCAGCGAGTTGGCGTCCCATTTGGCGGCCCAATTCGCGGCCTGCTCGCGGATCGCCGCCTCGCGCGCCGCCGGGTCGGGGAAACGCGGCATCAGAGCGGTCTCGATGCCGTAGCGCTTCAGCGTCTCGACCCGGATGTCGGTCAACACCGTCTTGCACGCCGCCTTGCCGTAATAGCGGCCGCCATGCCATTCGGGATCGCTGGCAAGCCGCGCCTCCAACTCGGCCAATTGCTTGTCGGTGTTGACCGAGGCCCAGGGCGCAGTGTTGACCGGCACGATCGCGTCCATGAAATCGGGGTGGGCGACCGCCCATTGGAACGCCTGGTAGCCGCCATAAGAGGGACCGGCGACCGCGACCAGATGGCGGACGCCGAGATGGTCGAGCAAGGCTTTCTGCGCGGCGACGATGTCGCGGATCGTGATGTTCGGAAAATCGGGGCCATAGGCCTCGCCGCTCTGGGGGTTGATATTGCCGGCATTGGTCGAGCCGAAGGACGAGCCGAGCATGTTAGAGGCGACGACGAACAATTTGTCAGTGTCGATCGCCTTGCCCGGCCCGATCAGGCCATCCCACGAGCCCGGCTGGTTGCCGTTCGCCGGGCTGCGGCCGGCGAAATGGTGGCTGCCGGTGTAGCCATGCGTGCACAGGATGGCGTTGCCGCCGTCGGGCGCCGGCCGGCCATAGGTCTCGTAGGCGATCCTCGCCTCGGGCATGACCGTGCCGTCGGTGAGCGGGAAATTGCGCAAGGTGAAGAACCGGTCCTCGACGGCGCCGATATCGGCGGCGGGGTGCCGCGGCAGGTCGTTCATCGTTTTCCTCCGCCTGTTGACTCTGTCCGAACTGTGTTTCACCGTTCGCGAGGTATTTTTCAGCTTCGGACCACACACGCACCATGAGCCCGTCGGATGCCGCGTGGCAACAATTGATCTCCGCAGTACACGCGTCCGGCCGCAAGGCTGCGCTCGCGATCACCGGGGGCGGCAGTGGGGCGATCGGCGAGCTGCTTCGCGTTCCCGGCGGCTCTCGGCTGCTGATCGAGGCGCAGGTTCCCTACGATGAGCTGGCGCTTGCGGCGTTTCTCGGCTTTGCGCCGGCACAGGCGTGCAGCGCCGACACCGCCATCGCGATGGCACAAAGCGCACGGGCGCGCGCAGCCAGGCTGGTGCCGAGCACTGGCGTTGGGGTGGGCACCGATCTGGTTGGCCTTGGTGCCACGGCGGCACTGGTGAGCGATCGCCCGCGTAAAGGCGAGCATCGACTTCACATCGCATTCGCCAACTCCGCCGGCCCCAACTCCACTGGCGCGCACTGCACTTGCGTGCTCGCCAAGGGCCGACGTGATCGCGCCGCCGAAGAAGACCTCGTTTCGCGCGCGATCGTCCTGTGGCTTGCCCGCGCATGCGGGATTGCCACAGCATCGCCACGCAGCCTGCTCGACGCGGACGAACATTATGCGGAGACGGTTTATGCAGAGACGGTCGTCGCGGCCGTGGATACGATCGATCAGCTCTTGGCGGGCGAACTCGATCGCGTCACCGTCCAGCCCGATGGCCAAATAATGCTGTCGGCGCCGCAGCCCTTTGTCCTGTTCCCGGGTTCTTTCAACCCGATGCACGAGGGACATGTATTGCTGGCGCGGGTCGCCGAAGAGGTCAGGCAGCAGCCCTTGGCGTTCGAAATCTCTGTCGCAAACGTCGACAAGCCGCCGCTGGCGGGCGAGACGGTGAGACACCGGCTCTCGCAATTCGCCTGGAAGTCGCAGGTCGAACTCACGCGAGCGCCCACCTTCCTTGAAAAGTCGCGCTTGTTCCCCAGCACGACATTTGTGATCGGCGCGGATACGGCGGAGCGGCTGGTTGCGCCGAAATATTATGGCGATGACGAGCTCCGAATGTACGTGGCGCTCGAGGAAATCGCCAATTCGGGGAGCAGCTTTCTGGTGGCCGTGCGCATCGACGCGGTGGGGCGCGTACGCGCGCTGAACGACATCCCCGTACCGCGGCGCTATGTCGATCTCTTCACCGAAATCCCCGAGCATCGTTTCCGCTTTGACACATCCTCATCCGAGATTCGCGCACGGGGACGTGTAGCTGGGAATTCATAGCGTGCCCCACAGATAATCCGCGCTTTGCTACGGCAGGGGCGCCGCAACGTCGTGCTGAGCTTCCAGGAGGACGCTATCGGCATTCGCCTGCGCGACGTCATAGGCCCCAACAACATGATGTGGGACAACATGATGTGGGGCTCGGACTATCCGCACAGCGAGTCCACGTTTCCCCAATCGCGGAAAATCCTGGCCGGGGTGCCGGACGACGAACAGGCCAAGATCGCCGGCGGCAACACCGCCTGAGTGTACCGCTTTGACGTGGCGAAGCTGACCGCCCCTGCTTGACGAGCCGGAGTTCCGCGCGCCCGCGCTGTTTCGGCTGGAATGCGCCGAAACCGATCATCGATCTGTCGCCCGTGAATTTAGCCCAGGTTCCACCCTAAGTCGGCCCAATCGGCCGTTCGGTTAAGGACAACTCATATCAGCTGTGAAAGACGGTTCGCTACATCAGCACCTGAACGGTACCTCCTCTTTCGCGCCAATATCGCTCTCGACGAGCCCGGATTGACAAAGCTCACCAGCTCTTGAGCCGGCGCAACTGTGGCGTTTTCTTGTGCTGGTGTACGTCCATCCGTTGCAGCAGCTGCTCGAGTTCGTCAATCGCCTCGAACAGATAGGGGCCTTTGTTGAGCATCACGCACTCGGCTCGCGCAGCCATGGCCGCATCGGTCATCTCGCCGCGCGATGGGATGCCTTTCTTGATCAGATGTTCGAGGACCTGAGTGGCCCAGATTACCGGAACATGGGCCGCCTCGCTGATCCAGAGGATTTCCTCCTGCATCTCGGCCATCCGGACAAAACCGATCGCCACCGCCAGATCGCCGCGCGCAATCATGATGCCGGTCGGTTGCTGCCCGGCCGCATGGACGAGGATGTCGGGCAGGTTGCGCACCGCCAGCGCAGTCTCGATTTTAAGGATCAGCGACAACGACCTCCAGTCGTTCGGACGGCGCTCGGAAAGCGCGCTCTGGAGCGTCTTCACATCGGGGGCCGACTGGACAAACGAGAATTCGATGCCGTCGGCATGCACGGTAACGAAGTCGAGATCGGCCCGATCCTTGTCCGTGAGCGCTGCGATCTTCAATTCGGTGTCGGGAAAATTCAAGCCCTTCTCGGGTTTCAGGCGAATGCCCCCGGCGACGACCGACGTAACGCGCGCGAGCACGCCCCATGCTTCGACCCGTTCCACCTCGGCGCCCAACTTGCCATCGTCGACGAACAGGCGATCGCCGACCTTGATCGCACCCAGCGCCTCGGGTAGCGTGCACTCGACCGCGAAATACTCGTCGAGTTCGACCCGGTCGAGGCCGCCGGGCGGAACGATTGCGAGCATCGCGGCCTTGCCGATCCTCTCCCGTCCCGCGGGGAGGCGCACCCTACCGGTGCGTATCTTGGGACCGGCGAGGTCCATCAGGATCTTGAGACGCCGCCCGGTGGCCTTCTCGGCCGCGCGCACGTGGTCGATCATTCGCTGCCAGTGATCGGCGTCGTCATGCGCGCAATTGATGCGCACCGCCTCGACGCCGCGCTCCGCGAGCGCCTTCATGAACGAAGGTTCCTCGGCTGCCTCGGTCGGACAGGTGACAAGCAGGGCCACCGCGCGCGACGATGCCGAATTGCCCAGAAGCTCGCGGGCGCGCTCGGCCAGACGCCGCTCGCCGGCAAAAAAAGTCTCGGTTGACGGTCCCTCTTCCGGCGCCAGACCGGTCAGCGCGGCGAGTGCCGCTTGTACCGCCATCAGCGTCGGTACAACGCGGCTTTCCAGCCGGCCGAGCGATGACAGACCAAGCCTCATTAAAGGCCGTTGCAGAGCGCGCAGATCGCGATGCCGGAGCGCCAGATAGTGCGCGAGGTTCGATGCGCTTTCCTGGAAATCTGCCGGACCGATGCAATCTGCCCAGGCCGCCACCTGTGCGTCACCCTCGCAACGAACAGCAGCGATGAGCGCATTGATCTCCTGGTATAGGACTGCTGCCTCGGTCATGATGACATCCACCGTCGCCCGCTCAGATGATGTGGTCCTCGATCGTTCACCTTGTACCCAATTTCGGTCATTCTCGTGACGCTACAGGATAGGACTCGATTAACTGAGACTACCTGATGCGGACGGAGTCCGATATCAGGATTCAGCGCGGCTCCGGCCTACAGCTCGACCTGCTCTGAGATGCTGAGAGCACGACCTCGATCCCGAGATAGAAGAAATTTAATTTGGTACCCAGACTGCGGCCCGGATCTCACCGAATTCACGCGCGATCTTGCGCCAGGACGCGCCGGCGTCCTCGGTGACGTACACCTCACCGAAGAGGCTGAACGCCACAATGCGGTCGGCGTCCGCGGGATGCGTGGCAAGACCCCACACAGTGGCATTGGGCTGGGCGGGGAGTGGCAGGATCTCCCAAGTCTCCCCGAAGTTTGTGGTGCGGAGCACGTGCCCCTTTTCGCCCGTCGTGGTCTCTCCACACCCGGCGAACAGCACGCCAGGATCATCGGCCTTGACCACCATGCCGCGGGCATAGGGCAGCGGCCATTTCTCCTTGATGCCCAAGGGCTGCCAGGTTTCGCCCAGATTGTTACTGGTAAACACCTCGCGTGCTGTGCTGGCATATAGGCGCTTGGGCTGCGTCGCCGCGATCGTCACGGCGTGAATGTCCGGGTCATACAAACCCGTCTCGAGGTGAGTCCACGTATCTCCGCCGTCCATGCTGCGGAAGACGCCGTCAATTTCCACCCCTGCCCAGACGATACGATGATCGTCGGGGTCCACGACGACGCTGGTGACGAAGGGTGTGCCGATGGAGCACTCGCGGGCGAGGTCTACGGCCAATTTCTCCCACTGCTGTCCCCGATCTCGCGAGCGATAGACCCCTGCCGGACGGGTGCCGGCGAAGAGAATATCCGGCTCGACCGGGTCGATGGTCAGCGACCAGATCGTCGGCAGAGCCCCATTGGCGCCGATGCGCTCCCACCGCGCCCCTCCATCGTGACTCACGAACAAGCCCGTATCGCCACCTGCGAGAACGGTATGCGCCTCTGTGGGATGGGCGACTAACGCCTGTATGCGGCTATTGAGCGGAAACGGGGCGCGGTGCCGTATCCACGACTTTCCGGCATCTGGACTGTGCCATACACCCCAGCCAACCGTTCCAAGACATATACTGTAGTCCGCTGCCATACGCTGCCTCCCTTCGTCTCGGGCCCTGCGTCACCCCGCAAGCGGGAAACATCGTACTTTGCCTGACCCTCCCACAACACATGGCCGTCATTGCCGCCTCCTTTTATTTTCAGATGTTGCGGATGTGCGGCAGCACCTTCTTGCCGAACAGTTCGAGCGCTTCCATCAGCTCGTCAGGATCATCCGAGCCCGGGGTCTGGAACGAGAGGTCGACGACGCCGCACCCGATTTGCTCGCGGGCGTGCTTGAGTTGCGCGACGATCTCGTCCGGCCCGCCGCAGAAGTTGATCGGCAGCGCCCGGTTGACATTGGCCGGCCGCCGCCCCTCGCCGGCGACGTTGCGCTGGTCGAGTTCCAAGAGCCCGGCGGCGACCCCAGCCTTCAGCTGGAACACTGCCTGCCGCGGATACTGTGCCAATGCCTGCTGCGCCTTGTCGCCGGTCTCGGCGATCAGGATGTTGGCGCGGTAGATGATCTGGTGCGGCTCCGGCTGCCAGCCCCAACGCGCGCACTGGTCCTTGTAGTAGGCGGTCACCTTGCCCATTGCGTCGAACGGGCCGAACGACACGCCGAGGCCGACATGGTTGCGCGCCGCGAAGTCGCTCGCCTCGCGGCTCGTGCCGAGCGCATATATCGGCGGCAGCGGCTGCTGCAGCGGCTTCGGCCACACCGAGACGGTGCGGTAATGGAAATGCCTTCCCTGCCAGGCGAAGGGCTGCGGTTCCTTCCAAGCACGCAGGATCAGCTCCATGCCCTCGTCGGTGCGCTCGCGCGATTCCTCGGGGTTGAGGTCGTAGGTCATCATCTCGTTCGAGGTGCCGCGCAGCATGCCGACGACCAGCCGGCCCTCGGCCATGTTGTCGAGCATCGCCATTTCCTCGGCGAGCAGCACCGGGTTGCTCTGCGGCACGATCGGCCCCAAGAGGGCGATCTTGATGTCGTGCACGTGCTGGGCGATGTAGGCCGCGGCGATCGGCAGCGACGGGGTCAGGATGCGCGGCGAATAATGGTGCTCGGAGACGCTGACCCAGTCGAACCCCAGTTCCTCGACATACCGGCTGCGCTCGACCATGCCGCGAAAGGCGCGCAAGCCCGCCTCGCGGTCGTAGGCGCCGGCCGGCATCGGCCATTGCCGCGGCAGGTTCGAGGGCGCGTAGTAGCGGCCGGTTTCGAAATACGAGACCTGCATTTTGGCGCCTCCCCCGTTCAGCGGGTACGGTTGTAGGTATAGTCCTCGCGCTCGCCAGCGCCGAGCCGCAGCCCCTCCGGCAAAGGCGGGCGCCGCGCCTGCAGTTTGGCGTGGGCGTCAAGCGCAGCCTGGTCCTTCCACAATTCGAGTAGGACCAGCTTGTCGGGATCGAAGACGCTCTGGAACACCTCGAACTGTTCGCAGCCGGCATCCTGCCGCGAGACCTCGCAGCGGGTCTTCATCGCCTGTGCGAGTTCGGCGCCCTTGCCGGGCGCTGCGTGAAACGTAACGACGAGCCGGACCGCCATGGCCTTTCTCCCGTGCCAGAATCTGGATCAACCAGTATCATGACCCGCCCGCCGCCGCGTCAAGCGCGCCCGGGAATGACCGGGTTGGGGCAGGAAGAGCAACTCCCGGCGCGGAGGCTGAGCGGCCGAGAAGGGTCGGATCCCCTCCTTCGCTGCAGCGCGAACGAAGAACCGCTCCCACTGACGCTTCGGGTTATTCCTGGCGGGCCCGGCTCGCGTGCCGTCAGTTGGCGAGCGGGTCGGGGCGCAGCTGGAAATGGAAGGCGATAGGAACGGTGCCCTTGCCGCCTTCCTTCAGCCACGGCGCCCGGTCGCCGCTGGTCGTCCACACCCCGCGCCCCTTCCATCCCGCATTGGGGTTGTCGATGCGGCCGTCCATGCCCTTGGCATAGAAGCTCAGCGGGTAGGGGACGCGCAGGACCACCCATTTGCCGTTCACCAGCGCCAAGAGCGCGTCGTTTTCATTGCCGGTCGAGATCGGAACGTCATTCCCGAGCCCCAGCGTATTGTGCTGATCGACCCAGGTGTAATAGCTCGCCTCGGCGCTGTTGTTGCCGATGCCGGCGAAGCCCGGCCCCGGATACTGGTAGAGCGTCCAGCCCTCCGGGCACTGATCGCCGGTGGCATTGGACCCGTTCGGCGGAGCCTTGCATTTGCGCCGGTCGAAGCTGCCGAGATGCCCGCTGCCGAGCGACACCCACACCACACCCTGGCTGTCGATGTCGGCGCCGCGCGGCCCAAAGCCCGGCGCCGGAACGTTGTAGATTTCGGCGAGTGCGGTCGCGGGCGGGTTCGGGCCGGGATCGAGCCGCACGACGGCCCCCTTGCCGGCGAACACGCCGACCGTGCCCCAGACCGAGCCGTCGACCGGGCTCGGCATGATCGCGTAGAAGCCGCCGGGGATGCGCTTGTCCTTGCTAGGATCGACCGGCTGGTCCGGCTCGACATAGGCGTCGCGCTTGCCGTTGCCGTCGGTGTCGAGCACCAGTGCCGTCCAGCCCTGCGCCTTCGCAGCGTCCCCGGTCTCGTCGAACACCTTGGTGTCGAGCCAGCCGACGACCGGACCGCCGCCACTCGTCCACAACGTCTCGTCCTTGTCGAAGCCGAACTGCAGATGATGCGTGTCGAAACAGGTATCGACGAAGGTGTACTTCATCGTCTGCGGGTCGAACATCGCCAGCTGCCGATGGCTCTCTTTCAGCGGGAAGAGCTTTGCCGAAGGATGGTCGGAGCCCTCTTTGCAGAAGGCGGGATTATCGAGGCCGCGCACCGAGGCGGTCAGCCACACCCGGCCCTTGCTGTCGATCATCATGTTGTGGTTGTTGACGCGCGTGTCCCAGATCTGCCGGTCGCCCCAATAAGCCGACGGCATCACCGGCTCCAGGGTCGCGGCGTGCCCGTCGCCGAGCGACAGCGGCATCCCGGGGTCGCGCACCGGGGCGTGAAAGTAGGTCACGGTGTTGGTCTCGGGGTCGAGGATCGGCAGCTCGTCGGTCGAGTATTCCGGCGATGCATAGAGCTTGCCGTTGGTGTTGACCGAGGGCTCGCGCTTGTCGGTCGAGATCAAATCGTGCAGGTACTTGTCCGGGCGGCCCCAATCCCACTCGGTGATGACGAGGTTGCGCTCGATCCCCTCGGGCCGCGGCGGCGCGGCATGCGGCAGTTCGCCCTGGGCGATGCGGTCGGTCCAATCGGCGAAATATTTGAACGGCGCCCCGCCCAGTTGCCCGGCGAGCGGGTTCACCATGAACGGCGCCGACTGGCCCGACTGGACGCGCCGCATCCAGGCGTCGGTGCTGGTCTGCTGATCGGAAAAGGCGGCAGGGATCGTGCGCGTCGATTCCTGGCCGAGCTGGTGACAGCCCACGCAGGCTCGGTTCTTGACGATCGTCAGCCACTCCTGCTGGGTAACCTTGGCGGGGATGCCGTTCTCGCCGCCGAACTCGTTCTTGTCCGGGATCGTCAGCAGGGAATACCAGTAGATCGCCGGGTAATAATGCGCCGCCTCTGCCGCGCTGGGCGCCGCCGCGGCAGCGAGATCGAGCCGACGGCCCGGCTTCCCGCGCATCTTCGGCGAGTCGATCAGACCGTAGCCGCGCACCCAGACGCTGTAATCGGCTTGCGGCAGGTCCGGCACCAGATAGCGGCCGCGATCGTCCGTCACGACGATGCGCCTGAACCGCGTCGGTAGTTCGGTGGTCTCGGCGATGACCCAGACACCCGCCTCGGGACCGTGCGGGCCGGAGACGATGCCGCCGATGTCCTTATCGCCGATCGCGATCGCGGCGGTGTCTTTCTGCGGCTGCGCCTGGGCCGGAACCGGCACCCCGGCCAACAACGCCGCGGCGGCCACGAGTATTGGCAGCCTCTTTCCGATCTTCATAAGCCCCTCCCTGTGGGAGCCGGCCGGCCCGCCCCTGTTCCAGCAGGACCTTCCCGATCTCCGAAAACTACGCCGATCCGACCGTGCCGATTTTACCCGAACCTCGCGCGGTGTCCACCGAGCACGCCGATCTGGGTCCGAAGCGGTCCTTGCAACATCCCCCGCTTCGGAGCTTCGCAGGCTGTTCCAACGTGATCCACCCGGGCAGGCGTACGGCGGGTGTCCGACGGCCGATGCATCGTGTAAGCTGAGGCGGTTGTGCGCGGTGTCCGCGTGCGCCCCCAAAACGCTTGGAGCTTCAGCAATGACCGATACGCTCGAATATACGCCCCCGAAGGTCTGGAGTTGGATCAAGCCGAACGGCGGCAGGTTCGAGAACATCAACCGGCCGACCTCAGGTGCCACACACGAGAAGGAGCTGCCGGTCGGCCGCCACCCTCTGCAGCTCTACTCGTTGGGCACGCCGAACGGCGTCAAAGTCACGATCATGCTCGAAGAGCTGCTCGCCCTCGGCCATAAGGGCGCGGAGTACGATGCCTGGCTGATCCGCATCGGCGAGGGTGACCAGTTCGGCAGCGGCTTTGTCGCGGCCAACCCGAATTCCAAGATCCCGGCGCTGGTGGACCGCAGCGGTCCCAATCCGATCCGGGTCTTCGAGACCGGCGCGATCCTGATGTATCTGGCCGAGAAGTTCGGCGAGTTCCTGCCGACGGAAGCCGCCGCGCGCGCCGAATGCCTGTCCTGGCTGTTCTGGCAGATGGGCAGCACGCCTTATGTCGGCGGCGGCTTTGGTCACTTTTACGCCTATGCGCCGGTCAAGATCGAATATGCGATCGATCGCTTCACGATGGAGACGAAGCGCCTGCTCGACGTCCTCGACCGCCGACTCGCGGGAAGCAAGTACGTCGCGGGACCCACCTACACAATCGCCGACATCGCAATCTTCCCGTGGTATGGCGGACTGGCGAAGTTCAACCAATACGGGGCGGCCGAATTCCTCGCCGTCCACGAGTACGAGAACGTGCAGCGCTGGGCCGACATGCTCCTGGAACGGCCTGCCGTGAGGCGCGGGCGCATGGTCAACCGGCTTTCGGGCGACCCCTCCGAGCAATTGCACGAGCGCCACGGCGCCAACGATTTCGATACCAAGACGGCGGACAAGCTCGCAGCCGCGAATTGACTGTTTTGCGCAGCACGAGCAACAATCTCGATCTGCTCAACATCAAAGGGGTCCAAATCATGCCGCTCGATGCCGCTTTAGCCACGAAAACCCTGACATCGACGCTCCATTACCTCCAGCGCGGCACCGAAAAGCCGGCCTCGTACCGCATCGAGCCGCCGCCCGGCGTGCCGCGCTGGAACGGCATCGACGATCCGCACGACGTCACGATCGAGGACGCCCGCGGCCGTGAAGGGGAGTTCACGCTCGACCGCAACGGCTTCGCCCTGGTCAAGGCGCCGACCGCGGTCGCCGATTTCTATTCGCCCGAAGAGATCAAGCGCGTCTACTACCCGGAAGTCGAGCGCCTGCTGCGCGACAAACTGGGCGCCAGCCGCGTCTTCGTCTTCGACCACAACGTGCGCAACGCCACGCGGGAAGGCCTCGCGGTGCCCTCGCGGCACGTGCACAACGACCATACGGTGAACTCGGCGCCGCGCCGGGTGCGCGACCATCTCGGTGCGGACGCCGAAGAGCTCCTGAATCACCGGTTCGGCATCGTCAACGTGTGGCGCCCGATCCGGGGGCCGGTGCAGGATTCGCCGCTGGCGCTGTGCGACGCGCGCAGCTTCACCGACGACGAATTGATCGCCAGCGACCTCGTCTATGCTCATGTGCGCGGCGAGACCTCGCGGGTCGCGTACAACCCGGCGCACCGCTGGTACTATTTCTCGGATATGCAGCCTGACGAGGTGCTGTTCATCCGGGTGCACGACAGCGCCAATGACGGCCGCGCCCGGCTGTCGTTCCACACCTCCTTCGATAACCCGCTGACTCCCGGCGCGCCACCGCGAGAAAGCATCGAGGTGCGCACCTTGGTATTCTTTCCGCCGGCTAACTGACTCCGTCTTCCTGACGGGCCGCCTTGCTCCGAGCACACTCGGAGCAAGGCGGCGGACGGCAAAGACAAGCTTACATTCTTGCGGGCGCCGGCCTGCGCCGCTATCCGTCACACCGGCCGACGGGTCCGGCCTATGGCCGGCCCGAGCACAGGCTCCGGCCGGTGCCTATCGTTGGGATAGGTCCCGGCCTTCCCCCACGGAACAAGTCCCTGGGGAACGCCTACGGGAAGACAAGTGGCGAGCCGACTCTGCGGGATGGGCACCACCCGGCACGCTGCCGCCGTCACTGCAAGGCGTAGAACCCCATCGCGCCGCCGGCCATCACCTGGTGCTTCACCTCGGGGGATAACGGCCCGAGCCGGTCGCGGATCATCTGCGGCGCGCCCGGGAAGAAGCCGTCCTGATGCGGATAATCGGTCGCCCACATGATCTTGTGCGGGCCGATGTAGTTGGCCAGCACTGCAATGCTGTTCTCGACCGGTTCGAACGAGATCCAGCAGTTGCGCTGGAAGAGTTCGCTCGGCCGCATCTTCGGGGCGGTCTCGTTGAAGCCCTGGTCGTCGAAATGCCGGTCCATGCGGTCGAGCCAGGGTGCCATCCAACCGCCGCCCGATTCGAGGAACGCGATGCGCAGTCTCGGGTGACGATCGACGACACCACCCCAGATCACGGCCATCGCCGCGAGCATCATTTCCATCGTGTGCGAGATCATGTGGCGCGCCGAGCGGTCCCCCGCGAAGCGGTCGACGCCGACCGTGGGCATCGCGGTGGTCGAGCCCTCGTGAAAGCCGATCGAAAAGTCGAGCTCCTCGGCCATCGTCCAGAACGGCTCGTACATCGGGTCGCTGATCATCTTATTGCCGTGGTACGGGTTCGGCCGCAGGAACCCGCCGCGCATGCCGAGCGCTTCGCGTGCGTAGCGCATCTCGTCGATCGCGAGCTCGACCGACTGCATCGGCAGCATCGCGACCCCGAACAGGCGGTCGGGATAAGGCTTGCAGTAATCGGCGAGCCAGCGGTTGTAGGCGCGGCACATCGCGGCCGCGAGCCCAGGGTCCTCGACGGCCCCGGCGAACAACCCCAGGCTCGGATAGAGGAAAGCGGCGTCGATCCCGTCAGCATCCATGTCGACAATACGGGCGTGCGGGTCGAACCCGCCTTTTTTTCCTTCGGCGTATTTCAGGGTATCGGGCTTGACCGTGCCTTGCCGCACACCGACAGAACCGAGGCTGCCGATCCCTCGCGGATTGCCGAGCAATTTGCCCTCGACGCTGAGCCGCTCCTTGCCGTTCTCGTCGATGGTAAACCGCGGCCGGCGCTCGTGGAATTTGGGATCGATATAGTTCTCCCACAGATCGAGCGGCTCCAGAATATGACCATCGGCATCGATGGTGTTGTAGGCGAGAGCCATGACCCGTCCTCCTTTCGGATGCTCGCGATGCTGAGATCCTAACGGATGCGCGAAGCCGGCGCGAGGCCTAGCTGCTCCCGATGGCCGGCCGCGGAGCATAGGCTGCCATGTCCTCGGGCTCTTCGAGGCTTGCTATGGCGCGACCGCGCGTCTCCGGGAGCAACAGCAACATGACGATCATCAGCACATGGGCCAAAGTCGAGAACAGCGCAATCGCCGTGCCGAGCGGCACTACCGCCGTCGCAAAACCGATCGCGGTCATGAATACCGAGCCGATCGCCCGGCCGGCATTGTAACAGAAACCCTGGCCGGTGCCGCGGATGTTGGTCGGGTAGAGCTCCGTCATGAACGGGCCCATCGGCGCAAACTTCATCAAGATCGCAGTGTTGAGCGGGATCCCAAGGAACAACAGTCCGGTGTTGCCGACCGGCACGTTCAGATAGATGAGCACCATGACGATCGACGCGACGGCCGAGGTCATGAACGTCGCCTTACGGCCGATCGCGTCGGCCAAATAGGCGCCGCAAAGGAAGCCGATCAGCGACCCCAATGCCAGAACCGCAACATAGAGCCCGGTGCCGGTGGCGGACAAATGACGCACGGTGCGCAGATAGGTCGGCATCCAGAATCCGACGGCCCACACGCCGCCCTGCGCGCCCATGACCATCAGCGACACTTTTATCGTCAGCCACAGATAAGGCCCGCGAAACGCCGAGAGCAGGTGGGCGATGCCGGGCTGCTCGCTGTCGTGCCGTCCTGCGAACGCCTCCGATTCAGGAATATTGCGGCGGATCCACAACACAAACAGGCCGGGCAGGATGCCCACCATGAACAATGCCCGCCACGCGATCGCTTCGGGCAGAACGGCAAAGAGCCCGGAATAGACGAGGGCCGCCAGGCCCGGGCCGAAGGCGGCGCCGGTCTGCACAAAGCCGACGCCGCGGCCGCGATACTTGTCGCGGATGACCTCGCCCATCAGTACGGCGCCGGTGGCCCACTCGCCGCCAAAGCCGAGCCCGTGCAAGCCGCGCAGGATGAACAGCTGCTCGAAATTCTGCGCGAAGCCGCACAGGAAGGTGAAGACCGAATACCACAGGATCGCGATCTGCAGCATGCGCACACGGCCGAAGCGGTCGGCGAGTGCCCCCGCAAACCAGCCGCCAAACGATGAGGCCACGACGGTGACGGTGCCGATCGTGCCCGCGGCGCCGGTCGACATGCCCCATACCGCGATGACCGTCGGGACGACGTAGCTGTAGAGCTGCTGATCAAAGCCGTCCAAAGTCCAGCCGCCCCAGCAGGCGAGCATCGTCCGGCGTTCCCGCGAGGTCAGATCGCGCAGCCAGGCCAACATGGCGTTTTCCTCTCCTCACTTTTGGCCGATCTGTTGATTTATCGGCGATCTGATCTTAGCCGGCCGGCACACCGCCGCATCCCTAATGTGCGGGTAACGTGACGATGATGGCCCAACGGTCAGGAAATAAGTAGATTGTAAAAGCGCATCAGCGTCGCAAATTAGAATGCAGAGCCCGAAGCTAGAGCCTTGTTTAAGGGCAAGAAATGCGAAACGATGAAATGAGCCGCGAAGAGGCAGAACGCTGGTTAGCAGAGTTGACTGCCGACCCCGCGCGGATGTCGGCGAAAGTGTTCCAGGAGGGGTACGAAGCATCGCTTCGCGAATCGGGAATTGAGGAAGCAGAAATTTCCCGTCTGCTAAGAAAGTCTCGACAGATCTACGATGATCTAATGCAAGGTGAGACAGATGACGTAACGGAAGGTGAAACAGATGATGTGGATTGGGGACAACTCGAAGTGTTAATTACCGAAACGTATTTTGATCCCGAAGATATCCACTACAGAGCCGCGGCCTTGCATCAGGTACGTCAGCTTAATCGATGTCTAGCAGCGCTCAAGACAGGTCTGCACTGATGCGAGTCCGTCAGCAAATGAACCGTCCCATCCATCGGAAGCCCTAGGGCTGAACCGAATATTGGATGTTGCGCCGCTGCCCTGGTAAATCCGGCCCCCGCGGCGATTTGTTCACAGGCAGTATGACAATACTGTGAAAACGATTAAAATTTGATGGATACGTATTTCCACGAGAAAAGTTAGCCGTGCTATAACAAAAATTGAAACAATTCAAGAGCTTAAATAATTGCCCAAATTTTAAGCAAAGGTTACGAAAGCTAAGGCCGGGCAGCGATCCGACCTCATTGGCTTGGCGTTTTCGACAGAGTTATCCACATATCTCGTGGATATCTTTAGCGCCTTCAGAATTACTGATATGATGGCAATCCGTTGACGATGCTCTGACGGGCGCTTGACGATAATCTGACGGAAGCTGGGAGGCGTCTTCGGCCAAAACCGGTCGGCGGACATTCTCCTATCGGTCTCCGCCTCCCTATTTGGTGTTGGTGGGTTGCGTTCGCAAAGAGCCCGTGAAGTTTAGAAGCTGACCGAAAATGAATGAGTGATTTCAGTTGGTTGTGACATGATGGTTGTATCACGCAATCATCTAGGCACAAGATGTGGACCGAAATCACTCGACGGAAGTATGAGCGAGAGGGACAGCGCTACGCAAGCGATGTGACGGATG
>Ga0209656_10000161_pt1 | contig 44049 bp, 43 predicted proteins | sample BogFormECP12_OM2_FD_188239 | JGI IMG/M metagenome (GOLD analysis project Ga0209656, IMG submission 188239) | Bog forest soil microbial communities from Calvert Island, British Columbia, Canada - ECP12_OM2 (SPAdes) (version 2) | ecosystem: Environmental > Aquatic > Freshwater > Wetlands > Bog ...
ATCTTCCTGGCCGGTGGATCGATAAGGTGCACACGCAGCGACCGCCGAGGACCATCGTACTCGACATGGATTCGAGCGAGAGCCCGACCTACGGCGAGCAGGAAGGCAGCGCCTACAACGGGCATTTTGGCTGCACGTGCTATCACCCGCTGTTCGTGTTCAACCAGCTGGGCGATGTGGAACGGTGCGCGTTGCGTTCAGGCAACGTCCACAGCGCCGACGGTTGGCGCACGGTGCTGGAGCCGGTGGTCGCCCGCTACCGAGACACGGTGAAGCGTCTTTATTTTCGGGGAGACGCTGCCTTCGCCAACCCTGAGATATACGAGTTCCTCGAACACGAGCGGATGGGCTATGCGATCCGGCTGCCGGCCAACCGGGTCTTGCAGGACAAGATCGGATATTTGCTCAAGCGCCCGGTCGGGCGACCGCCGCACGAGGTGCGCCGCTACTTCGCCAGCTTCACCTATCAGGCGCAGAGCTGGAGGAAGCCGAGGCGTGTCGTGGCGAAGATCGAGTGGCACCCCGGCGAGCTTTATCCGCGCGTCGGGTTCATCGTGACCAATCTGGCGCGGCCGGCCGAGCGCGTCGTCGCCTTCTACAACCAGCGTGGCACGGCGGAGCAATGGATCAAAGAGGGCAAGGGTGCGATCAAATGGACGCGGCTGTCATGCCGTTCCTTCGCCGTCAATGCCGTCCGCCTTCAGCTTCATGTGCTTGCGTACAACCTCGGCAATTTCATGCGAACGTTGACGATGCCCAAGGCGGCGGTGCCGCGGTCGCTGACCAGCCTGCGGGAGAAGCTGATCAAGATCGGTGCCAAGGTCGTCAGCCATGGTCGCTACGTCACCTTCCAAATGGCCGAGGTCGCAGTGTCGCGGCAGATGTTCCAGGAAATCTTGTCGCTGATCGCCCGGCTGCGGACACCGCCCGCGCCAGCATGAGGAGCGCTGAGGGTCAGATGCGACAGGAAACCACGGCAGAGGTACGCCTTGATCAAGGCAAAGCTACGAATTCCAGCGCCGCGAGGCCGGCAATCCTCGGCTTTCGCTCGCCAGGGCATCCGTCCTGGGCGACATTTGTTGTGCCGGCGGCGCAAAAGCGAGACGATGGCCCTCGTCGGCATCCGAATCTGGACAATGTCGGTCGAAACGTGTAGTCACGGCGGTCAAAACGGCGGACGATTGCGGTTACAACTCGGGAATGCGGGGAATGTCAGCTTACACGCTTTCCACCATAGGACGAGATCAACCAATTTCGGCGTGCTTCGCCTGAAAGGAACGATATATGGCAAAGGCCTACCTACAGACACCTATGCAGACGACAAGCGGATGCCGAGCGCCGCACAGCAAATTCGCCGTTATTCGAAGAGCTGCCCCTACTACAGTGCTGCCGAACAAAACATGGCATAGCACTGGAGCCAAATAGTCTGGCCATTCCGTAACAGGAGGACCGCATAGATTCACGGATGCCCCCGTTCGTGCAACTTGGCATCGATCCCGAGTAGAATCATGAAACTGTGCGCTCTGATACTTGCTCATCATAAGCCGCTCATGCTAGGTCGGCTTGTGCACCGCATCGAGCGTGCTGGCATCGTCGCCTATGTTCATATCGACGCAAAGGCTGATCAGGCTGAATTTGAGGAAGCATGCCGCAATTCGCACGCTATATTCCTCGCTGAGCGACTACCAATCTATTGGGGCGGCTTCTCCATGGTCGAGGCGGTAGTTCGGCTTGCAGAACGCGCACTGCAGAACCCCGCTCTCACCCATTTCGTTCACATCTCTGGCGATAGTTACCCAATCAAGTCCGACGCTGAACTCCTTGCGTTGTTATCCCAAGATGTCGACTGGATCGACCTTGCCGAGGCAAAATTCGATAGTCTCACATATCAACGCATTGCGAAGACGTATTTACCCGACACTAATATCGGTACTTTAAAGCTTAGCGTTCATGAGCAACGTTATCTCACTGCTGAGGTGATCCACCGGATCGAAGAAATTCGCCGTATTTTCGCGATGAAGGCCTCACAGAACTTTCCATGGCGATACGCGAAGGGTGCTAATTGGTGGTGCCTTCGCCGAAAAACACTGCATGAGTGCCTACGCGTTATACAAGAAAATTCGGAATTTGTTTCTTGGTTCCGTTATTCTTCGAACCCGGACGAATCGATGTTTAACAGCTTAGTTCTAAATTTTACTGATGCGCAGCTATGCAATCCCTGCCCAGTTTTTTTTTCTTCACCATCTGGGACGTCGTGCCGGCCACTTACGAGTTTCGTAGCTCAGAGGACATCCATAAAATCCGCCTCTCACCTCGAGCCTTTGCCCGGAAATTCTCTGCAGATGCGGATGACCTTCTTCAACTACTTGACTTGATGTAACCAGGTTAAATGGACTAGATAGATATAGGAAACGGCGACGGATGGCCGACTCCGGGCTTATTATTATTGCCCCGGTAGGATGCCCATCCGTCAGCCGTCAGCATAGCACCGCCCGCCGAGTTTTGACAGCCACCACGGAACGCGCAACAACGGAAAAAACCAAAGGGGGGAGCCATGACACGCACCATTGCCGCCGCCGTGTTCGGCGGAGCAAGAGATGAGTGAATATTCTGTGATCCAAATGCTTGTTCAACAGAGGGACAGAGAGTTAGAGGAAAGCGCACGCACGGAACGAGCAACCATTGGCCGGCGCGAGCCTCGTTATATGTCGCCCTTATCTACGCCGCCCCCACAGATACCGAAACATCTTCACATGATTTGGGTTGGCGACGACACGAAGCGCCCCGATCACTGCATACGGTCATGGAGAGACAAGCATCCTGCATGGCAATTCACGCTATGGGGCAATGCCGAGTTAGATACGCGTCCGTGGCACAGCAAAAGGCAGATCGAAAGATTTCGTACAGACGGGCATTGGGAAGGCGTCGCCGACCTTATGCGATACGAATTCTTGTTCGAGCAGGGCGGCGTTTATGTCGATGCAGACTCAACATGCGTCCGTCCTTTGGATGATTGGCTCCTCACCCCCCGCATGTTCACAGTCTGGGAAAGCGAGCAACACCGACCGGGCCTTATCGCTAATGGATTCATCGGCACCGTGCCCCAACATCCCGCCCTCGGTCGCATCAATCAAGCAACTGCCCGCATGAACAAGCCGGTTTGGCAAAGAACGCGCCACATTCACCGATGGGATGGTATTAGACCGCGATTTCGCTACGAGAGAGTTTATCCGTGGAAGACAGTCGGGCCGGTATTTTTTACAAAGATGATCTTTCCGTTTTGCCCGCTTGACGTAACAATTCTGCCTTCTGTTATGTTCCTGCCGAAGCACTTTCTCGACAAACAGGAGCGCCAGAGCAGCTTAATCTACGCGCGCCATGGATGGGGCACGACGCAGGATCAACAACGGAAAGATAATGCCTAATCGCGGGCCTTCGATTTCACATGCAGCAACAGATGCCGCCCCGCGTCCAATGCATCCATTAGCGTTTCCCGCCCGCCCGGCAACAGGCTCATCGTGAGCACGGCGGTCGCGTAAGAAAGCATAAGACCAGCGCCCAGTTGCAACAGTGGGAACCCCTGCCCATACGTCCGGCAGGACATCAAAACCACGCCCGCCGCCGCAGCGCCCGCGATCTGGGGAAGGACGGCGACCACGACAGCTTGAACCCTGATCGGCCCCCGCCGCGTTACATACCACCAGAAAAAAGGCGTCCGCAGAAATTCGCTTTAAGAGGATAGGTTGATAGGTGAAGCGTGCCCCGTCCCCACCCGCGCCCAAAATTCTCTTTAGGTGTCGTCCGCCTTGCGTTTCCCATGTGCGTCATAGTTAGGCGAACCCGGCGAACCGGCTGCGTTCCAAACAATATCAAGTATAGGCTTCACTTCATCTCGGTTAATCCCGTCGAAAGTCTCCAAGACCAAATCAGGAATAAACACGGGATCACGATCAAATCTCCCGACAGAACCGCTGTGTTGCGTGGCAATTCGCCAACCTTTCATGCCGGTCAAGGTAAGCATGATAACGATTGGCGGAGCAACTCCAAGATACTGGAACAGTTTCTTGCCGTGGTAAAGTTGAGTTAGAACCGTCCGCTCGAACGCTGGACAGGGCAGGCTAGCCCTTTGGCTGGCTTCCGCTGAAAAATCAGTAAATGACTTCAATGCACCCATCGCGAAATACCTGCACGTACCGAGATGCCAGTTCTTTGCGCGAGCCAAGTAACAGCCCGTCGACATTGAACATTGGCGACCCGCCACCCTGTAACAGGCTAACTAACAAATTGGGGTCGCTCCATAGCAGAGTAAGATCAACAACAGCGCGGCTCGTGAACGCGCTGAGCGGGAATATATGCGTGATCATTTTCGCGCCGTCCTCCAACGGAAGCGGCGTATCTCCTGCAACGATTTTTGTTATACGCTCTATTCGGAAGGATTTGATCCTCTCGGCGGCACTAGCCGAAAGCGAAAAAACCGCGCGTAATTCGTCGACATCGAGCTGATACTTTCCATTAGTGCCACGGCCGTAAAACCGATAGCCCACTTGGTGCGGAGGATTCCAACTTTTGGGAATGTGCACGACGATGGCCACGCTGCCGTCGGCAAGCGGAATGCGAACGCTTTGAACCCCAATGATCGGTGGCCGAATGCCGTCTCTCAGAATCTGTTCCAGACGTAAAATTTCTTGGTCTGGATCTATGCCAGTCAAGGCCAACAAGATTGATCGGCTCGCCATTTTCCTCTTCCATCCCAAAAATTAGGTGGCCACCTAGAGTGTTTGCGAAGGATGAAGCATCGTAGCGAAATTCCCTTTTGTCTGCATCGCTTTTCCCCACTAAATCACGCTTATAATCTAGCGTCTTTCGCTCTGTTTCTTTGGTCTCAATGAGTGCGAGTAGATCGCTCTCGGCAAGCTGCAAAAGTGATTTATCAGAAAGTGCCACGCCTCCCTCCTATCGTTGTAGCCTTTGAAATCAATACCGCTTCATGTCCCCAAAGACATGAGACGCCGACGAGGTCACCCGCACCGGCCTACACCGTAGGAGCATTTTACAATAGACAATTTCCGTCTTCAAATACCAGGGAACGCAAGAGGGCTGGCGCTCTGGGCATAGCCCTATGCCGTCGGGCTTAAGGCCGGCGGCCCGATGGCCATGGCCGGTGGGAGACTTGGCGCTCGCCGGGGGGCGAACGCGTGCGCAGCTTCACCATCGTCACCACGACACCGAACGAACTCTGCGCCGAGCTGCACAACCGCATGCCCGTGGTGCTGAAGCCCGCGGTGTGGCCGGTGTGGCTCGGCGAGGAGCCGGCCGACGTGCCGCATCTCAAAGCTATGCTGGCCCCCTACCCTGCCGATGAAATGATGTGCTGGCCGGTGAGCGCGCGCGTCGGCAACGTCAAGAACAACGATCCCAGCCTGATCGATCCTGTCGCAGCCGCCTGATCGCGCGCGCGGTTATCCGCAGCGGGTTGTTTTAAGTTTAACACCTTGATCTCCTTGCGGGTGGCGATCGAAGATTTCGGGCCGACCATGGCCGGTCTCGTCCTCAGCAGTTATTTCGCCGGCTTCACGTTGGCCGCGTTGCGCTGCGGACGGATCATCGAGCGGGTCGGCCACATCCGTGCCTACGCCGCCTTCGCCGGGCTGGTCGTCGCCGCGACCGCAACTATGCCACTCCTAATTGGAGCACCGCCCTGGCTGGTCCTGCGGGCAGTCATCGGCTTCGGCTGCGCCGGGCTTTTCATCACGACCGAGAGCTGGCTCAACGCCAAGGCCCAGCCAGCGGAGCGCGGACGGATCTTCTCGATCTACATGGTCGGCACGTTCCTCGCCCTCGCGCTGGGACAGCTCTTGATTGGCCCGGCCGAGATCGAGACGGCGGCACCCTTCAATGCGATCGTCGCCCTGTTCGCCGTGGCGCTGGTCATGGTGAGCACGACCCGGGCCGAGCCACCCCGGTTGACCGCCGACGCGACGCTGCCTTACGGCCACCTCGCGCGCGCGGCACCCCTCGCCGTGGCCGGCGGCGCATTGAGCGGGCTCATCAGCAGCTCGTTCTACGCGCTCGTTCCGGCGTGGATGCAGGACGAAGGCATCGCGCGCGAGACGATCGCAATGTCCATGCTGGTGGCGGTGCTCGGCGGGCTCGCGTTCCAGATCCCGGTCGGCCGGCTCTCGGACCGCTTCGACCGGCGCATCGTGCTGGCCGCGCTCGGCCTTGGCGTTGCGGGCACCGCGGTCGCTCTGGTCCTTCTGCCGCACTCCCTGCCGGCGGTTTTGCCGGCCGCGGCCCTGCTCGGCGGGTTTATGTCGACCCTTTACCCGGTCTGCGTTGCCCACGCGCACGACCGCATGCCGGCCGACCGGGTCGTGGCGGTCAGCGGTCAGCTCATCCTGGTGAGTGGGCTCGGCTCGGTGCTTGGCCCGCTCATCGGCACGAGCTTGATGGCGGGCTTCAACATCGACGGCGTGTTCTACTTTATGGCCGGCGCCGGCCTCCTCTTGGCCTTCCTGGCCGCGGGCCGGAGCTTGACTACGGCCTCGCCGCAGCACTTGGAACGGCCTTTCGATATCCTGGCGCCGCAGGCAGCACCGCTCGCGCACGATCCGCTCGGCTTCTCCGACGAGCCCCCGTCGCCGAATCCTGTCGAGGCCGCTTCCGAGGAGGGCTAATCCGCGTGGCGGGCCGGCGTCGAAGCTCCGGGCGACGCGACGCGTCAGCGCCGGGCGCAGCGTCAGAAACCGCCTCGTCGAGCCGGCGGTACCGCTGCCGCAGTTTATTTTAACCTTCCGGCGTCCGGGCGGACGCGGTGGCACCGGCCAGCGCCATCAGAAAGATCATGCCGATCTACACACCCCAGAATGCTCCGGAGGCGCCTCCGGGCGATAGCGGGCTGTCACGCAACATCTGAGAGCGCAACAAGCACCTCCCGAAAACGGCTGTGGGCTTCCCGGACTTTGCGAGTGAGCCCGTCGTCCGCGGTCACGAGACGCAGATTGGATGCTTCGGCCACGGCCAGATACACCGCGGCATAGGCCGGATGGTCGAGCTCGACCGCGATCGATGTAGCAAGAGCCAAATACCCCCTTGTCGATACGACAGAAAGGTCGGCCTGCTCCAAGGTTTGGGCCGCGATTGCGGCTTCCTCCTTCGTCAGTTCGCCTCGCTGCACCTTCTTCCAGAGGGCGTCGGCGCATTCGGCGAACAGGAGGTCCGGTGCTACCAGCCAGTGGTCGAGCAAGAGCTCGGCGCGCTCGCTATCGGGCTCGGGAATGACCCATTTGACGGCCACGCTCGCGTCGATGATGAGCCGTTCGCCGGATTGCAAGGTCACCGTTCATCACGCCCTTCACGAACGAGCACCTCCGAAGGCGTGTGCGCGCGCCCGGCGGTCATCGAACGGACTCTCGCAGCCAGCTCTTTGAAGGATCGTCGAGGCTCCGTCGCGAGCGCCTGGCGAAGAATTTCGCGATGCTCGGCCTCGGCCGACCGGCCGTGTTCGGCCGCTCGCAATTTGAGCCGGGCGACGAGCTCCTGATCGAGGTTTCGGACGACCAACTGGGCCATGGAAGCCTGCGATAGCGGTGATATCAGCGCTATTTATGATCGGACCGAGCGCCCGTCAAGCGGCAGCGATGCACTTTGCCAAAATATTATCAAAATCATAATGTATCTTGCGCGCAAGAATGGCCGCGCTCAGGCCGTCGCGATCGAACCCATAGCAGCTGCTGGATGACGATCCACTCCCGTTTCCCGGTTATTTCCCGGTTTTGGCGCGTTTTCCCGGTTTCCGGCGTCAAAATATCGTCAGAAATTCCCGGTTCGCAGTACGAAGAGCACCAGGATCTGATCTATAAGTTTCTGATAACGAAGGTGTTATTGACCACGGGCGCAGTTCTGATGCGATTTTTTACGGGAATTTTCCCGCCGAACCGGGTATTTGTGAACAGCAGAAGCCGCTCCTTGATCACCCCCTGGTCAATCTCTGCTGCCGTAATCCCGCCGCGCCGCCTCTTCGGTCACATACCCGTCGGCGAGATCCTCGCGCAGCAATGCGGGGTCGCGGCCCGCGGGCAGGCCGTAGCCGCCGGAGCCCGGCGCCTCCATCACGACGCGTCCGTTTGCCGGGACGGTGAAAGCGCCCTTGCTGTTGAGCGGCCGCTTGCCGCCGTCCGGCATTTCGAGCCAGAGGCGCATCGGCCCGCCGGAGCAGCCGCCGGCGAGGCCAAAGGGCGGAGTAAGGCTGCGCTCGCAGCATACCGCGGTATGCGCTTCGTGGCCGAGCACCCGCCAGATGCGGCGGGTGCCGAGCCCGCCGCGCCAAGTGCCCGCACCGCCCGTGTCGGGAATCAGCGCATATTCTTCGACGCGCAGCGGGAAGCTCATCTCGAGGATCTCGATCGGGGTGTTCATCATATTGCTGACCGTGCTCGCGACCGCGTTGATGCCGTCCTTGACCGGCCGTGCGCCGAACCCGCCCTTCAGCGACTCGTAGCTGACATAGCGCTCGCCGCTGCGCGGGTCGACGCCGCCAAAGGTCGCCACCGCGGAGGTGCCTTGCGAGGCCGCCATCACGTTTTCGGGGCTGATCTCGAACATCGCCGCCATGACCATGTCGGCCACACGGTGCGAGATCTCGTGATTGGCGTAGACGACCGGCGCCGGCGGCCGCGCATTGACCACCGAACCCGGCGGTGCCGTAACCTTCACCGGCCGCCAGCAGCCCGAATTGGGCGGGATCAGGCTCTGCGGGTCGGCGATCATTTTGAGCGCGCAATAGACGCCCGACGCGGTCACCGTCAGCGGCGCGTTCATCGGCCCCGGCACCTGGCCGTCCGAGCCCGTGAAATCGGCGGTGATCGTGTCGCCGCACTTGCGTATCCGCAGTCTGACCGTGAAGGGTTCGTCGGCCTCCGCACCAGGCGCCAGCACTCCGTCGCCGTCGAAGACGTCGGCAAAGCTCGCCTCGCCGTCGGGTAGGCGGTGCAGCGCCGCCCGCATCATCGTCTCGGAGTAGTCGAGCACCTCCGTCATGATCGCGAGCAACTCGTCGGTGCCGTATTTCTTCGCCAACGCCTCGAGGCGCAGAGCGCCGCGCCGGTTGGCCGCGACCTGTGCGCGCAGGTCACCCTGCCGCTCGGCGGGGGTGCGCACATTGGCGAAGATGATCCTCTCGATATCCGGATCGGGCCGGCCGTTCCTGTAGAGCCGCACCGGCGGTATTCTGAGACCCTCGCCGTAGATCTCGGTGACCGCGCCGTAGCTGCCCGGCGTGGCACTACCGATATCGGGCCAGTGGGCGCGCACGCAGCCAAAGCCCAACAGCCGGTCGCCGAAGAAGGCCGGGGCGACGACATTGACGTCGGGCAGGTGCGAGCCCCCGTGATAGGGGTCGTTGTGGATGAACACGTCGCCCGGCTCGACCGCGGGATAGGTGGCGATCACCGCGCGCACCGCATCCGGCATCGAGCCCAGATGGATCGGCAGATCCGGGCCCTGCGCCACCATGTCGCCCGCACCGTCGAAGATCCCGCAGGAATAGTCGCCGGCGACCTTGAGAAGCGGCGAATACGCCGTCTTGGCGAGGACGATCTTCATCTCCTCGGCCGCCGAATAGAGCGCGTTCTTGATCACCTCAAAGCGCGCGGGATCGGTCTTGGGCCGACGGGTCGGCGCTTCGAGAAGGGTGTCGGGCATGGCTCACCTCCTGCGCAGCCGAATATACCCCTTGCCATCGACCGAGGCGATCCAGCCCGGCGGCACGACGATCGTCGAGTCCATCGCCTCGATGATCGCGGAACCCGCGATCGTTTCACCCGCTGCCAAACCGTCGCGCCAGTGAACGGGACAAGGGGCGAAACCGATCTCCGGAAACCACACCTCCCGCATCCGGCAACGCGCGGGTGCCGCGGCCGGTGGTTGTGCGAGCGTCAGGCCCTGCAGGCGCCCGATCGCGGTCACCCGCAAATTGACCAGCTGCACCGGCTCCTCGGGATTGGCATGACCGTAGGTTTGGCGATGCTTGTCGTGGAAGGCCGCGGCGAGTCGATCGAGGCTCTCGCGGGTGATCGCCCCTCGGGCCATCGGCAGGGTGAGTTCGTAGGCCTGGCGGCGATACCGCAGATCCGCGGCGCGAAGCAACTCGTGCCGCTCGCGCGGGATGCGGACTGCTCGCAGCCATTCGGATGCCGTAGCTTCCATCTCTGCCAGCGCCTCGGCGACCCTGGCCGGATCGACCGCACGCAGATCGGCGTAGAGGGTGCGCGAATAGTCGCGCTTGAGATCGGAGGCGACGAGGCCGAGCGCGGAGAATGCGCCCGACACGGGCGGCACGATGACCTCGGGGATTTGCAATTCGGCCGCGAGCGCCGCGGCATGTACCGGACCGGCGCCGCCAAAGGCGATCAGCGCGAACTCGCGCGGGTCGTGGCCGCGCTCGACCGAGACGATGCGAAGTGCCTCGGCCATGTTGCTGTTGACGATCTCGACGATCGCCGCGGCAGCTTCGGTCACCCCCAATCCGAGCGGATCAGCCACCTGCTTGCGGATAGCCGCCTCAGCTGCCGCGAGATTGATCGCGAGCGCGCCGCCCAACAAGACTTCGCGATCGAGGTAGCCGAGCACGACATCGGCATCGGTGACCGTCGGTTCACGGCCGCCGCGGCCGTAGGCAGCAGGGCCAGGGTCGGCGCCGGCGCTGCGCGGTCCGACTTTGAGCGCACCGCCGGGATCGACCCAGGCGATGCTGCCGCCGCCAGCGCTGACCTCGGCGAGGTCGATGACCGGCACTCGGACCGGATGGCCGGTGCCGTACAGCCAGCGCTTGGCATGACCGGCGCCGCCGACCTCGTATTCGGCGGTGACGGCGATCTCTCCGTCGGCAATCAGGCTCGCCTTTGCCGTCGTTCCGCCCATGTCGAACGAGATCAGGTTGGGGAGGCCGAGCTCCCTGCCGGCGAGTGCCGCGGCGATCACCCCGGCAGCAGGCCCCGACTCGATCGCCATCGCCGGCATCCGCAGCCCCTCGGCGATGTCAAAGACGCCGCCGCTCGACCCCATCACGTAGAGCTGCGGCAGCCCGAGCGCGGTGACTTCACACTGTAGCCGGTCGAGATAGCCGGCGAGCAGCGGCCCGACATAGGCGCACACCGCGGTTGTGCTGGCGCGCTCGAACTCGCGAATTTCGGGCAGCACTTCCGAAGATAAGTAGACCCCGACGCCGGGCAATGCGCGGCGGAGCCGCTCGCCAAGGAGGCGCTCATGGCGGTCGTTGAGAAACGAGAACAGCAACGACACCGCCACGGTTTCGAGCCCGGCATCCCGGATCGCAGCGATCACACCATCGATCTCGCGCTCGTCGAGCGGGGTTACGACCTGTCCCTGCGCATCGATCCGCTCGGTGACCTCAAAGCGCCAGCGGCGCGGCACCAGCACCGCCGGCGCGTCCTGAAAGAGGTCGTAGAGGTCGGCGCGCGACGACCGGCGCAGCTCCAGCACGTCACGGAAGCCGCGAGTGGCGACAAACCCTGCCCTCGCCCCTTTTTTCTCGATCAGCGCGTTGGTGACGATCGTCGTCGCATGCGCCAACAACGCCACCTCGCTCGGGGCCACCCGATATCGTGTGAGCCCTTGGCGGATCCCGTCAATCACCCCCTGGGTGACGTCGCGCGGCGTCGTCGGGGCCTTGGCGACGCCGATATGACCCGTCTCCTCGTCGACCAGCACGACATCGGTAAACGTCCCGCCGATGTCGACCCCGATCCGCCACGCCATCGTGAACCCCTCACTTCTCGACACGGGATCATGCTAGCGTTGGCAGCGGAGATCGACCAGCAGAGGCCAGTCTGATGGATGTGAAGTTGGTGCGAGAGGAGGCGATCGAGGCGACCAACCGCGCCTTTTGGGACAGAAGCGGCTTTGTGCCGGACGAAGATAGCGACGAGTGGGAAGACGAGTATCGCCGCCAGTTCGACCTGGCGAAGAAACGGCACGCGACGGACCGTCCCGCCGATACCCGACCGATTGTCGCTGCTGCGCCGCCGGAGGAAGAGCCCGGCTGGGCGGCGTTGACCGGTCCGCCGACGCAGATTCGGTGGGCTGCCGCATTGCGCGCCGACCGGCTGAAGGAGATCCGGGACTCGGGGATCCGCGAATGGCTGGCCACGACCTGGACCCGGTCGAAGAGCTGGATCGACACGAGCAGCTTGCCGACCGCAACCTTTCTCAAAAGAATCGAGCCGCATTATGTGCAGCATCGCCGGCAGGCCGACGAACGAGCACGCCAGCTCTCAGCAGAGCAACAGGCCAAGGCCGCTGCCGCCGACGAAATCCGCCGCCAGGTCGAGGAGGCCGCGATCACCGTCGAAGGGTTGATCGAGCTGGTCGATATTGCCGACCGATTTCCGGTGTTGCCGATCAAAGCCAAGCTTGCGGAGCTCGATACCGCAGAGCGCAACCTGCGGGTCTTCGAGACGGAGGATCCGGCGGTGCTGATGGTCCTCGAAAAGGCGGGGACAAGCCGCGGCGAATACGGTATCGAGCGCGACGAGGGGCTTGTCGCGGACTTGAGGCTCTATGCCCGGGTCCTCGAGCTCTGGTAACGGAGGAAGGCATGGTGGATGCCAGAGAGGCCATGGAGGGGCTGAATGCCGAAGCCGGCGGGCTCCACATCTGGCTGCGGACTCAGGCCAACGCGCCCGCCCAACGCCCCTGGTTCCGCGAGACCGGGTTGCAGGCGAGCGGAGAACTTGCCGGCGGCCGCGTCGGCGCCGCTCAGCTCAAGCCCGTCCCGCACCGCTGGCGATGGTCCGAAATCGCGCCCTACCTCGACAAAATCGCCGAGATCGCCCGCGGCGCTGATGTCTCGCCGATCGAATTCGCCGAACGCCAACAGTTTTTGCTGACCAATCCGGGGCTCGGCGGGCGATTGCAGGTCACCAGCACGATGCGCTGCGCGGTGTCGATCTACAATCCGGGCGATGTCGCTCCCGTGCACATCCACACCCCCAATGCCAGCCGCACGATCCTGTCGGAGAATGGCGGCTACACCACGATCGAGGGGGAACGGTGCGAGGCGGCGCGCGGCGACTTGATCCTGACCCCAAACGGTACTTGGCACGACCACGGCAACGACGGCCCCGAGCCTGTCGTCTGGATCGATGTCCTCGATTTCCCGCTGATGGAGTTCCTCGACTGCGTTTGGCTCGACGAGGCGTATCCCGGCGACACCGAGGGTAACTCCCGAGCGCAAAGGGTGACCTTTCCCGGCTCGTACTCGCAGATGCTCTATGGGCGAGGGGGTCTGGTGCCTGGTTTTCTGCCGCATCGGCGCGGCTTCGGAAGAGAGACGTCGCCGATGTTCCACTATCGCGGCTCGGATGTCAGGGAGGCGCTCTCCGGGCTGCGCCAAGAGGAGGGCGATCCCTATGAGGCCATCACTCTGAGGTTCATCAACCCGGCGACCGGAGCCTCGGTGTTTCCGACCCTGGACTACCGGGCGCTGATGCTGAGACGCGGCGAGGCGACCCGGTTCAAACGAGAAACCGCCAGCACTCTCTACATCGCAATCGAGGGTCAGGGTGTCACCGAGATTGCTGGGAGGAGCCTCGATTGGCAAACCAACGACATTTTTGTCGTGCCGAGCTTCGCCTGGCGGCGCCATATCAATCAGGCCCAAACCGATGCGGTCCTCTATGCCGTATCGGACGCTCCGTTGATGGAAAAAATCGGACAATATCGGGCGCAAGGGCGGCTGCCCGACGGCACTGTTGCCGAGCTCGTCCTTTAGCCGCGGCCCGAGGAACAGTGCGGGGGATCCCGACATGAGCATTGTGCACGAACTGCTCGAAGACGCGATAGCGCTGCAAAAGGACGGGCTGAGCCCCGGCCGAATTAGTCTCGCGCTGAGCGACCGCTGGGAGGCCGAGCATTTGGAGGATGCCGAGAAGGTGCGGCGCACCCGGTCGAAGACAGGCGTGATGGAGCTGCTCTTTCCCGGTGGTGAGAAGATCGTTTGGGACGGGGCGACCTGGCACTACGTGCCGGCGTCACACTGACGACAGGTCCCGTCGGCGTTGCCGATTGACCGCAGCACAGGCGCGGCGCACTGGTGCCGGCTCGGTTGCCTGCTCGCCGCCGCGCTGCCGCCGCTTGCAGCGAGCGCCCGTGCCGATGATATCGTCGCCGTTTACGCCGCCTCCTGGGCGGGTATTCCCGCGGGCGAGATCCACATTAGGCTCCACGACGGCACCGCCGCATATCACGACGAAATCGAGATCCGGACCATAGGCCTGCCGGCGCTCATCACGCGACTTCGCGGAACCGGTATAGCCGAGGGACGTCTCGCCGCCGACCGGCCGGCCGAGCCGTCCCATTACGATGCCATTTACGATCTGTGGAAACGCCGCAACAGCCACATCAGCATGCGCTTCGTACCCCGTAACGGTGCGGTGATCGCCGAGCGCGGACCGGACGACACCAGCCGCAAACCGCCGCTCGCCGAGAAGTTCCGCAGCAACGCGGTCGATCCGGTCACGGCGTTCGAGCGTGTCCGCGCTGCGTTGCGCGCGCCGCGGCGCCCAGCGGACGGTTCGTTCGCGATCCCGGTCTATGACGGCGCACGGCGTTTCGACATCCTCGGCCATATCCTGCCAAAAAAGAATGCCGGCGAGGGCACCCTTCGGGTCGAGCTGACCCTGCGCGCGATTGCTGGGTTCAAAGGCGAGTCGAGCGAAGACGGCGACCCCGACGACGCGCCGCGCAAGGTCGACCTCCTGGTCACCGACGACGCCCGACTGATGCCGTTATCGCTGACGGTTCCAGTCTTCTACATGCCGCTCGTCGTGCAGTTCGTTCATTATTGCGCATCGCCCAAGGCTTGCTCGGGGTAAGAAATACAACGAAAATCTTGGTTGGCGCACCCGAAGCGGCCGATTCTTAATTTTTTAAATAATGCGAATCAGTCGGTCAGGGCGATAATTCGCTGCTCGACGTATCAACGAATTGGGCTCCCGATATCAACCGAATCTGCACCACCCTCAGGGAGCGAAAACAACAGACGGATTGCGATATCAAGCTGCTGACCGACATTGGCATCGAACGCCGCGCCGGCACCGAGCCGGCACCGCCTACCGCCCCCCCACCCAGGCGGACGAGGAGGTCATCGCGTATCTCAAGGCCAAGATGGAGTGCGAGATCAGAGCCCGCATCGCGAACGAGAAAACCTGAGCGGCGTGTTCCTTCGTCGTGAGGACACCCCAGCTCCATAACGCGCTTTCAAACCAGTTCCTGATGGTATCGACCACCCTGCCGCGGTAACCGTCTCAGGCGTGTGGCATCAGCAAGGGCAAAATCACATAGGCCGTCGCATTATTGAGAATGTGCAGGATCCAGCCGGGCGTCAGGCTTTCTCGCCATAGCCGGATCGCCGTCACCATCCCGCCCCAGAAGAGAATAAAGATCGCGCCCGCAAGCCCGAAGGCGGGAATGTGAATTGCTATAAAGGCGATCGTCATCGTCAACCAGACGGTCCAACTCGGCCATTTGAGCCTGCGCAAATAAGCGACGCCCAAGCCACGAAACAACACTTCCTCGGTAAACGGTGCGACAATGACGACGGCGCATATCATTGCCAGCATCTCAAAGGGCGCGTGCAGATCGTACTCCATCCCGCGCAAATCGGCGCCAAAGAGTTCCCGCGCGAGCCATTGAGAGAGGGGAAAGAAAATCGCGACCCCGACGACGAAGCCTGCAATTGCAACGAGCCAATCGCGCGCGGACGGAAAGCGAAACGCAAAGATTTCGCCCACAACCCCGCGCCGGCTCGCCCAGAGCCAAACGAGAGCCGCGCCAATGCCGCAACCTACGACACCGTAGATCAGAAACGACACAACGCGAATCTGCACCGACCCGAACTCGACTCCAGCACCCGTGAGAATTCTCATCACGAGGCCGGTGAACACGATCGGGAACGCCAGGAAAAAGACCGTCCAGATCGCGCCCAAACGCCACGGGACGAGTGATCTTGCAACCGATGTAGAATTAACGACGCCCACAGAAATCCTCTGCTGCTTCTAACGCGTGTTGCGGATTGTGCTATGTTCGTTTGTGCGGGGCTAGCCTCGGCCTTCGCAAAGGCGGACAGCAGTAGGCCCGTCGGTGCGTAATTTCTTGATTTCCGCAACCTGCACTGGTCGGCGGGTCGCAAAAGCCTTCGTTTGTGCGACTATGGCCCGGCCGAACGCGTCACGGGTCGAGGGCAGCTAGTCTCGCGCTCGAAATGTTGCCCGCGCCAGCCATGTCTTTCCACGCAATCGAAGGTAGCGACCCCGAAGACTTGCGGATCGGTGGGCCACCCTCGGCCGGCAGGCTCACCGAGGCAGAGTAAGAGGGCGATACCATGGCCATCCCGAACCTCACGCAAGCGGCTCACGATAAGGCGGCGCAAGGTCAGCCGGGCACCCTTTCGGATTGCGAGCGGTGGTCTGCCGTGCACACCTTGCCGTTTGCCGAAGCGCGCGCAGAAGGTCAGCTCCGGAACCAGGGGCTCGGGACGTTTCAGCCGAAACGGCACAAGACCGTCCGGCACGCGCGCAGAGTGAGCACGGTCGAGGCGCCATTCTTTCCCCGCTATCTGTTCATCGTCCTCGATCTCGCCCGCCACCAGTGGCGCAGCGTCAACGGCACCGGTCGGGTATCGCGGTTGGTGATGTGGCGCGATCGGCCGCATCCGGTTCCGCGCGGGGTGGTCGAGGCGCGGATTGCGGCGGCCGACGCGCGCGGCATTCTGCAACTCGAAGACAAATTGCAGATAGGTGGGCCCCGTGCGCCTGATGGCGGAGCCGTTTGCCGAGCAACTCACAGTAGTTGATCATCTCCACGACACCGGCGCCTCCAGGTGCTTTTCGACATTCTTGGACAGCAGGTAGCAATTTCGACAGTGGCAAACAACGCTCTGCCGCTTCCGTAAAGCGCTCGGGAGGGCGGCTGGGCGAAAGTCGGCTTGGAGGATGGCGCGGGGGCGGCGCCCGATTTCGGCAAGTCAGGCGTCGCGGATTTCGGCTATTCGGCATTAACCAAATAAATTAACTATATTAATTTACGTTATAAATTAACTACAGAATCCCAGATATACGCTCGTCAAAAGAGGTATTTGGCGCAGAACCGACAGAGATCTACCTGTCAAGCGTAGAGATTTATTTTGAAACGGCGATCGATACACGCTTGACATCGTTTTTGTGTTGCGGTCATCTCGCATTTGGCATGGGAGCGTCGACTGGCGTGACCGGAGCCGGATGAGGCAGAGGGCCACCAAATCCGGTCGATCTCGCCTAAAGACGTCTTGGCCTCTGGCCGTCGATGCGGCGCTTGGTCGTACAAACAGCAACTTCTGCGGGAGCAGAACCTTATGTCTCTATCGGACCCCAAGCTCAAATGCGCGAAATTCGGCGTTGCTCTTGCCTTCGCCGCAACATTGGCGGTCTGCTGCTCCTCGGCGCAAGCAACGACGTTTACGTTCGGCGACGAGTACCGCGTCAGCACCTTGGCCGAGTTCCACACGCTCTTCGGCGCGACGACGACTGGGTATAACACGCCCGGCATCTATCAGGAGACCAACACCAGCACGCCGACCGTCATCCAACTGACCACTCACGGCACCGGCTACCAGCCGGTTCCCGGCGAATTCGTCCAGAACGATGGCAGTTCGGCTCTCCTTCTCAATGGCTGGAGCGAAAACCTTTCTACGAACGGTCAGCGGCTCAACAACGGCACCAACAGCGTCTTTCAAGGTGTCAACAACAGCGTGGTTCCGGGGTTGAACGGTACCGGGCTCAATTTCCAGTACTTGACGGGAGCCTCGGACAATCCGAGCACCGGTGTGATGACTGGTACAGTGACGGCGTTCAACGTCAATAGCGTTGTTCTTGATTCTAGTTTTACCGCAATCGGCTTCATTATTGAAGGGTTTCTTGGCGGGAGTCTCGTAGACACGGCTAATGAGTCCCTCAACTTTGCATCCGGTCAACAGACGGTTTCATTTGCCTCGCTCGCGGGCTGGACGAACCCCCTGGTCGATACCGTCGTATTCACTGATATCGGTGGGTCTGCGGGCGCGCTGGTGTTGCAAAACGTCAATATCAGTGCGGCGGTACCAGCACCAGCTCCCGGAGGCCTCTCAGTCTTTCTGGCGGCTGGCGGCGTATTGTTTGGTGTCAAGCTCTTCGCGCGCACCAGGAAGCGCCGTTGGCTTGGAACCGCTATCCCATAGCGACACGGGATGCGATCAAACCCGGCTTAGCGACGGCCCGAGAGTTTAGCCGAAATGAAGAGCATTTTAGCATGACATGCGCTTGCGGGATGCTGACCGCAGAGATTCTTCGTCAGTCCCGACCGTAAGCGCGCGGCCGGTCGATTGCGTGGAGCTCCTTGAGATCGAGCTCGGCAATCGCCTCGAGCTTGTCGGTCAATCTCAATCCTTCGAGGTTGTCCGGCAAAACCTGCCCCGGCGAAGGCCGGGGTTGTTGAGCCACATGCGGTATTCGTCCTGCGTCCTGACCCAAGGGCGCGCGCGCAATATCCGGTAGCGCAAGCCCTAGATCGGCACCAACAACAGAGATCTGCGAGATGCTGGTCAAGGCGCAGCGCGCCCCGAAAATCCAGGACGCTGGCGATCCGAGATTGCTGCGGATACAGCCGCTGCGGCTCATACTTTTATCCCCGGGGCGGTTAGTTAACTCGATCCCGGTGTTCGCGCCGGATCGAGGAACCGCTCACCGGTTTCGCTGCCGGCGCGGCGGCGACCGCAGCTGACGTCTTTTGTTGTTTGCGGGAGCAAACCCGCGGGCATTCTGCGAAGTCGTTTAATTCCGGGAGGGAAAATGAGGACCGGTGCCGAATACCGGCACGCCCTGCATGACGGGCGTAGGGTCTGGGTCTCGGGCGAAGGTCTGCTCGAGGACGTCACCGTCCATCCGGCCACCCGGACGTTCGTTGATGAGTATGCCGCCTGGTACGACCGCCACTTCGATCCCGCCTGGCAGGGCGTCGTCCTGACCCAGCCGGATGCGAACGGTGACCCGGCGCCCTGAGGCTATGTCGTGCCAAGGAACGCTGCGGACCTCATGACCGCCTATCGCGATCTGATCGCCGACACCGGGCGTTTTCTGACCTTCTCGGCCGGTGCCGCCACGATCGGCTATCGCATGCGCGAGGCCCCGGCGAGTCGTCGCGCCAAGCAACCGCGATCTTGCGGCACCCGAGGTCGCGGCCGCAGGTGCTGGCTATCCCTCATGCAAATCGCCGTTCCGCGGGTCTCGACGAAGGCGTCTGCTCTCCTCGATCAGCCCGGCCATCAGCCGGCGGAACTGGTTGAGGGCACCATCGGTCGAGAGAACCATCATTCGGCGTTCGGGGGTCCTCTCGACGACACGCTGTTGGGCTTCGATCATCGCCTTGTCTTCGGCGAATGCCTTTTCGAAGACGACGATCTGCTGCTTCGACTGCTCCTCGGTCGCGTAATTGCGGCTGAGGCAGCCGGAATAATAATAGACCGTCTGCCGCTCGGAGATCGGCGTCACCGCCTGCGAGGTCAGCGAGCGCCACATCGGCTCGGACGACGGCGCGCCCATGTCGCAAGTCGCAGCGGTGCCTGGCGGGTGCGATTGCGTGGCAAGCAGGAAGACGCCGGGAACCAGATAGTCGTAGGAGGCCCACATATCGGTGCGGGCCTCGGCAGGGAGCCCGAGATAGGCCGGTGCGGGGTTGTTGACGACCCAGCGCGCGATGCGCAGACCGCGCTCGATCGGCGTGATTTTCGGGCGACTTTCGCCCCAGCTCATGCTGTTGCGGCCGAGAGTCTTCTCGTGCACATAGCTGAGGTGGGTCAGATCGAGGAGATTGTCGTTGATGAGTTCGTAGTTGGCCTCGTAGGCGAGCTGACCGGTTTGCATGAACCAGTCAGGATGATCGTGTCCGAGAGCGGCCGGGATCAGCGCCGGGTCGGCGAGTGCGGGATCGCCCATCCACAGCCAAACCCAGCAATCCCGTTCGACCACCGGGTAGCTGCGGACCACGGCAGTGCTCGGGATCAAATCCTGTCCCGGGACTTCGACGCATTTGCCCGAAGGCGCGAATTTCAGCCCGTGATACATGCAGCGCAGATCGTCGCCCTCTATACGCCCGCGCGACAGCGGTGCCAGCCGGTGGCAGCACCGGTCCTCGAGCGCAACGACACCGCCGTCGGCATTGCGGTAGAGCACGATCGGCTCGCCCAACATCGTGCGCGACACCAGACTGTCGGCGGCGATATGGTGGCTCCAGCCTGCGACATACCAGCAGTTGCGTAAGAACATCATCGATTCTCCCGATTTCGGGAAGACTACGATTTTGCAGATCGCGCATCCAGGAGTCTCGTCATGATCAAGTTCGGTGTCGGCCAGCCCGTGACCCGGCTCGAGGACGCGAGATTGCTCAAGGGCAAAGGCCGGTATCAGGACGACACCAACCTGCCCCGGCAGCTCCATGCGGTGTTTTTGCGGTCGCCGCACGCGCATGCCAAGATCGCATCGATCGACACGACCGCCGCAGTGCCCGCGCCCGGCGTGCATGCGGTCTATACCGGTGCGGATTACGCGGCCGACGGGCTCGCCATGCCAAAGGCGGCAATGCCCCGGAAAAAGGCCGACGGGTCACCGATGTTCGCGCCCCAACGCCCGGCGCTGGTCGTCGATCTCGCTCGTTACGTCGGCGACCCGGTCGCGATGATCGTCGCCGATACCTTGGCGCAGGCGAAGGACGCCGCGGAGTTGGTCGACATCGACTACGAGCCACTGCCCTCGGTCACCTCGACGGCCGATGCGGCGCGGCCCGATGCGCCGCGGGTCTGGGACGAAAACCCGGACAACATCTCCCACACCTATGAGCGGGGCGACAAGGCCAAGACCGAAGCCGCCTTCGCCCGCGCCCGGCACATCGTCCGGCGCCGTTATGTGATCAGCCGGGTGCAGGCCCAGTACATGGAGCCGCGTGGCGCCATCGGCACCTACGATGCCGGGGAGGACCGCTACACCCTTTACGCCGACGTCAACTACCCTCACCGCGTGCGCAACATGCTGGCGAACATGGTCTTCAAGGTGCCGGAGAGTAAAGTTCGGGTCGTCTGCCACGACGTCGGCGGCGGCTTCGGCGCCAAGGGTTGGCAATATGTCGAGCATCGCCTGACCCTGTGGGCGGCAAAAAAGCTCGGCCGCCCCGTCAAATGGAGCTGCGAGCGCTCCGAGGTCATCCTCGCCGACGAGCACGGGCGGGACAACATCGGCGAGATCGAGCTCGCCTTCGACGAAAATGCCAAAATCCTGGCGTTGCGGCTACACATGATTGCGAATATCGGCGCCTATATCGCGTCCGATCGCCAGCTCCTCACCCCCTTCGGCATGATCGGCACGGTGGTCGGCGTCTATGACATTCCGGCCGCCTATGTCAGCATCGATGCGGTGCTGTCGAACACCAGCCCGACCGCACCCTATCGCGGCGCCGGACGACCGGAGGCGATCTATCTGATCGAGCGCGCGATCGAAGCATCGGCCCGCGAACTCAACCTCGATCCGATCGAACTCAGGCGCCGCAATATTATTCCGCCCACGGCGATGCCTTACCAGACCGCTCTCGGCCCGAATTACGATTGCGGCGAGTTCGCCAAGAACATGGAGACGGCGCTCACAGCAGCCGATCACGCGGGCTTTGCCGCCCGGCGCGAGGAATCGAAGAAACGCGGCATGTTGCGCGGTATCGGTCTCGCCAATGCGGTCGAGGCCGCTGCCGGCCCGGTCCCGGAATATGCCGAAATCCGCTTCAATCCCGGCGGCACCGCGATGCTGCTGATGGGAACCAAAGCGCACGGGCAAGGGCACGAGACCGCGTTCAAGCAGATCCTCTGCGAGCGGCTCGGCCTCGACCCAAACGATATCCAGTACATCGACGGCGATACCGATCGCGTGGCCTTTGGTATGGGCTCCAATGGCTCGCGCTCGATGGTGGTCGGCGGCTCCGCGCTGACCCTCGCGGCCGGCAAGATTATCGACAAAGGAAGGCGGCTCGCGGGTCATCTGCTGGAAGCCGCCGAGGCCGATCTCGAATTCGCCGACGGCAAGTTCACGGTCGTCGGCACGGACCGCAGCCTCTCGTTGCCCCAAGTCGCTCGGACCTCGTTCCAGCCGGCGCGGCTGCCGCCCGGGATGGAGCCGGGATTCTACGAGAACGCTACCTTTGCCCCCGAGCGCGCCACCTTCCCGAATGGCTGTCACGTCTGCGAGGTGGAAATCGATGCCGAGACCGGTGCCGTCACCCTCGTTGGCTATGTCGTCGTCGACGATGTCGGCACGGTGATCAATCCGTTGACCCTCAAGGGACAAGTGCATGGCGGGCTCGCCCAGGGGATCGGGCAGGTGCTGATGGAGCAAGTTGCCTACGATCGCCAATCCGGGCAGCTGCTCTCCGCGAGCTTCATGGACTACGCGATGCCCCGCGCCGACGTGATGTGCGACATCGCCATCCACGAAAACCCGGTGCTGACCAAGACCAATCCTTTGGGTGCCAAGGGTGCCGGCGAAGCGGGATGCGTCGGCTCATTGCCAGCGGTGATGATCGCGATCATGAACGCCTTAGAGCCGCTCGGTGTACGCGAGCTCGACATGCCCGCGACCAGCCAGCGCGTCTGGCAAGCCATCCAAAAAGTCGGGGCTCGGACCTAGCTGCTCACCCCCGAAAAAACAATGCTTCAATGCGGGGATCGCGGAGGACACGCGGAGGGCGCAGGAGCACCGAACCCATCGCGTACATCGCGAATCCTCTGCGGCCTCTGCGTTTAGGCTTTAAGTTCTTTTTTCAATTGAAATGGCACGAAACCGAGCCGTAGGGGCCGAAATCGGCGTGGAAGGTGTCGCCGGGGCGCGCCTCGACGATGCGGATGAAGGAGCCGCTGAGCACGATCTGCCCCGGCTCGAGGGCGACGTCGTGCGCGGCGAGCTCGTTGGCGAGCCAGGCGATGCCTTTGGCCGGATGGCCGAGCACCGCGGCGGCGACGCCCGATTCCTCGATCTGGCCGTTGCGCAGGCAGAGTGCCGCGACCCAGCGTAAATCGGCCTCCTGCGGTTTGAACGGCCGCCCACCTGTCACCAGACCGGCATTGCCGGCGTTGTCGGCGATGCTGTCGACGATCGTGCGGGTCTTACCCGTCTCAGGGTCGGTCCGGTGCAGCCGCGAATCGAGGATCTCCAATGACGGAATGAGGAAATCCGTCGCGTTCAACACATCGAACATCGTGCAGCCCGGCCCGCGCAGTCGCCTGCTCAAGATGAACGCCAGCTCAACCTCGACGCGCGGCGCGGTAAAGAACCCCGCCGGGATCTCGGCACCGTCGGCGAACATCGTGTCGTCCAGCAAGCAGCCGTAATCGGGCTCCTTGACGCTCGACTGCGACTGCATCGCCTTCGAGGTGAGGCCGATCTTGTGGCCCAGCACGCGGTGCCCCTCGGCGAGCCTGATCGCGACCCAGGCGCGCTGGATGGCGTAGGCGTCTTCGATCGTCGCCTCGGGGAATTGCGCCGTCACCGGACGCATCAGCTCATGCGTCGTGCGCGCCTGCTCGATGCGGGTGGCAAGCGAACGGATGGTCTTCTCGTCCAGCACCTCGACACCTCCTCGTCAGAGCATCTGGCCGCCATCGACGGCGATGTTCTGACCGGTGACCCAGCCGGCGAGCGGCGAACACAGGAACAATGCGACCTGCGCTATCTCCTCCGGCCGGCCCAACCGCCCGAACGGAATGCTTCTGAGGATGCGGCCATAGAGGTCGGGGTTGTTCAATCTGGCTCTTTCCCAGGTGCCGCCGGGAAACTCGATCGAGCCCGGCGCAATGCAATTGACCCGGATACCCGTGCGGGCGAGCGCCGCGGCCTGCGTCAGCGTGTATTGCAGAACCGCCGCCTTGACGGCTGCGTAGGGCGGGGTGCGGGGCGTGGCGCGAAACCCCGAGATCGACGAGATGTTGAGGATCGTGCCGGACCCGGATTTCTCGAGGAACGGCAGTGCCGCACGCGACGCGCGTACGGTCGCCAAGAGATCGACCGAGACGCTGACCGCCCAACCTGCCTCGTCATCGCTCGCGCCAAAACCCGAGGCGTTGTTGACCAGGATGTCGATCCCGCCGAGCGCCGCCGCGGCGTCTTCGATATAGCGGGGGACCGCCGCCTCGTCAGCGAGGTCGCACACCGCAGAATGCGCGGTGCCGCCATGCCGGGCGATCTCCTCGCGCGTGGCGGCGAGCCGCTCGGCGCCGCGGGCGCAGATCGACACCCCCGCACCCGCCTCGGCAAAAGCGAGCGCGATCGCGCGGCCGATGCCCCTGCTGCCGCCGGCGACGACCGCGCGCTTGCCGCCAAGATCGATCTTCATGCTTCCTCCTGAGCGTTGCGTGGCGCAGCATGCGCCAGCACGCCGAGCAACAAAAGGGCTTGCCACATGATCAAGAGCATCGGGCTGCTGACGCGCAAGGAAGGGATCTCGCACGAAGACTTCGTCAAGCACTGGCTCGAAGTGCATGCGCCGCTGGCCTACGCTGTACCCGAGGTGCGCCGCTACGTGCAGTCACACATTGTCGAAGAGCGGACGCGTCCCGACATTCCGACGACCGATGTCGAGATCGATGGCATCGCCGAGCTCTGGTACGACGACCGGGCAGCTATGGAACGCGCAAGCGCATCGCCTGAGGCCAAGCGGCTACACGCGGACGGCGCGCTGTTCATTGGCCGTATCAAAAGCTTCGTCGTCGAAGAGAAGGTGATCATCCCGCGGGAGTGAGCATGAAGGAAGAAAAGCTCAGCTACCTGACCGGCTTTGGCAACGAGCACGCCACCGAGGCATTGCCCGGGACCCTCCCGGCGGGCCAGAACGCGCCGCAGAAACCGCCGCGCGGCCTCTACACCGAGCAGATTTCCGGCACGCCGTTCACCGCGCCGCGTGACCACAACCGGCGGTCCTGGCTTTACCGTATTCGGCCCTCGGCAATGCACCCGGCTTTTCGCCGGATCGACAACGGGTCGATCCGCAGCGCGCCGTTCGACGAGGTGGCACCGTCGCCGAACCGTCTCAGATGGGACCCGCTGCCCTTCCCCGACGAGCCGGCCGATTTCGTCGACGGCTTGGTCACGATGGGCGGCAACGGTGATGCTGGCGGGCGCTCGGGTGTCGCGATCCACATCTACCGTGCGACCAAGTCGATGGAGCGCCGCGTCTTTTACGATGCCGATGGCGAGCTGCTGATCGTGCCGCAATTGGGGCGCCTGCGCCTGACCACAGAGTTGGGTGTGATCGAGGCAGCCCCCGGCGAGATCGCCGTCGTTCCGCGCGGCATCAAATTCAGCGTCGCGCTACTCGACGACCGGGCACGCGGCTATCTCTGCGAGAATTATGGCGCACTCTTCCGGCTCCCCGAGCTCGGGCCGATTGGCGCCAACGGCCTCGCCAACCCGCGCGACTTCCGCATTCCGGTCGCAGCCTTCGAGGACAGCGACGAACCTTGCGAGGTGGTCGCCAAGTTTGAAGGCAATCTCTGGGCAACCGAGTTCGACCATTCGCCGCTCGACGTCGTCGCCTGGCACGGCAATTACGCCCCCTACGCCTATGATCTCGCGCGCTTCAACACGATCGGGACGGTCAGCTTTGACCACCCCGACCCGTCGATCTTCACCGTGCTGACAGCGCCGAGCGACACCCCCGGCACCGCCAATTGCGACTTCGTGATCTTCCCGCCGCGCTGGCTCGTCGCCGAGCACACCTTCCGCCCGCCCTGGTTTCACCGCAACGTCATGAGCGAGTTCATGGGCCTCGTGCATGGCGTCTACGACGCCAAGGCCAAGGGTTTTGTTCCGGGCGGCGCCTCATTGCACAACTGCATGTCCGCCCACGGTCCCGACCGCGCCACTTTCGAGAAGGCGACGGCGGCCGAACTGATCCCGCAAAAGATCGCGGACACGCTCGCCTTCATGTTCGAGACGCGTCTCGTGATCCGCCCGACCCGCTTCGCGCTCGAAACTCCCGCCCTGCAGCGCGATTATGATGCCTGCTGGGCGGGGTTCGAGAAGATGTTCAAGGGGTGATCGCAAGATCCCCCCACTGCGCTCAGTCGGTTGGCGGCGCGATTTCGTCGAGCGACCGCCCGCGGGTCTCGGTGCCGATCTGCGTCACCGCGACGGCGGCGATCGCCATCATCACCGCGATGCCAGTCATGACATAGCCGAGCCCATAAGTGCTCAGGATGCCGATCACCGGAAACGACACCGCAGCCCCGACGCGCCCACCGCTCTGCGCCAAGCCGAAGCCCGAAGCGCGCGCATTGGTCGGGAAGACCTCCGAGGTGAAGATCTGCATCGAGTTCCCAGCCAGCTGGATGAAGAAGTTCATCCAAAAGCCGACGACCAGTACCATCGTGTCCGAGCGCGAATAGAAAAATGTAATCGACATGATGACGGCGAGAACGAACGCGGTGACCGCGGTCCTGATCCGGCCGAAGCGCTCTAGGGAATACATCATGAATAGGCTGCTCAATGGGAAGGAGAGCTGCATCCCGAAGGTGAAGGTCAGAGACTTGGTGATCGTGAAACCGCGATCCGCCAGGATATTCGGCAGCCAGCCACCGAGACCCAGTGCGGCGCCGAAGAACGCGAAAAAACAGATCATCGCGGCGATGATGCGCTTGCGATAGCGGCGGAACACGACTCCCATCGGATCGCTGCGGATATTGGCGACCTCGTCCGTGACGAACTGGTCGCTCGATGCCCGGCCCCCGAGGCCCATTCGTTCAAGGAGATCGAGCGCCCGCCTGCCTTGGCCATGCGTGACCAGCCAGCGCGGCGACTCGGGCAGCCAGAAGCTCACCAGAAATACGACGAGCCCGCCGAGGCCGATGACGACCCACACACCCCTCCAGCCGATCGTGTCCCTGAAGCCAAGGGCGAAGAGGGTGCCCAGCGGCCAGACGCAGGCGCCGCCGATGAACTGCATGAAGGCGGTGGCTCGCCCGCGGATGCGTTTGGGCGAATATTCCGCGACGTAGGAAAAGCACGCTGGGGAGGCCGCGCCGAGCCCGATCCCGGCGATCAGGCGCCCGAAGGCGAGCCATAGGGGGTTGGGCGCCAGGGCCGCCGCAATCGTCGCGAAGCTGTAGAGCAGCACGCTCAGCTGATAGGTCCGCTTGCGCCCGAAACGGTCGGTGAACTCGCCCTGGCCAATCGCGCCGATGAAAAGGCCAATGATCTGAGCGGTCCCCACCGTCCCGATCTCGGCCGGTGAGGCGAAGTTCGAGCGGACCATGTCCGGCACGAGCGAGCCCAGGATGATGAAGTCGATAACGTCGAAAAATAATCCGGCCGTGACGATCGCGAAGACCCGCTTGTGGATCCGGCCGATCTCGGCATCGTCGAGTGCATTATCGACGTAGGCGACAATCGATTGCGCCACCGCTGTCCCTTATGAGTTGATCACCACAGAGACACGGAGGGCACGGAGAGATAGTGCGTTTCTCTGTGCTCTCTGCGCCTCCGTGATGAACTTTTACTTCACTGACGAGAAGTTGGTCGGCTGTAGGATGCTATTCTCCACTCTGGCGACGATCGCACCGTTTTTCTCGGTCTCGGCGCGCTTGGTGTGCCATTCCGGGTCAGCCTGGAACGCGTTCCATTTCTTCTCGCGGTCGGCAAGCGATTCCCATTTCAGCAAATAGTAGAGGGCCTGGTTCGAATCGCCGATTGCCGTGGTCCAAAAGCCGGCCTGCTCGATACCGTGCCGTTTCCAGATCCCCAAGGTGATCGTGTCGAAGCGCTTCAGCAGATCCGGGAGGCGCCCCGGCACGCAGTGATAGACGCGGAACTCGTAGAGCATCTGGCTTCCTCCTTTATTTCACGGACGAGAAGGTTGTCGGCTGTAGGATCGTATTGGTGATCGAGGCGACGATCGGGCCGTTCTTTTCGGTCTCGGCGCGCCCGGCGACCCATTCCGGATCCGCCTGAAACCCGGCGAATCTCTTCGCCCGATCATCGAGCGATTCCCATTTGAGCATGTAGTAAAGATCCTGGTTCGACGGCCCGATCGCCACGGTCCAGAACCCGGCCTGTTGGATGCCGTGCTTTTTCCAGAGCGGCAAGGTGAGCGTGTCGAAACGCTTGATCAGATCGGGCAGGCGACCGGGAACGCAGTGGTACACGCGCAGCTCGTAAATCATCTCATCTCCTCCTCTCAGGTGAGCTCACAGTAAAATCAGTTTAGTCGTGCTTCGACCCAGGCGGCGGCGTCGAGCAGTGCCTCGTCACGGAAGCGTTGCCCGACGAGCTGGATGCCGAGCGGCAGCCCCTTGCGGCCGGTCCCCGCCGGCAGGGTCACGCACGGCGTCCAGGCGATGGTCCAGATCGCGTTGAAGCGCGCGTCACCGGTCGAGCCGAGACCTTCCGGCGCTTCGCCGACAGCACTCGGCGCCAGCAATACGTCGAATTCGCCGAACAGATCATCGAGATTGCGCCGGAACGCCTCGGCCGTCTCGATCGCCTCGACATAGGCCGAAAGCGGTAATGCGCGGCCGGGGCTCAAGAGCCCGTCGCGCAGTGCCGCGCTTAATTTGTCACCGTGCGCCTCGTATTCATAGGCGTAATTGCGCGCCGCTTCGAATTCGAAAATCCGGCGGTGGTGGCTGAGAATGTCGTACGAGGTAACTGCGACATCCCGCACCGTGGCTCCGGCCGCCGCGAGCCGCCCGGCCGTCCGCTCGAGCAAAGCCTGGGTATCGGCGTCGGCATGTTCCCACGCCGGGGTCCGGCAAAACCCGATGCACGGCGCACTCGATGCACGGTCGACCGGGTGCAGGTCCTGAGCCAGCAGCACGCCGCGCATCAGCGCGACATCCTCGAGGCCGCGGCAGATGACGCCCAATGTATCGAGGTTGTGGCATTGCATCTTGATGCCGACCCGGCTGAACTCGCCAAAGCTCGGCTTATAGCCGATGACCCCGCAGAACGCGGCCGGCCGGATCGTCGAGCCGCCAGTCTGGGTGCCAAGCGAGACCGGCACCTGAAAATCGGCGACGGCGGCGGCCGAACCACTCGACGAGCCACCCGGTGTGTGCGCCGGATTGTGCGGGTGTACGGTTTCCCGAGGATCGCGGTTGGCGAATTCGGTGGTTACGGTCTTGCCGAGAATGACCCCACCGGCGGCGCGGATCAGCGCGACACAGGCGGCATCGGTAAAGGGCCGGTTGCCGCGGTAGATCGGCGAGCCGTGCCGGGTCGGCATCTCGACCGTGTCGATGACGTCCTTGACCCCGACCGGAACCCCGGCCAAGAGGCCCGGGCGTCCGGCTCGGTCGGCGGCGCGCGCCTGGGCCAGCGCCTGCTCCGGATCGAGCCATGCCCACGCCTTGACCTCGGCACGAGTATGGACCCGCTCGAGGCAGTCACCGACCAGGGCCTCGGCGGTCAACGTGCCGGCGGAGAGGCGCGACGCCGCCTCGGTGGCGGTCAGGCGTTCGGCGCCGCTCATGGCCGGTCTCCCCGTTCCAGCCGGTGTTCGACCCAGAGACCGACTTCGAGTAGTCGGGCATCGTCGTGCCGGCAGCCGACCAACTGGATCCCGACCGGCAACCCCTCCGGGCCATGCCCGGCGGGCAAGGTCAAACACGGCATATAAAGCTGCGTCCACAGCGAGTTGAAGACCGCCGAACCGGTCGATGCGAGCCCCCGCGGGGCTTGGCCCGGAGCCGGCAAGGTCAGGATCGCGTCAAAGCCGCCAGCCCACTCTCGCGCTGCTACACGCGCTCTTTCGGCGCCTCGGCAGGCATTGCGAAAGGCCTCCAAAGCGAGCTTGCGGCCCCGCGCAATCTTTTCGTCGCGCAACGCTGCGCTCAGGAGGGCTTCATGGCGGTAAAGCTCGGGCATGTGGTTGCGCAGACCTTCGAACGACCCGAGCGTGGTCTGGATTTCTTCGGCCTCGGCGCATTCCGGCGGCAGCTCGGTCTTGTGGATCATGGCGCCGGCGGAAGCAAGGCGGTCGGCGGCGGCTTCGAGCACGGCCCGGCCTTCCGGCTGCGCTTCATCCCAATGCGGGCCGCGACACAGACCGAGCCGGGGTGCGGTCTCCGGCATCGCCGGCGGGATATAAGGGATCGCCATCATCGCCGCGCGGAACAGCGCGATGTCGCCGACCGAGCGCGCCATGATGCCAACCGTGTCGAGGGTTTCGGTGTTGATCCGCATACCGGCCGGCGGAAACAGCCCAAAGCTCGGCTTGAACCCGACGACACCGCAATAGGCGGCCGGCCGGATCACCGATCCGCCGGTCTGAGTGCCGATCGCGAGCGGCACCATGAAGTCGGCGACCGCCGCCGCCGAGCCGCTGGACGATCCGCCGGGCGAGAAGCCGGGGTCGTGCGGGTTCGTCGTCGGTCCGGGATGGCGGTTGGCGAACTCGGTTGTCACCGTCTTGCCGAGCAGAATGCCCCCGGCCGCCCGCGGCAATGCCGCGGCGCTGGCGTCGGCGGCCGGCCGGCAGCCGACATAGATCGGCGAGCCGTAGGTGGTCGGCATGTCGGCGGTGTCGAAGATGTCCTTGAGGCCGAACGGCACCCCGTTCAGCAAGGTCTTTTTGCCCGATCTATCGCGTTCCCGCGCCTGGGCTAACGCCGCCTCGCCCGCCAGATGGCTCCACGCGCGCACCACCGGCTCGCGCTCGGCGATCCGGGCGAGACAGTTCGCGACCACGGCCTCGGCAGTGAGCTCGCCGTTTTCGATCAGGCGAACCAAAGTAGTGGCGGCAAGACGGTGCGGTTCAACATTCGGCATGGCGCAATCCTAGGCAGCCGAGGTCGTCGCTATCTACGCATATCCGTGGGCCGGCGCACATGCCCCAATTTAATCCCCAGGTGGACCGAGCCGTCGAGTTTCTCTTCTACGAGCCTGCGCTAGCGCGGGTCTGACCTCGCGTCAAAACCGTGGCATTCGCTGGCGCACCGTTGCAGACTTGCTTTCGAAGCTTTCGTGAGGAACCCGATGCAGACATCTGCCCCCAGCCGCCATCTGCCGATCCGCAAGGACTGGCTCGCCGCCACCCAGGAACCGGCGCTCGAGCCTGACCGCCCGATCATCGATCCGCACCATCACCTTTGGGACCGGCCGGGGAACCGCTATCTGCTGCACGATCTGATCGAGGATTTGAGCAGCGGCCACAACATCCGCGCCACGGTGTTCCTCGAATGCCGCGAGATGTACCGCGCCGAAGGGCCGCCGGAATTGCGCTCGCTCGGCGAAACCACGTTTGTCGCCGGTGTGGCGGCGATGAGCGAAAGCGGCAAATACGGCTCGGCGAGGGCCTGCGCCGGGATCATCGGCAATGTCGATTTTCGCATCGGCAGCCGAGCCAAAGGCGTCCTCGAACAGCACATCATTGCCTCTGGCGGGCGCTTCCGCGGCATCCGCAATGGTGCCACCTGGCACGCCGATCCGAGCCTCAGGGTCTTCACCTCGGGTGCGGGCGAAGGGCTCTATCTCGACCGGTCCTGGCGCGAGGGCTTCGCGGCGCTGGCACCGCTCAACCTGTCGTTCGAGGCGTGGATGTTCCACAGTCAGCTGGGCGATTTGATCGACCTCGCCCGCGCCTTCCCGGAAACCAAGATCGTGCTGAACCACATCGGCGGCGCGCTGGCGGTCGGCCCTTATACCGACAAGCGCAAAGAAGTCTTCGCCGAATGGAGCACGCAGATCGCCAAACTCGGCCATTTCTCCAACGTCTACATCAAGCTCGGCGGGCTCGGCATGCCCTCGTTGAGCGGGTTCGAGATGGGCCGGCAGGACTCGGCGCCATCTTCGGAACAGCTGGCACAGGCGTGGCGGCCCTATCTCGATGCCTGCATCGCCGCTTTCGGCCCCGACCGGTCGATGTTCGAGAGCAACTTTCCGGTCGACAAAGGCATGTGCAGCTATGCGAATTTGTGGAACGCGTTCAAGCGCGTTGCCGAGAGCTATTCGCAGGACGAGAAGAACGCGATGTTCCACAACACCGCGCTGAAATTTTACCGTTTGTGGTAGCCGACACAGAAGGAGAGGGAGAAGCGCATGCCATTGCCACGACAAGAGGTCGACGCCACCACCCCCAAATACTTGCGCGACAAGTACGCAGTCGTCGGCGTGGGCGAGACCACATATACCCGCGGCTCGGATCGGACGACGCGGGCCTTGGGGACCTGGGCGGTCCGCAACGCGATGCTCGATGCCGGGCTGAAGTCCTCCGACATCGACGGCATGCTGTCCTACCAGGGCGGTGACTCGACCTCGGGGACATTTATCTCCGGCGATCTCGGGATGCGCCTCAACTTCTACATGGACGTGATGGGGGGCGGCTCATCGACCGAGGCGCTGGTGGGCATCGCGATCGGCCTGATCGAGGCCGGGTGCTGCAAGGTCGTCGCGATCTTCCGGTCGATGAACGGCTATTCGCAGGTGCGCATCGGCGGCACCGGCGCGCGCTCGGCCGCCCCGGTAGGCGGCGACATGCTGCACAACCGCGCTTATGGCTGGCAGAGCGCCGGGCAAAGTTTCGCGCCGACCTTTATGCGCCACATGTACGATTACGGGACCAAGCCCGAGCAGGTCGCGATGGTCAAGGTGGCGCACAGCCACCACGCCTCCAACAATCCGAAGGCCTATTACAAAAAGCGCTTCACGGTGGAGGACGTGCTCAACAGCCGGTTCATCTGCAAGCCGCTGCACCTGTTGGATTGCTGCGTCGAGACCGATAACGCCACCTGCGTCATCGTAACCTCGGCCGAGCGGGCCCGCGACATGAAGCATCCGCTGGTGCTGATCCGCGGCGTCGTCGGCCGCTGCAACAAGCCGCGCCTCGACATGCACTATCAGCACGGGCCGATCTCGACGGTCGCCGGCTATTACGCGCGGCAGATCCTGTGGCCCAATGCCGGGGTCGGGCCCGAGGACATCGACATCACTGGCTCCTACGACGCGTTCACCTTCACGACGATGCTGCAGCTCGAGGATTACGGCTTCTGCAAAAAGGGGGAAGGCGGCGAATACGTCAGCAGCGGTGCCATCCAGCTCGGCGGCCGGCGGCCCAACAATACCAGCGGCGGGCATCTCTGCGAGGGCTACACCCACGGCATGAACATGGTCATCGAGAACACCCGACAGCTGCGTCACGACGCCGATGATTCCTGCCCGGTCGGCGCTGACGGCAAGCGCCGGCACACCTACGATTACCGCGAAGGTGGCTGCCGCCAGGTCAGGAATGTCGAGGTCAGCGCCAATCTCGGCTGGGCCAACCCGTCGACCGCCTCCTCGATGGTCATGCGGCGCGGCTGAGAGGGAGAGACGAAATGGTTATTCGCGCCGAATATTTGGGCATGGGGCTCACTGTCGATGATCTCGACGTCGAGAACCTGGAATATTTCCGCCATTGCGCCGAGCACGACTTCCATCTGCAGGCCTGCGCGCAATGCGGCCGATTGCGCTATCCGCCGACCACCGCCTGTCCGTGGTGCGCCACCCTCGAATCGAGCTGGAAAAAGGTCGAAGGCAAGGGCACGGTGCATTCCTATAGCGAGGTGCACCACGCGATCCAGCCGGCCTTCCGCGGCAAGGCGCCCTATCTGATCCTGCTCGTCGACCTCGACACGCAGAAAGGCGAGCCAACCCCCGACGAAGCGTTGCGCGTCGTCGGCAATCTCGCCACCCCTGACGGCCAGCTGGCGCCGCCCGAGCTTGTGAAACGGGTCGGCATCGGCACCCGTGTGCGCATGGTATTCAGCGATGTCGCCCCCGGCCTAGCCTTGCCGCAATGGACGATCGACGAAACGGCGCCGCAGCCGGAGAAGCCCTGGCGCTACCCGCAGGAATGACGCCTGCGGGATTAGCGTGGCGTGTCGAGGAGACCTGCCTCAATGCCTGGCCGGCGTTGCGTCAGGTATTGCTCGATGGCTGGGTGCTGCGGTTCAGCGAAGGGCTGACGCGCCGCGCTAATTCGGTCAATCCGCTCAGGGGTCCCCGGGAAACCGGCGATGGTCTGATCGCCGCTTGTGAGGCGCTGTACCAAAAGCGGAACCTGCCGACGATATTCCGCTTGCCGTCGATCATCGAGCCCGACCTGGACGAGCGGCTGGCGGGGCTGGGTTACGGCCGCGAAGGCGAAAGCTGCGTCCTCTACGGTGATCTGACCGGGATCGAAGCGGCAAGCGATGCGGATGTCCAGCTTCTAACGCGACCGACGCGGGAATGGTTCGCGGCGATGGCGGCATTGCAGAACCATACGCCCGAGCAGCGCCGGACCTACCGGAGGATCCTCGGTGCGATCGCGGTTCCCGCCGCGTTCGCCGCCCTGGCGATCGACGGCCAATTCGTGGCGCTGGCCTACGGCGCTATCCACGATCGCTTGCTGTGCTACGAATCCGTGATCACGGATCCCCGCCGGCAGAGACGCGGGTACGCTCGGCGGGTCGTCACCAGCTTGGCGGCCTGGGCCAAGGACCAGGGGGCAGAAGGCGCGTGCCTGGAGGTCGAAGCGCATAACGCCGCTGCCCTGGCGCTCTACGACGGTGTAAGGCTGAAAACCGAACTCTACCGCTATCATTATCGCCGTCAGCCTAAGGCTGACAGCTAGCCTGTGACAAAAATGTGAGATCCGCCACAGGATAAGGCTCTCGTGCGTGCGAAGTGCTATAGTAATGGCTCGGAGGAACAACCGAGAGTCGAAGATGTACCTTGTAGATATCCGCATGCAACCGGGAGATCTCTCGCGGCACATGTCCACAATGCGGATCTGGCTGGACGAGCATCGCTTTGAACCCTCGACCTTTTATTGCCGTGATACGGATTGCGGCATGCTCGTTTCCGTCGAGTTCAAGATATCGGATGAAGCTGCGGCGTTCGCCGAGCGCTTCGACGGTCAGGCGAACGGCCAATTGGGGGCTGATCTCGAGGAAGAATCGGCGCGGTCGCCTTTCGCCGTGGTCGGCTGACGGACCACCGCCGTTCGGCTAGCCACCGCGAAGAATGCCGCCGGAATTGTGCCGATCCGGCAGCGTTTTCTTCGAAAACCGGGCAAGAAATTCGCCGGCTAGCGCCCCCACCCTACCCCCGGAACGTCCGCCCTGGCGGCCGGCCGGGGGCTCCCCCGCACGCGGGGGACCGAATGGGAGGGGCGGTTGCTTTCAGACCACCCCGTCTTTGTGCAGCGCCTCGACCTGCGCGGCGCTCAACCCGAGCCAATCGCCGAGCGCTTCGGTCGTATGCTCGCCAAGCAGCGGCGCCGGTTTGATCGGCGCCGGCGCTCCGTCAAAGCGCACCGGCCACGTCGTCATCGTCATCTTCCAATCGCCGTGGTGCATGGTTTGCAGGATCCCACGCTCGTAGAAGCTCGGCTCGTTCGTCAGCTCCATCGAGTCGAAGACAGCTCCGGCCGGGACGCCAGCACCGCTGATCAACGCCATCGCCTCCTGCTTGGTGTGCTGGCGCGTCCATTGGGAAACGATCTCGTCGACCTCGGACGCGTGCTCCACCCGAGCGGAGGCTTTGTCGTAGCGCGGATCGCCGATCAGCTCCTCTCGCCCGATCAATTTTAAGAGGCGCGGCCAATGCTCGGGATTGGCGCGGCTCGTCAACAGATAGACGTAATCGTTGGGCCCACCGGGCTTGCACGGATAGATGCCAGACGGCGCGTTGCCACCGGCCGGACGGCGCGGTGCGGCTTCGCCGCTCTGTGCCTGTCGAATGAACATGCCGCGGCTGTAATGCATGACCGAATCCTGCATCGCCGCCTGCAACCGCCTGCCTTTGCCCGTCGAGGCGCGCTGATAGAGCGCGCTGACGATGCTGAACGCCATCAGCATGCCGGTCCCGGTGTCGCCGATCGTCGGCCCGGGCTTGATCGGTTTGCCGCCGGGTTCCCCGGTGATGCTCATGGCACCGCCGCAGGCCTGGGCGATCGGATCGAAGCACAGGCCCTTTTCATACGGGCTGCCGGCGCCGAAGCCCTTGACCTGGGCATAGATGATACGCGGGTTCAATGCGCTGATCACGTCATAGCCGAGACCCAGCCGCTCGATGACGCCGGGCCCGAAATTCTCGGTAAAGACATCGGCATGCTTGGCCATGTCCTTGACCAGGGCCAAGCCACGCTCGGATTTGAGGTTGACGGTGATCGACCGTTTGTTGGCGTTGTAGATCATGAAGTAATAGGGGTCCGCCACGCCCCGGCGCCCCGCCTCGCCGCCATCGGGATTCTCCACCTTGACGACATCCGCACCCATCCAGGCAAGCGCCTCGGTGCAAGTTGTTCCGGCTTCGAACTGCGTCAGATCGAGAACCTTGATGCCAGCCAGACAATTCGGCGGTACGGTCGTTCCATCCATTTGTTCTCACTCCTTCCGAATACGTGTGGACGCCAGCAACCTTACCCGCCTCCCCCCGGACTGTGATCCGGGGGTGGGTGAGGGTCGGCGTCTGATCGGTCCCTCAGTTGAGGCCCTCCTGCTGGATGACCCGCTGCACCGAGGGACGCGCCATCATACGATCATAGTGCGCCGAAACGTTGGGGGGCAGTTTCATGTTGAGCCGCTTTGCCGCCCAGAATTCGACGTAGAACAGCGCCGTGTCGGCCGGCGAGAATTCACTGCCGCCGATATAGTGCTTGCCGGCCAGCGCTTTGTCGAGCGCGGCAAAACCCTTTTCGACGACCTCGCGCCCAGCGGCCTTGACCGCGTCCTGGTCGGAGGCTGACGGCGCGAAGCGTTCCGAGCGGAAAAGCCGCCCGAAGCCCTGCCCGTGCATCGTGCCGACCGCGTATTCCATCGCCTCCATCGCGCGAGTGTCGGCTTCGTCATCCTTCGGCAGCAGATTAGCCTGCCGCCCGAGCCAGCGGGCGATCACCGGAAACTCGGTCAGGACAGAGCCGTCGTCGCGCTCCAGTGCCGGCACCTTTGCTTTCGGGCTGACAGCGGTAAAGGGCGGTTTGAACTGGGCGCCGTCGCGCAGATTCACCGGCTCGAGCTGGTAAGGCTTGCCGATCTCCTCGAGCAAGACATGGATGCCGATCGAGCAGGCCCCAGGGGCGTAATAGAGCTTCATCCCGATTTCCTCGCTTGGTTGAAAGGACGTGATAACCAGGGCAGATTTAGCATGACACATCCGATCGGCGAAGGCTGATGCCGTTTCGTGCATGGATTGCTGGCTTCTTGATTACCGCCGGGGGTTTCGGCCCGGCCGCCGCCGGCGATCAGCCGGATACGGTCGTAGCGGTGCAGCCCGGCGGCCCGGGCGTGCTGACCAAATGCCGCGACTGGCTCGTGGCCCGCTCGTGCCGCCACTACCACCATATCAGCCTGCCATCCCGCGTCGCCGTCGGCGACACGATCCCGCTTTCCTTTGGCAGCAGTCCCAAGGAATACGATTTCCTGGTCGTCCAGATCGCGCTCGAGGGCGATCATTGTACAATCTTCAGCAGGCTGGACGGCGGCGACCGGCAGTGGGAGGACAAAATCGAGATCGCTCCATGCTACCGGGCGAGCGACCCGCGCTGACGCCGCCCGCGGGATTCCCTTTCGCAGGCCTTGGAGCACCCATGAACACAGCTCTTCCCCGCATTGCCGTGATCGGCACCGGCGGCACGATCTCCTCGCTTGGCGCGTCGAGCCTCGATGTGCTCGACTATCCCGATTTCGGCCAAAAGCTCACCTGCGAGGCATTGCTCGAACGCTTTCCGGAGACCCGGCTCGTCGCCAACCCGGTGCCGGTGACCTTCCGTCAGGTCGGCAGTACCGAGATCGGCCCGCCGGAATGGATCGAGCTACGGGCATTGATCCACCGGATCACCCGCGACGATCCGGCCATCGCCGGCTTCGTGATCCCGCACGGCACCGCGACCCTCGAGGAAACCGCGTTCTTCCTGAACCTGACGCTCGCCGTGACACAGGCGGTGGTGCTGGTCGGGGCGCAACGCCCGGCGAGCGCGCTGGGCTCCGATGCCGGCATGAACCTCGTCAATGCCTTGCGCGTCGCCGGCTCGGCCGAGGCGCGCGGCAAGGGCGTGCTCGCGGTGCTCAACGACGAGATCCACGCCGCGCGCGACGTCGTCAAGACCTCGACCTACCGGCTGCAGACCTTTCGCTCATTCGATTTCGGCGCGCTCGGCCATGTCGACGGCGACGGGGTGCATTTCTACCGGGCCCCGCTGGGTGCCCACATGCCCGATACGCCGTTCGCTTCACTCGATCTCGGCGCGCTGCCGCGGGTCGATATCGTCTACTCCTATGCCGGGGCCGACGGCGCGCTGGTCGATGCGGCGGTCGCCGCCGGAGCCCGCGGGATCGTCTCGGCGGGGTTCGCGCCGGGGAGCCCGACCCCGCAGCAGCGCGCGGCGTTCGAGCGCGCCGCCAAGTCAGGGGTGGTTATCGTGCAGTGCAGCCGTGCGGCCAGCGGCCGGGTTGCGCCGCGGCGCCGTCTGCGCGAGAGCGGGATCGTCGCCGGCGAGGATCTGAGCCCGCAAAAGGCCCGCATCCTGCTAATGCTGGTCCTGTCGACGACCTCTGATATCGCTGCGATCCAACAGGCGTTTTCGACTTATTGAGCCACCCCAGGTGGTGTTCTTTCTCGCGCTGCTGATCGACGGCGCGCTGGCCGGCGCCATTTACGCGCTGATCGCGCTCGCCTTCGTACTCGTCTACAAGGCCTCGCGCATGATCAATTTCGCGATCGGCGAGTGGGTCATGTGGGGTGCGCTCCTGGTCGCCACTGGGGTGCACGCCCTCGGGCTCGGGCTCATCGGCGCTGTTACCTTCGGCTGCGCGGGCATGATCTCGCTGGCTTTCGCCTTCAGCCGGCTGGTCCTGCGCCGAATGACGACACCGCCGGTGATCACTCTGGTCATGATCACTCTCGGCTTGGGGGCGGTCATGCGCGGTGTCGGCGCGGTGATCTTCGCCGGGGTACCGAGTGCCGTCTCTCTTCCCATTCCGGCGGATCCCATCATGATCGACGGCGTGCCGATCGCGACTGATAAGCTGGTGGCGGCGATTGTCGCGACTCTTTGCATTGCCCTCGTCGGCGCCTTCTACCGCCGCAGTCGCACGGGTCTCGCACTGCAGGCTATTGCCGACGACCGGCAGACGGCGATGTCGGTCGGGATCGATGTCGACCACCACTTGCTGATCGTCTGGGGAATCGCCGGGGTCATCTCGGTCGCGGCGGGGGTCTTGTGGACGTTTGTCTCTGGCGGCGGCTTCGGCCTGGCGTTGGTCGGGCTCAAAGTGTTCCCGATCGTCATCATCGGCGGCCTCGACAGCATTGCCGGCGCCATCCTCGGCGCGATCATCATCGGTGTGTTGGAGAGCCTCGGTGCGGGCTACCTCGACCCGCGCCTCGGCGGCGGCTTCGGCAACATCGCCTCTTATCTTTTGCTGATCGTGATGCTGTTGGCGCGGCCGACCGGCCTGCTCGGCCGGCCCCGGATCGAGCGGGTATAGTGTCTTTCCGCCGGCGCCAATGCTATTGCGTATGCGGGATCGAAGAGGAGCAAGCACAGGAGGGGCATTGCGCCGTTTTTGACAATGATTGTTGCTGGGGCTCTAACGCTACCGGCGAGCGATGCCGCCTGGTCGGCCGACAAGAAATACGGACCTGGCGTTACCGATACCGAGATCAAGATCGGGCAGACCATCGCCTATAGCGGCCCCGCCTCGTCGTTCGGCACGACTGGACACACGATCGCCGCCTATTATCGCATGATCAACGACAGCGGCGGGGTCAACGGCCGCAAGATCAATTTTATCAGCGTCGACGACGGCTATAGCCCACCCAAGACGGTCGAGCAGACCCGCCGGCTCGTCGAGCAGGACCAGGTGCTGGCGATTGTCGGATCGCTCGGCAGCCCGACCAATGCCTCGGTTCAGCGCTATTTGAACGACCGCAAGGTGCCGCAGCTCTTCCTGTTCACCGGCGCCGCCCGGTTCCGCGATCCCCAGACCTATCCCTGGACGATGGCCGGCGACCTGAGTTTCGTCAACGAGACACGCGCCTTCGCCCGTTTTGTGATGGAAGACAAGCCGAACGCCAAAATCGGCATCCTCTATCAAAACGACGACTACGGAAAAGACCACATCAACGGCCTGAAGTCGGGTCTCGGCACCGCCCCGGCCGCGAGCAGGTGCGGCAGATCGATCCCGTGCCGGATCAGCGCATCGATGTCGAGATAGGCCCTCGTTTGGGCGCGTCTCTGCACGACCGCCGCCGTGGCGACGGCAGTATCGAGAAGCGAGGCGACATACACATTAGTCGGCTACGACCCGATCATCACATAGCTGGAACACGAACTTGCGAGCCGGATTCGCCAAGTCGACACCGATGATTTGCATCCCATCCCAAGATACTTGTAACCCTTGGCGCGAGCATTTACGCCGAGATTCTTGCGGTCGCCGAGTCTGCCGCCGCCGATCTCGTCGTGGTGGGATCGCATCGGCCGGCCATGAAGATTACTTGCTCGGCACGAATGCGTCACGGGTCGTCCGCCACGCTCGTTGCTCGGTGCTCGTAGCCCGCGAATGAGGTGAGGGGCTTTTTGTACAGGTAAAGTGGGGGATGATTTAAACCATATGCCCCCGCACGGGGGCACCATGAAAAAGAGACTGCCACTCAAGCAAATGCCGAAAATCGCGACTTGAGATTGCCGACCGTGTCAAGCGGCTTACGATTGAATCCGGGATCAGCCGCGCCTATTCAATGACTCCTTGAGATAAGACGTATATCTTTGCAGGCACATCTCGAGGAAGCGCCGATTGTACGGGCTCAGCGTATTTGACAATTTCTTGACCTCTTCCCGAATACTCTCTCGGGATAGGGCCTTCGGATCCTCCAGTCGTTGTTTTATAACGGTGAAAAGCTCTTTTCGTATGGGAAACCAGATCTCATAAAACGCATTGATTATTTCATGATTCTCGGGACCAAACGCTTGCTGAAAGAGTTCCGGATTATTCATTCCAAATTCACTCGATTCCTGCTCCATGCGCTCTATGTCGTAAAGCAACTGACGGCAGGATAGCTGGAAATCGGCATCGGTGACGTCATCGCCAAGCCTTTCCATCAATTCCGGCGCCGCTTCGATAAAGGTGAACCTGAACCTCGAAGCCAAAATCAAACCGACCAACAAAGCGGATGTCGTTTCGTCGCCGACGAACTTCCTTGGCAGGGTCCGCACGAATATCACGGAAAATTTTCGGGCGCCGCTTCCATAGATCGTTTGCCGTGCCAGCAATGGCCGGTAAAATTGGCCGTCGTGAGCGCGGAAGGTGAGTTCCGGGCTTTTGAGATTGCGCTGATGAACGGCATCGAGGATATCGTCTTCGACTTTGTCCATCCAGGCAAAGGTTTCATTGTTGGTTTCGAGGCTGGTCTTCATTTGTTCCCAGGTTGTTTTGAGCTCTCCGTTCTCGTCCGGATCGGGGTTCAACCCGATAAGATTGAAGGTATCCTGCGCCGCGGTGATGGTCGAACGACCCGGGATTTCATTTTTATTTCTAGGTAATACATCGCGTATGTCTATTTCCATCCTCACCTGATAAAATTTCTCGGATATCGGGTCGTTTCTCCTGGCCTCTTGGAATTTTATCGTAAGTCTTTTGACGCGATCGACAATTTCAGTGGCGATGTTGGGCATTTCCCTGAGTTGACTGCCACCCCCCGCCGCGCGCTTCAGCATCCTGCGCAACGGCATATTGGCCGGGTGTTGATAGAAATCTTCAAAGAACTGCGCCAATGGAGAATCCACGTAAAAGTCAAATTCCTTCGCCGTTTCGAGCGGTCCATCCGATTGATAGGGGCGGATACGGCGATTTTGTAGCATCGACAGCAGCGCCGGCAGTCCGCCCGTATCATGAATGCATAGAAGCCGCGCGGCGTCGGTTATTTTTCTCGACGTGTCCAGGAGATGAACACTGGTGAATATGCCGATCTCGAAACCGCAAAAATCATAAGGTCGGCGTTCCCGTCCAGTGTACAGAAAGATCAGCCAGTCCGCAGCTTTGAGATTGGCAATTATTTTCGAATGCCACTCTTCGCCTGAACGAATGCTATAGGCGTCGAGAAAACAGCAGACGCGGTCGGGATTGACAGCGGTCAGCTCCTCTTGCAGGCACTGAGCGATGCCAAAATCTTCATGAGAATAGCTTATGAAGACATGGACATCATTGGGGTCTTTTTTGATCTCTTCGAGTTCGGATGTGTGAGCCTCAGACATCAGCGCCTCCTGGGAGCCGGTCAATCCGCTATTCCCGATGGACGGTCCCGCGTGCCCACCTCTTATACTATAGTTAATGGATCGACCGAAAGGTGTGAGGGAGTTCACACTTTGAAAAAGGTTTAACGACGGATCAACGAACGAGCGCTTAATTAGATCCTTGCGCAAGATCGCGCGGCGCGACTTCGCCAAGCCCGAGATTGCCGAGGAACGACACCAACACCGGACCGCCCCGTTCAACCCTGCACGTCAGCGTATGACCGGCGACCTGCACCCGCTCGGCACCGGCAAGATAGGGGACTTCGCTGGCTAACGCCTCCGGATCGAACGTCCTACGTGAGAAAAAGTCGAAATCGACCGATTGGCGATGCCCGAGCCGCAGCGCCAGTGGCGTCGCGTCGTAGAGCGTGAAATGGCCGGGTGTCGCGGCGAGCTCGCACCATAGAGTGCGCGGCGCCGCCGGCAGTATGTCGAGCCTTGGCTGGAAAGTCGGCATGCGCAGTTGGCGCGGCGGGACCGGGCTGCGGGCACTGATGCCGAGCGCGGGATGGCTCGCGACCGTGGCGCGAACCAAGTTGGCGGCGTGCACAAACCGCCCATGTCGCGTGAACGTCTCAGCCTACGGTTACCGCTCAACTAATCGGATGAGGCCCTTGCCGATTCCGATGGCCTCGCGCCGATGAAAAGCTCGACCGTCTCGCTATCCGGAATGGGTCCGCTCGGCGCTACCCGGATATGATACGGGATGTTGAATTTCGTGAATCCGTCCAACAAAATCTTCACTATTTCGGAATTATTGTCTCCGCCGCCATAGATATTGATGCCCATTGCGCGGATGTCGCCGAATATCTTGGTCATCTCAGGACCTCGCGCATCCCAATTCGCCGCTCTGAAAATATTTACGATCTGGTTCGCATAGTTATATGCCTCGATATCGTCCGGAATGCAGGACACGATGACCGGATGAACACCGAACTGCCGCAGATATTCCGAAAATTTCGCCGCCGCCGCTGCGCTGATCAGCCGGGCCCCGGCGTTTGCCTCCAGTTCTCTGACTCGGTTCTTGAGTATTCCGACTTGGCTGGCTAACTCGGCGGTGTTCGCCTCGCTGTGATCTGGACTGCTACCTGCGGCTAACGCCGCGGCGCGCCGGGCATCTGCGATTAATTGGGCTGTTCTTCTTTCGCCCACCACCAAGCTTACGAGCGCGAGCAATCCGAGCAGGAAAATGCCCGACATCCATAGCCGGCGCAGGGCAGAGGTAGCGGGCGGCGAGCCCGCCTCGGCGAGCGCCGCCGTGGTCAGGAGAATGACGAAGAGGGTTGGCGACCACGCCATCTTGCGCTGTCCCTACCCCCGAAGCGCTCGCCGGAGCGAGTGGTCCTCCGGCGGCCCGTTGCGATCGCGGCGCGCCATATTGCCTTAACGGTGAATGCCCCGGATCGCTCCCGAGATTTGCCGTGCACCGCGAGGGTCAGGTCGCCTTCAGCTCATCAACCTTCCACAGCCGGTGGGTCGTCGCGGACGACCTCCTCGGCGAGGCTGTTGTCGACCGCCTGCTCGACTGGGACGCCTTGCTTAAGCGGGGTGTTTAATCAGACCCGCTCCACGCCGGTAGCCGCGGCGTCAATCGCCGCAGCCACGTCATTGATTTGCTCCTCGCTGAGCGGGCCGCGCGAGAGGCGCAGTCGCAGTGCTAGCTTCAGGTTCTCCATCGCTCGC
>Ga0209656_10000162_pt1 | contig 43937 bp, 43 predicted proteins | sample BogFormECP12_OM2_FD_188239 | JGI IMG/M metagenome (GOLD analysis project Ga0209656, IMG submission 188239) | Bog forest soil microbial communities from Calvert Island, British Columbia, Canada - ECP12_OM2 (SPAdes) (version 2) | ecosystem: Environmental > Aquatic > Freshwater > Wetlands > Bog ...
GTACCGCGACGACGCGGAGATCGTCCTGGCCACCAGCCTGCAATACGGCCTGGAGGGGGTGGTCGGCAAGCCGCTGGCCTCCCGCTACCATCCGGGCGGGCGGCGGGACTGGATCAAGGTCAAGAACATCCGCCACCAGGAGGTCATCATCGGCGGGTGGAAACCCGGCGAGGGCGGCCGCGCTCACACGATCGGCTCGTTGCTGCTGGGTGTCTATGACAACGGCCGGCTGCGGTACGCGGGGAACGTCGGCACCGGGTTCACCGAGGCAACGCTCACGGACCTGCTGCGGCAGCTGGGCCCGCTGGAGCGCGAGACCAGCCCGTTCGGCACGCCGGTGCCGCCCCGGTATGCCCGCGGTGTGCACTGGGTGGAACCCCGGCTGGCCGGCGAGGTCGCGTTCACCGAATGGACGGCCGACGGGAGCATGCGGCACCCGAGCTGGCGCGGGCTTCGCGCCGACAAGAACCCAGAGGACGTGCGCCGCGAAGACTGAGCACCGCGGTTGATCAACCGGGTGGGCGAGCTGTACCTGTGCGGGCAGCCCTGGACATGGCCTTTCCGGCCTCCCGGTTCGTCCCGGCGGCATCGCCGCTGCCGCTGCGGGGTGTCGCCCCAGCTGACCACGGCGATCAGCATGCAGGAGCCTGGGCAGCCCGACCGGTCACCAGGCCGCGGACCTGTTGTCGGGTCCGGGCGGCCTCGCGAGCTTCCTGCGGCGCCGGCAGCTCGGCGCCCGCCTGGGCGGGCCGAGCCTGCCGCTGGACATCGGCTACGCCGAGACCATCCCGGCCGGGATCCGCAACGCGGTCACCCTGCGGGACCAGCACTGCCGGTGGGCCGGCGGGTGCAGCCAGCCCGCGTCAGCCTGCGAGGTGCACCACGTCAGGCACAAGGCCAACGGCGGCAAGACCAGCACTCGAGAATGTGTTCTATTTTGCTGGTTTCACCAACAGGTTGTCATCCACCGGTGGGGCTGGACGCTGGTCCTGAACCCCGACGGCACCACGACCGCATGGAACCCAGACAAGACCAAGGTCCTGCACAGCCACGGTCCCCCCGTCCGTCCAGGGTAACCGCCCCAGGTCCGCCGAGCCGCCGGGCGCGGGCTGAGGGGAGTTCCCAAGGCCACAACGACACAAGTGCCACTGACGAGCCTGCCGAGGATGGCCAACCAACGGGCCATTCGCGTCACCTGCTCGTGCTCGGGTCCACAGCCGGCTCGCCTCATCGCAGAAAGCGCTCGATCCGGGTGATGGTGTCACATCCGTCGAAGGCCGCGTCGAGGAGCAAACACTCGCTGATGCTAAGGCGAGGACTCCAAGCCTTGGCCAGCGCGGGCAAGCCGTCTGAGCGGAGCACGCCCCCGAGGTCGACCAAGACGGCCCGGTCAGCGCGCCTCGCCATGGAGGCCACCTCCTATGACTCGCGGTGGCTTTCAACCCAGGAACCTCTCGACGGCCGGGATGAAGCTCGACGCGTCCTGGAACAGGAAGGCGTGACCGGCATCTGGGTACAGGATCAGCCTGGCGCCGGGCACGCTGCCTGCGAGGAGCCGGTCGTTGGCCGTTGATTATCATGTCGCTACAGGGCAAGTCGGACGGCGGCCGCCCCGGTGGTTCCCCGCGACGCGGCCGACCCGGGCGAGCCACGGGCGATGTCGCGATGTCGGGTTACCGGGAGGAATGTCGGTAGCCGCAGGTAGCGTGGGGCGCGTGCTGGAGTCGTTTCATCCCGCCGTGCGTGCCTGGTTCGGGGGCCGGTTCCCGGCCGGACCGACCGAGCCGCAGGCCGCAGGCTGGCGGGAGATCGCCGCGGGCCGCCACACGCTGATCGCGGCGCCGACCGGGTCCGGCAAGACCCTCGCGGCGTTCCTGGTCTGCATCGACCGGTTCTACCGCGCCCACGACTGCGCCTGCGACCACGATCTTTTCTGCGGGCACGAGGCCGGCCCGATCCGGCCGCACGGACCACCCCAGGAAGGTGCCGGACCGCAGGTGGTGTACGTGTCGCCGCTGAAGGCGCTGGCGACCGACATCCAGCAGAACCTGGAGGCGCCGCTCCGCGAGATCGCCGCGGCCGCCGAGCATCTCGGGCTCACCGCCCCGGTGATCCGGGTCGCGGTCAGGACCGGCGACACGGCCGCCGCGGAGCGCGCCGCCATGCTCAAGCACCCGCCCGACATCCTGATCACCACCCCGGAGTCGCTGTACCTGCTGGTGACCGCGGAGCGGAGCAGGCCCATGCTGCGCAGCGCCCGGACCATCATCGTGGACGAGATCCACGCGGTCGCCGGAAACAAGCGCGGCTCGCACCTGGCCCTCACCCTGGAGCGGCTGGCGCACGTGGCGGAGCAGCCGGTACAGCGGGTGGGCCTGTCCGCCACCCAGCGGCCGATCGAGACCATTGCCCGGCTGCTGGTCGGCTCCGGCCAGGACCGCGACCACCCGGACGGGAGGCCCCGGTGCGCGATCGTGGATTCCGGCCACCGCAGGCAGCTGGACCTGGCCCTGGAGCTGCCCGACGATGAGCTGGGCGCGGTGCCCACCACCGGGCAGATGGCCGAGATCCTGGACCTGATCACCGCTCACGTGGGCAGCCACCGGACCACGCTGGTGTTCGTCAACACCCGGAGCATGGCCGAGCGGGTCGCCCACCAGCTGGGCGAACGGCTCGGCGACGAGCTCGGCGCGCAGGTGGCCGCCCATCACGGATCACTCTCCCGCGGCCGTAGGCAGCGGGTTGAGGCCCGGCTGCGCGCCGGGGACCTGCGGGCCCTGGTGGCCACCGCCTCCCTCGAGCTCGGGATCGACATCGGACCGGTGGAGCTGGTGTGCCAGATCGGCTCGCCGCGAAGCTTCGCCACCTTCCTGCAGCGGGTGGGCCGCTCGAACCACACCCGCACCGGGACGCCCTCCGGCCGGCTGTACCCGACCACCCGCGACGAGCTGGTGGAGTGCGCCGCGCTGCTGCGCGGCGTGCACCAGGGCCGGCTGGACGCCATCGTCATCCCACAACGGCCGCTGGACATCCTGGCGCAGCAGATGGTGGCCGAGTCGGCCGCCGAGTCGTGGCCGGAAGGCGAGTTGCTCGGCCTGGCCAGGCAGGCCGCGCCGTTCCGGGACCTGTCCGCCGAGGACTTCGAGGACATCACCGACCTGCTGGCCGAGGGGATCCGCACCGGCCGCGGGCGCCGCGCCTATTACCTGCACCGCGACCGGGTGAACGGGACCGTCAAGGGCCGCCGCGGCGCCCGGCTGGCCGCGCTGACCTCCGGCGGGGCCATTCCCGAGCTCGGCGACTTCCGCGTGGTCGCCGAGCCCGACGAGGTCCAGATCGGCACCGTCCACGAGGAATGGGCCGTCGAGAGCAGGCCGGGCGACGTCTTCCTGCTCGGCACCCACTCCTGGCGCATCCGCCGGGTGGAGCCGGGCACCGTCCGGGTGGTCGATGCGAACGGCGCGCCGCCCTCGGTGCCGCACTGGCAAGGGGAGGCACCCGGGCGCACCCGGGAGCTCTCCGAGGAGGTCTCGGCGCTGCGGCAGGCCGTCGCGGACCGGGAGCCCGCGGCGGCCAGGGCATGGCTCGAGCAAGAGTGCGGGATCGGCAAGGCCGCGGCCGACGCCATCGTCGGCTACCTGCGAGCCGGGCTGGCCGCGCTCGGGGCGCTGCCGACCATGAACACCATCATCCTGGAACGCTTCTTCGACGAGGCCGGCGGGATGCAGCTCGTCGGCCACGCGCCGTTCGGCGCCCGGGTGAACCGCGCGTTCGGGCTGGCCCTGCGCAAGCGGTTCTGCGTCACGTTCGACTTCGAGCTGCAGGCGGCGGCCAGCGACAACGCCATCTTGCTGTCGCTCGGGCCGCAGCACAGCTTCCCGCTCGACCGGGTGCCGAAATTCCTAGCGTCCAAGACGGTGGAACAAGTGGTCCGGCAAGCCGTCCTGACCTCGCCGTTGTTCCAGGCGCGCTGGCGGTGGAACCTGAACACCTCGCTGACCGTCCTGCGGATGCGCGGCGGGCGCAAGAACCCGCCGGCCATTCAGCGGATGGAGGCCGATGACCTGATGGCGGCGGTGTTCCCGACGCTGGCGGCCTGCCAGGAGAACGTGGCGCCGGGGCCGCTGGAGATCCCCGACCACCCCCTGGTCCGGCAGACGCTAGCGGACTGCCTGCACGAGGCGATGGACATCGACGGGCTGCGCGACCTGCTCGACGGGATCGAGGCCGGCCGGATCACCGTCATCACGCGCGACACCACGGAGCCATCGGTGCTGGCCCACGAGATCCTGAACGGCCAGCCGTTCACCTACCTGGACGACGAGACGGAGGCAGCAAACCGCCGGAGCCGGCAGGTGCGGATCCCGCGCGGGCTGCCGGTGCAGGCCCGCGACCTGGCCCGGCTCGATCCCGGCTCGATCCAGCGGGTCAGGGACGAGGTCCGGCCGCGGCCGCGCGACGCGGATGAGCTGCACGACCTGCTGATGACGCTGTTCGTCATGCGTCCACGGGAAGCGTGGCGCGGATGGTTCGACGACCTGTCCGGCGCGGGCCGCGCGGCAAAGGTCCCCGTGCGCGGGGACGGGGAGGCGGGTGGGGGCCTACTGTGGTGTGCCGCCGAACGGCAGGCCGTGCTGCAGCCGCTGTACCCGGACCTGCAGGTCCCGCCGGGAAGCCCGCAGGCCAAACCGATGGACCTCCAGACGGTCGCGGCCGAGATGCTCCGCGGCCACCTGGACGTCCGGGGTCCGTCCACGGCGGAGGATCTGGCCCGGGCCACCGCGCTGCAGGATGTGACCCTCGCCCTCATCCGCCTGGAAAACGAAGGCTTCGCGCTGCGGGGGCGCTTTACCGATCCGGACGGAGCAGCGGAGTTCTGCGCCCGGCGGGTGCTGACCCGCATCCACGCGTACACCCGGCAGGGCAAGCGGCGCGAGGTCGAGCCGGTCACGGCCCGGGACTTCATGCGCTTCCTGCTGCGCTGGCAGCATGTCACCCCGGATACCAGGCGGGAAGGCACCCGCGGCGTGCTCTCGGTGGTCGAGCAGCTACAGGGCTTCGAGCTCGCGGCCGGCGCCTGGGAGAAGGCCATCTTCCCGGCGCGGGTGACCGGGTACCGCCGGGAATGGCTGGACGAGGCGTGCCTGGACGGAGGCGTCGCCTGGGGCCGGCTGTCGGTGCGCGGCGAGCCGGACGAACCACCCCGCCGCGGCGGCCTGACCCCGTCCCGGGCCACCCCGGTCACCCTGACGATCCGCGACGACCTGCCGTGGCTGCTGCGGGCCGCCCGCGGCGAGCAGCGCCCCGCAGAACCAGGACCCGGAAGCACCACCGACGTGATCGTGGCGCTGCGAGATCGGGGCGCCCTGTTCCCGCCGGACCTGGAGACGCTGACCGGGCGGCTGCCCAGCGAGATCGAGGAGGCGCTGTGGGACGGCGTGGCCCGAGGGCTGGTCACGGCGGACGGTTTCCGCGCGGTGCGGTCGCTGTTCGCCCGCCGCGCCGCCCAGAACGCTCCCGGCCGGCACCGGCTCCGCCGGGGCAGCCAGCTCAGCTCCAGGACGGCCGGCCGCTGGTCCCTGCTGCCTGAGCCCCCGGCCGACTGCGACCCGGATGACCTGGCCGAAGCGGTCGCCGAGCAGCTCGCCGCCCGTTGGGGCGTCGTGTTCCGCGACCTGCTGGCCCGGGAGAACCTCGCCGTGCCCTGGCGCGAGGTGCTGTGGGCGCTGCGGCGGATGGAGGCCCGCGGCACGATCAGCGGCGGGCGGTTCGTCGCCGGGTTCAGCGGCGAGCAGTTCGCGCACCAGGACGCGGTAGGCATGCTGCGCGAGATCAGGAAGCGGCCGCTGACCGGGGAGACGATCGTGCTGTCCGCAGCCGACCCGCTGAACCTGGCCGGCATCGTGCTGCCCGGCCCGCGCATCCCGGCGCTCGGCACGAACTCCGTCAGCTACACCGACGGCGCCGTTACCGCGGAGCAGGGCCGTCCCGTACTCACCGCCTAAGGAGGAGTGGTGGGCCTGAGGAGGTGTGATGGACGGTTACCGGCACTCGGTCACCAGCGCCGATGGCACCCGGATCGGCCTGCTGACCGCCGGAGAGGGCCCGCCGCTCCTGCTGGTTCACGGCGGAATGGGCTGCATAGAAAGCTGGCAGCCGCTTTGGGCCGAGCTGACCGGCCGGTGGCGCGTGACGGCCATGGACCGGCGCGGCCGGGGCACCAGCGGTGACACGGAACCTTACGATCTCAGCCGGGAAGGCCAGGACATCGCCGCCGTCGCGGTCAGCCTGGCCGCGGACGGACCAGTCGACGTGTTCGGCCACAGCTTCGGTGCCACCTGCGCCCTCGGGGCGGCGGCCAGCGGGGCGCCGGTGCGGCGCCTCGCCCTGTACGAGCCACCCGGCCCGCAGACCGTCCCGCGGGAATGGCGAGACCGGATCAACGCCCTGATCGCCGCCGGCAAGCCAGGACCGGCGATGGTGAGCTTCCTGGCGGAGCCGATGGGCCTGACCGCCGCGCGGATCGATGAACTGAGGAATGCTCCGCGCGGCTACGACGTGCTGCCGGTCGTGTCCGCCACCATGCCCCGCGAGGCCCAGGCCCTGGCCACCGTGGACCTGACCGCCCTGGCCGCGGCGATCCCGGTCCCGGTCTTGCTGATCCTCGGCGCGCAGAGCCCGGCCTGGGCACGAGACATCACCGGCGCCCTGGCCGCGGTATTGCCGCGGAGCACCCTGGCCGTCCTGGACGGCCAGGGTCACGAGGCCATCGACACAGCGCCCGGCCTGCTGGTGAGCCAGCTGGCCGGGTTCTTCCGCTACTGACTAACCGTGTCCGCGCGGTGCGGCAGCTTCCAGCCCGGGCGGACGAAGTGACACGTATAGCCGTTGGGATAGTGCTCGAGGTAGTCCTGGTGCTCGGGCTCGGCCTCCCAGAACGGCCCGGCCGCCGTCACCTCGGTGACGACCTTGCCCGGCCACAGGCCCGAGGCGTCCACGTCGGCGATCGTGTCCTCGGCGACCTTCTTCTGCGCGTCGCTGAGGTAGAAGATGGCCGACCGGTAGCTCGTCCCACGGTCGTTGCCCTGCCGGTTCCGCGTGGTCGGGTCGTGCACCTGGAAGAAGAACTCCAGCAGGTCCCGGTAGGAGAGCTTGTCCGGGTCGAAGATGATCTCGATCGCCTCGGCGTGGCTGCCGTGGTTCCGGTAGGTCGCGTTCGGCACGTCACCGCCGCTGTACCCGACCCGGGTTGAGATAACGCCAGGTAGCTTGCGGATGAGATCCTGCATGCCCCAGAAACAGCCGCCGGCGAGGATCGCCTTCTCAGTGGTCATGATGTACTACTCCCGGTGTCGTTGGCGTGCTCGAACAGCTCGCGGTAGGCGCCGTAGCCCTCGCGCTCGAGGTCATCGAGCGGGATGAAGCGCAGCGCTGCGGAGTTAATGCAGTAGCGCAGGCCGCCCGCCTCGGCGGGGCCGTCGGGGAACACGTGACCGAGGTGGCTGTCCCCGTGCGCCGACCGGACCTCGGTCCGGACCATGAAGTGGCCGAAGTCACGCTTTTCCACCACGTTGCCCGGCTCGATCGGCACCGTGAAGCTCGGCCAGCCGGAATGGCTGTCGTACTTGTTGACCGAGGCGAACAGCGGCTCGCCGGACACGATGTCGACGTAGATGCCTTGTTCCTTGTTGTCCCAGTACTCGTTCCTGAACGCCGGCTCGGTGCCAGCCTTCTGGGTGACCCGGTACTGCTCCGGGGTCAGCCGGGAAACCGCCTCGGGGTCCTTGCGGTAGGTGTCCGACACGTTAACTAGCTCCTTCATTTGTGCCGCCCGCTGGTTGCGGAGGTCGCCATGTATGCAACCGCGCGCAGGCCGCAGCTATTTCACAGGTCCGGTGCCAAGGTCGTTTGGCTCGAGGTCCCCGCCGAGTTCTCCCGGCACGTGCTCGACTTCCGCTGAGCGCGCGTTTCACCCGCGCGAAACACCGCTGCCATAGGTGCAGCTCCGCGACAGCCGGATCGTCGCCCTGGGCAGGTCGACGACGACACCCTGCTGGTCAGCGTGCTCGATGACGACGCCGCCCGGGCGAGGAGCCAACTCGATGACCGCTGCGCCGAGGCCCGCGGCTGACCGGTGAATGCCACCGGGCGAAAAACCGTTCGGCCGTGAGCCCGCGGCTGGCCTACGGTGGTGCCCATGCTAGATCGGGGGCCGCTGGATGAGTTCGCCGAGCGGGGCTTCCTGGTGCTGCCGCGAGCGGTGCCGCCGGACGTCGTGGCCGCCGCGGCGGAGGCCATCGATGAGCTGATCAAGCTCGACCCGCCCGGCCCGCAGGTGCGCGGACCACACAACTATTTCGCCGGGGCCGCCCAGGCCCCGGCCCTGGCGGCGCTGCTCACCGGCAGCCCCGCCTTCGAGCTGGCCGAGTCGCTGACCGGGCCAGGGACGCTGGACGTGCCGTGGCAGGTGCAGGTGGCGCTGAACATCCCGCCGTTCCCGCACCGGCCCGGCATGCACCACCTCGACGGAGCGCCAGGTGAACCGGACGGCAGGCCCGGAACGTTCACGATGCTGGCCGGGGTGCTGATGTCCGATCAGCGCGGCCAGGACGCGGGGAACCTGTGGGTGTGGCCCGGCACCCACCTGACCCATGCGGAGTACTTCCGCGCGCACGGGCCCGAGGCGTTCCTCGCCGCGGCCGGCTACCCGCCGATCAGGTTGCCCGAGCCCGAGCAGGTGACCGGCGAGCCGGGGGACCTGCTGCTCGCGCACTACCTGCTCGGCCACAACATCGGCGGGAACACCTCGCGGGCGGTGCGGCGCGCCGTCTACTTCCGGATCAAGCGGGCCGGCCACGATCCCCGGTGGCGCGAATTCCTCCAGGACCCGTGGCTTGACTACGACGCCGTCCGGGAGCGAGCCGGGTGAGGCCGGAAGTAACGGGGAATACAACACCGGGCTGATAGCCTTGCACTCAACGCGGCGATCTTCGCCGCGCTCCCGCGGGCGAGCAGCCCGCCGGTCGCTGTGCGAGCAGTCCGGCTAGATCGGCCGTGCTGTAGTTGTCGTTGACGTCTGTCGAGCATGCGGCCCCCGAACTACCGATGGAGTTTTCTGCATGCCCCATAGTTCCAGGCGTCCGCGGGCGTCCTCCGACCGCTACGGCGGCCACTACGGCCGAGGCGGCGAGCGCACCACCAAGCGCCGCGCTCCGGCCGCGGCCAAGCACCCCCGGGCCCCCCGGCCGCGGCGCGCCGAACCGCATTCCGAGCTTGATCTCGCCCTGGACGCCGCCGCCGCGGCCCCGCAACCGACGCCGGCCACGTTCGCCGAGCTCGGCCTGGACGCCCGGCTGGTCCGGGCGCTCGCGGCGCGTGACATCCACGAACCGTTCGCGATCCAGGCCCGGGCGCTCCCCGATGCGCTGGCCGGCCGCGACGTGCTCGGCCGCGCCCAGACCGGGTCGGGCAAGACGCTGGCCTTCGGCCTTCCGCTGCTGACCCGGCTCGCGGCCACCATGGACCGGCGGCGCGACAAGGCCCCCCGCGGCCTGGTCCTCGTGCCGACCCGCGAGCTTGCCCAGCAGGTCGCCGACGTGCTCGCGCCGCTGGGTCGCAGCGTCGGCGTGAGCATCACCACGGTCTACGGCGGCGTGTCGATCAGCAGGCAGATTGCCGGCGTGCGCCACGCCGACGTCGTCGTGGCGACGCCAGGGCGGCTCATCGACCTGCTGGAGCGGCATGCCTGCACGCTCTCCGACATCCTCATCACCGTGCTCGACGAGGCGGACCACATGGCCGACCTGGGCTTCATGCCCGCGGTCACCCGCATCCTCGACGAGACGCCCGCAGGCGGCCAGCGGATGTTCTTCTCCGCGACCCTGGACCGCGGGGTCGGCCAGCTGGTGACCACCTACATCAATGATCCTGCGCTGCACGCGGTTACCTCCTCGACGGACTCCGGACCCGCCGAGCACCGGGTGCTGGTACTGTCCGCACAGGACAAGGTGCCGGTCGCGGCGGAGATCGCCAGCCGACCGGGACGGACGCTCTTCTTCGTCCGCACCAAGCACGGCGCGGACCGGCTGGCGAAGCAGCTGTCCCGGGCCGGAGTCGACGCCGAGGCCATCCACGGCGACCGCAACCAGAACCAGCGGCAACGGGCCCTGGACGCGTTTGCCGCCGGGCACCCCCGCGTGCTGGTCGCCACCGACGTCGCCGCCCGCGGCATTCACGTGGACGATGTCGACCTGGTCGTGCAGTTCGACCCGCCGAACGACCACAAGGATTACCTGCACCGCTCGGGCCGCACGGCCCGGGCCGGGGCCACCGGCCTGGTCGTCGCGCTCGTCGAGCGCGGCCAAGTGCGTGAGCTGCAGCGGCTGCACGACGCGGCGGGCGTGACCGCGGCCAGCGACGAGGTCGCGACCGGACACCACGTGGTCCGGGAGATCGCCGCGTCGGGTACGCCGGTTCCCCCGGCGCCGCCGGCCGCGCGTCCGGACAGGGCGGCACCGCGCGGCAAGCCCGCCCCGGATCACCGCTCCGGCCGCAGCCGCCGCCCGGCGGCCGGCGGCCGTGACGGGTTCGCGCGCGGTACCGCGCAGCCTGCCCGCGGGCCACAGCGGGCCAGTCGACCGCGAAACGCCAACCGGGCCGCCTGAGTAGGACCGGCTCCCCGCTCCGTTACGGCTCCTCCCGGCCTCAGCTTCCGGTGGCCCGCAGGTCTCGACTCCGCCTCCGCGGCCGGGAACACCTGCCCCGGTCAGTTGCTGCGGGGCCGCAGGTACGTGCACGAAGAGCACGGCCAGGCCGGGCCGGGCCAGCCGGCCGACGCCCGCCAGGACGATGGCCAGGTCGTGACGTCAGGGTCAGGCGATGACGACCTGGAAGGTCGCCAGGGAGGGGTCCTCCGCGTAGGCGATCCGGCCGCCGTCGGCCGCCACCTCGCGCAGCGCCGCTAGCGCCTCGGTGGTGATGAGCTCGCCCGGCGCCAGCACCGGCACGCCGGGCGGGTAGGGAGCGACGAGTTCGGCACTGATCCGGCCGACGGCGGCGCCGGCCGCGACGGTCTCGTTCGGCGCGAAGAACGCCTCCCGCGGTGCCAGCACCGTCTGCGGCCGCACCGTCCACGCCGCGGTCGCGGCCGGGCGGCGCGGCTGGCCGCGGTGCCGCTCGATCGCGGCGATCAACTCCTCGGTGAACGCCGCGATCCGCTCCTCGTCGTCGGCCATCGTCACGATGGGCACGACGGTGTCCCGGTCGCCCATCTCTACCGGCATGCCCGTGGCGATCAAGTCGGCCTCCACCAGCCCGCCGTGCGCCCCGGCCCCGGCCAGCAGCACGACCAACTTGGCCGGGTCCACGCCGGGCCCGTCGAGCACGTCTACGCCGGGCACCTCACGCAGGCGCTTGCGGGCGGCGGCCACACCGCGCAGCAGCCGGGCGCACAGCCGCTCTCCGTCCCGCGCCAGCAGCGCCCGGGCGGCGTCGATGCTCGCCATGATCGACCCGGCCGGGCTGGTGGTATGGGTGGCGTCGAACGCCCGGTTCAGCCGGGCCACGTCCAGCCGCTCGGTCCTGGCCAGCACCAGCGCGCCCTGGGTGTAGGCGGGCAGCGTCTTGTGCGCGCTCGTCACCATCGCGTCGGCCCCCGCGGCGATCGCGTGCGCCGGAAGGTCCGGGTGGAAGCCGAGGTAGGCAGCCCAGGCCGCGTCGACGATCAGCGGCACGCCGGCCTCGTGCGCGACCCGGGCGTGACCGGCCAGGTCGCCGGTGGTGCCGACGTAGGACGGATCGCCGAGGATCACGCCGCAGGCGCCAGGATGCGCCGCCAGCGCGTCCTTGACGGTCTGCACCGCGACCGCGGCGGGCAGGCCCCGGACGATCTCCGGTCGCACCCATACCGGCCGCAGGCCCGCCATCACCAGGCCGAGCAGCAGCGACCGGTGCAGGGTGCGGGTGATGATCACCTCCTGGCCCGGCTGGCCGATGGCCAGGCAGAACGCCTGATTGCCGTGGGTCGATCCGGCTACCGAGAACCGGCACCAGTCGGCGCCCCACAGCGCGGCCGCGCGCGCCTCGGCGTCGGCCCGCAGCCGGTCGGCATGCTTGATGGCGTCGAGCGCGCCGTAGAGCGGCGCGTCACCCGCCACCACCGCACCCACCAGGTCCTGGCGCTGCTTGTGGCCCGGCGTGGTCATCGGCGCCAGCCGCCCCGCCTGGGCCAGCCGCATCCAGTCCAGCCAGGCGGCCAGCAACGGGGCGTCTCCCGCCAGGCCGAGCGGATCGCGGGGGTCAGGATTGCTCAAGATCACCGGTCTAGTGTCCGCTAGATGGCACGCACCACGTCCGTTCGGCCCGATATTGGACCTTAATTGATTCGAACGGACCTGGGTGGCCGCCCTGCCAGCCGACTCGGCCGCGGGTCCGGCCGCGGACTTAGCATGCGGCCCGGAAGTTAGCGGGCATGACCAGCTTCAAGAACTTCATCACGCGCGGGAACCTGGTGGAGCTCGCGGTCGCCCCAGCCGGTCAGGTAGCGCCGGCCGGATAGAGCCGGTCAGCTCACGGGCTACGAACGCGCGTTGGATTGCCCGCTTTCCACTTCCTCGGCACTGGCTTGTGCGCCCGGATGTCCGGCTTGCGCGGCCGCCTGGCGTTCGGATTCAGCGTTTATCTCGGCGCCGAGCATGATCGCGATTCCGGCCAGGTAGAGCCAGAACATGAGGACGACCACTCCGGCGAACGCACCGTACGTCTTGCCGTACGAGCCGAACTTGGACACGTAGAACGAGAAGCCGAGCGAGGCCAGCAGGAAGATCACGGTACCGACGACACCGCCCGGGCTGACCCACTGCCAGCGAGGCGTCTCGCGGTTCGGCCCGAAGAAGTAGTACACCGAGAACAGCAGCGTGATGAGCACGATGGTCAGCACCCAGCGCACCACCGTCCAGACGATGGTGAACGCCATTCCGGTGATGCCGATGTGGCCTGCGATCCCCGATCCGAGCGACGCGCCGAACACGATCAGGGCCGAGGCGATACCGCCGATCACCACCGTGGCCAGCATAAGCGGAATCGCGTACAGCCGCTTGGCCGCGAACTTGCGGTCGACCGGGACCTCGTAGGCTACGTCGAGCCCGGTCTCTAGCGCCGCCATGCCGGCGGAGGCGCTCCACACCGCGATGACGACGCCGATGATCACGGCCGTGAGCGAACCAGCTGAAGAACGGCCCGAAGCGGACTTAATGGCATCGGCGAAAACGGTCGACGCTCCATTCGGCAGCGCCTTACTCAGGCCGTTGACCAGCTTGTTCACGGTACTGGAACCGATTTGGATCAGGCTCGCCAAGCCGAGCAGGGCGATGAGGGCCGGGAACAGCGCCAGGAACCAGTGGTAGCCCAGTGCGGCCGCGGTCATGCTGCACCGGTCCCGAACGAACTTCTTCCCGGTGCGTTTGAGCGTGTTCTTCCAGCCGGTCCCGCCGAGCTCGAGCGGCGTATCCGGGCCGCCCGACACCTGGTTCACCGGGGGTATCGACTCTCCCTGTTCCTGATCACGGGCCTCACGGCTCTCCTGAGCGCGAGCGGCTCGGCCGGCACCGTTCCGGTTTTCTTGGTCCGTGTGCCGGCCACCCCGCGGGTTTAGCGTGGTCATGCCTTGCGCCGCCTCCAGACCACGATGGAGCTGACCAGCACGACGCCCGCCGCGGCGGCCGCGAGCGGCCAGCGACGCTGCAGGAGCGGGCTTTGCTTCACCCGCGCCGACACCACGGTGGCCGTAGTCTGGGCCTTTGACTTGGCCTCGATGGCCTTGTCCTGTGCCTTCGCCTTGATCTCGTCGGCCTTGGCCCGGGCCCTGGCCTTGACGTCGGCCTTGGCGGCCAGTTCGTCCACGGTCTCGCCGAGACGCTCCCGGGTCCGTTCGATCTCCTGCTGAATTTCCGGTGTGGTCATCGGTGCGTCCTCTCCTTGATTTCCTCAACATCGGCCTTGACATCGGCGAGGGCTTGCTCGGGCACCGGGGGCGCCGCCCTCCGCATGCGCCACCGGCCCAGGAGCGCCGCGCAGCCGGCGCCGGCCAGCAAGGCTGCGCCGACGATGAGCGCGGCGAGCCAGGCAGCCACAACGCCGCTGATGGCGATGATCGCGCACGCTAGCAGGCAGCCCACGCCGTAGACAGCCACCACGCCGCTGGCTCCGAACATCCCGGCACCGAGGGCGGCCTGCTTGCCCTTGCTGGCCATTTCCAGCCGGGCGAGTTTCATCTCGTCGCGGATGAGCACAGACACCTGCTCGGACATCGTCTTGACGAGTTCACCAGTCGAATGTTCCTGGTCATGGTGGAGCTGGGTAGTGCTGGAACGGTCCATGGAAGCTGCCCTTCATTTCCGGCTGAGCCCGGTGCGCTACCCGCGCTTGAGCGCGTCTAACGTGGGGTACGGAAAAGAGGTAGTCCTAGCCAGCGCCACCGCGCGGTCCCGGGTGCTTCCCCGCTCGGGGAACCTGTACCATTGCGGATGAAGGCGTCATACTTGACACTACGTAGTCCCTACGTGGAGGTCGCACCTCTTGGCGAGCAAGGCCCACCGCGTCACGAAGGGCCTCGTCGGGGGTTGCGCACTACTCCTGGGGGTCACGCTATCGGGATGTGCAGCTCCGCAGTACACCTATGTGGCCAACTCCGGTGAGAGCACGTACTTCAAGGTCCCGTACGGCTGGCACAAGATCAGCAACGCCTCGCTCTCCTCCGAGCTGCAGACGGAAACCGGCAGCTCGGGTGGCGGGTGGACGGTCGCGTACGAGGCCGGCGGCAAGCCCACGGCGGGCGACTTCCTGTCCTTCGGCACCTCGCAGCCGTTCGTGTTCGCCGAGGTCGGCCAGCTCAACTCCACCGCGAGCAGCCAGCTGTCCTACGACACGCTGCGTGACTTCTTCCTGCCGGTCACCTCGACCGCGAGGCAGAACGCGGCCGCGCAGGGGTTCCCGCTCACCGGCTTCAAGCAGATCCGCGATCAGGTGCTCACGCCCGGCCAGGGCGTGCACGGGGTCCGGGAAACCTTCGACTACACCTATACCGGCGGCATCGCCGACACGTTCGACGAGGTCGCCCTGACCAACGCCGATCAGACCGTCGTCTACCTCCTCGTGCTGCACTGCACAACCAGCTGTTACAGCAACGACCAGACCGAGATCAACGACGTGATGTCGTCGTTTACCATCAGGAGCCCGTAATGAGTAAGGCTCAGGCCGCCACTTCCAGCGAAGGGCTCGCACCGCCCGGCACCTTGCCAGGCAGGCCAGTGGACGCGGACCGGCTGACCCGTAAGCCGCTCGCGCTCTGGGACCGGATCAAGTTCCTGGTCATGCTAGCCCTGATCTGGCTCATCCTGACCTGGTCCGTGATGGCCAACGATCCCCTGGTCGGGTTCTCCGACGCGGTGCGGATCGAGGTCAGGACCGGCTGGTGGGTGTTCGTGCTGGCCGGCCTGGAGGTGATCCGTCAGATCCACTTCCTGATCAGCGAGCACTGGCGCGCCTATCACCGGTTCTGGACCGTGGTGGTGTTCGGCGGCTTCGAGCGAACCACTCATAGCAGGATCTCGGACTGGAGCAGATTCCGGCTCGGACGGCTGCTGACTTGGGTGCTGTGGATCATCGTGGCCGCGTTCGTGATCGGGAAGATCATCCACACCACGCCAATGCTCGCGCTCATCCGCCTACCCGAGCTGATCTGGCACGTGCTGCCGTTCGCGCTGCAGCTCGCGTTCGGGTTCGTATTCATCGCCCTGCAGTTCATCGGCCTGTTCTGGCTGCTGTCCCGGGGCGGGGTGGACGTCTACTACCCCGACGACATCCAGACCCGGTTCAGTGACGTCTGGGGCCAGGATCACGTGCTCGAGCGAGTCAAGGAGAACATCATCTTTCTCGAGCACCCCGAACTGGTCGAGGAGCGAGGCGGCTACGTGCCCGGCGGCCTGCTGCTGTGGGGCCCGCCCGGGACCGGCAAGACGCTGATGGCCGAGGCGGTAGCCGGCGAGACCGGCCGGCCGTACGTGTTCGTCGACCCCGGTGCGTTCATCAACATGTTCATGGGCATCGGCATCCTCAAGGTCAAGTCGCTCTTCCGCAAGCTGCGGCGGCTCGCGCTGCGCTACGGCGGCGTGATCGTCTTCTTCGACGAGGCCGACTCGCTGGGCAACCGCGGCATGATGACCCAGGGAGGCCCCGGCGGCCAGCAGCGCGCCGGTGCCGCCTTCGCCCATGCGGGCTGCCACGGATTCTCCTACCTGTCGCACGACACGCAGTGGATGCTGGCCAAGAACGCGATGGACTCCGCCATCGCCGACGAGCCGGACACCCGGCGCAACCGGCAGATGATCGGCGGGATGATGAACGGGGGCAACGGCGGCGGCATGGGAACGCTGCAGGCCCTGCTCACCGAGCTGTCCGGGCTGAAGAAGCCGCGCGGCTTCATCAACCGCTACGTCCGGCGGATCTTCGGCATGCGGCCGAAGCCGCCGCCCAAGTACCGGATCCTGGTCATGATGGCGACCAACATGCCGTCGGCGCTGGACGAGGCGCTGCTGCGCCCGGGCCGCATCGACCGCATCTACAAGGTCGGCTACCCGTCCAAGGCCGGCCGGATCCGCACCTACGAGGGATACTTCGCCAAGGTTCAGCATGAGCTGACCGAGGAGCAGATGGACAAGCTGGCCACCATCACGCCCTACGCCACCGGCGCCACCATCAAGGACCTGGTCAACGAGGCGCTCATCACCGCGATCAGGAACGGCCGGGACGTCATCACCTGGCCGGACGTGATCAAGGCCAAGCAGCTCAAGGAACTCGGCCCGCCGGAGGACGTGGAGTACATCGAGCGCGAGCGGCACGCCGTCGCCGTGCACGAGGCCTGCCACGCGCTGGTCGCGTTCCGGACCAGGCAGCACATGGAGATCGACATCGCCACGATCGAGAAGGGCAGCGACTACCTCGGCATGGTGGCGAGCATCCCGCCCGAGGACCAGTTCACCCGGTGGCGCAGCGAGTACGAGACCGACATCCTGGTGTCGCTGGCGTCGCTGGCCGGCGAGCGGATGTTCTTCGAAAAGGACAGCTCCTCCGGTGTTTCCGGGGACCTGGAGTCCGCGACCACGGTCGCCTCGTACATGGAGGGCTTCTGGGGCATGGGCACCACGGTGTCCTCGTACTCCACGGCCAAGCGGCTCGAGGTCGGCTCGCCGGGCGGCGGCCGCGGCGGCACCCTGAAGAAGGGGCAGGATCCCGAGGCTGCGGTCAGGCACGCGCTCGCGGACCGGATTGAGGACCAGCTGACCACGCTGCTCGACCGGACCGAACTGCTGCTCCGCGAGAACAGGAACGATGTCCTGGCCCTGGCGCACGCCCTGGAGACATACAAGACGCTGAGCGGCGAGGATGTCGTCGCGGTCCTGGAGCACACGCGCGGGCCGCTGGTGGACGGCCGGCCGTACGCCGACGAGAGTTTCATGGCCGCGCTCAACGATTACCACCTGGCAGCGGCCCGCGCGCACCGGGAGCACAGCCAGGAGCAGCTGAACATGCCGGCGGCGGCGCTGCCCGCGCCCGTCCCGCCGTGGGCGGCCGGAGTGATCGTAGCCGACACCGACCCGTCGGGGCTGAACGGGCACAATGGCTCCGACCCGGCTAATCCGTCCTGACCCGAGTATCGGGGTCCGCGGCGATGCGCCCGGGCCTGCGGGCGCGGCAGCTGGTCAACCTGGCCAACGGGTCGACGCTGGTCGGCTTGGGCGTGGCCGCCCTCGGCGGCACCCGGGTGGCCCGCAGCGCGGACGGGTTGTTCCTCGGCACCGGATACCGGCTCCCGGTGCCGCCCGCCCCGGCGTTCTGCCTGGGCAACGTGATCGTCACTCGCCTGGACGAGCTCACTCCGGGGTCTCGGCTCTTCCGGCATGAGGCGCGGCATGCCACCCAGTACGCCTGCTGCGGCGGGGTGCTGATGGTGCCGCTCTACCTCGCCGCGGCGGCGGTGTCCTGGGCGCTGACCGGCGACTTCGGTGCCCGCAACGTGTTCGAGCGGCAGGCCGGGCTGACCGACGGCGGCTACCCGGACAAGCCCCTGCGGCCCGGCATTCGGCGAGCGAGCCTGCGGCGGGTCCGGGGGCCGGTCAGTGGCTCAGGCCCGCTAGCAGGTGCCGCCGGGAGTCGCCTTCCCTAGCCGGCTTTAGCCGGACGTGACGGATCGACCGCCAGCCCTTGCCGGTGAGCAGGAACTCCCCCGGCGCGGGCAGCGCGGCGATCCCGTTCATGATCGCCTGCGGCTGGCCCAGATGCCGTTCGGCGGCCGCGCGGGCGTTGACGATGTCGGTGACCTCGCCGCTGTCCGGGTCGATCCCGGCTAGGTAGTGCGTGCCGGCCACGTTGGCCCAGATCGTGCCCGCCGACCAGGCGAGATCGTTCAGGCCGAGCACCCGGCGGCCCGCGCAGCGGACGTGGATCACCGCGTGGGGGTCTAGGCTCCACGGTTCGCGCCGGACGAGTTCGCTGCTTCCGTCGCTGGTCACGACGTATCCGTCGGCGGCGCAGATGCCCCAGCCCTCGCGGTTGTATGGCACCTGGTCGATCAGCTCGAACGTGCGCGCGTCCCAGCGCAGGGCGACGCGATCCTGCCAGGTCAGCTGCCAGATGACGTCGTCGACCCGGCAGATGCCCTCGCCGAACAGCTCCGCCGCCAGCGCCGTGCGCTGCTCAACCTGGCCGGCGCCTAGCCGGTACCGGCACAGCGCCGACTCCCCGTACAGTCCGGTGGACTCCCACACCATGCCGTCCTCGGTGATCAGCCCCTGGGTGAACCCCCGCCCGGGATGCGCGACCCGCCCGATGACCCTGGCCCGCCAGGTTCTCAGCGACTCACCGCCCTCGGCCTCGGCTGAACGCGCCGACTCTTCATTAGCCGGTCGCGCACAACGGAAAAGTTATCGCAGCCGTAGGCGGCGTTGCGCACGACGGCGAAGGCGGCGATATCGTGTGTAGCTATCCCCCATTTACCGGGGGTAGCTACACACGATCCTCATCGAGCACGGGCTCGGGACGGTTCAGGACGGCGTTGCGGACGGTGGCGGGGACGTGGAGGCGGGGGTCGCCGGCGTAGGCGGCGGTCAGGTCGGCGAACGTGGCGTCGGGGTCGCGGGTGAGCCCGGCCAGCCGGTCGAAGAGCGCGTACCGCTCGTCGCCGATGGTTTCCTCCGGGGCAGGCATGGCGCCCCAGACGTCCCAGGGCAGCATCTCCATGTTGTTGAGCGCGGCCGCGTCGCGCACCAGGTTGGCGGCGATCCACCAGGAGCCGGCCTCATTCAAGAGGCTGAGCCCGAACTTGGCCGGGTCCGCGTCGCCGTCGTGGCACAGCCGCCACGCGTCGCCCGCGACCAGGAACTTCTCGCGCGGCACGTCCATTAGGTCGAAGTCCACGTCGAACAGCGGCCGCTGGACGTCGTCGATCTGGAAATCGGCCAGCATCCAGCGCTGCGCCGCTTCGTTCCAGTACTCGCAGACCCAGTGGTCCTCGAACCCGCCGGTACCGAAGTAGCCGCCGAAACCGCACCGGGCCCGGGCGGGTGTGCCCTGCGCGCGCAGCATGGCGACGGCGAGCACGGTGAAATGCCGGCAGTTGCCGGGCAGGCGATTCGCGGGCTCCCGGGCGACGGTGAGCGGGCGGCTGTCCTCGGCCATCATCCGCCCGAGCAGCCCGGCCACCGGCCGCACGTGCACGCTGGCCCGGCGCTCCTGCGTCAGCGTGACCCCGTAGGCGCCGGCGATGTGCTCGTGGATCAGCAGGCCGTGACTCATCGCGGCGAGGTCGGCGATGTCCGGCGGCAGGTCCGCGAACAGCGGCTGGTAGCTTCCCGGCGTGGTCATGACCCCGGGCTCAAGGTAGTAGCCGGTCTCGGTGTCTTGGATAGGCATAGGTCTCCTTCGCTGGCCGCTCCGCACGGATTATGACGACCCATCTCGTGCCGGATCATCGGTGGCGGCTCAGCCGCCCGCGTCGGCGGACAGGAAGAAGACGGTGTCCCCCGCCGCCAGCGGCGTCTGGCCGTCCCGGGTGATCTGGTCCCCGTTGAGCGCCGCCGTCACGTGCCCGCCGAAATCGACGCCGGCGGCCGCCGCGGCCTCGGCCACGGTGGCCGCGCGGACCGCTTGCGGGGCGCGGTGGCCGTTCGCGAGCACGCCGAAGCGCTGCACGGTGATCTCAGGGCCCGGCTGGGACCGGGCCGTTCGGTACTCGTCTGGCTCGTTGATGTTGACCACGGAATCCAGGCCGGGGTCCAGCGCCGCCAGCACCGGGTCGTCCATCAGGGCCGCCTCGTCCAGCCGGGACACCACGCACTCCTCGAACAAGAAGGCAGGCCGCAGCCGGCCGGCCGCCACGAGCCGCTCCGCGACCGGCGCGAGCGCCGTGCGGTAGGCGGCGGCCAGCGGCTGCGGGTACCCCCGCGCCACCGGCAGGCCCACGTCGGCGCCTTCGGCCACCGCGCGCAGCACCCGCCGGACGAAGGCGGGGTGCAGGAACGGCATGTCGGTGGAGCTGACGAAGGCCGCGCCGGCACGGTCCGCGATCGCGGCTAGCCCGGCGGCCAGGCCCTGCGACGGCCCCTGGCCCTCCCGCGGGTCGTCCACCACCTCCACGTCCGGGGGCAGCGCGGGAAGATCCTGGCCCCGGGCCCGGACCACGACGACCGGGCCGCCGGTCGCCCGCGCGAGGATGCCGACGGTGCGGCGCAGCAGCGTGGACCCGTGCCACTCCAGGGCCGCCTTGGGCGCGCCCATCCGGGACGACCTCCCGCCGGCCAGCACCACGCCCGCATAACCCGGCATGCCTCATGCTAGCCCGCTGATGCGCGCGGACGCCTGGTGTACGCGGCCGCGGCCTGGCACTGGATCGACCCGGCCGCGGGGCGGTCCGGTTAGCGGGACCGCTGGATCTGGCTGAGGAACTCCGGGTTCGAGTCGGTATCCCTGGTCTTGTCCAGGAGCAACTGGAGGGCCTGCTGTGAGTCGAGGGCGCCGAGCGCGCGGCGCAGCTTGCCGACGGCCTGATATTCGTCGGGGGTCATCAGCAGCTCGTCGTGGCGGGTGCCGGAAGGCATCGCGTCGATCGCCGGGAAGGTGCGCTTCTCAGCCAGCTCGCGGCGGAGCCGTAGCTCCATGTTCCCGGTGCCCTTGAACTCCTCGAACAGCAGGTCGTCCATCCGCGAGCCGGTGTCGATGAGCGCGGTGGACAAGATGGTGAGCGAGCCGCCGTATTCCACGTTGCGCGCGGCGCCGAGGAACTGGCGCGGCGGCTGCAGGGCGGACGCCGCGACCCCGCCCGCGAGGGTCTTGCTGTTGGCCGGGGCGGCCAGGTTGTAGGCCCGGGCCAGCCGGGTGATGGAATCGAGCAGCACGACCACGTCGGCGCCCAGCTCGACCAGGCGCTTGGCGCGCTCGATGGCCAGTTCGGCGACCCTGATGTGATCCTCGGCCGCCTGGTCGAACGTCGAGAAGATGACCTCACCGCGGACCGAACGGCGCAGGTCGGTGACCTCCTCCGGCCGCTCGCCGACGAGCACCATCATCAGCGTGATCTCGGGGTGGCTGTTCGCGATCGCGTTCGCGATCGCCTGCAGGACCATCGTCTTGCCAGCCTTCGGCGGGGACACGATGAGACCCCGCTGGCCCTTGCCGATCGGTGCGACCAGGTCGATGATCCGCGCCGTCGCCGACGGGTCTCCGTCCTCCAGGCGCAGGCGCTCCTGGGGGTAAAGCGGAGTCAGGTCGTCGAAATGGGGACGGCCCTGGGCGAATTCGGGCGGCATCCCGTTGACGGTGTCGACCCGGCCCAGCTGGTTGAGCTGGCCGCGTCCTGTCCCATTGGTCCGGGCGCCCTCGGAGCGCGCCGCGCCCTCGATCTTGTCGCCCTTCCTGAGCCCGTACTGCCGGATCTGCCCGGCGGAGACGGACACGTCGGCCGGGCTGCGGCGGTAGCCGGAGGTGCGCACGAAGGCCTGGCCACCCGCCATGTCCACGATGCCGGACACCGCGATAGCGGCAGGGGCCTTTTGGACCCGGGGCGGGGCTGCTGATTCTTGCATTGTTGCTGTCATGAATGAATTCCTTTACAGGGAGAAGTGAATGGGGCCGTCCGCGCTGAATTCGCGCACGCCGGAAAAATATCTGGCGCGACAGCGGACCTAACGCCCGTCCAGGAGCCTCGTGGCTGACACGGACGGCACCTGAGGTGTTCTAGCTGGGCAGAAGTGCCCTACCGTGAAGCGGTAAACGCCTGAGAACAGATCTGGAAAACTCTCGTCACCGGCTCTACGTCAGCTCCGGGCGGATTTTTCCGATGCCTGGCTGACGGAGTTAGTACCTTGGCCGCTAGATGGGCCATTGCCCGCAATAACGAGCAGCATTTAAATGTGACTATACCGCACAACACCAACGGGCACCAGTTCATTCCGCCGTTGTCACTTTGGCGGCGGCCCGGGTGGCGGCGGTGGCGTCAGGCCGCTCCCGGCGGACGGCCCGCAAGGCGGCGCTGGGGCACGATCGTGTACTTCGGGTCCCTGGCCGATGCCATGCCCGCCTCGAAGATCCCGAACCTGGTCATCGCCGAGGCCGCCACCAGCGATGCGCCGGCCAGCGCGGAAACGGCCCGGCTGCGCCGCCCGAGCACCGCGCCCGCCAGCGCACCCGCGGTCAGGAACTCGGCGAGCCGGAGGATGGCGCCCGTCGTTCCGGCTTCGTAGGGTTCCGCCAGGCTCTGGCCCTCGGATCCGGCCAGGCGGCGGATCAGCTGCCGCTTGGCGATGAGTTCGACCGTGGCGCCGAAGACGGCCAGGTTACGGGCGGGTTCCGCGTCGGCCGGGCGGGTCACGAGCAGGCCGAGGCCGCCCGCCGCGCTGGCCGCGGAGCCGGCGAACACGTACGGCATCTCCCGGTAGCCCGCGTGCCAGGCCGGCACCGCCGTGTCGCAGATCAGCGCAGCGGTGTAGGTCGCGATGGCCGGGCCGAGCAGGCCCGCGCCGAGGGTGGCGGCGGTCCCGGCCTTCGGCAGGATTCCGGTCATCTCGGACACGGCGGCGGCGCCCGCGACGGGGCCGTATCCGGCCAGCAGCCAGGAGCCGACGCTCATCGGCGAACTCGGTTTGAAGACCCGCAGCATGTTCGCGAATCGCCCGGGACGGCCCAGGTCATGGATGAGCGCCACCGCCGATAGGCTGATCGCGCCGAGGGCGCCGACCTTGGCCACCCTGGCCAGCTCGCGGTACCCGGACAGCTGGGAGCCGGCCGCCAGCACCGACGAGGCGCCCGCGAGGCCGCCGAGGAACAGGTACCCGGGCACGTCCGGCACCCGCCACACCGGCTCCTTGATCACCGGGCGGCCGTAGTAGGACGTGAACTCCGCGTCGGGCACCATGGGCTGCTCGCCCCGGCGGCGGTGGCGCCCGCGGCCATCCCGGCGGACCGGTACATTCACCTCGGGTTCCGGTGCGTTCACCTCAGGCCCTCACCTTCGCCTGCCCAGGCCAAGCGCGACCGCCGTGGCGGCGAGCCCCGCCGCGGCGATGGCGACATGTTTCCACATGCCCGGCAGGTCCCGGGTGGTGACGACCGGATCGGGCGGCAGGCCGTAGACCTCGGGCTCGTCGAGCAGGAGGAAGAACGCCCCGCCGCCGCCGATGCCGTCCTCCGGATCCGCCAGGTACAGCCTGGGATCCTGTCCGGCCTCCCGCAGCTCATCGACCCGCAGCTGGGCGCGCTCGCGCAGCTCATCGAGCGGGCCGAACTGGATGGACTGGGTCGGGCACGCCTTCGCGCAGGCCGGCTCCAGGCCCGCGCCCAGCCGGTCGTAGCACAGCGTGCACTTGTGCGCCTGCCCGTCCTGCTCGCGCCGGTCGATCACGCCGAACGGGCAGGCCGGGACGCAGTAGCCGCAGCCGTTGCACACGTCGTCCTGGACCACCACGGTGCCGAACTCCGTGCGGAACAGCGCCCCGGTCGGGCACACGTCCAGGCAGGCCGCCTGGGTGCAGTGCTTGCACACGTCGCTGGACATGAGCCAGCGCAGGCCCGCTGCGGCATCCGCGGCCGCCGGAACCGACTGCTCGATGAACGCCACGTGCCGCCAGGTCGACGCGCCCAGGCCGACGGTGTTGTCGTAGGACATCCCGGACAGGCTCAGCCCATCTTCGGGCACCGTGTTCCACTCCTTGCAAGCCACCTCGCAGGCCTTGCACCCGATGCAGACCGACGTATCGGTGAAGAAGCCCACCCGGGCGGGATGGTCACTATGGCCCGCGCGGGCGGCGGGATCAATGCTCATCAGGCCCCTTCCCTACAACTCCGTGCCGGTGTCGTCGGTGATACCCGCCCGTTCGGCATACTCCTGCACGAGCTGCCGCAGCGCGGGCCCGCGCGGTCGGCGGCCGGGCCGGATGTCGCAGGCCAGCGCCTTTACTTCCTGAATATGCACGTTCGGGTCCAGCGCGAGGTGAGCTAGGTCGTTCGCGGAGTCGCCGGTGCTGATGCCGTTGGCCCCCCAGTGATACGGCAGCCCGACCTGGTGCAGCTGACGGCCCTGCACCTCGATGGTCCGCATCCGCTCGGTGACCAGAACCCGGGCCTCGATCGCGGTCCTCGCCGTGATGATCGTGGCCCAGCCCGCGTGCGACAGCCCCCGCTCGGCCGCGAGCGCGGGTGAGACCTCGCAGAAGAACTCGGGCTGCAACTCCGACAGGTAGGGCAGCATGCGCGACATGCCGCCCGCGGTGTGATGCTCGGTAAGCCGGTAGGTGGTGGCGACGTAGGGGAACACCCCGGCGCCCGGCTCGCTCCCCGCAGGCTGGAGCGGGTTCTGGCGGTGCTTGATGATTTCCCGGACCGGATTTCGCTGCTGGCCGTAGAGCGGGTTGACGAATGGGGATTCCTGCGGCTCGTAGTGCGCGGGCAGCGGGCCGTCCACGACGCCTGCCGGGGCGAACAGCCAGGCCTTGCCGTCGGCCTGCAAGATGAACGGATCAATGCCGGAGATCGCGTCCACGCCCTTGGCGTCGGCGGCGGGCCGGAAGGAGGGTGGACGGTCAGCGACGAAGTCCGCCACGTCGTGCCCGGTCCACTTACCCGCGTCCGCATCCCACCAGACCAGCGCCTTGCGCTCGCTCCACGGCTTGCCGTCGGGATCGGCCGAGGCCCGGTTGTACAAGATCCGCCGGTTCAGCGGCCACGCCCAGCCCCATTCCGGCGCCACCCAGCTCTGTTCGCCGCCGGGCTTGCGCCGGGCGGCTTGGTTCACGCCGCCGGCTCGCACGCCGCAGTAGATCCAGCAGCCGCACGAGGTGGACCCATCGTCCTTGAGCTGCGCGTAGGACGACAGCGGCTGCCGGCCGGCGTCCCAGCCGTTGATCTCCGCGAGCACCGCATCGGCCGACGGCTCGGACAACGGCCCCTCCACCGGGTAATCCCAGGTGAGGTCCAGTATCGGCCGGTCCATCTCGTCAGCGACTGTGCCTTGCCGGGGGACGCCCCCCAGACCCCCCGGGGCCAGCTTCTCCCGGATGCGGCGGCCGAGGTGGTAAGCGAACCATAGGTCGCTGCGCGCGTCCCCGGCCGGTTCGACCGCCTCATGATGCCACTGCAGCATCCGCTGGGTGTTGGTGAACGAGCCGTTCTTCTCGGTATGCGCGGCGGCGGGCATAAAGAACACCTCGGTGCCGATGTCCTCGGTGTGCATTTCCTGGGTCTCGATCTCCGGGCCGTTCTGCCAGAAGGTGGCGCTCTCGATCAGGGCCAGGTCCCGCACCACCAGCCAGTCCAGGTTGGCCAGGCCGAACCGCTGCATCCGGCCGTTGGCCGAACCCACAGCAGGGTTCTCCCCGAACAGGAAGTAACCCTGGCAGTCGCCGTTGATCTGCGCGGCCACGGTCTCGTATGTGCTGTGGCTGCCCGTCAGCCGCGGCAGGTAGTCGAAACAGAAGTCGTTGGCCGATGTCGCCGCGTCGCCCCACCAGGCCTTGAGCAAGCTGACCACATAGGTGCTCATATTCGCCCAGAAGCCCTTGTCCATGCTCTCGGCGTGTACGTAGGTAGCGAGATCCTCGTTCCCGTTCACGTGCGGCATCGGCAGGTAGCCGGGCAGCAGGTCAAAAAGGGTCGGGATATCGGTGGAGCCCTGGATCGAGGCATGCCCGCGCAGCGCGAGGATACCGCCCCCCGGCCTGCCGATGTTGCCGAGCAGCAACTGCAGGATGGCGGCGGTGCGGATGTACTGCACACCCACAGTGTGCTGGGTCCAGCCGACGCTGTACACGAACGCCGTGGTGCGGTCGGGACCGGAGTTTTCTGTCAGGAGCTCGCAGACCCGGGCGAACGCCTCGGGTGGCACCCCGCAGACCTGCTCGACCATCTCCGGGGTATACCGGGCGAAGTGCCGCTTGAGCACCTGGAACACGCACCGGGGGGAGGTAAGCGTCTCGTCCCGGTCCGGATCCATATGGGCCGCGGCTCCCCCAGCACCGTGCGCCTCGCCGCGTCCCGCTTGGCGGACCTGCCGGTGCGCCTCACTGCGGTCAACTCGATCGCGCCGCCCTGCCGCCGCGGACATCTCGCCACCCTGGTAGCGCCAGGCGTCGAAGTCGTAGGTGCGGTGCTCGCGGTCCAGCCCGGAGAACACCCCGTCTAGGTCCTCGGTGTCCTTGAAGTCCTCGGTCAGTAGCGTCGCCGCGTTGGTGTAGTTGACCACGTAGTCGCGGAAGTACTTCTCGCATCCGAGCACGTAGTTGATGATCCCGCCGAGGAAGACGATGTCGCTGCCGGCCCGCAGCGGCACATGCAGGTCGGCCACGGCGCTGGTCCGGGTGAACCGGGGGTCGACATGGATTACCTTCGCGCCGCGCGCCTTGGCCTCCATCACCCACTGGAAGCCCACCGGGTGACACTCGGCCATGTTCGAGCCCTCGATGAGGATGCAGTCGGCGTTGACCAGGTCCTGCTGGAAGGTGGTCGCGCCGCCGCGGCCGAAGCTAGTCCCCAGACCGGGGACGGTGGAGGAGTGTCAAATCCGGGCCTGGTTCTCGATCTGGATCGCGCCCAGCGCCGTGAACAGCTTCTTGATCAGGTAGTTCTCTTCGTTGTCCAGCGTCGCGCCGCCCAGGCTGGCGAACCCGAGGGTCCGCCGGGTCCGGTGGCCGTCCACCTCCCACTGCCAGCCGTGCCGACGCGCGTCCAGGACCCGGTCCGCGATCATGTCCATCGCCGTATCCAGGTCAAGGTCTTCCCAGTCTGTGCCGAACGGCCTCCGGTACTTCACCTTGTACTGGCGCGAGCCTCCCGTGGTGAGCTGCAGGCTGGCTGAGCCCTTGGGGCAGAGCCGGCCGCGGCTGACCGGCGAGTCGGGGTCGCCCTCGATCTGGACGACCTTCTTCCTGGGGGGATCCGTCCCCCCAGACCCCCCTCGGGAATCCGCGACGTAGACGTTCTGCCCGCAGCCGACGGCGCAGTACGGGCAGACCGACTTGACCATAGCGTCGGCGGCGCTCGTCCTGGCCTGCCGGGATTGACCGCTCTTGGCCGCGGCGCCGAGGCCGAGGCGGTCGGTTCCGGTCAGCTGCCGGTAGACCGGCCACGACCCGATCCAGCTACGGGTTCCCATAACTCGCGCGTCACCTCCCGCGCCACCGCGATCAACCTTCCGGGACAGTATCTCCTACGCTACGATCGCTGCGACGCGGGAGGGGAGCAGTGACAGGCGATGGCCGGAAACGCCCGGGGCATTGACGTTTCGAACTTCGACGGCCAGTTCGACTGGGCGGCCACGTCGGGCCTGTCGTTCGGCATCTGCCGCGCCAGCCAGGGCCTAGGCGCCGCGGGCACGAACTCACCCGATCCCTTTTTGTCCTGGAACTGGCCCCGGATCAGGGCCAAGGGGCTGGCCCGGGGCGCCTATCACTTCCTCGACCCGGGCCTGTCCGGGGCGGCGCAGGCGAGCTACTTCCTGCAGCAGGTCAGCAAGGTCGCCGGCCAGGTCGTCGTGGGCTACGCAGTCTCCTAGCTGGCCTTGCTGAAGACCAGCAGGAACTCGAGCAGGCCGTGATCCTGGGTGGTCACGAAGCCCGCGAAGCTCGGGTTCTGGATGTTGTAGTCCGAGAACAGCACCGGGATGTCACCAGCCACCTCGATCTCGGCTGCCCCGGTTTTGGCAGCACTGCGCTCGGCGGTCAGCGTGAACGTGACCGCGCGGGTGGTGCCGTGCAGGGTGAGCTTGCCGTGCGCGGTGTAGCTCTTGATCACGCCGGAGGCCGGCCGCGAGCCGAGTTCAATCGGGCTGGTCAGCGTGAAGGTCCCGGTCGGGTACTGGGACACGTCCATGATCCGGCCGTCGAACTGGGCGTCCCGCTGGCTCTTGTCGCTGTGGATGGTATCCATGGGGACGCTGAAGCTGGCCGCCGTCGCGGCGGAGCCGGAGATGGTGAGGTGCCCGGTGACCGACGTGGTGCGGCCGACCGCGGTGGCGTTCTGCCCGAGCAGCACCTCGTTGACCCGATAGCCGACGACCGAGCCCGAACCGACCGTCCAGGTCCCGGCCACCGCGCCGCTGGCCGCGGTGTTCGCCGTCGCGGTACTGCCTGACGGCGAGGCGGAGGATGACGCTGACGCCGAGTTGCCTGGCGACAGTGACAGCGCGGCCGGCGTGCTGTTGAAGAAGTGGATGTAGACGAAGGGCCCGGCCGCCGCGAGGGCAGCGAGAACGACGACGGCTCCGATGAGCCATCTCAGCCAGTGACGCGGCCTCGTGAAGGGCATGGCGGTATCTTTCTAGGAAGAGGTCCGGGCTCCGGGCTTCGGGCCGCTAGCCGAGTATCTACCGTGATTTTCTCAGTAGGCTCTCAACGAGCTAAGAATCGGCGGAACGTGACGATCCTTATCGTGGCCGGCGTGTCCGGCAGCGGCAAGACGACGGTGGGCGCCATGCTGGCCGGCCGCCTGGGCTGGCCGTTCGCCGACGCCGACGACTTCCACCCGGCCGCGAACATCGAGAAGATGCGGGCCGGGATACCGCTGACCGACGAGGATCGCTGGCCGTGGCTGCGGGCCATCGAGGCCTGGATGGACGAGCGCATCGCCGCCGGCGAGTCGGCCGTGCTCGGCTGCTCGGCGCTCAAGCGCTCCTACCGGGACGTGCTGCTCGCCGGTCGCCCGCAGGCGCAGATGATCTTCCTGGACGTAGCTCCCGAGGAGCTTGCCCGGCGGCTGGCCGCCCGGCACGGGCACTTCTTCCCGGAGAAGCTGCTGGGCACCCAGCTTGATGCCCTGGACCCGCCCCAGCCGGACGAGCACGTGATGTCCGTGGTCGAGGCGGACGAGCCAGCCGGCACGGTGGCGTTGATCATCGCGGCACTGTGGCCGGACGGGAAGGGTCCCGGCTCAGGCGCCCCCGGCGCCGCTGGCGGTGGTCGTGAAGCTAAAGCTTGACCTGCACGACATCTACAACCGGGGGCAGGACATCGACCGGGCGCTGCAGGCGATCATCGACGAAGCCGTGGCGAAGAAGGCGCCACTCGTCGAGATCATCCCCGGCAAGGGCTCGGGGCAGCTCAAGAAGCACGTGCTGCGGTTTCTCGAGCAAAAAGAGATTAAAGCGAAATATCACCGTCTGGAGAAGGACTCCAAGAACTTCGGCCGCGTATTCGTGCATTTCCGCTGGTAGGAGCGATGATGCCGGGCAGCGCGGCCGCCCCGGGGAGCTGTCTCTGCCCAGCTACCCTGACGCACACGTCGGCCAGCGGCGGGTAACCGGCAGTACCTAGGGAAACATTCGGGGCAGACTCTGAACAAGCATAAGGATCCCGCTACGAATGGCCAGCCATGGCAGTACATCCGACCGAGACAAAGGAGGCGTGTCATGCGATTCAATCTCCTGGCTCGCCGGATTACGGGCACGGCGCTGGGCCTGGCCCTCGCAGCGACCGTTGCCGCCTGCAGCAGCAGTTCAAGTACGTCCGCGGCCAGCTCGAGTGCTCCGGCCTCCTCATCGTCCGCTTCGTCACCCGCGGCCACCGGGAGTTCCGCTGCCCCGAGCAGCTCGGGCACCGGCAACTCTGCTGCGGTGGCAGAGATCACCGCGAACTGGGAGAAGTTCTTCAGCTCCAGCACCCCCACCGCCGAGCGGGTCTCCCTATTGCAAAACGGGAGCAAGTTCGCCACCGCTATCAGCGCCTTGGCCAAGTTGCCCTTGGCAAACGGGATCGGAGCCAAGGTCACCGCCGTGACGGTGAATTCAGCCACCTCGGCCACCGTGACCTACGACATCACAGCCGGCGGAACAAGCCTGTTGTCCAACCAGCACGGCACGGCGGTTTACGAAGACGGGACCTGGAAGGTCGGCGATGCCAGCCTCTGCGGCCTGTTCAAGCTGGTGCCGGGCGGCACGGTACCATCCGCATGCAGTTCGGTCGGCTGAGGCAGAGCCGCTCCGTTGGCCAGCCCGGCGGAGGCAGTTTCCGGTGACCAGCGCGGCGCTGTACCGCAGGGCGGCCAGGGGCTAGCGCTCGCGACGCTGTGCACGCTGCTCTTCCTGACGTTCCTCGACAACACCGTGGTCAGCGTGGCGCTCGGGGACATCCAGACGAGCCTGCAGGCTAACGTGACCGACCTACAGTGGGTCGTCGGCGCTTACGCCCTCACCTTCGCCAGCCTCATGCTGGCCTGCGGGATGATCGGCGACGAACTCGGCCGGAAGAAGGTCATGCTGGCCGGCGCCGGGGTCTTCTGCGCCGGCTCGGTCGTGTGCGCGCTCGCCCCGAACATCCAGACGCTCATCGCGGGCCGGGCGGTGATGGGCCTGGGCGCGGCCGCCAGCGAGCCGGGCACGCTCTCGATGCTCCGCCACCTGTATCCGGACGCCAAGGCCAGGAGCCGGGCGATCGGCGTGTGGGCCGCGACGTCCGGGTTCGCGCTGGCGGCGGGCCCGGTCGTCGGCGGCGTGCTGGTCGGGGTCTGGAACTGGCGGGGCATCTTCTGGTTCAACCTGGCGTTCGGGCTGGCCGCGCTGATCGTGGCGGCGGTCATCCTGCCGGAGAGCGCCGACCCCACGGCGGCGCGCGTCGACACCGCGGGAACGCTGCTCGGCGCGGGCACGCTGGCCGCTGGCGTGTTCGCGATCATCGACGCGGAGTCGGCCGGGTTCGGCTCGGCCCGCGTGATCATCTTGCTGTGCCTGAGCGCGGTGCTGCTCGCGGCCTTTATCTGGCGCGAGCGCCGGGCCGCCTATCCGCTGCTTGACCTGAGGTTCCTGCGGGTACCGCAGTTCACCACGCCCAACATCGTCGCGTTCTGTACGTACTTCTCCACGTTCGCCATCTTCTTCTTCACCGCGCTGTACCTGGTCGAGGTCGTGGGCACGTCGGGCTACCGGCTGGCGGTGGTGTTCCTGCCGATGACCGCCCTGATGATCGGCTCGTCGGTGCTGGCGGGACGCTGGACGGTGCTCGTCGGGCCCCGCTGGTCGATCACGATCGGCTGCCTGCTGCTGGCCTGCGGGCTGTTCCTGACGGACGGGTACCTGTCCCCGCAACCGGATTACGGCCCACTGATGGTGGCGCTCGCGCTGGCCGGGATCGGCATCGGCACCACCGTGGTGCCGATCACCTCCTCGGTGCTGGCCGCGGTGCCGCCCGAGCGTTCCGGCATGGCCGCGTCGGCCAGCAACACCAGCCGGGAGATAGGTGCCGTCACCGGGGTCGCGGTGCTCGGCTCGCTGGTGTACTCGCAGCTGCACGCCAGCCTCGTCGCGCAGATGAATCATCTCGGCGTGCCGCCGAGCTTCCAGGGCCTGGTCATCACCGCCATCGAGACCGGCTCGATCCCGAAGAACACCACGGCTTACGCGGGGTTCGGGAAGCTGGTCCAAGAGGTGATCGGCGCAGCTTACACGGCCTTCCACAACGGCCTGCACGCGGCGCTCTACCTGTCGGCCGGGCTGGTGCTGGCGGCCGGCCTGCTCGCTCTCATCACGCTGCGCGCACATCCGGTCGACGCTGGGTCTTGACTTTTCCGCTCAGCTGAGCAAGAAATAGGACGGCAACGACGCACGGCCACCCCTCGACGGCCCGCAAGCGAAGAGAGGCAGACCATGGTTTGTTATGCCCGCCCTGCGAGTCGGCTGCTGGCCATCGTGGCCGTCGCATGGCTGGTGTTCGCCGGTCGCGTCAGCCACTAACCGCGCCCGCCAGGACTCCGCTGTCCTCCCGCGGTGCGCTCAACGGCCGATGTCCACGTAGATGGTGCCGTCGTCGCCGACCTGGCAGCCGAAGCCCCGCAGCCGCGCGTCGTCGGGATTGAGGCCGCGGCCGGTGACGGCGTTGAACTCCCACAGGTGTTTGGCGCAGGTCAGCGTCTCACCGTCCAGGTCACCCTCGTCCAGGGCCGATGCCTGGTGGGGGCAGCGGTTGGAGTAGGCGCGGACGGTCCCGTCGATGTTGACCAGCAGCACGGCCTCGCCGTCGACCGTGACCGCGGTCATGTCGCCTTCCCACAGGTCCTCGATGTTGATCGTTTCCCGCCATCGCGCGGTCATCGCGATCCCCATATCAGCCCGCTTGCCCCGTCCCGTCGTCGCCGCCGGGATCAAGCAGCCCGGCCAGATACTGGTCCCGGGCCGTCCTCGCGTGCGCGGCGACATCCGCCGCCTGCACGCTGTTCCCGGGATTTGGAAGATACCCAGACGTCATCGTGCTGCCTCCTCGCCCATCCGCCACACCAAGCATGCGCCCACCGGGCGCACTGGCGCCATGGCGTGCTCGCCTGGGTGCACCACCGCGCCGTGCCGTCACGCCGGTAAGGCCAGCACACGTACGGTAGCCAGCACCCGGCCCAGAGCCCAGGACCGCAGCAGAATCGGACCGGAATCGGCAACCACCCAGCAGGATCACCGCAGTCACGGCTCGGCGGCACACTGGTGGTGTGCGAATCACGATCTGGGTGCGGCCCGGCTCAGCGCACCCAGCCATCGGCGGCGAGCGCGCGGGTGCACTGGTCGTCCGGGTCAGCGCGCGTGCCGTGGACGGCAAGGCGACCGAGGCCGCGCTGACCTCGGTGGCCGGCGCCTTCGGCGTCCGCCGCAACGCGGTCACGCTGGTCGCAGGGACGTCGAGCCGCACCAAGATCGTCGAGGTGGCAGGCGGTGATCCGGCGGTGCTCACCCGGCTTCTGGCCGAGCCCGGCCGGTAACGCAGACGGGGATCTTCCGGGGCTGAAGGATCCGTGACGGCCCGCGCCGGCCGCGAACCGGGCGGCGCCGGCGGCGGTCTCCGCCGCCAGCGCCGCACGCCCGTGCGCAAACTCCGCGGCCAGGGCGGCGGTCTGGTCCAGGCCTTCCTGATCCAGCACCGACGCACGGTCGCTGCGCAGGCAGACCTGCGGGAACGCGGCGAGCCCGGCCGCGAGCTCCTGCGCCGCGGCCAGCGCCTGTCCGGCCGGTACGAGGCGATTGGCCAGACCGATCGCCGCCGCCTCCTGGGCGTCGACGGCGCGTCCGGTGAGGATCATGTCCATCGCCCGGCTGGTCCCGATGAGCCGGGGCAGGCGCACGGTGCCGCCGTCGATCAGCGGAACGCCCCAGCGCCGACAGAAGACGCCGAAGGTGGCGGTCTCGTCCGCCACCCGCAGGTCGCACCACAGAGCCAGCTCGAGGCCGCCGGCCACCGCGTACCCAGATACCGCCGCGATGACCGGCTTCGACAGCCGCAGCCGGCTGACACCCATCGGCCCGTCGCCGTCGGGGGCGGCCCGGTTGCCGCGTTCGGTGCCGATCGCGGTCAGGTCGGCGCCGGAGCAGAAGACCCCGCCCTCGCCGTGCAGCACCGCTACAGCGGAGTCCGGATCGGCGTCGAACGCACGGAAGGCTGCGGCAAGCTCGGCGGCGGTGGGGCCGTCGACGGCGTTGCGGCGGGCCGGGCGGTGCAGGAAGACGGTGCTGACGGGCCCGGACCGCTCCACCCGGACTGCCTGCTCAGTCATCATCGTTCTCGGTCCGGCCGCTTGCTAGCGGTCAACTGGGGAGCGCGGTGCAGGCGCGAAGGGCATAGTCGAATCGAATCTGGTGTAGCCGCGGCCACGGCAGCGTCGTCCCCAGCGTCCCCAGCGTCCCCGGGCGGAGCAGCCCGTGGCGTCGTGGCGGGCCCTGGCACGGTGCACGCAGCGTTCACAGGGCGGCACGTCGTCTTTGACCGGGCCCCGGGGAATCCAGCCGAGCACGTTCCAGCTCATTGCGTGGCTCCTTCCCCGTCCTCAGCCTTCCCGTCCTCAGTCGCTCACCGATCGGCGCCTATCGCGTCATAGCTGGAACGCTAGTCCGCCACCCCTAATCTGTACAGTTCAGGCGAGACCGCCACCTCTGACCGGAACGTACAATCCCACGGCGGTTCGGGGAGAGGACACCCACGCTTACACCCGCATGCTCGCCGTCGCCAGCCCGACCTCAACAACTGCGGAAACGGCCGAGGGCGGACCGCCGGGTTGGAGGCCGCGGCTGGGCTTTCCCCCGAACGCAGCTCCGCTGAGCTTTGCGAACGTCACCTATCGTGGGTGGCAGCGGGCATCACGACGGCCGCTCGCGCTTACCCGGAGATGGTGACCGGGTCCTGGCTGCACCGCATTCGCCAGGCTGAGGCGCAGATAGCCGCCAGGATGCTGTGGCAGGATCACGGGCTCATCTTCGCTAGCGAGGTCAAGACGCCGATGGATCCGGACAACTTCTCGCACTCTTTCTCGCGGTTGTGCGAGCGGGCCGGGCCGGATGCTTGTACCTGGCGGGAGGGAAGGAGTCCAATGAGGCATGGCTGATGCGCCGCATGAGGGAAATGAGGCGACCTCCCTGGGCAACGTCAAGGACGGGTCACCCCAGGCTGAGGCGGTCACCGTCGAGAGGAACCCGGCTGACGCATCCCCGGTTGAGAACCCCTGGCCACGGCTGGGGATACGCTTCGAGCGGGCGCTAAGCCTGTCCCGGGTCGTGGTTGTCGTCCCGGTGATCGTTCTCCTGCTCTCCGCCATGGCGTCCTTTGCCTATGGGACCGACGTGTTTGTCAGGTCAGTCACCCATGTCGTGGACGACCCCCAGCTGACCAGCCATAATCTGGGCTTTCTGCTCCTCCTGACCGACCTGTTCCTGATCGGCGCGACCCTCATGATCGCGGCCTTCGGCTTCTACGACCTCTTCATCGGCAGGACCGGCGCCAGTGGCCCAGGCACCAGGCTGCCCGGCTGGCTGAGGATGCACGATCTCAACGACCTCAAGGCCAGGGTGATCTCGATGATCATCCTGGTGGCGGGGGTCAGCTTCGTGGATGATGTGGTGGAGTCCAAGGGCGGGCTGGACACGCTCTACCTCGGCGTCGGGGTGGCGGTGGTGATCGCGGCACTCACGGCGTTCCTGCACTTCGGCCGGATGGATGGCGGTGAGCGCTCGTAGCCGCGTCGTTACGAGCATCGTGCCAGTGGGGCGCCAGGCTAGGCGGCACGGCTATGCCACATACCGGTAAAACAAGGGCGTTCCGGCGCGAGCGATCATGGATGCGCAGCACGCACACGAAACCGCAGGTCAACAACCCCCTTGACACCGGCCCGCTCCGTCAGGGATGAAGACCTCGGGCGCGCTCGGAGGTCAGATCAGCTGCAGGGCTGCCGTCCACCGTTGAGGTTGACATTCTGGCGGACGGCGTTGAAGCCGTCGGACACCGCCTGCGGGCAGAAGCTCGGGGTGCCGATGTTGTACTCCACCTCGAACACCGCCTTCCCGGCGTTCCGGAAGCTGGGGAAGAACGCACCGCAGGTGGAGTACTCGAAGCACTGTTCATCGAGCGCGAAGTCGACGATGGGCAGCATCTGCGCGGCGTAGGAGGGATCGTCGCCGTTCTTCAGCCCGTACGAGAGCCCGAGACCGTGCGCGTAGTTCGCCAGCGTCCGGTTGAACGCCACGTCGTCGGCCATCGTGAGGCCGAAGCCCGTGTTCTCGGTGTACGAGTCGTCGATGTCCGGCTCGATCGCGTCGAAGCCCTTCTGCGCGCACATGGCAATCCGGTTCTCGATCACGCCCACCACCGCGCTGCTGCGAATGTCAAGGTAGCGCTCGTTTGGATACCCCTGCAACGCATTGCCGAGTGTCGATGCGGGGAATTGCGAGTAGTCCGGACGGTAGTTCTCGGCCGCACCGACCTCGATGTAGCAGATCACGTGGAAGCCGCGAGCGTGGAGGGCGGCGACCGTGGCCGCCGAGTTATCGAAACCGTCGATGTCGTACACCACAGGATTGGGAGCGGCGGCGCCGCCGTATGTAGTCACCCCGGTGCCCATGTCGCTCGCACTGCCGAGGTCGAGCGGATGGTCGATCTCCCACTGCCAGGGCACATTGCCGAGCGGCGGGATCCACCGTCCGGCCGGGGCCACGGCCGGGGCCGCGGCCGGAGCCAGCGTCGGCGTCGGGATCGTCGTCGGCGTCGGGGTCGTCGTCGGCGTCGGGGCAACCGCCGGAGTGGCTGTCGTCCTCAGGCTTGCGCTCGGCCTTGGAGCAAGGGTCGCGGTCGGTGCGGCAGCCGGCATCGTGGTGGTCCCGGTAACCAGCGAGACGTCGTCGACCACGAACCTCGTGTCGTCACCCCTGCCCGACTTGCCGTGGAAGCGAACCGACACCTTCTTGCCCGCGTTACGGGCGAGCGGCGCACTGACATCGGCGTGGACCCAGGTCCAGGCGCCCGACGGCGCGGACGAGCAGGTGGTGCCCACGGTCGTGATCACACCACCGCTCGTGGTGCGCAGCGTGGCCTGCACCGAGGCGCTGCACGCTACGCTCGCGCTTCCGCCCGGCTGCACCAGGATCCAGTAGCCGAACGTCAACGTCGTCGCCGGTTTGGGGAGCCGGACCGCCTGGGAGAGATCACCCACGCAGCCCGTGTATCCGCAGAGCTGGGCGCTGTGGCTGCCGCTGTGGGTCGGGCTGGTGATAAGTTTCAGATCGCTGACCGTCCACGAGGCGGTACCGCTATCGAACCCGCCGTTCGCAATCAGGTTGTGGGACGGGCCCGTAGTGGCCACGGGGGCTTCCCGCCGGGGCGCACCGGCCAGGTTCTGGGACGCACCCGTGGTGGCCACGAGGGCTTGCCGCCCGGGCGCATCGGCCAGCGCGTTCACTACAATGACCAACGCGCTGACCAACAGCAGGGCCGCACCTACAATCAGCCCGATATTGCGTCGCCGGCGCCGCTCCGGAATGGGCGGCCATCCGGCGCCCGACTGGCCCGCCAATCGCTCTGGCTCGAAGTGCCGCTGACTGTGTGCGCCAGACCTCATCGAGACCTCCTGGGGTGCCGCACTACTGCTCGGACGGCCGGGTGGAGCACGAGACGGCAGGTGTTCGGCGCTGGCTGTTCGTCGTCCATAGCGCCTGGACGGTCACTAGCGCGCGACGGCATGGCTGAGATGGACACTCGGACACTATCGGTCCCGACCCGGGCCGTCCGTCGATATCGCAAAGATGGTGGTTCATGTCAGATCGAACGGCCGTAAGGCCCTCCAGTCGGGCCGACACTTACCCGTCAGTTACCTTGCCCCAGGTGACACGGACCCGAGTGGAGGTTATTTATTAGGAAAGGCCGGCACCCACACGGGACACGGGACCTCGCCGCGCAGCCCACCCTGTCCACGGTCATCCGGGACCAGGGTGGTCATCGTCAAACCAGTCGCTGGCGGACTTAACCAGTCCCGGCTAGGGCTTTGCGCCAGCGGTCCGTGTCGAAAATGGACCACGCATCCCTGGCCAGACCCTCATCGTCCACGTGAAAGACCTCAGCGCTGAGTAGGCCCGGGAGGACTTGACCATTCGTGAACCGCACGTCGTTCCGTCCCAAGATAACCATGTGCTCCTCGTTGACCACGATGTCATGGATTTCGAACGTCCACTCCTCGACTGCCAGCAGCCCCTTGCTCAAGTAAGCTCTGATGGCCTGCTTCCCGCTCACGTCGCCCGCGAACGGACTGTGCCAGACCGCGTCGTCTCGGAACTCACGGAGGTAGGCATCGAGATCAGGCCATGCCTCATAGGCAGCCCGCATCATCGCGATCTTCGCCTCTACCGATCCCTTGGTTTCCGACATCGGATTTCACCCGTCCTCTGTTGGCCCCCTCAGGAGACTCTGATGGCGCAGCGAGCTTAGCCCCATTCCTGAGCATGTCAATGGGATAGGTGCTGTGGACGTGGCCACCCTGTAACGGCACGGGAAACCTGCAGCCTGCGGAGCCGTTAGCCGTCCAGTTCGCAGTGCGGCTTGACCGGCGCTGCGACACAGGGCAGGGTCACTCGCGCAAGCCTTCTGGCGGATCGGCCGCGTGAATTGTCATCGGGTCAGCGGTCAGGGCCCGGCGCATAAGCGCCGCCTCAGCGGAATCGCCTGCCTGTCGGCCGATGCAGTCGGCCAGCACATCCGGCGCGACGAACACTGATGCGTCGGTAAGGACGGCGAGATTCAGGGCATCGCTGGCACGGGCATCCACCAGGGCCGTGCCCTGCGGCCCCTCGACCTCGACGGTAGAGGCATAAGCGCCCTCTACTATCCGATCCAGCCTGACTTCGCGGACCCGGCCGCCAAGACCGCGCACCAGCACTGCGGTGAACTGATAGGTCATCGGGCGGGGCCACTGCCAGCCTTGCAAGCTGGCGGCGAGACTGAAGGCCTCCTCCTGGCCGACCCGGATCACCAGGTGCCGATCCCCATCCAGCTCATCCAGCACCATGAACCCGGAATAGTCATCGCCTTCCTTAAAGAGACCGACAGCCTTGCTGATACGCATCGGTACCAGGCCGGTACCGGTTGCTGCGATCATGACGACCTTCCACTGCAGAGACCGGGTTCCTGCTGCAACCATCCTGACAACAGACCGAGGTGTCATCAACGGGCGGGCCACGTAGGGGCCAGATGCTAGATGCTCAGCGAGCACTCCAGGTGAGCTGACGTCAACTCGGTCTTGATGGCTGATCAGCTGCTAGCCTCAGGTCGATAGCCAGACATGGCCGGCCCTGTTTTGGCCTTACGACAACGCTCAAGGTTGCCGCTCACTGTGCATCGCTGACGAGTATTTCAGCAGGTCAGCGCTGGAATGAGCAGGTAGTGGACGCGACTGTAGATCACTACGGATCAGATGGTTGCGACCGAGACGTGGCCAGCGCTGATCACCAGGGCTGACCACAACGGGACCCGACACGGGCCGATTCCAGCCGACGCACGGAAGGCTCCATCCCAGGTAATCGACGGTGCCCGACAGTCCGGGCGTATTTTGCAAGCAGGGGTCAGGGGTTCGGGTCCCCTTAGCCCTGGGGGCGGGGGATGGCGCGGCACACAGGGCTTGTAGGAACACCCCACGGCACCCTAGTCTAAAACTCAGGGATTCTGGAAGCCGTCGGTACGCTGCCGACCGCCGGTACAGGGGGAGGGTGGCAAGATGTCTGAGCACGTGGTGAACGACCTCGACAAGCTCAAGGGAATTGGCCCCAGGTACAAAGAGATGCTCAAGAGCATTGGCGTCGATTCGATCAAGGAGCTGCGTCACCGCAACCCGGCCCACCTGAAAGAGATGATCGAAGAACGGCATGGACCAGTTGTGGGCCTGTCCGAACATGAGACGCAAACCTGGATCGACGAAGCAAAAGCTTACCAGGAATAGCTCGACCAGTACGCCTGGGACCAGTCATCGTCGGCTTTACGGTCGTCGCTGACCGGAATAGTCCTCGTCCCAAGACGCACAGGATGCAACGGGCGCCGGTGTCACGGCCCACGGCCCGGTGGTGGGGTGGTAGGGTCTGGACACACTTTGCCTGTTGCTTGCAGGGGATCATGGCTATTCCATCAGCGGACCCTACTTCGGCAGTTAGCTCGCGGTATCACTGGTTGCATGCGCCGTCGAGCTTCGGCGGTGGCGTCGTGACCTAGGCCTACTGGCCGACAATTTGCCCGGCGACACTCTCGAGACCCGACTGGTCGGGTACCGAGCCGTGAGGGGTGAGCTTGTCGACGAAGGCGGGAAGTTCGTTGGCCAGATGATCGGCAACCTCGTTCGGGCTCAGTCCGACCGAGTGGGCCACCTGGTTCAGCTTGTCGTTGCCAAGCCAGCTGGCCACCTGCTGGCTGGTGATCACCTGATTGGCGCCGGTGCTGACCCACGACTTCACCTGATCGCCCAGTCCGCCGCTGGTAAGGGACGAGAGCAAGTTGTTGAAGCCTGTATGGTCTTGACCGCCCACCATGCCCATGACCGTTGACAGCGTGCCGTGGGCGCCTTGCGCCCCGCCGGTTACCTTCTTGACCAGTGCATTGACATCCATGTGGTCTCCCGATTCCCGAGTAAGAACGTTCCCCTAGGTTGCTTTTGTGCAGGTGCCCCTGGCAACCTCCTAATCATCAAGGCGACCTCTACGAGCATAGAACTCCAAGTGCCTGGGAAGGTAGGACGTCGGTGCTGTCGTTTCCGCGGGCTGACATGCGGTTTAAGCTACTGGCATTCGTGACTGACGATCGCACTCGTGTTCCGCCCAAACAGGGCCTAGCGACATCTCGGCGTCATCTCCTCGGTCGGGGCACCCTCTGGGCTACTCCCGGTTCTCCGGGACGGCAAGGGTCTGCCCGAAGGGTCGAGCGAAACGAGCCCTTGCCGTCCGGGGGGTTCGGGAGTAGCGCTCTGCCTGCCCGGGCGAGGAGATGACCCCCGTTCTGATCCCCCATCTCCGAGGGAGGGCCCGGGGTCCGGGACAGCGCCCCCGCAATAAAGCCGACGGCTTTTACATCAGGGAGTCGGCGGCCTCGCTAGACCCATGGCCTCTACCTGCGGCTAAACCGTCCAGACAGTCCTCCACTGATGCTGCTGTTCCGCCGTGGTTGCGAACAGCCTCTTCGTCCCGAACTACGCGCGGCGCTGGGCGTTTGGTCATCGTCCCAGCCATCGCCTGGTGCTCGTGGCCGCACGGGCTGGTGGCTGCGAGGGGTCGTTGCTGTATTCCGCTGCTGTACCCATCGGTAGTGACCCCTCGCTTGTAAGGAGCCGGGATAATGGCGGCTATATAGTCTGACCTGCCGTTTTCGTTGACCGCACATGACCTGGTTTGACCGCTCACTACCCTGGCAAATGGCACGTTAATGGCACGATGATCTTGCGAGCCGTGTCCGTCCACCAGCAGATGCGGTCGCTGGGTTATGAGCACCACGACGCACGTCTTGCTGGTCCGTGGGATACCGCTGCGTCTCGCTGACCAGGACACGACGAACTGAGTCGTCTCACGCCGCGCGCAGCATCTCCGGCGTCCTGCAGGGTCTCGTTGGCGAATCCGTTAGCAGACCCACCGCGTGGCCTGCGGGTTTCTGCCCCTTCCCCGTCTTCTCGTAGCTGCGATGTAGTTGTCTACTCGATTGCACCCGCGGTGTCGGGGACCGCGTTTTGGCGCGTCAGCAAGATGACGCTGCTCACCAGGACGAAGATCAGGAACAGCACGAACGCGATGAGGTCGAGAACGAGCCCGAACGAGGCGATGACGCCGCCGAGGCCGAAGCCCTGGAGGAAGAACAAGATCCCGGCGAGGATCGAAACCCACCCAAGCCAGCGCGGCAGGACGCCGCTGCCGATCACGAGCACGCCTGCCGCGAAGGCAAAGAGGCTGCCGAACACGTCCCCGACGCTGTCCAGGCCATAGGTCACCAGGTACAGCGCGTAGGACACGCCCTGATCGTGGTGGAACCCGAACGACGCGAGCTTCGCGCCGAGCAAGCCGAAGATACCGATGTCGCTGACGGCATGCAGGGCAATAAAGAGCGCTCCGCCGGTTAGCACCAGGGAGCCAAGGAACCGCGGCCGATCTGTGGCCCGGCGCAGCAGGTCGTGCAGCTTGGCCAGGTAGATCAGAAACATGGCGGCATAGACGACGGATAGGTATGTGACCACCAACAGCCGCCCGCGGTGGTCGTAAAGCGTGTTCGCGATCTTCGCCGCCGAGGCATTCTGGCTCAAGCCGCCGCCGAGCAGCTCGACCACGGACACCGCCACCAGCGCGATGACGTAAAGGATGCCCGCCACCCAGGCATACCGCTCCCACGCGCTAGAGGTCCGCGTCGCTGCCACCATGCCATCTTCCCCCATCCTCCCGTTGCGGGCCATTACGACTCGGCGTTCACCACAGACCCACGTCCATGCGAGCGGCGAAGACCTACAACGAGGCCAGGCGGCGCTCGCCGTTTGACATCACCCCCGCGCTCGCCGTTTGACATCACCCCGGCGCTCGCCGACCGCGAGGTGCTCGTCCTCAAGGTCGGTGTTCGTGGCAAGCTCTTGCAGATCGTATCCCCGGTCCTGTAGGACTGGGCAGAACTAGACGAAATAGCCATCGCCGGGATTGGCGGCGGAGCAAGGGAGGCTCTATGGGCAAGCGGCTAGGCGCGCTCGGCGCAGTCATTGCAGTGGTGGCACTGGCGGTTGGTATAGCTCTTCCCGCTGCAGGTTCAACTGGTAACGCCGCTCAGGATAAGACCATCCGCGTGACCGCCGTCACCACGGAGCAGAAGCTCCTTGATCTTGGCGGCCCGGGGTTCTCCCTTGGTAACGAGATCGTGTTCTCCCAGAAGCTGCTGCAGGGCGCAAACCAGGTTGGGCACGATGGTTCGGTGTGCACGGAGGTGTCCGTGGCGCGCCAGGAGGCGCAGTGCATCGCTACCTACTCGTTCCCCGGCGGGCAGATCACCGCCCAGGCGCTGGTTATCTTTGGCTCAACGGCGCCGTATGACGGGTCCATCACCGGCGGCACCGGCAAATACGAGGGTGCGAAGGGTGAGCTACACGTCCAGAATGTCTCGCCAACCGAGGGAATACTGACCTTCCACCTGGAGCACTGACAGGCCGTTAACCTTCCCCGCCTTCCTCGTAGGCGCAGCGACCCTGGCGAGCGGCGGCCAGGGATTCGGCGCAGCCGACCGCATGCGACGCCGAAAGGACGGCCTAGACGCGGCGACCGGGAGCAGGACAATGACGCACCGAGGAAGACGGCCCGTGGAGTACCCGGCTGCGTCGCCGGGTGAGCCTGGATGATCAGCGATGGCCTGAGGGCGTCGGGCCGGCGCGCGCCGGCCGGGGCCTCCCCAAAACAAGGATTCAGGGCCCCGCTCATTCCTGAGAAGAAGGCCCTGACCTGCGGTTCGGTGGCGGGCTAACGACAGAACTCTGGTGGCCTGCGGTTACGGGTGTTCCGCAGGGGGCGGTTCCCGGGTTAGGAGGGCTGATCTCCCGGCGTTTCGGGTGGTTTGGGGTAGTTCGGGTTCGGGCCGCGGACGGGGCGGGTGCGGGGCGGCACCGGGGTGCCGGGGGTGATCTTGGCCCAGCCTTCCGCTCTGGCCATTTCGGCCAGGGACAGGGCTTCCAGTTCGGCGGCCAGTTCCCGGAGCCGGCGGGTGTTGGCGAACCATGGCGCGTAGGCCTGGTACTGGGCCGGGGTGAGCAGCCGGGTGACGGTCTTGCCGTGGACGGTGCGGGTCCACTGGATGTAGGGACCGTGCAGGGACGGCGGGTCGGCCGCGCAGGCGCAGCGGGGCTTTCCGCACCGGGCGCGGCGGATGGTGATGCTGCCGGGCAGGGTGAAGCCGATCTGGCCGAGGGCCGCCTGGATCGCGGCCCGGGCCTGGTCTGCGCTGGGGTCTGGTGGCATCGCCTCTCCATTGGCCAGGATCCCGTAATCCGCCGCGGGTGGCCACCGGAGATCCTCCAGCCCCCCGAGCACCCCCAGGCCTGCTGCACCCAGCAGACCCTCACCGTGCCGCCCGAGGTCACCGCCAAAACCGCGCAGAAACACGACTACCCGTCAAAAGCGCACCGCCGCT
>Ga0209656_10000163_pt1 | contig 43851 bp, 36 predicted proteins | sample BogFormECP12_OM2_FD_188239 | JGI IMG/M metagenome (GOLD analysis project Ga0209656, IMG submission 188239) | Bog forest soil microbial communities from Calvert Island, British Columbia, Canada - ECP12_OM2 (SPAdes) (version 2) | ecosystem: Environmental > Aquatic > Freshwater > Wetlands > Bog ...
GAACATCCGCTACCCCAAACCCGAGGCGACCAATGACGCGGTCTTGACCGCGGCCAAGGCAGCGCGGTGTGATGCCTTCATCCACGCGCTGCCGCAAGGCTACGCAACAATCGTTGGCGAGCGTGGCGCGAAGCTCTCCGGAGGGCAGCGGCAGCGGTTGGGCATCGCGAGGGCACTGTTGAAGGACGCTCCGATAATCTTGCTGGACGAAGCCACCTCGGCGCTCGATACCGAGGCCGAACAGGAGATCCAGCGGGCGCTGGGCGCAGTGATGCAAGGTCGCACCGTGCTGGCCATCGCGCACCGGCTATCGACCCTGGCGAAGTTCGATCGCCTCGTCGTCCTTCGCGAAGGTAGGATCGTAGAGCAGGGCACACCCGCCGAGCTGCGTCGGCGGCGTGAGTCGTTCGATCAGATGTGCCGCCTACAAGAGGAAGGCCCCATGCGGCTGGCCAGCTGATAGCCGCGTTCACTCCGCATAATAATGGGTCTCGTAAAGTAGGCAGCCGCCGTTTGACTTGAACGGGCCGTGCACCGCGCCGGGCGGTCGGCAAGCGTAGGTGCCGGGCGGGAAGTTCTCGCCGCCTCTGCCTTCGGCATCGTTGCCGACTGTAAGGTCGCCCGAGATCAGGTAGACCTCTTCCCAATATTCGTGAACGAACGGTGCTGTCGTGAATACGCGCGGCGCAAAACGCAACAGGCGGGTGCGGCTGCCGCTCTTGCGTTCCTCGTCGAGTGCGCCCGCTAAAATCTTCTGCTCAATCCCGGCCGGATAACCGGGAGGGGTCGACCATCCGGAACTCATATCCACACGGTGGAATTCGAGATGAGGCTTGTTGACAGGCATAGGGCTCGATCCTTGTCGATTAACAAGCGCCAGCCTCTAAACCGCCCGGCCGAGCGCGGCAACCCTGGTTGCGGCTTTCGGCAGAGCCGGCGGCTTGCTAACGTCCTCCGGCTCTCTCAGAGAGTACTGTGTCAGGAATTACCGAGAACGATAGGAGGCTTTGATGCTGTCACGTCGCTTGTTCGCCGCCGGGGCCGGTGCGGCGGCAGGATCCCCGGCGATCCTCGCCCGCGCGGCTCCGCCACAGAACCAACCCGAGTGGACGATCGACCGGGTGCAGCGCACGAAGGTGCTGCGAATCGCGGCGCTGCCCGGCGAGGCGCCCTATTTCAACAAGGACATCGCGACCGGGGAATGGTCGGGTATGTGCATCGAAATGGCGAAGGACATCGCCGGGGTTTTCGACGCCAAGGTCGAATATCTCGAATCGACCTATGGCAACTCAGTGCTCGATCTGCAGACCAATAAGATCGACTTGGCGTTTTCATTGAATCCGACACCGAAACGGGCGCTGGTCATCGATTTCACGCATGCTTTTTATTTGCACGGCTTTGGGATGGTCGGGGCGAAGGGCTTTCACGCGTCCAACTGGGGCGAGCTCAACAAGCCCGAAGTCAGGATCGCCGTCGATATCGGCTCGGTGCACGAGATCGCAGCGCGCCGCTTCGCACCCAATGCGACGATCATCGGATTGAAGGCGCGTGACGATTGCATCCTGGCTGTCCAATCGGGCCGATCGGACTGCGTGATCCTGGCGGTCAATCTCGGGCTGACCGCGGTCAAGAAAAATCCTGCGCTCGGCGAGTTCCAAATGCTCCATCAGCCGCGCGTGCAATTGCCGACCTGCATGGGCGTGCGCATGGAAGCGGACAAGCGCTGGCGCGACTTTCTCGACGCGTGGGTCGATTACAACCGGGGCATCCAGCAGATTCGGGAATGGCTCTACGCCGGCCTCGCGATCAACGGCGTCAAGCCCGAAGACGTCCCTGCCGACGTCGAGTTGTAGCGTGTCAGCGGAGCGTCGGCGCAGTGACTGGCACTCGCTATGCCTGGGACTTCTCGTTTCTGTGGAGCTATCGTGGCCTGATCCTGACCGGCCTCGGCGTGACGATCGCCTATACGATCGGCACGATCTTGTTGGGTCTCCTGATCGGTCTTGTTGCGGGGCTGCTGCGGCTGTCGAGGAACGTGCTGATCACGGTCCCGCTCGTCGCTTATGTCGAAATCTTCCGCTGCACGCCGCTCCTCGTGCAGATCGTCTGGTTCTACTACGCGCTACCGGTCGTCCTTGGGATCGACATCCCGGCTAACGTGGCGGCGACATTGGTATTATCGCTCTACACCGGTGCCTTTTATGCAGAGATCGTCCGCGGCGGGGTCGCCTCAATCGAACGCGGGCAGTGGGACGCGGCACGCGCGATCGGCATGCGGCGCGCGCAAGTCATGCGCTATGTCGTCCTGCCGCAGGCGATCAAACGGATGATCCCGCCCTTTATGAACCAGTCAATCATCCAGCTCAAAAATACCTCTCTGGTGTCGACGATCGCGGTTGCCGATCTACTTTATCAGGGCACGATCATCACAGCCGCAACCTATCGCCCGCTCGAGGTCTATACGATGGTCGCGGTGATCTATTTTATCGTGCTGTTTCCGCTGACGCTGGCGGCCCAGCAGGCCGAGCGCCGGCTCGCGCGCTCGGATTAGAGCGGTCCGTCCGGGTGTCGGGGCGATAATCGAGATTGCCTTCCGTGGAAGAACTTCGGCGCGCTCCTGGTCTTGCGGGGCGTGGCGCTGCAGGTCGAACACGGCTGGGTCGTCGTAATCATCGGGCCGACCGGCCCGAAAGCCCGCGCATTCGGGGGCTTTCTCGCCTGCTTTCATCGGCTCACTGGCAGCTTTCGGGGGTCAAGGTAGTACCAGGCAAGCACGAAAGGGCGTAGGCTGCTTTCATATTGTTTCGAGAAAATCGGAGGAAGCGATGCGCGGCGTTGTCTTCAAGGGCGAACGGCAGATCGAGTTTATGGAGTTTCCTGACCCCACGCCCGGTCCGGGCGAGGTCGTCGTCGAGATGAAAGCCTCGGGCATGTGCGGCAGCGACCTGCACCAGTACGGCCGGCCGAAATCGGGCGGTGCGGCGATCGGCGGGCTGCCGGTCAACCCTGACCCGGTCATCGCCGGGCACGAGCCGTGCGGCGTCGTCGCCGCGATCGGCGCCGGGGTCAGCGACAAGATGGCCCGCATCGGTCAGCGCGTCATGGTGCACCACTACAAGGGCTGCACGGTGTGCGACCACTGCCGCTCGGGCTGGTCGCAGCTGTGCCAGGAAGAGCCGGTCCTCGTCTACGGCAACAACGCCCACGGCGGGCACGCGCGCTATCTAAAGGTGCCGGCCTTCACCCTGGTACCGCTCGCCGACGAGTTGTCCTTTACGACCGGCGCGGCGATCTCCTGTGGCACCGGGACCGCGTATGGCGCTTTGCGCCGGCTCAAGATTTCCGGCGATGACACGATCGCGCTGTTCGGCCAGGGTCCGGTCGGCCTGTCGGCGACGCAGCTCGCCGCAGCGATGGGTGCCCGGGTGATTGCGCTCGATGTGAGCCCGGAGCGGTTGGCGCGGGCCAAGGAATTCGGGGCCTGGGAGACGGTGAACCCGCGTTCGAACGATCCGGTCGGCGCGATCAAGGACCTGACCCATGGCGGTGCTGACTTCACCCTCGATACGTCGAGCCAGCCCGAGGGCCGCATCGCTGCGGTACGCAGCGCCAAAGTCTGGGGCACGGTCGCCTTTGTCGGCGAGCGCAACAATGTGACGATCGATGTCAGCCCCGACATGCTGCGCAAGCAACTGACGATCATCGCCTCGTGGACCTTCTCGTGGCAGGGCCAAGCCGACTGCGCACGCTTCGTCGTCGAGCGAAAGGTCGATGTCGAGCGGCTCTTCACCCACCGCTGGAAGCTCGATCAGGCCGAAGAGGCCTATCGCCTGTTCGACACGCAGACGACCGGCAAAGGCGTGTTCCTGATGTAGGGGTGCCTCAACTTAGCGCGTCGAGCAATGCCTTCGCGTCTCGCATATCGGGCGTATCGAAACCCTCGGTAAACCATCCGTAGACAGGCGAGAGGAGCTCGCGGGCTTCCCTCCGGCGGCCGCGATCGGCCCACAGGCGGGCAAGGCTCGTGGCCGCCGGCAGCTCCCATCCCTTGGCCCCCAGTTGCCGAGCTACAGAGATCGCCTCCCGCAGCCTGGCCTCGACAGCCTCATCACCCGACTCGTGGAGGTGCAGCAAGAGTTCCGCACGCACCTGATGGAGCCGAGGCACGTACCAGTGCTCCCCAATTTCCGCAGCCAGATCGAGAGCTCGGGTCACTTGGCTCAACCCATCAGCATATCGCCGGGCAGACAAGAGGCCCTCGGCCATAAAACAGAAATAGTGGGTAACGTGGCCTCGGGCTCCCATCCTGTTGAGAGTACCGAGCCCTTGCTCCAGACGCGCGACTCCCTGTTCTGTGTCACCGGAAACGGCTAGCGCCCATCCAAGGAACATCAGCCCACTGGCCCGGGCCTGGAAGAGGCCTTGTTCGTCGCTCAGCGCCACCAACTCCGACGCGGCTGCCTTAACCGCCGAAACGTCCGAGAGCACCGTTTGAACTTCGCAGGCGTAAGTCAGGGCATGTGCCAGCGACGGCGCGTGCTGCAGTCTTCGCGCCAGGACGAGCGTTTCACCGACAAGATATCTCGCCTTTTCCGGGTGCCCGAGCGCCCAGTGTGCCTTCGCACTCATGATGAGCGCGCAGACGCCGGGATCATGCCCGACATAGACATGTCGGTGATGGGCGTGGCGCTCTTCATCATAGAGTGAGAGGCCGACCTCGATGTGCTCGCTTCCCTTCGCGAACAGGCCGCGATTCATCTCCAGCACCCATGCGGAGTGGTGCGCCTGCAGCAGGACCTCTGGGTCGTCGAGTTCGCGGGCAATCCGGAAGAGATCGGCCGAAATCTTATCTGCCTGGTCGACCCGCCCGCAGCCGCTGTAGAACAGCCACAAATTGGCGATCGAGGGCGCGAGCTCAGCAGCGCTCTCAAGCCGGCGTCCAACATCGGCGGCTCTCTCAACGACTTCACCGCCCTCCCGCGCTGACCATCCGTGGACGCTCATCAAGGCCGGAGCGAGTTGTGACAGCACCGCCAGTTCGACACGCCAGCGCTCGGGGCTCTCCGGCCGGGTTTCGAGAAGCGACAAGGCGCGGCGGAAGTGTTCGATGGCTTCGCGGTTGGCGGCGCGGCGCGCCGCCTGTTCGCCAGCCTCGCGCCAATAGTGGATGGCCTCTGCCGACCGGCCGGCGCTTTCGAGGTGATGCGCGATGACCTCGGGCGCAGCGGTTTCTTTTTCACCGTCGGCCGGGAGGAGCGCGTCGGCCACCCGTGCGTGCAGCAGCTGACGCGGCGCACGCAATAATGTGCCGTACGCGGCCTCCTGTACCAGCGCATGCTTGAACAGGAAGCTCGCCTGCGGAGGGGCGCCGCGCTGAAAGACAAGGCCCGCCTCTACGAGCATTGTGATCGCGGCCTGCAGTTCGGGCTTACTCTGTGTAGCCACCGCGGCCAACAACTGGAACGAGAACTGCCGGCCGATGGCAGCCCCGATCTGCGCCACCTCGTTTACGACAGGGCCCAGCCGGTCGAGGCGGGCGAGCAGCGAAGCATGCAGGGTGGCCGGAAGCGGAAGCGCCGTTCCCGGCATCGCCGAGACCAACCCCCCGATCTGGACAGCTTCTTCCAGAACCGCCTTCGTCAATTCTTCGAGGAACAATGGCACGCCGTCACTGCGCTCGACAATCGCGTCCGCGACATCGCTCGGCAGTGCCGCCTCCGCTCCGGCCAAACCCCGCACCAGCGTTGCTGCGTTGCGTCGATTAAGTCGATTCAGCGACATTGCCGTGACGTGCGGCTGACCAATCCAAGGCGGACGGAACTCGGACCGGAAAGTGGCGATCAGCAATATCGGCCAACGCTCTACACGCTCGATGATCAGGTCGAGCAGCTCGCGGGAGGTCGGATCGACCCATTGGAGATCCTCAAACACGATCATTACAGGCTGTTCCCGCGCCAAAGCGTCGAGCTGGCGCAGCCACGCCTCGAAGGTTCTTTCCTTCTTCCGCTGCGGCGTGAAGTCGAGAGGCGGATAGCCGCCCGCTAGCGGCAGCGACAGCAAATCGGCGAAGAGTGCGATGTCCTGTTCGAGGGGTGGCGGCGGGGCGAGCAATGCCTTCAGCTTTTCGAGCTTCACCTCCGGGGTGTCGTCGCGCTCGAACCCAGCCGTGCTTTCGAGCTGGGTGATGATCGGGTAGAGGGCGCTGTTCTGATGGTAAGTCGAGCAGAAATAGCGCAGTCGGTGATGCTGCTCCTCCAGCAGACGCTTCCCCAGCGCCGCCGCAATCGCCGACTTGCCGACACCAGGCTCGCCGAAGAGAAGCACCGTATGCCCATCGCCGGCCTTCGCTTGGGTCCAGAGTCGGACGAGCAGAGCGATCTCCTCTTCGCGTCCGACGAGCGGCGTGTCGCCCGAGCGCAGCGCTTCGAACCGGCTCAGGCCACGTCGCTCGCCCCTCACCCGCCAGATGCGCTGAGGCGGGCCTCCTGGCTGTTGCGCCCCGACATCGTTGAGCTCGAAGAATGCACCGACCTGCCGCCGCGTGCTCTCGGCGATCAGGATTGTGTTCGGCTCGGCAAGCTCTTGCAGCCTCTCCGCCAAGCTCGGTGCCGCGCTGACGACGCTGGGCTGTTGCCCCTCTCTATCACCGATCACATCGCCGATGACGGCGAGCCCGGTGGCTATTCCAATGCGCGCTCGCAAGCGGTTCGGCACTTCAAACCGCCCGATTCTGTTGACGAGGATTAGACCCGCTCGTACCGCTCGTTCGGCATCATCTTCGTGCGCCGCCGGGTACCCGAAATAAGCGAGGAGAGCATCGCCAGGAAGATGTGCCACGAAACCGTCGTACCGGTTGATGGCGTCGGTGCAAGCGCGGTAAAGGGCCACCATCGTATCGAGCAGCTCTTCGGGATCTAATTCCGTTGCCGAAGGCGGAAAGCCGATGATGCTGCCTGCCAATACGGTTATTGGGCGACGCTCGACTAGCGAGTCGCGGCCCACCGATGCGGTCGGCGCTTCGACCGCTTCAGTCGTTTCGGCGTATTTGTATTCGGCGTGGGTCACCGACGCGACGAAGCGATAGCCGCGCCCGGCGACCGTCTGAATGCAGCTTCCCCCGGCTCGTCCGTGGTCGAGGATGCGGCGGAGCGCCAAGATCTGGATCGGCAGGTTACTGTCCGCGACTACAATACCCGGCCAGACGGCAGTCATGATCTCGTCTTTCGAAACGAGGTCGCCATGCCGTTGGACGAGCACGCAGAGTACGTCGAGCGCGCGCGACCCGATCGCCACCGGAACAAAGGCGCCTTGCTTGTCGGCACGAAACAGACCGCCGCCCCGCCGATCGAGACGAAACCGCTCGAACAGGAAAATCCCGCTGCCGATTGCCTCCATGCTGCCTCTCCGACCGCGCGAGAGGCGAATTTTAAGCACAATTAATAAAATTTTATCGGCCCTTTATTGAAGCCTCCCGCCGTCACTAACCATCCTGGGCTGTCTGGTGCACCGACAGTCGGGCGGGACACAGGTTCCCCTGTCGGTCCTATGGGGAATCGATAACGAGGAGGTAACATGAAACCGTACAATCGTACCGTGCAAGGTTGGATCTTCGCCGTGACTACACTTTTAGGCGGCTTTTGTTCCCCAGCTGAGGCTCAGCAGAGACCTTGGGTGGAAGCTCAACAGGTACCTTCGTCAGCAGTCGCTTGCTACTTTGTTGGCAGGGCATTCCTGAACGCAAATTTCTCCCAAGGAGAAGTTGTCGGTTATTTCACCGATATCAACGGTATCGGAGCGGCCGACTCGCTGTTCAACGGCAGTCGAAGCGAGCAAACAGCGTTCTTTACGTTTCGCTCCAACGTGTTCTCTTTAACCGCTCTCCCCTCCAATGGTGATATCGGGCTCGATCTGGTGTCCGCGGGAACTTTCGACATTTACTACAATCCGACCCCGAACGGCGACTGGACCAATCCGGACACATTTTCGAGCGGTCAACGGGTTGCGCATTTTATGAGGCCGGAGGTCCTGTTCGTGCAGATCTTGCAGACCGACGTCGCCAGCCCTCCGCCATTCGAATCCATCAGCCAGCACGCGATTACTGAAACCTTGGTATCCAGTCAAAGCTTTACATTCAAAAGCCGTGAGTATGACTTCGGCGCCCTCGTGCCCGGTGGAGTCACCCTCAATGAATTGTTCAGCAATACGGGTGTTCAGGGAGTGACAGGCTTTCCGATCGGGTTAGCCTTTGCCGGAAATTGTATCGCCGTGGCAAGCGTGGATCAGGACCAGCAATAAGCCTTGGTTGCGTGGACCGCACCATTTTCCGGGTAATGCAGATAAATACCCCAGCTGGCGAGGGTGGCATTCGGTCATACGGGGATCACATTTATTTTGACAAATTTGTTAAATATGTATATTATCGCAACATGACTCGAAAGGGCCGGCGGGCCGGCCGGCTGCGGTCCAGGATCTGCGTGGGTCGAGTGCTGCCCGCTGATAATTTCCTGTAAATAACAGCAAAACAGTGACAGCGTGCTGGGAGGCCCTTCGCCATTCCATTGGCCCTCGAACCGCACGCGACTACAACCTGGAGGCGAGACTTTGCTGCTGATTTGCTGCAGGTGCAACGATCGTTAATTATCCATACAACCGGTTGTAGCAGCCGTGCTATGGAAGAGCCGAGGGGCTGGTCTTGGAGCGGGCCGTAACCATATCGCTGTCTGCTACATCGACCTTGCCCTCGTGAACTCAACCTCCTTGTTCCACCCCGCGGTCGCCGCTTGGTTTGATCGCAGCTTCGCCGCACCGACGGCGGCGCAGGTCGAGGCGTGGCCAGCAATCCAGGCTAGCCGACATGTGCTGATCGCCGCACCGACCGGATCCGGCAAGACGCTGGCCGCCTTTCTCGCGGCAATCGATGGGCTGGTGCGGCAAGGGCTGGAAGGGCGGTTGAACGACGAGACGCAAATCGTATACGTCTCGCCGTTGAAGGCGCTGTCGAACGACATCCAGCGCAACCTCGAGGCACCGCTCGCCGGGGTTCGCGAGGCCCTACGCGCGCTAGGATTGCCGGATGTCGAGGTCCGCAGCTGGGTACGCACCGGCGACACGCCGCAGGCCGAGCGCCAACGCATGGGGCGCGCACCGCCGCACATCGTCGTCACCACACCAGAATCGCTCTACATCCTGCTCGGATCCGATTCCGGCCGCAAAATGCTCGCGACCACGCGGACCGTGATCGTCGACGAGATCCATGCGCTGGCGCCGAACAAGCGGGGTTCGCACCTGGCGCTGTCGCTCGAGCGCCTTGCGGCCCTCTGTAGCGGTCCTCTGCTGCGGGTCGGCCTCTCGGCTACCCAGAAGCCGATCGAACTGATGGCGCGTTTTCTGGTCGGACCCGACGCCGAGTGTCGGATCATCGATACCGGCCACCGCCGGGCGCGAGACCTCGGCCTCGAAGTGCCCTCCTCGCCGCTCGAAGCGGTCATGTCGAGCGAGGTCTGGCAGCAGGTCTACGACCGGTTGACGGAGCTGATCCAAGCGCACCGTACGACCCTGGTCTTCGTCAATACGCGCCGCTTGGTCGAGCGGGTGACCCGCCAGCTCTCGGAGCGCCTCGGCGACGATCAGGTGACAGCGCATCACGGCAGCCTCGCCAAGGAGCAGCGCCTCGATGCCGAACAGCGTCTGAAACGCGGCGCGCTGAAGGCGCTGGTGGCGACCGCCTCGCTCGAGCTCGGCATCGATATCGGGGATGTCGATCTGGCCTGCCAGCTTGGTTCGCCACGCTCGATCGCAACCTTCCTGCAACGGGTCGGCCGCTCGGGTCACGCCGTCGACGGCACACCCAAGGGCCGGCTCTTCCCGCTGTCGCGCGATGAGCTCGTGGAGTGCGCGGCGTTGCTCGACAGTGTCAACCGCGGCGAGCTCGACCGCCTCTCGATCCCGGGACAACCGATCGACGTGCTGGCACAGCAGATCGTCGCCGAAGTGGCGGCGCGGGAGTGGAAGGAGGACGAGCTCTTCGCGCTGGTGCGCCGTGCGTGGCCCTACCGGGGGCTAGGGCGCGAAGATTTTGCCGCCGTCGTCGCGATGCTGGCCCAAGGCTTCGGCACTCGCCGCGGCCGGCGGGGCGCGCTGATCCATCACGACGCTGTAAACCATGTGTTGCGCGGGCGGCGCGGAGCCCGGCTGACGGCGCTGACCTCGGGGGGAGCGATCCCCGACACCGCCGACTACCAGGTGCTGCTGGAACCCGAAAACCAGGTCATCGGCAGCGTCAACGAGGATTGGGCGGTCGAGAGCATGGCCGGCGACGTCTTCCAGCTCGGCAATGCGGCCTACCGCATCCTGCGCGTCGAGCGCGGCACGGTCCGGGTCGAGGATGCGCAGGGCATGATGCCCAATATCCCGTTCTGGCTGGGCGAGGCACCGGGGCGCACCGACGAGCTGTCGCAGTCGGTTTCACGGCTGCGGGCAGAGATCGCCGCGCGCTTGCCGACCGACCCGGCGGGGGAAAGTACGTTGCGTTGGCTGGTCGAGGAGGTTGCGGTAGCCGAGCCCGCCGCGGAGCAGCTGGTAGAATATCTTGCGTCGGCGCATGCGGCATTGGGCATGTTGCCCACCCAGAACACGCTCGTCATCGAGCGTTTCTTCGACGAAGTCGGCGGCATGCAGCTGGTCATCCACTCGCCCTACGGCAGCCGCATCAACCGGGCATGGGGGCTGGCATTACGCAAGCGCATTTGCCGCAAGTTCAATTTCGAGCTGCAGGCGGCGGCGACCGAGGACAATATCGTGCTGTCGCTAACCCGGGCGCACAGCTTCGACCTGGACGAAGTGCGGCATTATCTGCATTCGGCCAGCATTCGGGCGGTGCTGATGCAGGCGTTGCTCGACGCGCCGATGTTCGTCACGCGGTGGCGCTGGGTTGCCGGTGTGTCATTGGCATTGCCGCGCTTCCGCGGCGGCAAGAAAGTGCCGCCGCAGCTCGCGCGGATGGACGCCGAGGACCTGATCGCGGCGATTTTTCCCGACCAGCTCGCCTGCGCCGAGAACCTCGTTGGCGAGCGTGAGATCCCCGACCATCCGCTAATCCGGCAGACGATAACGGACTGCCTCGTCGATGCGATGGACATCGACGGGTTCACGCAGATCCTCACCCGGCTCGAAGCGGGCGAAATCCGCGTTGTCACTCGCGATCTGACCGAGCCCTCGCCGCTCGCTCTCGAAGTGCTGTCGGCCCGGCCCTATGCCTATCTCGACGATGCGCCGCTCGAGGAACGGCGGACCCAGGCGGTGATGAGCCGGCGTTGGTTGGCGCCGGAGGCCGCCGCCGATATCGGCCGGCTCGATCCCGAGGCGATAGCGCGGGTGCGCAGCGAAGCTTGGCCCGACCCTGCCAACGCCGACGAATTACACGATGCGCTCGCATGGCTCGGGTTTTTCAGTGCGAAGGAAGCTGAGGCGACGCCCGGCTGGACCGAATGGTTTGCGCAGTTGGTACATGACAGGCGTGTCACGCGGCTGACTGTGCCACAGGCGAGACTATGGGTCGCCGCCGAACGCTTGCCGCAATTTCAGGCGCTGTGGCCCGGTGCACGATCCGATCCGGCGATCACTGCCCCCGACGAATACGCCGGGCGAGACTGGTCGCGCGAAGAGGCACTGATCGACATTCTGCGCGGGCGGCTGGAGGGACTTGGGCCGGCCACCGCGAATGCACTGGCCGCGCCGCTCGGACTGGGGCCACAGGATATCACGGCCGGGCTCGCAGCGCTCGAGGCCGAAGGGTTCGCACTGCGCGGACGCTTCACCGGCACTGCGGGGGTGGAAGAATGGTGCGAGCGCCGTTTACTCGCGCGGATCCACCGCTATACGGTGGGTCGCTTGCGCGCCGAGATCCAACCGGTCGCAGCAATCGAATTCCTGCGGTTTCTGTTTGGCTGGCAGCGAGTTGCACCGGACACTCGCATGGAGGGGCCGGATGCGGTCGAGATCCTGGTCCGGCAGCTCGAAGGGTTTGAGGCGCCCGCGGGAGCCTGGGAGACCGAGATCCTGCCGGCGCGCCTCAGTGGTTACGAGCCCACATGGCTCGATGATCAATGTCTCTCTGGGCGGATCGCCTGGGCTCGGCTGAGACCCCGCAGCGTCCGACCCAACGGCAGCGAGCGCAGCGCAGCACCGGTGCGGTCGACGCCGATTACCCTTCTGGCGCGCCGCTATGCTCCGCTCTGGGCATCGCTTTCCGCGACCGTTGACCCGGTTGCTTTGAGTTCCCGGGCGCAAGCCGTAGCCGATTATATTCGGCAATATGGCGCATCGTTCTTCGACGAGCTGGTCGAAGGCACTGGGCTGTTGCGCCCGCAGGTCGAGGAGGCCCTGGCCGAGCTGGTTGCGTCGGGCTTCGTCAATTCCGACAGTTTTGCCGGGCTGCGGGCGCTGCTCGTGCCGGCCGACCGGCGCGGCAATGGGCGGCGCCGGCGCGCCGCGGTGTTTCGCATGGAGGACGCTGGGCGCTGGGCGCTGGCGCGGCGTGCGCAGCCGTTGCCGCAGGTTAAGCCCGAAGCCGTCGAGCACTTGGCTCGCACCCTGCTGCTCCGTTATGGCGTCGTATTCTGGCGCCTCATCGAACGCGAGGCCCCCTGGCTGCCGCCATGGCGCGACCTGTTGCGCGTCTATCGCCGGCTCGAAGCGCGTGGTGAAATCCGCGGCGGTCGTTTTGTCGCCGGCTTCTCCGGTGAGCAGTTTGCGCTCCCTGACGCGGTCGGCATGCTGCGCGAGGTACGGCGCAAACCCGCTTCGGATGACTGGATCTCACTCTCCGGCGCCGACCCGCTCAACCTCGCCGGCATCCTGACCCCCGGGCCAAAGCTCGCCGCACTGACCGGCAACCGCCTGCTCTACCGCGGCGGCCTGCCGGTGGCACTCCTTGCCGGTGGCGAGGTGCAGTTCCTCGCGGACCTCGATACCGCCGCTCAATGGGAGGCGCGCAAAGCCTTGCTGCGCGGCGCCGTCCCAACCTCGCTCATCGCGCTCTCTTGACGGCGACCAGTCCCCGCAGCCAGGCTGCGATATGATTTTGGATCGCGCAGTAGATATCGTCTTGCCCGACGCCGGCTCCTTTCCGAACCTTGAACGAGTGGTCGCCGCCTTCGACGACGTAGACATCGGCCGGGGGTTCGAGCGAGGTGACGATCGGGCGCAGCTCCTCGGGAGTTCCGAAGGCGTCGCGCGAACCTTGAACGAACAGCATCGGCGCCTTGATGTCCAACAGATGCTTTGCGCGTAGCCGATCGGGTCTGCCCGGGGGATGCAGCGGATAGCCGAGAAAAACCAAGCTCGCGAGCTCAGCGACGCCGCCAGCAGCCACTTGCGAGGCGATCCGCCCGCCCATCGACTTGCCGCCGATCGCCAAATCATGGCGGCCCGACTTCATTTGCTCGCGTACCGCCTCGATCACCGAATGGTAGCAGGCCTCCAGTTTGTCATTTGGATCAGGGATACGGCGATGCTGCTCGCGGTACAAAAAGTTGAAGGTGACCACGTCGATACCGCGCGCGGCCAATCCGCTGCCAAAGCTCACGACAAAGTCGCTGGTCTGATCCGCACCGGCTCCGTGCCCGAGGATTAGCGTCACGCCGGGACAGTGCTTCCCCGCGGCGGGGTAAGACAGCGCCGTCACGCTCTGGTGCGGGGAAATCTCTACTCGAAGCGGCTCGGGCATCGGCTTCGCCAGCTCACTTGATCGGCAACCGGTGTATTTCGCGGCCGCCGACAATATATCTCGCCTCGGTGCCGCCTGTTAAAGCCTGGTGCGCCCGAGCGGGAACCCGAACCCGGCAGGGGAGGAACGCCATACCCAGCATCGTCAGGCAACGCGACATCATCGACCGGCGGGCGCTCGCGGAGCAATTGTCGGCCGTCGTTCCCGTCGTCCGCTCTCCGGCACTCGATCGCGGCGCCTTCGTCGCGCCGTTGAAGACAGCGCTGAGCGCCGGACACGCCGAGATCCGCCGCCGCTTCGAGGCAACCGGCGATGGCTCTGCGGTGATGCGCGAGCAATGCTTTCTGATGGACCAGCTGATCCGCGCGCTGTTCGACCTGGTTACCGGCGAGATCTTCCCGCTCCCTAACCCGACCTCGGGCGAAAGGCTGGCGATCATCGCCGTCGGCGGCTACGGGCGGGGCGAGTTGGCCCCCTATTCGGACATCGACCTGCTGTTTCTGCTGCCCTACAAGCGGACCCCTTACACCGAACAGGTCGTCGAGTATCTCCTCTACCTGTTGTGGGACCTTGGCCTGAAGATCGGGCAGGCGACGCGCTCGGTCGAGGAATGCCTGCGCCAAGCCAAATCCGATTTGACGATCCGCACCGGGTTGCTCGAGGCGCGCTATTTGTGTGGCGAGCAGGCGCTCTTCGGAAATCTCAAGAAGCGCTTTGATTCCGACATCGTGCGCGGTACCGCGGCGCAGTTCGTCGAAGGCAAGCTCGCCGAGCGCGACGCGCGGCACCAACGCGTCGGCGACAGCCGTTACCAGCTCGAGCCAAACGTCAAAGAGGGCAAAGGCGGGCTCAGAGACCTGCACACGCTGTTCTGGATCGCCAAATACATCTACCGCACCGACGATGTCGGCAGGCTCGTCGAGCTGGGTGTGCTGTCGGCCGAGGAGTCACTGCGTTTCGACCACGCCCAGAGCTTCCTGTGGACGGTTCGCTGCCATCTCCACTACCTCGCCGGCCGCGCCGAAGAGCGCCTCACTTTCGACCTGCAGGCTGAAATCGGGCGGCGCATGGGCTACGTCGATGCGGAAAGGAACCGTGGGGTCGAGCGGTTCATGAAGGATTATTTCCTGGTCGCCAAAGATGTGGGGGACCTGACCCGGATCTTCTGTGCGATTCTCGAAGCCGACCAAAAGCGCAGACGCCGGCTTTCCTGGGTGCGCTGGGGCGCCGGACGTCGGTCGCTCGGCGGGTTCGTGCTCGACGGCGAGTGGTTGACGATCCCGGCCGAAGATTTTTTGAAGAAGGACCCGGTGGCGCTCCTGCGCCTCTTTCATGTTGCGCAAGAACACGACCTCGACATCCACCCGCGCGCGTTGCGGGCGGCGAGCCAATCGTTGAACCTGATCGACGAGCGGTTGCGCGAGAATCCCGAGGCAAACCGCCTGTTTATCGAGATCCTGACCTCGCGCAAGGATCCCGAAACGGCACTCCGTCGGATGAACGAGGCAGGAGTCTTCGGCTGTTTCATCCCCGACTTCGGGCGTGTCGTCGCGCAGATGCAATACGACATGTACCACCATTACACGGTCGACGAGCACACGCTCTTCGCTATCGGCATCCTGCACAAGATCGAGAGCGGGCTTCTCAAAGAGGAGCATCCGCTGGCGACCGAGCTCGTTGCAACGATTGTCTCGCGCCGCGCGCTCTATCTGGCGGTGCTGCTGCACGACATCGCCAAGGGTCGGGGCGGCGACCACTCGGAGATCGGCGAACAGATCGCCGTGAAGCTCGGCCCGCGGCTTGGACTTTCGGACGAGGAGACAGAAACCGTCGCATGGCTAGTCCGTTGGCATCTCCTGATGAGCGGTACCGCGTTCAAGCTCGACATCGGTGACCCGAAGACGATCGGCGACTTTGTGGAGCGGGTACAGTCGCCAGAACGGCTCAAGCTGCTGCTGGTCCTGACCGTCGCGGATATCCGCGCCGTCGGTCCCAATATCATGAACGGGTGGAAGGCGGCGCTGCTGCGCGAGCTCTATCAACGGGCGACCGACGTGATGTCTGCGGGGCTCACCGTTGCCGCACAGGATTCGCGCATCGCCGCCGCTCAGGCGGCTGCGCGGCGGTTGCTCCCCGATTTTGGCGAAGAAGAGTTCACGACTTTCGCCAGCCGTGGCTATCCCTTCTATTGGCTATCCTTCGACCCCGAGACCCACGCTCGGCACGCACGACTGATGCGCGAGGCGGAAATGAGCGGTGCGCCGCTCACCGTCGAAAAGCGCGTCGATCTGGCCCGCTCGGTAACCGAGATCACGCTCTACACCGCCGATCACCCCGGCCTGTTTTCCCGGATCGCGGGTGCGCTGGCGGTCAGCGGTGCCAATATCGTCGATGCCAGGATTATGACGATGTCGAACGGAATGGCGCTCGACACCTTCTGGGTCCAGGATCTGGCGGGTCGCTCCTTCGATCGGCCGGACAAGCTGGCCAGGCTGGCGGTGATTTTCGAGAACGTGCTGACCGGCGACCTGAAGCCTCATCGTGAACTCGCCCGGCCGCCTGCCTTTCCGAGCCGAATGCAGGTTTTCACTGTGATACCCCGGGTGCTCGTCGACAACAAAGCGAGTGCCTCGCACACGGTCATCGAGGTCAACGGCCGCGACCGGCCGGGCCTGCTCTATGAGCTGACCCGCGAACTGACATGTCTCAATCTGCAAATCTCGAGCGCCAAGATCTCGACCTACGGCGAAAAGGTCGTCGACGTGTTCTACGTCAAGAACCTGTTCGGCCATAAGGTCGAGCAGCCCGCCAAGCTCTCCGGGATCCGGAGGACCCTCGAAGCCGTGCTGGGCAAGCGGAACGAGGCGGCGCCTGAGGTCAGTCGCCGCGAGCCCGTTGCCGCAAAATAGCGGGTCAGCGCGCTGTCGGGATTTCCCTGCCGGACAGGGAATTCGTGGGAAAAAATCACATCGGAGCCGCTGTTGATGCCGAAAACCAACTCGATCTCAAGTACTTAAGGATCTCATCAGGACGCTTCTTTGACGCCTCGGCAGGGTAATTTTGCCGATGCTCTGACCCCCGAATACGGGCCAGACCCTAACCACACAGATCTCCCGTAGACCGTGTTGCAGGGGAGGGTGGCGACCTCGGATCACACTCCGGAGCGAAGCGCCTTTTGATGGCGGATGTTAGTGCTACATCGCCCCAGCGGTTTGCAGCCGTTTGTCGAGGGGTCACGAGCTCAGCAGGCAGCTTCTGCGCCAGCCGCTACTCCCGCAGATCTTCGAAGAATTCCTTGACCCGGGCGAAAAAGCCTTCGCTTTCCGGGTGCGTACGGCGGTTCTCGCCTTCCTTTTCGAATTCGCGGAGCAGCTCCTGCTGCCGCTTGGACAGGTTGACCGGGATCTCGACGACCGCCTCGATGAACATGTCGCCGCGTGCGGCCGACCGCAGCACCGTCATTCCCTTCGACCGCAGCCGGAACTGGTGCCCCGACTGGGTTCCGGCCGGCACCGTGACGCGCGTCCGGCTGCCGTCCACGGTCGGCACCTCGATCGTGCCGCCGAGGGCTGCCGTCGTGATCGGCAGCGGTACTCGGCAATGGATATTGGGGCCGTCGCGCTGGAAGATCCGATGCGGTGCCACGCGGATGAAGATGAAGAGATCGCCCGTCGAGGCGCCACGGATCCCGACTTCGCCTTCGCCGGCGAGCCGCATCCGAATGCCGTCCTCGACCCCGGTCGGGATGTTGACCGACAGCGTCTTTTCGCGCCGTGTGCGACCCTGGCCACCGCACGCCTTGCAGGGATTATCGATGACCCGTCCGGCACCCTGACAGCCGGCGCAGGTCTGCTCGATCGTAAAGAAACCCTGTTGCACGCGTAAGCGCCCTCGGCCGTGGCACCTCGGACAGGTTATCGGCTTGGAGCCGGCCGCGGCACCGCTGCCCTTGCACTGCTCGCAAGCGACCAGAGTCGGGACGCGGATCGTCGTCTGCTTGCCGCGGAAGGCCTCCTCGAGCGAGACCTCGAGGTTGTATTGCAGATCTCTGCCGCGGCTCGGCCCGCCCTGGCCGCGCCGGCCACCGCCCATGAACTCACCGAACATCTCGTCGAAAATGTCGGCAAATCCGCCTGCGGCGAAGCCAAAATCGCCCGGGCCGCGGCCCCCGCCCTGTTCAAAGGCGGCATGACCGAACCGGTCATAGGCGGCACGTTTTTGATCATCCTTTAGGATGTCATAAGCTTCGTTGAGGTCCTTGAATTTCTGTTCAGCACCCTTGTCGCCGGCATTACGATCGGGGTGACACTGCATCGCGAGCTTGCGATAGGCCCGCTTGAGTTCGTCGGCGCTCGCCGCTTTGGAGACGCCGAGGGTCTCGTAAAAGTCCTGTTTCGCCATGACCGAAAGGGGTTCGATTAGAGGGCTTGCTATTGGGTCTCACCCCAGCGGAAGACCCGCCGGGGTGGTCGCATCCGGTCCCATTTCGGGAAAGAAGCCGATTAACCGGAACCCCGCTTTTTCTGGTCGTCGACCTCCTCGAAATCGGCATCGACGACCTTGTCATTGCCGCCGCCTCCGGCCGCACCGCCGGACGAGGGTCCGCCCGACGAAGGGCCACCCCCCTCGCCGGCCCCAGCCTGCTCGGCCTGCTGTGCCTTGTAGAGTGCCTCGCCAACCTTCATGGAGGCTTGAGCCAAGGCCTCGGTCTTGGCCTTGATCTGCGCGGCATCGTCGCTGCCGAGGGTATCTTTCAGAGCCTGGATCGCCTGCTGCACCGCGTCGCGATCACCCTGGGGAACCTTGTCACCGGCTTCGGTTAAGGTCCGCTCGGTCGTGTGGATCAGCGCATCGGCGCTGTTCTTGGCCTCGACCAGCTCGCGGCGCCTCTTGTCTTCCTCGGCGTGCGCTTCGGCATCTTTGACCATGCGGTCGATATCCGCCTCGGAGAGGCCGCCCGATGCCTGAATGCGGATCTGCTGTTCCTTGCCGGTCGCTTTGTCCTTGGCGGAGACCTGGACAATGCCGTTGGCGTCGATGTCGAAGGTGACCTCGACCTGCGGCATGCCGCGCGGTGCCGAAGGGATGCCGACCAAGTCGAACTGGCCGAGCAGCTTGTTGTCGGCCGCCATTTCGCGCTCACCCTGGAACACGCGGATCGTGACGGCGGTCTGATTGTCTTCCGCGGTCGAAAAGGTTTGACTCTTTTTGGTCGGGATCGTCGTGTTGCGGTCGATCAGCCGAGTGAATACGCCGCCCAAAGTCTCGATGCCGAGCGACAGCGGTGTCACGTCGAGGAGCAGGACATCCTTGACTTCGCCTTTCAAAACACCCGCCTGGATCGCCGCGCCGACGGCCACGACTTCATCCGGGTTGACGCTGCGGTTTGGCTCCTTGCCGAAGAACTGTTTGACCGTCTCGATAACCTTGGGCATCCGGGTCATGCCGCCGACCAGAATCACCTCGTTGATCTCGGACGCGCGGAGCCCGGCATCCTTGAGGGCGTTGCCGCACGGACCGATGGTCCGCTGGATCAGGTCGTCGACCAGCGCCTCGAGCTTTGACCTGGTCAATTTGATGTTGAGATGCTTGGGCCCGTGCTGGTCCGCCGTGATGAAGGGCAGGTTGACGTCCGTCTGCACCGATGACGACAGCTCTATCTTGGCCTTCTCGGCTGCCTCCTTCAGTCGCTGGAGGGCGAGGCGGTCGTTGCGCAGATCGATCCCTTGCTCCTTGCGAAACTCGTCGGCGAGATAGTCGATAATCTTCTTGTCGAAGTCTTCACCACCAAGAAAGGTATCACCGTTGGTCGACTTGACCTCGAAGACGCCGTCGCCGATCTCGAGCACCGAGATGTCGAAGGTGCCGCCGCCGAGATCGTAAACCGCAATCGTGCCGCTGCCCTTCTTCTCCATGCCGTAGGCGAGCGCCGCCGCGGTCGGCTCATTGATGATGCGTAATACTTCGAGCCCGGAAATTCTGCCGGCATCCTTGGTCGCTTGGCGTTGGCTGTCGTTGAAATACGCCGGAACCGTAATCACCGCCTCGGTGACCGTCTCGCCGAGATAAGCCTCGGCCGTCTCTTTCATCTTCTGCAGAATGAAGGCACTGATCTGGGATGGGGCATATTTCTTGCCGCGGCCCTCGACCCAGGCGTCGCCATTGTCGCCGGTGGCGATCTTGTAGGGAACGAGATCCATGTCCTTCTTGACCATCGGATCGGTGAAGCGCCGGCCGATCAGGCGCTTGATCGCAAAGAACGTGTTCTCGGGATTGGTCACGGCCTGACGCTTTGCCGCCTGACCGACCAGGCGCTCACCGGACTCGGTAAAGGCAACCATCGAAGGCGTTGTCCGCATGCCTTCGCTGTTCTCGATCACCTTGGCGTTTCTGCCCTCCATCACGGCGACGCAGGAGTTCGTCGTGCCGAGATCGATACCGATGACTTTGCTCATGGACACCTCTTTTCAAAAGCAGGACCGGGCGGCCCGGGGAAGCACCGTCCCGATCCCCCGGGAAGTGATTGTTCAGCCATCCCCTGACTGTAGTTAGGGTTATATATGTGAGCCGGCGCGCAGCTACAACCGGCCGGGACACACTGGTTCCGCACTGCTGCTGGCGGATTCGGCGGGCTCCTCCGGCCCCGGGTTTTCCTTGGCGACGCCGACCATTGCAGGCCGCAGTAGCCGGTCGTGCAGCACATAGCCGGGCTGCAACACCTCGATGATCATGCCGCTGGGCTTGCCCGGCCGCTCGGCCTCAAAGATCGCCTGATGCAAATTATGATCGAAGCGTTCGCCGTCCGGATCGATGCGCTGGATGCCGTGCCGTTCGAAAACCGAAAGGAGCTCGCGCTCGGTCGCCGCCACACCTGCGAGAAGGGAGCGCGTGCGCTCGTCCCTGACCTCGGACTCAGGCAGGCTGTCAAGCGCCCGGCGCAGATTGTCGGCCACCGAGAGCAACTCCTTCGCGAAGCCAGCAACCGCATATTTCAACGCATCCTCGCGCTCGCGCTGGGCGCGGCGGCGGACATTCTCGGTCTCGGCCAGAGCCCGCAACAGGTGATCCTTCTGCTCGGCGAGCTCCGCCTCGAGCGCCGCAACGCCTTCTTCGGCCGAAGGCTCCACTGCCTCCGTCGCGACCGACGTCTCCGTGGCGTCCTCGACATTGTTATTCGCGGCCGCTGCTTTGCGGGCAGGTACCGTCTGCTGTTTCTTTCCCGTATCGTTCATCAATCGTCCTATCCGATGAGGCGCCCGATCACCTTGGCGGTATAGTCCACCATCGGAATGATCCGGGCGTAGTTGAGTCGAGTGGGGCCGATGACCCCGATCGCACCGACGATCTGTTCCCGGCTATTCTGGTAGGGAGCAATCACCACCGAGCAGCCGGTTACCCCGAAAAGGTGGCTCTCGGCGCCGATAAAGATCTGCACGCCCTCACCCTGCTTGCTGGCATCGAGAAGGCGCAGCATCGTCTCGCGCGTTTCGAGCATTTCGAACAGTGTGCGCAGCCTTTCGAGATCGGCAAGCGCTGTCACGTCCTCGAGCAGGTTCGCCTGACCGCGCACAATCAGCGCGCTGCCCTCGCCACCCCCCGCCCAGCTGGCAAGACCCGCCGCGACGAGCTTCGACGTCAGCTCGTCGAGTTGCGCTTTGTTCGAGGCGATCTCCTCCGCAATCTCCGCCTTTGCTTCCTCGATCGTCCGTCCGATCAGCCTGGCATTGAGAAAGTTTCCAGCTGAGACCAGCGCCGAAGGCGGGAGCCCGAGCGGTACCTCGATAACGCGGTTCTCGACGAGCCCGTCCTCGGTAACCAGCACGACGAGCGCACGACCGGGACCAAGATGGACGAATTCCAGGTGCTTCAGCGGGCGGTCCTGCTTGGGAACAACGACGACCCCGGCACAATGCGACAGACCCGACAACGCGCTCGTCGCCTCTTCCAACGCCTGGGCGAGGCTCTTGCCCCGCGCAACGCAAAGGCTCTCGATGCTGCGGCGCTCGTCCTCGGCGAGGCGACCGACCTCGAGAAGACCATGGACAAACAGCCGCAATCCCGCCTCGGTCGGCAACCGGCCGGCGGAAGTGTGCGGCGCATAGAGCAGCCCGGCTTCTTCGAGATCCGCCATGACATTGCGGATCGTCGCCGGTGACAGATTCTGTCCGATACGGCGCGACAAGGTGCGCGAGCCGACCGGTTCGCCGCTAGCGACGTAGCCATCTACGATGACCCGAAAGATTTCGCGGCTGCGTTCGTTGAGCTCGTAGATCGGCGACGGTGCGGTGGGTTGAGGCATGCGCAGGTCACGTATGACGGTCCGATCCCGGCAGGCGGCGCCTGCCGCGGTTAGCGGACCACAACTTCATCCAAATTAGCGATGTGGTTACCCGATCCTCGCGAGCCAAGCGGTGTCGTCCGAAGCATCAGCACATCGCTCGCTGGGCGCTCGACCCCAGCGTGGGCGAGATTTAGGAACCCGCGCCGGCAGCGTCAACTCGGCTGACGGCCTCGGTTCAGCCTCGTGGCTTGTGTGCCGCAAACACTGGCCGCCATTGGGTCAAACTAGAATGTCTTCTTGAAGGCGGCCTGGTAGGTCTGGCCCTTCGGCGTCGTCATGAGGCCGACGAGATCGGCGATCGTCGGGCGGAAGGTGAACTGGGTGCCGTCGGAATTCTGGAACCTGAGCTCGTCATCGCTGATGACCCCGGTACCGTGCAAAACGCCGCCGGAGACGCGTGTGTTCGGACCTAGCGGCCCATAGACGTAAATGATCGACGCGGTGCCATCCGACTTAACATCATCGACGATCAGGGCGGCACAGGTATTGGCGTCCCAGGCCGCATCCGTCCAAGCGCCGAGAAAGCGCTGATAGGACTCGGGAATTGTTGACGGGTCGGCGAGCCGGTAGCTGACATTCTGCTCGCAAAACACCCGGCCCGCTTGGGGCTCGGCCATCGGCGGGGGGGCCTGCGCTGTCGCCGAAGCGGCGGCCAGCAGCACGAGGCACGACAGCGCGACGGGATGATGGATCATGGCATTCTAGGAAAGCCGCACCTCGCGCAGCCGCTTCACATCGGCTCGGCCGCCACTGAGGATATAGCCGACATCCGATCCGCCCGTCAGATAGCGCATCCCGAGCTGTAATAGCCAGGTCTGGAATTCGAGGTCCTCGCGAACCCCGCCGACACCCATCAATTTGCCGTGGGCGCGGGCGGCCCTGGCGGTCGCCTCGTAGGCCTGGCGCATGCGAGGATGCTTGTATTGGCCAGGGATGCCCATCTCGGTGCTCAGATCGCTCGACCCGATATGCAGCATGTCGATGCCGTCGACCGCGGCGATCGCATCGGCGTTCTCGACCGCTTCCGGCGTCTCCAGCGTCGCGATCAGCAGGGTCTGCTCGTTGAGATACTGATTGATTTCGCCCTGAGAGCGAGCGGCATAACCGAGCGCCGGCCCAGAGCCCGAAGCCGAGCGGTGGCCACGCGGCGGATAGCGGCAGCTCTCGACCACCGCGCCGGCTTCGGCCACCGTGCTGACGTGCGGAACCATCACTCCCTGAGCACCGCAATCGAGGATCCGCGTGGCGTCGCGGGCGTCGCGCGAGCTTACCCGCGCGATCGGGGTGATGCCGATCCCGAGTGCGGTGACGCAGATCGCCGCACCGTCTCGAGCGAGGTCGGGTTGTGCTCGAGGTCGATGTAGATCGCATCAAAGCCGCAGGCGGCGGCGATTATGGCGATGTTCGGCGTGCGCATCTGGTTGACCCCCATGCACAACACCAGCTCGCCCGCTGCGAGCTTGCGCTTGGCTTGGTTCTCTCCAACGCTGTTTGGCATCCCTGGACACTCCTTCCGCGTCTCCACCGAGCCAGCATTATGCGGCGGTCTGCTCAGTGCAACTCTCACCAACCGGCCGACGTCAGGTCAATGGCGAACCAGAAAGGGGCCGAATCCGGCCTCGACGGGCGTTTCACCTCGTGAAAGCCGCAGGCGCGGTAAAACCGGATAGCGCGCCGGTTCGCTGCGCCGACCGCGAGGTGTGCCCCTCGCGAGCCCATGTCCCGGATCGTTGCGAGCCACCGCTCCATCAGCCGCCGTCCGACTCCTCGGCCGCGCAAGCGCGGCAGAAGGTTGACGTGCAGATGCGATGGGTAAGAGTGAACGATTCCATCCGGCGCGCGGTGTGGGTAGTGAATCCACCAGCTCATGAACTGGTCGGGGCTCCAGTCGATGCGCGGAGTGCCGGACGGGTCGGGGTAAATCGTTCTCAGGGTGGGCCACCATTCGGCTTCCAGCCGGGTTTCGAAGTCGCGCGTATCCGGCGCGCCGACGATGTAGCCGCCCACCCCTTCGGCGTCCTCGACGACAAACACGCTCCGCGGGCTCAACACGGCGTAAGGTGCGGCGTAAACATGCCCGACCAGCCTCGGATCCCGATAGAGGGCGGAGGCGTCTTCGCCGCCTGCGCCCGTTGCCAGGCATATGCGGTAGAGGTCATCTAGATCAGCAGACCGAAAGGCGCGGATTTCAATCATTCGCGGTCCCTTGCTGAATGTCATACTACGCTTGCAGAAGAGGAGACAGCGATGCAGGCAGATTACGCAATCATCGGCGCTGGCTCGGCAGGATGCGTTCTGGCCAATCGGTTGAGCGAGAACCCCGGCACGCGGGTCATGCTGATCGAGGCGGGCGGGCCCGACCGAAACCCGCTGATCCACATCCCGGCCGGCTATATCAAACTGCTCGACCACCCGACCTTGACCTGGGGCTTCAAGGCCGAGCCCGATCCTGGCGTCAATGGGCGCGCGATCCTTTATCCGCGCGGCCGTGTGCTCGGCGGCTCGAGCTCGATCAACGGGATGATCTATGTCCGGGGCCAGCCCGAGGATTTCGACCATTGGGTCCAGCTCGGCAATCGCGGCTGGTCGTGGGACGACGTGCTGCCGTATTTCAAAAAGGCAGAGGATTGGGAGGGCGGGGCCGACGAATTTCACGGCAAAGGCGGGCCGCTGTTGACCTCGCGGACTGCCGACAAGCCGCCGCTCTGCCAGAAGATCATCCAGGCCGGCACCGAGATCGGCCTCGAATACCACGAGGATGTCAATCGCCTGCCGCCGGGCTCCGGGGACAACATCGGCTGGGTTCAGCAGACCCGCCGCGGCCGGCGGCGGCAGAGTGCCGCGCGCACCTACCTGCGGCCGGCGATGAAACGCCCCAATCTCACAGTCCTCACCAATGCGTTGGTGCACCGCATCGTGTTTGAGGGCGTACGTGCAGTCGCGGTCGAGTATGCGCGCGGCGGTAGGGTCGAGCGAGTCGCCGTAACTGGCGAGGTGATCCTGGCGGCGGGTGCGGTCAGCTCGCCGCACGTCCTGCAGCTCTCCGGCGTTGGCGACCCCGACCATTTGAGCCGGGTCGGCATCCCGGTCCGGCATGCGCTGCCCGGGGTAGGCAGGAACTTGCAGGACCACTTTCTCGCGCGCGTCACCTGCTTTGTTACCGGTGCGAAGACCTTGAACGAGACGTCGCGCGGCCTGCCCTTCGCCGGCGAGCTGCTACGTTATCTGTTCGCCGGCACCGGAATGCTGACTTATGCCGCCTCGCTCGTCGCAGCATCGGTCAAGGTGCTGGAAGAATCGGCGACGCCCGACATCCAGTGCTTGTTGGCCTCCGGCAGCTTTGCGCCGGGGCCGATACGCCGGCTCGACGACAAGCCGGGGATGACTGCCGGGATCTGGCAGATGCGGCCGCTGTCGCGAGGCTATGTCGAAGCCCGCTCGAACCGGCCCGAGGGCCCACCGGCGATCAACCCCCGCTATCTCTCCGAGGAGACCGACCGCCGCGCCGTGGTCGGCGGCCTCAAGATGGCCCGGCGCCTGTTTGCCGCGCCGGCCCTCAGACAATATGTCGCCGGCGAAAACCTCCCCGGCAAGGAGATCCAGAGCGACGACGAGCTCCTCGATTACGCCCGGCAATACGGGTCGACGGTCTTTCACGCGACCTGCACCTGCAAGATGGGTCGCGACGCGATGGCGGTGGTCGACGATCGGCTGCGCGTCCACGGTCTCCAAGGCTTGCGCGTGATCGACGCTTCGGTGATGCCGACTGTCACCTCGACCAACACCAACGCGCCGACGATCATGATCGCCGAGAAAGGTGCGGCGATGGTCGCCGAGCAGGCGCGCCAGAAGCTGGCGGCGTGACGCGCAGGCGGTGCCACGACACCTGCTCGGAGGATCGGGGAGAGCCCGTAGGTTCCGCTGTCGGCAGTGGAAAAATGCGTTTTGGTGGCCGAAGAACCGCTATCTTGACCTCAAAGGGCTTTGACAATCAGCAGCTTAGACCGATCTAAGCGAGACCGTCGTCAGCCGAATTCGTGTGCGGCAAATCGCGGTCGGCAGCCGATTGGCAGAGGAATTCAACAGCATGGTTTCTCGCACATTGTTTTGTCATAAAATCTTATTCGCTAATTACTATTACAGCAATTAATTCGAGATATGGGTGTGGATCCGGACTCTGTCAAGGCCTCGGCCTCGGCGTCCGAAAAGCGAAGCCAGCGGGACCCGTCAGCAAAGAGCGGCTTTCGTGCGAGCGGCGAGCATGGTCTGATGAGGCCACGGAGAAAGAGGCATGCAAGCGGATTACGTGATTGTCGGTGCCGGCTCGGCTGGTTGCGTGCTGGCCAACCGGCTGACCGAAGACCCCGCGACACGGGTGGTCTTGATCGAGGCTGGCGGGCGCGACTGGAACCCACTGATCCACATTCCTGCCGGGTTCATGAAATTGCTCGACCATCCGAGCTTGACCTGGGGCTTCAAGGCCGAGGCCGATCCCGGCACCAATGGCCGCGCCATCCCCTATCCGCGCGGCCGGGTATTGGGCGGCTCGAGCTCGATCAACGGGCTGATTTATATCCGCGGGCAGCCCGAGGATTTCGACCATTGGGCGCAGCTTGGCAATCGCGGCTGGGGTTGGGATGATGTGCTGCCCTATTTCAAAAAGGCGGAAAACTGGCAGGGAGAGGCGAGCGAGCCGCATGGGTCCGGCGGGTTCCTCACCACCTCGCCGATGAGCGAGCGGCCGGCGGCCTGCCGGGCGATCGTCGAAGCCGCCCAGGAACTCGGGCTCGAATTTCGCCCGGACGTCAACAATTTGCCGCCGGGTGCGGGCGACAGCATTGGCTGGTGCCAACAGACCCGCGGCGGGCGGCGCCGTGCCAGCGCCGCGCGCACCTATCTCAAGCCGGCGTCGAAGCGACCCAACCTGCAGGTTGTCACCGGCGCGCTGGTGCATCGCGTAATCTTCGACGGGACGCGTGCGGCCGGTGTCGAGTTCTCCCGCAATGGTGGGCCAGCGAACTCGATCGAGCGGGCTGATGCAGCGTGCGAGGTAATCCTCGCTGCCGGGGCAGTGGGCTCGCCGCATCTGTTGCAATTGTCCGGCATCGGCGACCCGGAGGTCCTGGCTAAGGCAGGCATCGCGGTGCGTCGCGCGCTTCCCGGGGTCGGGAAGAATTTCCAGGACCACTACATCGCCCGCATGTCCTGCGAGGTGACGGGAATCGAGACATTGAACGAACGCGGCCGCGGCCTTTCCTTCGCGGGCGAGGTGCTGCGCTATCTCGCCTCGGGAACGGGCATGCTGACCTACAGCGCCTCGCTCTGCGCCGCCTCGGTCAAGGTGCTGGAGGAATCGGCGACCCCGGATGTGCAATGCGTCTTTGCCCCGGCGAGCTATAAGCCGGGCCTGATCCGCGTGCTCGACGACAAGCCTGGCATCACCGGCGGGCCATGGCAAATGCGGCCCTTATCGCGCGGCTACGTGCTGGTGCGCTCGCCCGACCCGCGCGAGCAGCCGGCGATCAACCCGCGCTATCTGGCCGAGGACACCGATCGCCGGGCGATGGTCGGCGGGCTCAAATTCCTGCGCCGCCTGTTCGCCGCGCCTTCCTTGGCGAAATACATCGTCGCCGAAAAGCTGCCGGGGCCGGGCGTGCAGACCGACGACGAGCTCCTGGATTACGCGCGGCAGAACGGCTCGACCGTGTACCACGCGAGCTGCAGCTGCATGATGGGCAACCACGCGATGAGTGTCGTCGACGACCAGCTCCGCGTCCGCGGCCTCGCGGCGCTGCGCATCATCGACGCCTCGATCATGCCGGCGGTCAGCTCGACCAACACCAACGCGCCGACGATCATGATCGCCGAAAAGGGTGCTGCGATGATCAGGGCCTCGGCGCGGCAAAGGCTGGCGGCGTAACGCGCGATTCGCGGTGTCCCCTTGACCGTCGAGCGGGAGGAAGCCTACACAGCGACACCTGCGCTGTTGACAAGTGCAGCAACTTAGGGAGATGGCGGATGGCCCGCATCAGGCATATCGCACTCGTGACCGACGATCCCGCAAAGACCGCGGAGTTCTACAAAGAGCATTTCGGCCTGACCGAGCTCTATCGCCGGCCCGGGGATACCGGTGAAAAGGGTGTCTGGCTCAGCGACGGTTACATTTATTTTGCGATACTCAAGTATGGTGAGGCCGGTGCTCCCAAGCTAGGACCGGGACAAAAATCCGATCTCCGGGGTATTCATCACATCGGGTTTTACGTCGACGATGAACAGGAGACGGCCAAGCGCCTGAGGGACGCGAATTTCGAGCCTGTCCCGATCCCGAAAACCGAAAGAGCGGAAGCGACCCCGATGGGGGACGCGGTCAATTTGAAGTATCTGGGTCCGGATGCGGTGCAGATCGATCTCCGCAGCCGAGGCTGGAACGAAGCGATCAGCTTCGGGATGCAGCGCTATGAGCTAACCCCTGTTGTGGAAAAAGAAGCCGCCGAATAATCGGCAAGTTCACCGGCTCAATGGCGTCGCAGTGCGCTGCGGCGCCATTGCGAACCTCGCGGTGCCAGCCACACGCGAGGAGTGGTGAGCGACCGAATCTTGTTACCGGCGTTCCCAAGGCGGAAATAACTCGTCGGGGTCGTTGACCCGCACGAACGGTATGCCGTGCTGATCGGCGCAGTCGAGGACGTGCCGAAACTCCGTCCTTACCGGACTTTCCAGATTGCTCTGATCAATGAGCCCTGACTCGCCGTGCGCCAAGCGCCAACTTCCCAGAATGAGACTGGGATCGGTCTCGCTCCTGTGGACTGCGAATTCGATGTACTTGGCGCCGCCGGCCTCTTCCTTCCCCTCGATGACCGCAACCACAGAAGTCTCCTACATTGAACGGATGTCATCGAGGCGCTTCGACGCTCCGTAGTGATTGGTATTTACTTTGTCGGTCGGATGCAAGGGCACCCCGCCGGCGAGCTGCTCGACCGAATCACCGGCGAGATGTCATCGCCGAAATGGGCGCGGCGGTGGTCAGGGGCGCGGCACGGCAAAAGCAGGTCGCGTAAGTTCAAGTCGTTATTGCGAGGCGCCCCAAGAGGCCGGAAGCAATCTCGATCGGTTGAGCGCGTATCGGCTGGAGATTGCTTCGCTCCGCTCGCAATGACGCAGTAGTAGGAGCGCATATCTCGAAGCTAGACGAACATCGACCAGGTTCAAGAATACCCGCTGCCCGGTGCGACCGACGACAACACGGTGGACAATCCGGGCCGGCGATGGTCACAATCCACATTCTTCGACCTAAAAACGAGAGGGAATCCCATGATCGACCTGTATTTCTGGCCGACCGGAAACGGCAAGAAGAGCGTCATTCTGCTCGAAGAGCTCGGGCTGCCCTACACCATTAAGCCGATCAACATCGGTCGCGGCGATCAGCTGACACCCGAGTTTTTGCGGATTTCTCCCAACGGCCGGATGCCGGCGATCGTCGACCACGAGCCGATGGGCGGCGGCGCGCCGATGTCGATCTTCGAATCCGGGCCGATCATGATGTATCTGGCCGAAAAGACCGGGCGGTTCTGGCCGCAGGATCCGCGCGGCAAATACGATGTCGCCCAGTGGGTCGGCTGGCAATTGGCCAATCAGGGCCCAAAGCTCGGCGAGCAAGGCCATTTCCGCCGCGCCGAAGAGGCGGGAGGCCACGGCGATCTCACTTACGCGCTGCGCCGCTTCGACAATGAAGCGCACCGTATCTACGGCGTCATGAACCTCGGCCTCTTCAACAAGCGCTACCTCGCTGCCGGCCAATACACGATCGCCGACATGATTTGCTATCCCTGGGCGTCGAGCTGGTCGAGCCGCAAGATCGACATTGACGAGTTTCCCAATTTCAAAAGCTGGCTCGCCGAGATTGGCGATCGCCCGGCGGTCAAGAAGGCGATGGCGATGGGACCTGAGTTCCGCGAGGACCCGGCTTCGATCAGCCCGGAGGAGCAGGCCCGGCGCCGCAAGGTTGTCGCCGACCAGCGCGCCCAGGCGATCCCCAAGGAATGGCTGCAAGCGGCGGAAGGCTAGCTGCTCAGCCCCCGAGCTGAGGGGTTGTCCGGCCGCGTGAGGGGAGCCCGATGCGCGTTCTGGCGCTGGCGTCGCTCCTCCTCGTCGCGGCCGTGGGCCTTCCGCTCTGTGCGGCAGAACCCACGAATGACGAAATTGCCGATTGGCCCTATTACGGCGGTGATGCCGGCGGCAGTCGCTATTCACCGCTGACCCAGATCGACAAGAGCAATGTCGCAGAGCTGAAGGTCGTCTGGGAGTACCATACCGGCGATCTTTCCGACGGCAGTGACAACCGTCGGAAGAGCGAATTCGAGACGACTCCTATCGTCGTCGATGGCACGATGTATTTGAGCACTCCGTTCAACCGCGTCGTCGCTCTCGACCCCGAGACCGGTTGGGAGAAGTGGAGCTTCGATCCGAAGATTGACCTGCACGCGGGATATTCCGAAGGTCTGGTCAATCGGGGAGTCGGATTATGGACCGACCCCGGTAAAGGCGAAGGCGAGGCCTGCCGCCGCCGCATCTTTCTAGCGACCATCGATGCACGCCTGTTCGCGCTTGATGCCGCCGCAGGTACGCCTTGCACCGATTTTGGCGCCGGCGGCCAAATCGACTTGACCCGCGGCATCACCAACATCACGCGCCGCGGCGAATACGAAGAAACCTCGGCTCCGGCGATCGCAAGTGATCTCGTCATCGTCGGTTCGTCGATTGCCGACAACGACAGGGTCGACAGCCCGAGCGGGGTCGTGCGGGGCTTTGATGCACGCACCGGAAGTCTCCGCTGGAGCTGGAACCCGATCTCGGAAAACATCGCGCCGACCGGTGCCGGCAATGCCTGGTCGACGATCTCGGTCGACATTGGACGCGGTCTTGTCTTTGTGCCGACCACCAGCCCAAGCCCCGACTACCACGGCTTCAGGCGCCCGGGCGACAATAAATGGGCGGATTCGGTCGTCGCATTATCGGCAAATACCGGCGAAATGGTGTGGGGCTTCCAGCTCGTACATCACGATTTGTGGGACTACGACACGGCTGCGCAGCCAGTGCTGGCCGCATTGCGCCGCGCCGGTGATGAGCTGCCGATCGTGATTGCCGGCAACAAGACCGGGAACCTCTACGTATTGAATCGGGACACCGGGGCGCCGGTCTTCGGGGTCGAGGAGCGCCCGGTCCCGCAGAGCGATGCGGAAGGAGAGAAAGCGTCCCCGACGCAGCCCTTCCCGCTCTCGCCTCCGCCACTCGTTCCGCAGCGGCTTTCGGCGGACGATGCCTGGGGACCGACCCCGGAGGATCGGAACGCCTGCCGCGCCGCGATGGAGAAGCTGCGATCGGAAGGGATTTTCACGCCGCCGAGCTTGGGCGGGATCATTGCATTCCCGGGCAATCTAGGCGGCATGAATTGGAGCAGCGGCGCATTCGACCCTGGACGGCAGGTCTTTGTCGCCAATGTCAATATTTTCCCAATGGAAGTTCATCTGATCCCCCGCGACAAGTATCAGGAGTCCGAAAGGGCTGCCAAAGAAGGTCGGTTCCGCGCCGAGGTTTCGCCGCAGCACGGAACACCCTACGGGATGAGCCGCCAGCTGCTTATGTCGCCCAGCGGGGCGCCCTGCAATCCACCGCCGTGGGGCTCGCTGGTCGCGGTCGATTTGGCCCAGGGGACTATTCGTTGGAATATACCCTTGGGGACGACTGCCGACCTTTTCCCGAATTCGCCGCGCGTCATTAGCGGCACGCCAAATCTGGGTGGGCCGATCATCACTGCCGCAGGCCTGATCTTCATCGCCTCGGGAATGGACAATTATTTGCGCGCGTTCGACATCAGCACCGGCGCCGAGCTCTGGAAAGGCCGGCTGCCGGCTGGCGGCCAGGCAACCCCAATGACATATCGCCTGCGCGGCGACGGCAAGCAGTTCGTCGTGATCGCCGCCGGCGGTCACGGCAAGATCGGCACCAAGCTCGGCGATTCGCTCGTGGCATTTGCGCTGCCGTAGCGGCTCAGCGGTCAATGCACCGTCGGCGTGACCAAGCTCACGGCAAAGCGCGTCGAAGCGATCAGCAGAAACAAGCCAAACCCGATCTCGAGCCGGCGCCGGGGCAGAGCATGCGCGAGCCGCGCGCCGAATGGCGCGATATAGCTGGAGATCGGCGCGATCATGGCGACGCCGATCACCGAAACAAACCCGATCGACAGCGGCGGCAACGCGGCCTGATACGACAGGCCGGCCAGCATGTAGCCGAGCGTGCCGGCAATCGTGATCGGAACCCCGAGGCCGGCCGAGGTCGCTATCGCATTGTGGATCGGCTTGCCGTAGAGGGTCAGCACGATGGTGGCGAGCGAGCCGCCGCTGATGCCCATCAGCGAGGACGCCAGCCCGACCAGGAAACCCCAGGCAGACATTGCCAACCGGCCCGGCAGTTGCTGTGCCAATACCCAATCCTCGCGACCCACGAGCAGCTTCGCGGCGATGATCCCGGCGATCAGCACAAAGGCGAGTTTGAGGATGCCGCCCGGGGCAAGCGCCGCGGTGACGGATCCGACCGCCACACCCCCAACGGCCGGCACCGTCCAGGACCGCAGCACCTGCGGGATCACCAGCCCCTTGGCGCGATGCGCTCGGTAGGATCGCACCGCGGTCGGGACGATGATGGCCAGCGACGTGCCGACGCAGAGCTGCATGCGCACCGCCTCGGGGATTTCGAGAAGCCGGAAGACTTCGAAAAGCACCGGAACGATGACGGCGCCCCCTCCCACGCCGAACAGTCCGGCGAGAAGGCCGGTGACGACGCCCGCGAAGATGACGGCCGCGGCAAGCCAAACCAGCTCGCTAAAGGGCACCCAGATTTATTCGGCCGCTGCCTTGATCTGCGGCGCGGCGCTGCGGCTGCCGGCCGGCAAGTCGAACAAGCCGCCGGGAAGCCGATCGAAATAGGAGAGCACTTCGGTCGTCGGGACGACGTCGGCATACTTGGCGTGCATGTCGCACAAGCTGACCGCGTGGCTCGCTTCGCTGCGGTCGAAGCAGGCTTCTTCCGCCAGGGTCACGCGGTAGTTGAGACTGAACGCGTCGACCACGGTGGCGCGCACGCAGCCCGAAGTGGTCGTGCCGACGACGACAACGCTGTCGCAGCCGAGCAAGGTCAGATAAGCGGCGAGGCTCGTCCCGAAGAAGCCCGAGGGCTTCTGCTTTCTGATCACGATGTCTCTCGGGCCCGGCGCGATCATCGCGACGATTTCGTTGCCGTCGATGGCATCGCCGGGGGAACCGCCCGCTTCGTCGCCCCGCGTGCTCTTCCACCGCCAGCTGCCGGCATCCCAGTTGTCCGGACGCCGCTCGCCGGTCGTGTAGATGACCGGCAGTCCGTTGGCGCGCGCCGCGTCGATCAGCGATTTTATGTAGTCGAGGGCTACCCAGGCCTCCTCGCCACAGGAAGTGCGCCGGCGCTTGATCGACTCCAGGATAGGTTCCGGCCGCTCGCCGCAGAACGCCCAATTGACGTCGATGACGAGCAGCGCCGGCCGTTTCCCGAACCCGGCGCGGGCGCCGAACCCGCCCGCGGCGAACACCGCTTTGTCGCGCTCGGTCAGAAATTTGTTCCAGATCGGCTCGCTCATTGAGATCGCTCCTTCTGTCACTTCACCGCTCGACGCCAGTCAGTCGCCGGGGCGCGTCAGCATACGGCCGCAGCCGGCTTTGTTCGCCCAATATTCCCAGGCGCGCCAGGTCTCGGTCGAATAGGGGCTGTAGCCGCGGTTGCGGGCATCAATCTCGCCCGGCGACAGGTACTTGATGCTGCCGCCGAGCTGCTTTGCCCGCAGCAGCGCACGGGCGTTGCGCGGCAGATAGACCGACATCCGAACGACTTCGATCAGCGACCGGCCGGCCGAGGCGAAGCCGTGGCCGCGCATCAGCGCCACATTGCTGCCGCCGAGGCATTTGGCGAGATCGCGGCCCTGTTCCATATTGGTGACGAGCAGGTTGGTGTCGCCGAAATTGTCGGCGATGTCCCAGACCGGCACCTCGGCTCCGATAAAGCTTCCCGAGTGGATCACTGGCCGCAGCTTCGTCGCATCGGCGATGCCGAAGGGCAGCGTGTCTTCGGCGTGCGCATGCACCACCGCCATGACCTCCGGCCGCGCCTCGAAGATCGCCGCGTGAATAAACCGCTCGAGATAGAGCGTGCGTTTCTCGTCGCCCACCGGCTGCCCGTCGAGATCGAGCTCGACGATGTCATCGGCGGTGACGAGTTCCGGAGCGACCGAACGAGCGATCAGAAAATGGCCTGGGTTGTCCGGGTGCCGCATGCTGACATGGCCGTAGGCGTCGACCACGTCCTCCTTCGCAAGAATGCGGTTGGCGATCACCAGGTCCCGGATATTGTTATCGAGGCTGCTCACGGCGATGCTGATCCGATCCAGTTGGGCAAGAGCATGTTAGTCGGTCGACGTAATGCGAACGTCATAAATTCATCGCCGGCTGCAGCAGCGAAACGTCGTCATTCTTGATGTTGTTGACGCGCTCACCGACCGCAGCAATTGTCAAACCGGCCGCAAACGGCACGAGCAACCTCTTCGCGGCGGCAGTCGGCGCCGTGAGCCAGCGTTGATAATCGGCCGGTGCAATGATTACCGGCATGCTGTCGTGCACCTCGCTTACCAATTTGCTTGCTCGCGTCGTGACGATCGTGAAGGTTTCGACCGGATCGCCGCCCTCGGGGGTCCATCGCTCCCAAAGTCCGGCGAAGGCAATCAACACCCCGTTGCGTAGCGCGATCTTGTACGGCTGCTTTTTCGTGCCCTTCGCTTGCCACTCATAGAAGCCGTTCGCCGGGACAAGACAACGCTGTGAGCTAAAGGCTTTTCGGTAGGCCGGCTTCTCTTCGAGCGTCTCGGCGGGCGCGTTGATCATCCCGGCACCGGGCGAGAGGTCGCGTGACCAGGCGGGCACCAAGCCCCAGCGAGCCGCACTGAGCCCTCTGACGTTATCTTCGGCGATCACGATCGGCGAAGTTTGCATCGGTGCGATGTTGTAGCGCGGGACGAGCTCGGGCGTTTTTTCGAGCTTGAACTGCTTTCTGATTTCCGCGGGTGAGGCGGTGAGATAAAAGCGTCCGCACATGTGGGGAGTATAGCATCCGCCGTTAACGAAGAGGCGGGATTCCGCGATCATCGCGGAGCATGCTCGCGCCGCAGGGGATTGAGGTCGCTCGAGGAGGACGGAAATGCCGATTTCGGGGGAACTGATCGCCGGGGCCTTGGCCGGGCTCGCCTTTGTCGGATGCAGCCTGGGGAATGCCGGCCCGGCGCCGAGCCCGGGGCGGCGGCGCGAGGTCGTGGTCAACGGCAAGCGGGTAAAGACGGTCGACATCCACGCTCATTGCATCGTGCCCGAGGCGGCGGCGGTGATCAGCCATCCGCTCGAGGCGCCCGGTCTGCTGTGGAGCAACCTGGCGGACCGCATCGCGGAGATGGACGCCGAGGGGATCGATGTCGAGGCGCTCAGCGTCAACCCCTACTGGTATCGCGCGGAACGCGACGCGGCGGCGGAGCTGATCAAGATCCAGAATGAAAAGCTGGCCGAGTTCTGCGCCGCCACACCCGACCGTTTCGTGGCTTTTGCGACGGTGGCCCTGCAGCACCCGCAGCTCGCCGTCGAGCAGCTCGACTACGCGATCAAGACGTTGGGGCTGCGCGGCCTGTCGGTCGGCGGCAGCGTCGCCGGGCAGGAATTGGCCGATCCCAAATTCCACCCGGTCTGGGCCAAGGCCGAAGAGCTCGGCATCCTGATCTTCATGCATCCGCTCGGCACCAGGGAGTTGGAGCCGAGCGGCCGGCTTAAAGGCAGCGGGCTCTTGACCAATACGATCGGCAACCCACTCGAAACCACGATCGCCCTGTCGCACCTGATTTTCGAGGGGACGCTCGACCGCTTCCCGGGGCTCAAGATTTGTGCCGCGCATGGCGGCGGCTTTCTGCCGTCCTACGCGGCGCGCTCGGATGCGGTCATCACGACCTTCCCCAACCGGGTCGGGCCATTGCCGAAAAAGAAGCCGACCCAGTACCTGAAGGACGGTCAGCTCTATTTCGACTCGATCATGTTCACCCCGGAGGGGATGCGGCATTTGATCGCCGAGAGCGGGATCGGCCAGGTCATGATCGGCACCGACTACCCGTTCCCGTGGAACAAGGTGCCGGTCGACCACATCATGTCGATCCCGGGCTTGAGCGACGCCGACCGCATCGCGATCCTCGGCGGCACCGCGGCAAAGCTCCTCGGCATCGAGGCCTGAGAGCGAGATACGGCTTCGACCCCGATCGGCTCCCCTGATCGGCGGTGTCAGGCTGCTCCCTGGCGGTGGGCCGTCATCGGATGCGAGTGGTCGTGCCGCGCGTAGTGCTGGCGCAGCAAATCCTTGCCGTAATCATTGCCGTTCGGGGTGCGGACCACCGTGTGGATGTGGTCGCGTGACTGCTTGTCGTTGTCGTAGATGATGCCGGACTGGTGATCGAACTCGACCAAGATCACCGAGCTCAGAATGCGGTAATAAAACGGGCTCGCATCGTCGAACCGGCCCATCCAGGCGAAATGTGTCTGGCTCAAGTGACGCTTCAACTCCGCCCAGCGGAGTTCTGCGTGGCCCGGGCGAATACGGCCGACATAGGCCGCAAGCAACGACTCGAGACGCTCGCGGCCCTCCGCGGGCAGCTCGTCGTAGCGGATCCCGGCGCGCTCGATCCGCCGGTTGTCGTTGAATGCGGCGGTGAAGAGTTCCGAGGGGAGTTCCTGGCCGATCGTTGCACGCTGCCGCTCCTCGGACGAAAGCGCCCGCATCAGCGCGTAGCCTTGCTCCTCCTCCGCGGCAAAGACACGGGTCCCCTGGTATTTGCCGAAGCGCGCGAGCACCGGCTCGGAGCCCATAAAGATCGGCGTCAATACGAGCTGGTCGCCGAGCACGAAGCAATTTACGTTGAGGTGATGGCCGTCGATCTGCCAGCCCCACGGCCGCTCCGGCGACGGCGTGCCGAAGAAGCTGACCCAATAGAACCACTCGCCGTATTCCTCGGGCTTGCCGGTGATTTCGAGGGCATGCTCGTTGAGGCGCATGACGTCGCGCGCGGTTTGGTACCCGGCCGCGCTCATCGCTTCGCGCATTAGAGCCAGCGCAGCCTCGCGCTGATTGCCGTCGAGGTCGGCGAGGCAAATGCCGTGGCGCATCAGCCAGGGATGAATGTTCGACCATTGCCGCCAGGCCTCGTCGTCGATCGCGAAGCATGCCGCCTTCCGCTGTTCCGCGCTCAGCGAAGCGAGGAAGGACCGCGCGACCTCGACCAGCGGCACGAGCGAGACCCCGGTCTTCGCGATCGCAAAGAGTCCGGGGACGATCCCGCCGTCGGTAATGATCCCGCGGAAGGGCTCGGCAAGACCGGTTTTGGCGCGATCGAGCATCGGCTGCATGCGCGGCGGCAGTCCAAATGCTCGCACCGCTAGCGTTGATGGCCTATCACGCAACCTTAAGTGTGCTGATTCTCCTGCCATACCCACACTCCTTTAGTGGTGGTCCCCGGTGATATAATTCGGCCGGGATAGCCTGCAACGCCACGCTCTGCGCCTCGTATGCTCCCTGGATCGTCTGATCGAACGACCGGGCGGTTTGTGCACGCCGCAGATCCGGTAGAACCGCGTTCCAGTCGATCCCATCACGTCGACGCCGGGATTGAGCGACGACCGCATCGCGATCCTGGGCGGCACCGCGGCCAAGCTGCTCGGGTTACAGTTCTGAGCAGAAGCTCACGAGGTGAAGCGGCCGAACCTTAGCCTTTCATCCAAGTAATCGCCGGCTGGAGGTAGATGGCACCGTCATTTAATTCGTAGCTGGGCTACTTCGACACGATGCTGCGTGATATTCCCCGCAATCCTACTGGCTCTCTCTGAAAGCCAGTCGATCGCGAAGCGCCTCCGTTGATCGCGGGTTTAAGTCCCGTTCGAGCCAGATCACGACGACACACTCCGGCTCGTCGAAATTCGGAAAGTAAGCAATCGCGCCCGCAAACCTGCACATGAGATAGCTTCGGCAACTTGTGACCTGTTGCTCGGCGTGCGTCACGGGCGCGCTCAACTGTCCGCTCCCCGTCACCAGCATCGTGCTTGGGCACTCCACACGACCTCACCTTGGAAATCCCCAGGCTGCCTCGCCACGGCAGGGGGTTGCGCACGAGGCTGGTGCCGCCGACGGCGACGACGTTGGGAGAAGCGGAGGGATACAATGCCCCCGGGGCGTCGCCGGTAGCGGCGAAATAGACGACCCCGTTTTCGGTGAATAGGCCGTCGAGGGCGGTTTCGCCGGAAGCCTCGGAGAAACCCCAGCATCGACACTTCGCCGCCCCCGGTTCGCGGCCACGCATTGGCTGGCCACGGCGACTGCTGCAAATCAATCGGTGGGGCTGTCCGAGGGGGCCTCGACGACATAGATCGTCGCATGGGGCGCCATTGCGGGCGCCCATTGCAGGTCGAGGGTCGCCTCGGCCTCCCAGCCGGGATCATAGCCCGGCTTGACGCCGCCGGTCGTGCACGCTCCGGCGGAAGCATAGACGACCTGGAAGTTTGCGGAGTTCGGCGCCGGCAAGCCGAACTGAGCCGAGAATACCCCCAAATCGCTCATCGCGTTGGGAGCGTCAAAGGCTTCGACAACGGCGATCGCCCGCGACCCGCCCGACGGATTTCGGGTCACGACATACGGATTGCAGCCGTCGCCCGATCTCGGTACCAGCCCATATACGCAAGCGAGCGAAGCGGGCGTATTCGCAAAATAAACCCCCGAGATGGGGGGCAGCTCTGCAGGCCCGGCGGCACCCGAGGGCGTTGGGGGCGAGACACTCCCGGGCCCATCGGCGGGAACCAAGAGCTTGACGTTCGTGCGCGCGCGGATCCCGGCATCCTCGGGCTTCGGCTCGCTCGACCCGGGAGTGACGACCTGCCCTCCACCCCTCGCCGGCTGCGCCACCGCGCGATCGGTATAAAAGCTCGCCGTCGCGATCGCCAATGCCGAGCACAATAAGAGGAGATGCGGGGTCCATCGCCGCTCCATGATTTGTCTTCCGTGCAATGATTTCGGCGGGTGCCGGGCGATCGATCATTGCCGGAGACTCGTTAACGGATACTTGCTGCAGCGTGCGGAAGCTTCCCTGGACCTTCCCTGATAGGGCGGTTTTCGTTCCCTGTTCGGCCGATTTAATTCCCTGTTCGGCCTCTTAGGGAATGTGCCCTTCGATTGACGCATTCTCAAAGACTTAGCGCCCCTATCTGCTGCGCAAACGGGCCTGCAATCGGCTTTTTGCCAGTTTCTTCCCGTTGACCAGGGAAGCGCGGCGCAGCTCGGGTGCCGGCACTGGACCGCATCGCCGCGACATACGATATGATCCACCGATAGCCTTCTGGTGACTGATAGTGGAGAGCAGCATGCGGCCCTCAGGGCGCGCCCCCGATGCGATGCGGCCGATCACTCTCGATCCCGGGGTCGCGAAATATGCCGAAGGCTCGTGCCTGGCGAAGTTTGGCGACACGCAGGTGCTGTGCACCGCTTCGGTCGAGGAGCGGGTGCCGCCGTTTCTGCGCAACACCGGGAAGGGCTGGGTGACGGCCGAGTACGGCATGCTGCCGCGCTCGACGGCGACCCGCACCGACCGCGAGGCGACCCGCGGCCGGCAGAGCGGGCGCACCCAGGAGATCCAGCGGCTGATCGGGCGCAGCCTGCGGGCCGTCATCGATCTGACCCGGCTCGGCGAACGCCAGATCCGCATCGATTGCGACGTATTGCAGGCCGACGGCGGCACCCGTACCGCTGCGGTCACCGGCAGCTATGTGGCGCTGCACCAGGCGTGTCAGCGTTTGGTCTCGGCTGGGCTTTTGACGGCCCTGCCGTTGCGCGACTCTGTTGCCGCGGTCTCCTGCGGCGTCGTTGCAGGGTCGCCGGTGCTCGACCTCGACTACGCCGAGGATTCGCAGGCCGAGACCGACGCGAATTTCGTGTTGACCGGGACCGGGGGGATCGTCGAGATCCAGGCGACGGCCGAGGGGGCCCCATTCGACGACAGGCTCTTCGCCGAGATGATGCAGCTCGCCCGGGCGGGTATCGCCGAGCTCACCCGGCGCCAGCGCGCGACGCTCGGCCTCGGTTGACGCAATGGCCCGTCCCTTCACCGGCGACCGGCTGGTCATCGCCAGCCACAATCCGGGCAAGATCGAGGAGATTTCGGCGCTCTTGGCGCCCTTCGCCATCGACGCGGTTTCCGCCGCGGCACTCGGCATTGCGGAGCCCGAAGAAACCGGCGACAGCTTCGAAGCGAACGCCGCGTTGAAGGCGAAGGCTGCGGCCGCGGCGAGCGGGGTGCCTGCGATCGCCGATGATTCCGGCCTCGTCGTCCCCGCACTCGGTGGCGCACCGGGCATCTACTCCGCCCGCTGGGCGGGTCCCGCCAAGGATTTCCGCGTTGCGATGCAACGCGTGCACCGCGAGCTTGGCGACCAGGACAGGAGCGCCCGGTTCGTCGCGGTGCTGGCACTCGCTTGGCCCGGCTGCGATCTTGAGCTCTTCCGCGGCGAGGTCGCGGGCAAGCTCGTCTGGCCGCCGCGCGGCGAGCGCGGCTTTGGCTATGACCCGATCTTCGTGCCGGAAGGCGGTGCAGCGACTTTCGGTGAGATCGACCCCGCTCAGAAGCATCGCATCAGCCACCGCGCTCGCGCCTTCGCCAAGCTCGTCGACGGCTGCCTCCGGAGCCGCTGAGGTGAGCGCGGCCGAGCCGCTCGCGGTCTATATCCACTGGCCGTTCTGCCGCTCCAAATGCCCGTATTGCGACTTCAACAGTCATGTTCGCGACCGGGTCGATGCCGCACGGTGGAAGCAGGCGTTGCTCGCCGATCTCGATCATCACGCCGAGCTCGTGCCGGGGCGCGAGGTCGGCTCGGTATTTTTTGGCGGCGGCACGCCTTCGCTGATGTCACCCGAGACGGTCGCGACATTGCTCGAACGGGTGCGGGCATGCTGGACGGTGACCCCCGACATCGAAGTGACCCTGGAGGCCAACCCCAACTCTGCCGAAGCCGCTCGCTTCCGCGCCTTTGCCGCGGCCGGGGTCAACCGGCTGTCGCTCGGCGTCCAGGCGCTCGACCCGGCGGCATTACGCATGCTAGGCCGGGCTCATGACCGCAGCGAGGCGATCGCCGCGATCGAGCATGCCCGCGCCAGCTTTGCGCGGTTCTCGTTCGATCTGATCTATGCCCGGCCGGGCCAGAGCCTTGCCGCCTGGCGGCGAGAGCTCGACGAGGCGCTGATGCTCGCCGGAGATCACCTCTCCGTCTACCAGCTGACGATCGAACCCGGCACTGCCTTTGCCACGATGCAGAGACGCGGCGAGCTCGTCGTGCCCGCAGAGGAGGAGGCGGCAGCACTGTTCGAGACGACACAGGACCGGCTCGCCGCGCGGGGCTTGCCGGCCTACGAGATCTCCAATCACGCCCGGCCGGGGGCCGAGTGCCGGCACAACCTCGCCTATTGGCGCTATCAGCTCGCCTATTGGCGCTATCAGGACTATGTCGGGATCGGGCCGGGGGCGCACGGGCGGCTGACCATGGGCGACGTGAAATACGCGACAAGACAGGCGCGCCTGCCCGAGCGCTGGCTCGCTGCGGTCGAGAAAGGGTGCACCGGGATTGAAGAGATGGTGCCGATCGACCGCGACAGCGCGGTCGAAGAGATGTTGATGATGGGGCTCCGCCTCACCGAGGGAGTTGTGCGAGCGCGGCTTGAGCGCGCGGCGGGCCGGAGCCTCGAAACCCTCTTCGGTGACAATCTCGCGCCGCTTGTGGAAGGCGGCTTTCTAGCACTCGATAGAGATCGTCTCGCGGCGACCGCCGCCGGTCGGCAGCGCCTGAATGCGGTGCTGGCCGCTCTGCTCGGCTGACCCGAACCCGCAACGCGGGTCAGGCCGCGGCTCTTGTCGATACGGAGTAGACCGCCACCGCGTCGATGACAGATTGCAAGTCGTCGATCCGGAAGGGCTTTTCGACGAGCGGCGGCGGACGGTCTTGCGCGGGCTGATCGACGTGAAATTCATGGCCGGTCAGGGTGATCGTCGGGATCCCGCGCGCCGCGCAATGCCCACTCAACATCGACACCTCGCCGTCGCGCAGCACCAGATCCGTCACCAGGACATCGATTGGCCCGATTGCCAAGAGCGCGGCCGCTTCGGCATCACCTTGGCATACGGTCACATCGTGACCGAAATCCGTTAGGATTCCGGCAATGAATTGACCAATTGGTCTATCCGACTCCGCCAGCAGAATCTGCGCCATTGGCTGCTCTGACCTGGAGGGAAAGAAAACGGATCCAGGCGAGAGCTATCGGACCTCACATGCTTTAAGAACATGTGAAGATGGGATCTGGGTCTGTCACATTCGGACCCGATCGTTGTGATATTGCGGGGTGCGGCGGGGGCGATGAAGCCGGTGGTCACGAAGAGCGGTGCTGCTTGCGGTGCCGAAATCGCCTGCGATCTTGCGCAGGACATCGATGAGGCGACGTTCCGGGAAATCGAGCGCGCCTTTCACGACAACATCCTCGTCGTCTTTCGCCGGCAAAGCCTGTCAAATGAGCGGCATATCGAATTCAGCCGCCGATTTGGCGAACTCGAGATCCACATCGTCAAGAAATACGTGCTCCCGGGTTTTCCGGAGATCCTGCTGATCTCGAACATACGCAACGACCAGGGCGAGCACATCGGGCTGGCCGATGCCGGCTTCACTTGGCATTCCGACACCTCCTACCGGCGCCGCCCGAGCCGCTGCTCGCTGCTTTATGCGAAGGAGGTGCCGCAGCGCGACGGCCGGCCTCTCGGGGATACCGTCTTCGCGAACGCGATCGCTGCCTACGAAGCACTGCCCGAAAGAATGAAAGAGCGCCTTGCCGGCCTGAAGGCGATCCACCGCTATTCCGCGCGCCGGCGGGTGGCCGATAGCCCGCGTCCGAAGCTAACCCAAGGGCAACTCGACGAAACGCCCGACATCGCACATCCGATCGTGCGCACTCACCCTTACACCGGCCGCAGATCGCTTTACGTCACCGCCGGCGAATGCATCGGCATCGAGGGAATGCCGGACGCCGAGGCGATCGATTTGATCGCAGAGCTCGACACGCACTGCGTGCGCCCCGAGTTTCTCTATCGGCACAAATGGCAGGTCGGCGATCTGCTGATGTGGGACAATACGAGCTCGATGCACTTGGCGATTTGCGATTACGCCGTGCCGGAGCGGCGCCTGATGCACCGTACGACGGTTATCGGAACCGTCCCGTTTTAGCTGGGCTTGCCGGTGATATGCCCGCGAACCAGGGCGGCGCCGGCAGTGAGTGCCCCGAGTTTGCCGATCGCGAGCGGGCGACCCATCGGCGCCATGCCGCAATTGGTGCACGGGAAGAGCCGCTCCGCCGGGACGAAGGAGAGCGCCCGCTCGATGGTCGCGGCTACCTCCACCGGTTTCTCGATCCGCTCGTTCGCGACATCGACCGCGCCGAGCAGAACATCCTTTCCGGCGAGCAGGCCGAGCAGCTCGATCGGCACCTTGGCACCGGCGCATTCAACAGAGACTTGGTCGATCCGGCTCGCCGCGAGGGCCGGGAAGATCGCTTCATATTGTCGCCACTCTGGGCCGAGGCTCGCTTTCCAATCGATGTTCGCCTTGAT
>Ga0209656_10000164_pt1 | contig 43639 bp, 38 predicted proteins | sample BogFormECP12_OM2_FD_188239 | JGI IMG/M metagenome (GOLD analysis project Ga0209656, IMG submission 188239) | Bog forest soil microbial communities from Calvert Island, British Columbia, Canada - ECP12_OM2 (SPAdes) (version 2) | ecosystem: Environmental > Aquatic > Freshwater > Wetlands > Bog ...
ATGATAGCAAATATACTCACCATATACAACCAATAAATTCTATCTTACATGGCTACACTATGCTATACGCAGAGAAGACAATGCCGAAATATCAATCGCTTGACGTTGCCGAAAGAGGGAACTTCCGCCTAGCGCTGCGCCCGTAGAACCCAACCACGAGCACGTTACAGGGGTGGTGGGAGCTGCTGCAAGATCGCAAAAATCCTTACCGCCACCCTTACGGTCAAAGTGTCAGCCCCCGATTTGGCGGCGCGATCACAATGTCAGCAAAAATATCACCAGATTGTCGATGTCCGTTTCTGACGACCCCGTCGGCAAGCACCAGGGGTGCGGAGCCGCAGGCAAACCACCGATGCGTGGGGCATTCGGCGGATCCTTGGGATCGAGCCCGAATTCCAGGATGCCGTACTCGCGGCGCATCTTCTGGTAGTCCCAGTAGTAATAGCCGTCGTCGAGCTTGGTGAAATAGGCATGGCGCTCGACAAACCGCGCCTCTGGTTCCGTGACCATCCGGTCAGGCTTCGGCGCGAGGATTTGCTGCTCCACTCCGGGCCTCTCGCCGAACCGGGTATAGAACGCAAATCGCATTCCGGCGCTCGGGACGCGGAAGCTGTGGTCGGCGCCTTGCCGGATCGTGTAGAGCCGCTTGTAGAGGTCTGAAGTCCGCGCCAGATCGACGCTGCCATCGGTGTCGAGAGGCGCCTGACAGCGATCGGGGTGCACCAGCAATTCCAGCCCGTCCATGTTGTCGGGCGCGTCGCCGATGATGTGGCCGTCGCTCAACAGCCCGCGCCGCTCTACCCAGAATAAATTTTCCAAGATGGCCGTCCGGATCGACTGGGTTCTGCGCTGCCAGACGGTCGGCGAGAAGAAGCGGCCGGTGGGTTCGCTGCCCCCGGCGGCGGAAATTGGGTGCATATCTTCGTTCGTCCACAGTCCCGCATTGCCCGGCGAATGACACCGCGCACAACTCCCCTTGAACAGTTGCGCCCCATGCACGAGGCGGCCGGCGAGGCTGGGAAACTCTTTGGCGAAGGGGTCGGCGAGAGCATTCTCTGCTGAGTTTTCGGCAACGGCGGCGTCGCGCACAGTGCCGAGCCCGCTGCTCGGTTCCGCGAGCGGCGGGAAACTCGCCGGCCGGGTCAGGCTTTCAGGCGGGTAGCCCAGCGAGATGAAGGTACCTTCATTGACGACGCGGCCATCGGCATCGGTGAGCAGGCTGGACAGCCCCTTGTAGGCGAGCCAGCGATACATACCGATCCGCCGTAGAAGCTCGTCCTCCTGATGCAATGTCGACGCGTAAAGCGTAAGATCCTGAAGCGAGCGGGACGACATCGGTCCGCGCGCCCCCTCGGGTTCTTCGCCGTGCAGATAGGCGCCTTCGAACCCGTCGATCAGCTCTGAACGCGAGAGCGCCCGGCGGACCGGTGTATGGTTGGTGATAATCGGGATGACATGCGGCGAGAAGAGGTAGTCGTTTGCGTAATCTCCCGGGTCGTTTGACGGCACGAAAAGGGTGGCTTCGACCGCTCCCGGAGGCATGCTGTAAACCAGCAAAGTCTTATCGACCTGTTCCTTGGAGAGCTTTTGAATGTCTTTGGCATTGCGCTCTTCGTTGATCAGACCGAGGGCATCGAGGAAACGCAGGCCGCGAGCCCCCCATCGGGATTCGATGCGCTTCTGGATTCCCGCGGGGTGATCGTATCGAATGAAGTTGAGCGGCAACTCCTCGTCTAGTGACACCCCGTAAGTCCGACCGCTGAGCGTGAGGAACGTCGCCTTCCAGTCCGGGTTTGGGATGCCGCTGAAGATGCGGCTGATGCGCCTGCCGCCGGGCTCGTATTCATAGGTGATGCGGGCGGCGTGGCAGGCGGCACAACTGAAACCGATCCATTGGCCGGTCCTACCCTGTCCCGGGATCGGGTTTCGAGCCTCTGCATAGCTGTAGCCTACCCAACCCGTCGGGTTTGTTTGTCCGCCCGCTAGCGGTTCCAAGAACGGCAGGTGGAGGGCCATTCCGATCGGATAGGGGGTCGGCCCGAAGAATTTTTGGGTGTTGAAGGCAACCGGCGGAGCGATCAGGCGCTCGGCTCCGGCTTCGGGCAGCAGCGGGACGGCACCAAAGCTTGTATAGGGGCGTATGCCCTTGCCGGTGATCCGATCGATCATCGCCTTGTGCAGGCGCATCTGCTTGACGGTGCCCTCGCCGTTGAATTCGGGGAACTGGTAACCTTTGGGCTCGATGGCCGGGCGTTTTATCTTCGACTCTCTATACTTCCAGGTCTGCACCAGCATTTCGATAAAGGGATCTTTCTGGTCGAAGCGGAAGCCGAAGATTCCATCCCAGTCGACCCCGAGCAGAAGATGCGGCAGTCCCAGGTTCCAGTCCCAAGCCCAATAGGATTTTTCCCCATAGGCGTATTGATCAGCCGCCGAGCGCATTGTCGGGCGCGTCTTGCGAAGCTCTTCCGTGGCTGCGCTCTCGAGTGCCTGTTGCGTAACCCGCGCCTCGCCTTCTGAGGTTCCCGCAATCAGCGGCGCGCCATATTGCAGCCGGTCGGCACCGCTCTGGGCAATGCTCACGGGTACTGTGTTGCTCGCCAGCACCGACTCGTCGGTTCGCGCGATCTGCCAGCCATCGACAAATGCGTTTTGCTCTCGGTTGACCACTCGCGCCGTGTTGGGATCGCGGTAACGCAGTGGGGCGCCGGTCCCGATATCGAGCACGTAGCTTCCGGTGAGCGGAATGCGGACGACCTGGATCGGGCCTTCATAGGCGGTGATCGGTACGGTGAGGTCGATCTCGGTGTCGTCCCATGCGTAGATGTCGCCGGCCCAGGTATCCGGAACCGGCTGGTATTTCTCGACGAAGTAGTTGAGCACTTTTCCTTGTATTTGGGCGAAGAGTGAGGCTGCACCAGTCTGCAGATCGATGCGGGCCGGGTAGGAGGACAAGTTGCGCTCGAACGCGCGCACATTGCCGAACAATACCTTGGACAGTTCCTTGGCCGCCGCTTCCGGCGGCGAACTCGTGACTGATGATGTTCCATCGCCCGGTGGCACGCCGCCTGCGGGCGGCCCCAATCCCGGTCGCGCGGCCGTGATCGGCCCCGGTCCTAAATTGCGGCCCTTTAGCAGGATCTCCTGACCCGGCTTGAGCGCCGCCGCGGCAGTGGGATTGGCACTAGACCACAGCACCGCACCGCTGTCATGGTCGACCACGGCCTCAAGCATCGGGCGATCGGCGGCCCTCGCGTCTGCGACAAGGACCGCAAGCGCCAGGACTGTAATCAGCGTGCCGCAGACTATTCGCGCACCCATAGGTTCTGCCCTCGGTCCTGAACGTTCGGGATCAGGGCGGGAATCTTTCACATTTAAACCGACATTCCCGGATTCCCGATGGTTAAGAGGCCAGGATCACCCCGTTCGTCGTCTTGGGCAACGATAAATCGCCACCGCGTGCGCCGCAGGCGGACCAAACGGGCGGTTGACCGCGCCGAGGCGCTGAAGCGCGTTGCTTTGTGCGCATCGGGGCACGCCTCTCCCCGTCATCATCGATCGCATCCGACCTCACGCCCCTCATGCCGGCGCGGGCGGTGCGCGCAGTTGGGCGATAAGCGACAGAATGTCCGCGAACCTCTGTCGCGACACCGCGACCTCAGCCATCCGGAAGGTGACGTAACGGCCATGGCTGAGGACCTTCACGCCGATCTTGGATGGGCTTCTCGTGCGGGCTGGTCAGCGACCACGACTGAGCCGCGTGGAGCATTGCCAGCGTCCGCATGAAGTTGCCCAAGTTGTAGGCGAGGACGTGACGCTGGAGGCGGACGGCATTGCCGGCGAAGGTATGGCATGACAGCCGGGTCTATTTAATTGCGCCCTTATCCTCTCGATCCATTGCTCCGCCGTTTCGCGCCGGTTGTCGAGGGCAACCACGCGCTCGGCAGACCGCGTCAGGTTGGTCACGATGAAGCCGACGCGCGGGTAAAGCTCGCCAGGTGGGGCTCTCGCTCGAATCCATGTCGAGCACGATGGTCTTCAGCGGGCGCCGCTGGTGCACCTTGTGGATCCACTGGCCGGGCAGATCGGCGAGAGCTGCAAGGTTCTCGACCCGGCTGAGCCACTTCGTCTCGAAGCGCCATGACGGAACTATGGCCGCCCTCACTCCGTCGGGGATTTTTCTGTTCGAAGACTTCCGCCTCGACCGGCGCGGCGGCGGCCTGTTCCGGTGCGATGACGGCGGCACCTTCGTGCCGGTTGGGCTCTCGATCGAGTTGGATAGGCTTACGGCGGCGTCACGGGTTCGAAGCACACGGTCCCGGCGTAACGCAAGGTGATCTGGCCCAGCTTGAGATCGGCTGCGCCAAAGGCAAAGACGGTGCCCGTCGCGCCCTCAAAAGCTCCGGTTCCGCCAATGGTCTCGATCCCACTGAGGTAGTCCGCCAGGACGCGGTTTGGGTCGGAGGTCGGGAACGTGGTCAGATAAGCATCCTTGAAAAAAATCGTGTCGCCCGAGTCGGTCACCCAGTGATGACGGTTGTGGAATACATTACCGTTGACTGCGAGCACTTGAACCCCAACCGCGCCTCGGAGATCGCCGGTTGCAGGACCGTCGGTGCAAAGTGCGACGGATGAGCCGGATGTCGGCAAGCACTGACTTGGGTCGAGGAAGTTGGTCAGGATGCCGCCGCCTATGTGGCGACAATGGTCTTGATCGGCGAACCCCGGCACCGCGCCGAGGCAAATCGCGGCGCCTGAAACCGCGAGCAACTTCGTCACCTTCCGCATGATCATGTCGATCCTCCCGGTATCCCTCTCAATCACGAGACCACCAGCATCTCTGCCGGTGGTGGATACGCAATGAAACGACGATCAAATCTTCTCAATTTTTCTTAAAATGCTAGAATCCGTGCAGAACCGGGTGAATCGGGACCCTTGCGTTATCGCCGGCCTCGCTCGCGGCCGGGGAAGGACGGCAGCATGGACGCGCCTGCCACCGACGAGGTTTTCCTGTTCGAAGGCTTTCGCCTCGACATCCAGGCCGGCGGTCTGTTCCGAACGGATGAAAACGGCGTTCTGGTCCCCGTGGCCATCGGCTCGCGCGCTCTCGACTTGCTCAGCCGGCTGGTAAGGCGGCACGGCGATCTCGTCTCAAAGGACGAGATCATGACCGCTGTCTGGCCCGGAATGGTCGTCGAGGACAGCAACCTCCCCACCCAGATATTGGCGCTGCGCCGGGTGCTCGATCGCGGGCGGTCGAACGGGAGCTGCATCCAGACCGTATCCGGGCGCGGCTATCGCTTTGCTGCAAGAGTGACCCGATGCGGGGCCGATCCGGCCCCGGCGGTCCGTGGCAACGGAGAGGACCGCGGCGCCGGTGCACCGCCGATCTCGCGCCTTACGACCGGCGCCCGCGCTCGACGGTGGGCTTGGCGCGAAATCGCCTCCCTATGTGTCGCGCTCGCCGTGTTCGGATCCCTGACAGCGTGGATTTGGGATCATCGCTGGTCCGGCGCCGACACGCTGCCGCGCCTCTCGATGGTGGTGCTCCCCTTTTCGAACCTTGGGACGGACCCGGACCAGGAACATTTCGTCGATGCGATTACCAGCGACTTGACGACCGAACTGTCGCGGATCGGGCACAGCTTCGTGGTCTCGCGCAACACCGCGTTCACCTACCGCAACAAATCGGTCGACACCAAGCAGATCGGCCGCGAGCTCGGCGTGCGCTATGTTCTGGAGGGAAGTGTCCGTCGGTCGGGCAACAAGGTTCGGGTCGATGCCCAGCTGATCGACGCCGAGACCGATCAGCTTCTGTGGGCCCAGCAGTTTGACGGTGACGTCGGCGATCTGTTCGCCCTGGAAGACGACATCACGAGGCGGATCGCGATCACGCTCGGGACCGAGTTGATCGATAGAGAGGCCGCCCGGCCAACCCGCCACCCCGACGCCTTCGACTTCATCCTGCGGGGGGCGGCCGTCATGAACGCGCCGAAGACGGGCAAGACTTATGCCGAGGCGATCAGCCTGTTCGATCGCGCAATGTCGCTCGATCCGCGAGCCGTCGAGGCACAGAGCTTCTTGGCGATCCACCTCGCAGGTCGCGTCACCGCTGATCAGACCGACACCGCCCCTGCCGATATAGCGCGCGGGGAAGCCTTGGCTGGGCAAGCCGTTGCTGCGTCGCCCCGCAGCTCGCTAGCCCATATGGCGCAAGCCATGGTGCTGCGCGCGCAGAACCGATTTGAGGAGGCCATTCGCGCATACGACGCGGTGCTGACGCTCAACCGCAACTTCGTCCCGGCATACGCCAATATCGCCTATGCGAAGCTCTCCGCTGGGTCGACGGAGGACGCAATCCCACTCCTCGAAGAAGCCATCCGGCTCAGTCCCCGTAATTCCGACGTCGGCTCTTGGTATTGGGCGATAGGGCGAGCTCACCTTATGGAGGCGCGCGTCGATCAGGCAGTTTTCTGGCTCGAAAAGGCGCTTAGAGCCAACCCGGAGGTAGGGCCCCAACCCCACGCCTGGCTCGCCGCTGCCTACGCTCTCGAAGGCAAGAGCGAACTCGCCGCCGCCGAACTCGCTGAAGCCCGGCGATTGAGCAGCGACGATCGCTATTCGAGCATCGCCCGATTGACCGCTGTGAGTTCGTGGTCGCCAAAAGGCCCCGGCCGGCTCGAATCCACCTATCTCGCCGGGCTGCGCAAGGCCGGCATGCCGGAAGAGTGACCACCGCCTTCTGCTGCGTGATTTTCGCGGAGCTTTCCCGATCCGGGGTCTCGATCCGGCGCCTGATTTCCAGACGTGCACATAATACCCTGTTAACCATTTTTCACTAGGATTTGCAGGCCTTAATCCGAAAGGATTATGTGGCAGCCGATTTTTGCCGAGGGGGATCCATGGCCAAAGAGACGGCCGAGGCGCGGCGACCGCTGGCATCGCGCTCGTCGGGCTGGGCGCAATATCTCGCGGCGCGCCTGACCGCCACGCGGGTCACGCCCAATCAGATTTCTCTTCTGTCGATCGCCTGGGCTGCGCTGGGCGGCGCTCTGCTGTGGTGGTGCCCGGGGTGGCCGGCCTTCGTCGCGGCGGCGGTTTGCGTTCAGCTCCGCTTGCTCTGCAACCTGCTCGACGGCATGGTCGCGATCGAAGGCGGGAAATCGACCGCGACCGGGGCATTGTTCAACGAGGTCCCTGACCGCCTGGCCGATGCGCTATTTCTAGTGCCGCTCGGCTATGCCTCGGGCTATCCATGGCTTGGCTGGCTGGCGGCGCTGCTCGCCGTCCTCACCGCCTATATCCGCGTCTTGGGCGGTGCGCTCGGTCAGCCGCAGGATTTTGGCGGGATTCTGCCGAAACAGCGGCGGATGGCGGTTCTGACGGTCGCTCTTCTCGTCCAGGCTATGGAAGACGCCCTGTGGGGCCGCCGGGTGAGCCTCTTGGCCGCCGCAATTATCATCGTTATCGGTGGCCTCGCAACCTGCATTAGTCGCACGATCGCCATCGCCAGACGACTGGAGGAGGCGTCGTGAAGTCGGTCCTACGCCTGATCTTGCTAGGCGTTGTGCAGCTGTTGGCCGGCGCTCATGCCGATTGGCAAGGCTGCGCGCCGCAGCCGCGTCAGCGGATCTACTATGCCAATCACACCAGCCATTTCGACACCTTGGTCATCGTCGCGGCTCTGCCCGCGGAATTACGCGCCGAAACACATCCGGTGGCAGCGCTCGATTACTGGGGAGCCTCGGTGTTGCGGCGGTTTATTGCCGTGGAGTGCCTCAATGCCGTGATGATCGACCGCTCCGGCCAATCGGTGGATCCGCTGAGGCCGCCGGCGGAATTTCTCGGGCGCGGGCATTCCCTGATCCTGTTTCCGGAAGGGACGCGCGGCACCGACGGAACTGTCGGTCGGTTCAGGAGCGGGCTTTATAATTTGGCACAACGCTTTCCGCACGCCGAGCTGGTCCCGGTCTATCTCGACAACCCCAGGCGCGTGATGCCGAAGGGGAGCTTTCTGATCGTCCCGCTGATTTGTACCGCTCGTTTCGGAGCGCCGCTGACCCCCGATCCGAGCGAAGACAAGGACCTATTTCTGGCGCGTGCCCGCAATGCCCTCGTTGCGCTCGCCGATCCGCAGCGGTCGCCGGAGGCACCGCTCGAGGCGGCGAGATGATCGCCAATTCCGTATTCGTCGCCGTTACGGAAGGCGTCATCGCCTTTCTTGCCCTCTGCACGGTGATCGGCTTTGTGCTCGTGCGGCATGTCAGCACCCCCGCCGCGCACGACGCGGTGGCAAACCTCAATGCCCGGATCCGGGCGTGGTGGGGTATTGTCGTTGTTTTTGGCGTGGCCCTCCTGTTTGGCCGCCTCGTCACCTTGGTGCTGTTCGCGATCATTTCCTTTCTCAGCTTTCGCGAATTCATGAGCCTGACGCCGACCCGCGCCGGCGACCACCGCTCATTGTTCTTGTCGTTCTTTGTCGTCGTGCCGGTGCAATATTGGCTGATCGGGATCGACTGGTACGGGCTCTTCTCGATCTTCATCCCGGTCTACGTCTTTCTGATGTTGCCGGCATTGTCGGCGGTGGCGGGCGATGCCAGAGATTTCCTCGCGCGCAACGCCAAGCTCCAGTGGGGCCTGATGCTGACCGTCTTCGCAATCAGCCATGCGCCGGCCCTGCTGTTGCTCGATCTGTCCGGCTACCGGCTGCCGAACGCGCTGCTGCTGCTCTACCTGATGATCGTCGTGCAAATCAGCGATGTCTTCCAATATGTTTTCGGCAAATTGTTCGGTCGCACCAGGCTGTCGCCGGCGATCAGCCCGTCCAAGACCGTCGAAGGCCTCGTCGGCGGCGGATTGACCGCGGTCCTGATCGGCGCCGGCCTCTCCGGCATCACGCCGTTCTCTCCGTTGCAGGCTGCCGCGATGAGTGCCGTCATCGTCATCGGCGGGGTCTTCGGCGGCTTTGTCCTGTCGGCGATCAAGCGCGATCTCGGCGTCAAGGATTGGGGCAGGATGATCGAGGGCCATGGCGGAATCCTCGACCGCATGGACTCGGTCTCCTTCGCCTCGCCGCTGTTCTTCCATCTGACACGTTACTATTTCGCGACATGACGGGCGGCCGGCCGCCCCGGTGGTGAGCGCCCTCGGGGTCGTTCCCACGTGTCTCTCTGTTAGGCCCGATTTAATTCCCTGTTCGGGCGACTTAATTCCCTGTTCGCTCACTTAGGGAATTTGCTCGCTGAAGCATGGGAAACCAATGCCTTACCGGTCCGGATTCCATGCCGGAAGGGTGCAAAGATCGTCTTTTCCCGGTACTTTCCCGTCCACCAGGGAAGTGCCGAAGGTCTTCGGCCTAGAAGGCGCGGCCGCGCAATTCGTTGTTGGTATGGCGGTCGCCGGCCATCCAGCGCGCCAACTCCTGGTGCGCATCGGCGCGGCGCACGGCGTCGATCTCGGCCACGTCGGGCGGATCCTCGGTGAACTCGACGACCAGGCAGTCGGGCGAGGCGACATAGATCGACTTGCAGTAGCCGTGATTGCTCTCGCGATAGGTCTCGCCGGCCCGCTCGAGGCGGTGTTTCAACTCGTCATAGGTCTCGGGCTCGGCCTTGAAGGCGATGTGGTCGTAGCGGCCGATCTTCGCCGGCCGTTCGGCCTGGGTGAGCTCGTACATTTCCGGGTCGGCGAACTGGAAGAAGGCGAGCGAGCTACCGTCCGCCATGCCAAAGAAGGTGTGGCAGAACTCGATCTCCTTGTTGAGCTCGCTGCTGAAGCTCTTCTCGCACCAGGTCGCGACCAACGGGATCCCGAGGAGATCCTCGAAGAAGCGGCGGTTCGTCTCGTGGTCGCGCACGACGAAGGCGTGATGATGCAGACGTGACGGCAGGTGCGACAGAAGCCCGGCGGTCCGCGGCTCGATCGTATCCATTTCCTTCCTCCCTAGCTCGATGCGAGAACCGATAGCACAGACGCCGGTGTCTTGACAGAAGGAGCGGCGGGGGCATCCTGTCGCTGCATCCTCGGTGTCTTCAAAGGCTCGTTCAAATGATCAGTGCGGATCTCACCGGAAAAGCTGTGCTCGTGACCGGCGCCGCCTCGGGCATCGGGCTCGCCACGGCCGAGGCCTTCGCCCGCAACGGCGCCGCCGTGGCGCTCAACCATTTACCCGAGGATCCGCGCGGGCCGCGCGAGGTCGAGCGCCTCAAGGTGCAGGGGTGGCGGATCATCGCCGCGCCCGGCGACGTGTCGCAGCCGGGGCAGGCGGAGCGGATGGTGGCAAGTGCCGTCGACGCGCTCGGGCGTCTCGACTTCCTCGTCAACAATGCCGGCACACCGGCGACGCCGACGCCGATCCCGTTTGCTGATTTCGACGCGCTGACAGAGAGCTTCTGGTCGACGATCCTGAGCACCAATTTGATCGGCCCGTTCCGCTGCGCCCATGCCGCGGCAGCGGCGCTCAAGCTGGCGCGAGGTGCGATCTGCAACACCGCCTCGATCGCCGGCGTGATGGGGTCGGGCAGCAGCATTCCGTACGCGACGAGCAAGGCGGGGCTGATCAATCTGACGCGCAGCCTGGCGCGGACCCTGGCGCCGGAGGTGCGGGTCAACGCCGTGGCGCCGGGCCATGTCGACAGCCCATGGCAAAAGGACTGGCCGGAGGATAGGAAGCGCGCCACGGTGGAGCGCACACCGCTCACGCGCGCCTGCAAGCCCGAGGACATCGCCGAGACGATCTTCTTTTTGTGCGCCGGTGCCGCAATGATCACCGGCCAGACCGTCATCGTCGATGGCGGGCTGACCTTGTGAGCGGGAGGAAACCAAATTGAGCGAACAACGACCGATGTCCGGGGCGATGCCCGGGACGATGAACGGCGCCGAGTGGCTGGCGCGAGCATTGGCCGGGACCGGCATGACGCATGTCTTCTTTGTCGAGTCGGTGCTGCGCCGCACCCTGCTCCAGCTTGCGGATTTCGGGGTGAAACCTGTCCTCGCCCATTCTGAAAAGGCGGCGGCCTACATGGCTGACGGTTATGCCCGCATCGCCGGGCGACCCGGCGTGTGCATGGCGCAGTCGGTCGGGGCCGCCAACCTCGCTTCCGGGCTCCAGGATCCCTATCTCGGGCGCAGCCCGGTCATCGCGCTGACCGGGCGCAAGGAACCCTCCTTCCAGCATCGCAATTCCTATCAGGAGATCGCTCACGCTCCGCTCTTCGCCGCGGTGACAAAATTTTCGACCCCGGTCGATGCGACAACCGAACTGCCGCGCCTGTTGCGTCATGCCTGGCGCGCCGCGCTGGCGGACACGCCGCGTCCGACCCATCTCGATTTCTGCGGGCTGCAGGGCGACGTGATCGAGCTCGGCCAGACCTCCGAGCCGCCGGTCATCGACCCCGAGGCGCGGCAGATCCCGGCGCACAGATCGGTGGCCGACGCCGCCGATATCGAGCGCGCCGCCGTGGCGCTGACCGCTGCCCGGCGCGTCGCGATCGTCGCGGGTGAGGGGGCCGCCGCCTCACGGGCGGGGCCGGAGATCCTCGCTTTGGCCGAGGCGCTCGCGGCACCGGTTGCCACCACGCTCGGGGCGCGCGGCATCATCCCGACCCGGCATAGTCTGTCGGCCGGCGTCGCCGGCAGCTATTCCGCACCGCCGGCGAACCGCATCGTTCACGGCGCCGAGCTCGTGCTGTTTGTCGGCTGCGACACCGGGGACCAAGTGACGTTGAACTGGCGGGTGCCGTCGCCCGAGACCGCGATTGTGCAGATCGATGCCGATCCATTGGAACTCGGACGCAGTTATCCGAAGACGACGGGCCTTCTGGGGGACCCGAAGGCAACATTGGCCCGGCTCAATCAGGTCATCGGGCGCCCGGCGCGCGATACGGGCTTTGCCGAGGAAGCCGCGCGCATCGTCGCCGATTGGCGCGCGACGATGGCGCCGCTGATCGAGAGCGACACCGCCCCACCCCGCGTCGAGCGGCTGTGCGCCGAGGTCACGCGGGCACTGCCGTCAGACGGGATATTGGTGGCGGATACCGGGTATTCGGGGATTTGGACGGGCACGATGGTCGAACTCAACGGTGCCGGGCAGACCTATTTGCGCGCGGCGGGATCGCTCGGTTGGTCGTTTCCCGCCTCGCTCGGCGCCAGCTGTGCCGCATCCGGCCGCAAGGTGCTGTGCTTCACCGGCGATGGCGGGTTCTACTATCACCTCGCGGAACTGGAGACGGCGCGCCGCTGCAGCATCGCGGTCACTGTCATCGTCAACAACAATTCCGGTTTTGGTCAGAACCTGACCGGCGTGCGTCGCGCCGCCGGCAATCGGCCGGGCAGGGGGGAAGAGCTGGTCCGCTTTGGTCCAACCGATTTTACCGCGGTTGCCAGAAGCTTCGGGGTGCGGGGCATCCGGGTCGAGCGCGCCGGCGAGATCGCGCCCGCCCTCGTCGAGGCACTGCGCGCGGACGAGCCGGTGGTGGTCGACGTCGTCACCGATCTGGAGCCGCGCGCGCCCGAGCCCTGGGCTCCCGCTCACCGATAAGCGACCACCGCTGTGGCTGCTAGCGGCGGCTTCGTCGGCGGGCGGGGTCAGGGAGTGATTCCGAGGCTGCGAATTTTTTCGAACAGGGGCTGGATCTGGGCGCGATAGGTTGGCGAGGCCGAGCGTGACAGCCAGAGCTGCTCGAAGGCGTTGGCCGGGTATTCGGGATATTGGCCGCGGAAGGTGGCAGCCAGCTGGGCGGCCTCACCGGGCCGCCCAGTCAGCGACAGGGCGGCGATCAGGAAGAGTTGCGTGGCTCCATAGCTGGAGTTGCGTTCGAGCGATTTCTGCAGCAGGGTGATCGCCGCTTCGCTGCGCCCGAGGAGCAGCTCGGCAAATCCGCCAAAGAAGAACCAGATGCTGTGCCGGCGATCGGTCGGATCCAGGCGCATGGCGTGCTCGATCGCCGGCAACGTCTCGCTGGCGCGGCCGAGCAGGGCGGCATTGTATCCGGCAAAGCCGTGGGCCAGCCCGAGGCTGTGATCCATCGCCAGCGCCTGCTCGAAGGCGTGGGCGGCCTCCTCCAGCTGTCCGGCGGCCGAGCACAGCATCCCTTGGGTGCATTTGGCAAAGGCGTGTCCCGGGGCGAGCGCCAGGGCGATGGCGACCGCCTCGCGACCGAGGTCGGAGGCCGCAGCGGCGGCCCGCGGATCGCCCCACCAGGGATTGCTGACCAGATATTGGCAAGTGCGCGCCAGACCGACCAGCGCCTCGACATTGCGCGGGTCGCGCGCCAGCACGGCGAGAAACCATTGCTGGGCCTGGGCGCTCAGTTCGGCCCGCAACTCCCCCTTGAGGGTCGCGTTCGCGCGGGCCAGACACTCATTGATCCCGAGCTGGGCATCGGCGCTGACCGAGGCGCGGCGGCTGGCCTCTTGCAGGAGCAGCACGTGCAGCTCGCGGGAGATCCGCCGGGTGATCTTGGTCTGGATCGGGGCGAGGTCTTCGGGTCTGAATTCATGCCGACCGGCCCACAGATATTCGGCGGTTGCCGCGTCGGTGATCCGCATGTTGACCCGCAACATCCCGGGGCTGCTGCGCTGGGCGCTGCCGGTGACCACGTATTCGAAGCCTCGCTCGGCCCCGCCGGCGAGGTTGCCCAAGATCCCCCGCTCGTCGGCGATCGGCTTGAGCGACAGCCCGCGGCCGTGGCGCAACAGGTCGGTGACCAGGTCGTCGGTGAAGGCTTCCACCAGATATTGCTGCTCGGGATCGCCCGTCAGATTGCGCAGCGGCGCCACCGCCACGCCGATGCTCGACAACAGGCAGGGCCATGTCAGCCGCGCCGAGCCTGAAGCGGTGACCGCGGGACGCGCGGCTCGGTCGAACGCGCCGCGCGAGGCGAGCCTGTCCCCCGGGCTAAACCCAGCACCCTCGGCCACGCCGCTGCGCGGGTCGGCCTCTGCGATACTGCCCGAGCGCGCCATCTCGTGGGCGAGCGCCTGGGTCTCGGCATCGGGGGCAACCCCGAGCTCGCGCTTCAGGGTCTCGGCGCAGCTCTTGTACTGGCGCAGCGCCTCGCCGCGGCGCCCGGCGCGCGCATAGGCGCGCATCAGGGCACGCTGGCCAAACTCGGAGAGCGGGTCGAGCGCCACCAGCCGGCGGCCGGATTGGATGGCGGCATCGGCCTCGCCGGCGGCCTCCTGCGCGGCGGTCAACCGCTGCAGGATATCGCAAATCAGGGCGAGCGTGCGGTCGCGCTCCGCCGCCAGCCATTCCTGAAAGGGCTCCGAATCGATATCGAAATCGGCAAGGAATTCGCCGCGGTACAGCTCAGCCGCGGCCTGCAGCTCGGGTCGGTTCCGGGACCGCGACAGGCGCTCGAAGCGGTCGAGGTCGACAACCACGTCCTGAATTCGACAATTGGCAAAGTCGGCGACCAAGTGGCGCGCCGCGCTCGGCCCGAGCGCCTTGCGCAGCTCCAACAGGCAATTGCGCAGGCTGTGGCGCGCCTGTTCCGAGCCCTGGTACGGCCACAGTAAATCGGCCAGCCGCTCTCGACTGACTGCCTGCCCGCCCTGCGCCGCCAGATAACCGAGCAGGGCTCGGGCCTTCTTGGGTACCTTCCCAAGCCGACAATCATCCCGCTCGATCACCAGAGGTCCAAGGACGCCGATCGACAATGCCATCGCCACTGTTCCAATGCTTAGCTAATTGGAAGCCTGCCCGAGTAATGTCGACATCCGATTAACCGCGCTATCGGAGCCATGCGTCGAACCTGGGCAGTTAACACGTACGTCGGAGGCTTAACCGGTGAGACTGGGTCATTCGATTGGCTCTGCTGGGACAGTAGCCGACGGTCTTAATCGCCGACAAAGGTCATGTCCACAGCTGCTCGCTTCTTTCTGATCTCTCTGAATTCTTTAATTCTACTGTTTTCGCTGTGCATGCGCCCGCTTTGCACAATCGGCTCGCCCAAACGCCGCTGAGCAGATCAGTCGCCAGATGTTGCCAGACCCACGCGCTTTGTATCACAGTCATACGCTTTCTCAGTCATTGGTTGTGTATTGTATCTGATATCCATTTTTACCGGCCAAATATGGCAGAAATGCGTCTAATCCGTCCTACTTTTTCGAATGAGTGCCACACGATCATATTCTTGCCTCGTTTTCTCCTCCGTTGGCTGCTCTGTCTCAACATCCTTATGCACACGCTGTAGAGGAGCCGCTCAACTTACAGATCGGATGCCAGGCGGTCGCCCAACCAAGCTCAGGATGTGCGGTAAGCAGGGACCACTGCAGAACCAACTTACATCAGCATCCTGAGGGACACCTTCTCTGGTGGGGTAGCAGAAATGCGCATAAAATATAAACTTCCTTTTTGACATCTTCGAAGACGTGATATTGACGTTCCTTTGACACAATAGGGTTAAATTGTAGGGTCTTAGAGACAGGTGGCGATCCCGGCGGCGGATAAGGATTGTTTGCCTATTCGAGGGATCAGGGACTGAAATTCGGCAGACTTGTCTTGCTTCTCAATAATAACGCGGTATCTATGAAACATCATCATCGGATACAAAAGAAACTAAAATCAATTGATTTCGATCACAAAATTTATATTTCCCAAATTGAAACTGTATATCAACAAATACCAATAGTTTTGACAGTAAATGCAGTGAATTCATCTTTGGTAGCAATAGTGCTGGCATCTTACATGCGACAGGCACTGTGGTCAATCTTTCTTGCGCTGACGTTGCTTTTGACCGTGCTACGCATGATCGGTTGGAAAGCTTACTGGTCGCGCGCGGCGGCAGTTCGATCGACGCCGAGATGGGCGATTATCGCGACGATGGGATCTGGATTATCGGGGTTACTTTGGGGCGCAGGCAGTGCCCTATTGCTCCCCGATAGCCTAGTGGAGCAGACTTTCGTTGCATTTGTGATTGGCGGAATGTGCGTCGCCTCTCTGGTCTCGTTTTCTTTCTATCTCCCGGCTTTTATAGCCTACGTTTTTCCGGCTTCGCTGCCGCTGGCGGGCCGATTTTTCCTGGATGGTTGGCCGGTACACGGCGATATGATGGTAGTCTTTGCGCTGGCGATAACGCTGGCGGCACACAAATCTAGCCACGGCTTCGCGACCGGCGTGCGGCTGAATTTTGATTTGATCGAGAGAAAGAAGGAGTTGACTGCTGCAAATATAAGACTGGAAGGGGAAATCGCGCAGCGAAGGGTCGCAGAAGAGAGGCTGCGCCAAGCGCACAAGATGGAAGCGATCGGCCAGTTGACCGGCGGCATCGCACATGACTTCAACAATCTGCTGACCGCGGTTGTCGGGCACTTGGAAATGGCGGAGGCTCGGGTTGTTCGCGACTCGCGCACGAGCGGGTTAGTCCAGGCCGCACTACGCGCTGCGGACCGTGGCGCCACATTGACCCGACATCTCCTCGCCTTCGCGCGCCGGCAGCACTTGGAACCAAGGCCGGTCGACATCGCTGCCGTCGTCGACGGGGTCGAGAAGATGCTGAGACAGACCATTGGGCCCGATATCCGACTCGTTACCCGGGTCGGATCCGATTTACCGCCAGCCTGGGTGGATCCGAACCAGCTCGAACTAGCGATCCTGAACTTGGCCTTGAACGCGCGTGATGCTATGCCCGTCGGCGGAACGCTGCAAATCGCTGCCGAGAACGGGCGAGCCGAGAACGGGGTCTCGCCACCGGATCTATCATCCGGCAATTATCTTATCGTGTCGGTCTCGGATACTGGAACCGGCATGAACGCAGAAACTTTAGCGCGTGCGTTTGAGCCCTTTTTTTCGACTAAGGAAGCAGGCCGCGGCTCGGGCTTAGGATTGTCGATAGTGCACGGGTTTGCAGCCCAATCGGGCGGGTCGGTCCGGATCACCAGTTCTCTAGGCAACGGGACGAATGTCGATTTGTGGCTGCCCCGAGCCGAAGGTGACTTGATTAAATGCGACGTCCCGGAGCCGGAGACATTCATCACGGAGCCGAGCCAATCACGCATCCTTGTTTGCGATGATGATGCTGATGTGCGGGCGGTCGTGGGCGCGTTTTTGCGCGACAGCGGCTATGTCGTCTGGGAAGCAGCAAATCCGTTTCTCGCCTTCCAGATTCTCGAGGAAGAGTGGCCGATAGATCTACTGATTGCCGATTACGCGATGCCCGAAATGAATGGTCTAGCCGTAATCGATCGCGCGCAAACCCACCACCATGGACTGCGAGTGCTGCTGATGTCGGGGCACGCTGATATCCTGCAGGCCGGTGGGATATCCGGTATTCCGCTGCTAGCAAAGCCGTTTAAGGTTGCCGAGTTGAAAAGGCGGATCACGGAAACGTTGCAGGCGCCATCGTCTGACGCCCGCGTCGGCAAGCAGAAATCTCGTCTCTTGGCTATTTCAAGCTAAAGTCGAGCGAGCGGTCCGGGTGAATCTAGGCGGTTCCGCATCCCTCGTTCAGTAAACGTGCCGATTTCCGACAGCCTCTCGCGGCGCGCCCCGAGGGACATCTCCGCGAGTTCTGGGTTTGAGTGGATCGCCTCGATCTCGGCCGTGACAGCGTGATCCCGCCACTCCCGTAGGGCCCTCCCTTTACCCTTTTTTTCCAGGTGACACGGTAGCTTCGTATCGGGATGTCCGGTTCCGGTGCGGTCGATGGATTGCGAAAACCACTGGCCTTCACAGCGAGCACATGATTGGCGGTCCTTTAGGACCGGCGCTAGGATCATCTGGCGCAGGCAGACGCTGGCGCGAGTTCACTGGATCCTTTGGATACTGTTCATCGGGCTCCAGATTGCTGACGTCGTCACTACCAATTACGCGCTGGCCGTTCCGGGCAACTGGGAGGCTAATCCGATAATGCATTTATCCCAGAGCCATTTAGGGTCCGCCTGGTGGCTGCCGAAGGTTGCGGCTGTAGGGTTCGCGGCTATCGTGGTTCCGCAAATGTTGCGACCGTGGCCAATTGTCTTTGCGGTGTCCTATTACATCATGATCGTATCGGTCAATATAGCCTGTCTGTGACCGCTTGCCTCGACTTGAGCTGGACACGGCACAGATGGACAGGGCTCATGGGCAGTGATCAGTAAAGTCCTGGAATTATCCGTGGGGTTTTCCCCTTATACCTTGAATATTCCGGAAAGACCTCCATCAGAACGATCTCCTCGTTCCTCATTCGCCGAATTTGGCAGGCGATCTGCACAACGACCAACATCGCCGTCCAGACCGACAGGAATTGCATGACGCAGCCGATTGTGGCGACTTCCTCGGCAAGATAGAGTGGGTGGCGTACAACACGGTAAATGCCTGAGGTGGTTAGCTGTCGCGCCTCGGCCATGATGCTGAACGAGGCGCGAAGCTGGATAAGCACAACAGCCGCAATTGAGTCTCCGGCGGACACGAGCAGTGTCGATACGCAGGCCTCGGCGGGTGAAAGGTTGCGGCGAGGAAAAAGAACGACAGCCGTGATCAAAAAACTGCCGAGCAATGCTGAAACTCGCGGCTCGGCGCCGCGGGCTTTCTCGATTGGCGGTGTCCGCACGATAACGGTTGCCGCCAGGGTCACGAGGTACGCGATCGTCGACAGCCGCATTGCGATGTTCAAGACGTAGATAGCGGCCGGCAGCGTCGGGTCAGCCGCGCGCCTATACTCCCCGAGTTCCATGACTAATTCGAGCGCGAGAACGACCGACCAAGTAAGCATTGGCAGCCGCATGACCAAGTCGTAAGCCGACGATTTCCGCAGCCTGGTTAACGCAAATTCGGTGAGGGTCGAGGGTAAAGTCGAGCGCGGTTCCATATGATCTGGCTTGGCAAGGACGCTCAAATCAGTGGGACGGTGACTTGGCTCGTCAGGTTAAGGGGCCCGTACGGAAGTAGCCGGGGCGTGAGAAAGTCGAAGGAATAGCTGGCACAGATGGTCATCGTCGCGGGGGATACCGTGGTGTCCTCTCTAACGGAAACACCGATATTTGGAGCCTGATAGGCAGACATGACCTGCTGCACCCGCTCGGCGGAGCAATTGGCAAGCGGCGTATTCGAAAGGCTGGGACACTGTGAGGCCTGGCTCTGAGCGCTGCAGGTCCCCGGCGGGCCGTGGTTATAGACCATCGCATAGCGGCCCGCCTCCTCGACCGCGAGAAGCATCGTGTTGTAGGTCCAAAAGGCTCGCCCGAATTCGACGCTGCCGACAATCAGCAGGAGCAGCACTGACATGATGACGCCGGCTTCGACCGCCGCCGTACCTTCTTCCGCCCCACGCCGCAACGGCGCCCCGTCGTTCATTGCAGGCGTAACTCCGTCATTGCGGTCAAAGTCCCAGGAATCCCCGGCCACGGCACCAACGGGGTGAAAGCCTGGCTTGCACTGATCTTGATGAAGACGCGGTTGGGACCGGGACGGCCGACTGTCGCGCAGGACTCGCTACAGACGATCGACGTCCTGTCATCGCATTCGCAGCTCTGGGGGAAGCTCGCAGGAAAGGTCAGCGCAGGCGCGAAGGTCATCGAGCTCTGCATAAAGTTCTGAATGCCTATTGTGTCGGCCGGATGAAGTCTCGCATATTCTGCGCCAATGCGTGTCGTTCCCGCCAAAGTGGTCGACTTCGTCGCAAGCATGCCGAAGTCGGCGATTCCGACCGCGATCACGATAATCATTGGTGCCAATAAGGCGAATTCTGCGGCGACGCTCCCATTGCAACCGTCGGAGCGTTGGGCGCATCGCTGCCCGTGCCGTTTCAGGTCCTTTCGCTGACTCATTACTGACCTTACTCGGCAAGCGCGACGGTATTGACCGCCGGCAGTCTAGTGAGCCCAGCCTTCTTGCATCCCGACGTGGTAAATGTGGAATTTCCAACATTGATCGCCACCTGTTGCGTGATCAGCACGGTGCACGTCGCGCTCGGGTTGCCGTGGAAACCCACCGTGGTGTTCGGGAGATAGAGGAGGCCAGTCAGCTTCATATTGCCTCCTCCGTCAAGAACACTCGTAACGCTCGGCGTAGTCACGGGGTCCTGGATGAGCAGAAGGCCTGAGAAAGTTCCCGAGTTCGGCGCCTGCAATGTTACCGTTGTGCCGCTGGAGATCTGGACGTTTCCAAGTATTCCCGCTATTCCTTTCGTCAGGATGATTGTGCAGGATGTGCACTTGAGGAGCGCATTCGCCTGAAGGTCCAAAGGGCCGTCCGTTATCCAGTACGTCCCTGGGGACAGAGTTACGGCACCGTTGACCGTCAACCCGCCGGAGATTTGCATACCGGGCGTGCTGGGAGAGAGGGTCCACGTCCCGCTCTTCAATAAAGTGCCAGCAATTACACAGCGGCCACTGTACGTCGTTCCGGTCTGCGTGCAAGTCCCCGTGGTCGGCATGCCGCTGGTGAGAAAGGCGTGGGTGAGTCTGCTGGCGTAAGGGTCCGCGATGCTTGGTACGCCAATCAGCGGGCGCGAAGTCAAGGCAAATTCCGGCGGCGGGGCGGCTGGGTTGATCGGGTTCCCGTTGAAGGAGACTTCGCCGCGGGTAACGAGGGTCGTCGCGGTTATCGAGCCGGTGCTACTCTGAATGGCGATGGAGCTGCTACTCGTCGAATTTGCCGCTACGGAGCAGGTGGGCACGTAGAGAGAGGAGGCAGCGATGACGTTGACATCTATGCCGGTTGTTCCGAGGGCGAGGATGCAGGGGTTGTCGAGCACCTTGATGACAGCGACGGCCTTGGTCGCTATGGTGACGCTGGGCAGGAACAGCGATGCAAGCAACCCCGGCTGCGTTTGCTGCAAGGTAACCGCAACCCCGTTCTTCACGATGCTGTCGCTGTAAGGATGGACGACTAACGGAGCGGTTCCCGTATAGCCATTCTGCGTGGCGGCTTCGCTCGCCGCAGGCGTCAGGTTGCTCGTCAGATTGGTCTTGCCGGCAATAACCTCGTAGGCGGCCGAGAGGGCTGCGGCATCGGCGGCCGACTGGCTCTGTCGTTTGATCTTGTACCACAGACCGGTTTCGGCGCCGAGCGACCCAAACCCGATCAAGACTGGAAGGGTAATGGCCACGATCATTGCACTGGCGCCGCGCTTGTCCTTCGAAAACCGAGCAATCGCGTTCAACGGTGAAACTACAAGGTCGCGCAGCCGGGAAAGTTCTTGTTGTCGTCGCCGCGGCTCTTCAGGCCGAGCAGCGGCGCCTCGGCCGTGACGATTAGACGATGCCTTCACCGAACCGCCGCCAGCATGTCCACAGTGCGCAGCACCAAGGGCGTGCCGATCACAATCATCAGCGACGGCAGGATGAATGCCATCAGCGGGAAGGTCAAAAGGACCGGGAGACGCGCCGCACGTGTTTCGAAGCGAGCTAGGCGCTCGGCGCGCATGTCCGCTGCGAGGACCCGCAGGGACTCCGCGAGCGGTGTTCCGAACTTGATCGACTGGCTGAGCGTGACGACCATGCTGCGCAGGCTCTCGAGACCCGCCCGCTGAGCCAGGTTTTCGAGCGCTTGGCCGCGAACCGGCAAGATGCGCATTTCCGCCGCCGTCGCGGCGAACTCTTTGGCGACCTCCGGGTTGGAGGGGCTTAGGGAATGGCCGACCTGCGCGATCGCGTGGTCGAGGCTGAGTCCGGCTTCGGCGCAGATCACGAGAAGATCGAGCGCGTCGGGCAGGCCGTTTTCGAGACGCACCCGTCGCCGCGCGGCAAGGCGGGAGAGGACAGCCTCGGGGCAACGCCAGCCGAGGAAAAAGGCGCCAGCCAGAAATGCCAATCTAACTGTGGTAGCCCCCAGGAACAATTGGCGCCACTCGAGAAACAGCCAACAGAGCGGGACGAATACCACGCCGCCGCAAACCTTGCCGCCAATAAGGGCGGCGAGATGGCCGTGCCCCTTGATCCCGGCCGCGACCAGGGCCCCCAACAGGCTCTCCTGCTTGGCGATGCCGATAATCTTCGCTGCAGCGATTTTGGTTCCGAGCCATTGATACCAGGGCGCGTGTCGCATTCGTGCCGGTTCTGCACGGTGAAGCGGGTCGCTACCTAGAGCCGCGAGGAGGCGTTTCTCACGATCCTCGTGTTCTCCTATCCGCCAGAGAGAGCGCGCCGACAGCAGGGCCGCCGCCAGTGCCAGGACGAGGATGCAAGTGTCGAGCGGGCCAAAGTGGATCTCACCGATGCGGATGGCGAGACAAGTCTGGACGATATCGAGCGGCGATGTGATGTTCAAAGTTGCGAACATTGCTAGCGTAGACTTTTCTTAATCATGGCTTTCATTACGATAATACCCAAAATCTGGGCGATGACGGCGACCCCCAGCATGAAACGGCCGCGGGGGTCGACGAACAGCATCGACATTACCTGTCGGTTGATCAGGAAGAGCCCCACCCCGGCGACAAAGGGCATGATAGCGACGACTGCTGCGGATGCTGTCGCCTCGGCGGTGAGGGCGCGGGCCTTCAGACGCAGCGTCTTGCGCTGGCGAATGATGTTGCTGAGATTGGAGAGGATCTCGGCAATGCCGCACCCGGTCCGCCGTTGCAGCAGGAGACTGACGACAAAGAACCGAAAATCCGGCACGCGGACTCGGTCAGCGGCGTGCTGCAGCGCATCTTCCATCTCGATACCGATGCGCATCTCGTCGAGCATCCGCTGGAATTCGCTGCCGACCGGGGCGCGGATCTCGCGCGTCGCCAGTTCGATCGCCTCCGGCGCCGGAATCCCAGCCCTGACGGCGCGGACGATCAGATCGAGCGCATCCGGGAAAGCGTCAACAAACCGGCGCTGGTATCGGTTTTGCGCGAACCGCAGTAGGGCCGCGGGAGCACCCACCGCCGCGGCACCCGCCGAGGCGATTGCGAGAGCTGGTAAAGACTGCGTTACGGCGGTCGCGTAGCCGATCATTGCGGCCGCGATAATTCCGGTCGCACCGAGGTGCGGTAGGCCGATCCGATTGCCGGTCGCCGCAAGGGCGGCGTCGAGACGCGCCCACAGCGCTGCAGGCAGAGCTCTGCGTTGCGGCAGCGGTCTACGAAGCGAAACGACGACAACCTCCGCGTTCGACGTTGCCATGGAAATCGCTTTTAACCGCGGTTCGATGCTCGCCCTGCGGCGGTCGGCGCGGAGCACCCGACAAAGCGCAGCACCGAGCAGAACTGTCGAACCGAGAGCGGCGAGGAGGATTGGGTCGTACAATTCAGGTCCCCCCAATACCGACCGCGTCGAGTAGCTCTCTGCTGAGGCCGAAGCGCGCTGCGCGAGCGATAAAATCCGGCCGCATCCGGGTTGACTCGAACGCCCCGTCAGTGGTGCCGTCGTTCCATTCGCCGCGATGTCGAAAGGTGAACAGCTCGCGGGCAGTGATCATGTCGCCTTCCATGCCGGCGATCTCGACGATGTTCTGCACGCGGCGGATGCCGTCGCGCATGCGCTCGATGTGCACGATCAGGTTGAGCGCGCTCGCAACATGCATGCGGATCGCCTTGAGCGGCAGGTTCAGGTTCGCCATCATCACCATGTTTTCGATCCGGTAGAGCGCGTCGCGCGGCGAGTTGGCGTGCACCGTCGACATCGAGCCGTCATGCCCGGTGTTCATCGCCTGCAGCATGTCGAATGCCTCGGGGCCGCGTACTTCGCCGACGATGATGCGGTCCGGACGCATGCGCAGAGCATTGCGGACAAGCTCGCGTTGCGGGACGTGGCCCACCCCTTCGATGTTGGGCGGGCGCGTCTCCATCTGCACAACGTGCGGCTGCTGAAGGCGCAGCTCGACGGCGTCTTCGATCGTGATCACCCGTTCATCGCGATCGATGTATTGCGAAACCGCATTCAGCAATGTCGTCTTGCCGGAACCGGTGCCGCCCGAGATCAGGATGTTGAGGCGCGAGCGCGCTGCGACTTGTAGCACGCAAGCCATCTGACGCGACAGGTTCTCTTGGCGGATCATTACGTCGAGCGTTAGGCCTTGCTTCGGGAATTTACGGATCGAGATGGTGCCGCCATTAAGTACGAGCGGCGGCAGGACGATATTGACGCGGCTGCCGTCGGCGAGCCGCGCGTCGACCATCGGGCTGGCCTCGTCGATGCGACGGCCGATTCCGGTGGCGATACGTTGCGCAATGGTCACGAGATGCTGGGCATCACGAAATCGGGCTGCGGTCTTTTCGAGCTTGCCGCGTCGTTCGACATAGATATCGAACGGCCCGTTCGCCAAGATGTCAGTGATTTCGTCGTCATCGAGGAACGGTTCGAGCGGTCCCAGCCCGATCATGTCGTCGCTGAGATCGGCGGCGAGCGCTGTCTCCTCGAGTTTGTTGAGTTGGACTCGGTTCTCGGTCGCAATCTCGCCGACCAGCTCCGCGACTTCGCCCCGCAATCTCGCGCGCGGAATGCGGCCGGCCACGGACGGGTCGATCCTGGTCATCAGAACCGTCCGAATCCGCTCCTTCAGCTCGCGGAGCAGGCCCGGATCGGCGACCGGCAGGGGACTTGCGACGGGCCCTACGAGCACGAGATCCGGGCGTCGCTTTTCAGCTGCCGGGCGCTCTGAGTCGGTCGTCATGATCTCGCCGACCTCCACCATGGGGTTCTCTCCGGCATATGGCCCGAGATCTCCGTGGCGAGCGCTGCGACGGCTTCAGTGAACCTGCGATGCCGTGTCAGCCCGGCGGCGGTAAACAGCTTGGGTCGGAACGGGATTACGATCTTTGGACGCAGATCGACTTTGGCCATCTCGTCCAATGTCATCGCAAAACGACCGCCTTCGCCGCTGCGGTTGACAACAAGAAGGTTGCCATGCGCAGCATTGCCTTCGGCGAGCGCGGCTTGGAGCCGCACCGTATCGCGAACCGAGCGTAACGTTTGGTCGGCGACAATGACGCGAATGTCGGCGATATCCAGGGAACGCCGATAGGGTACCCCAGGGAGCCGTGGCACATCGACGATTATGTAATGGAATTGTGTGCGTAGCACTCCGACGAGCGTCTCGACCGCTTCGGCCAGAAAATCTACGTCGGCGCGCAAAGGCTCCTCGGCACTCAGCACAAAGAGTCGTTCGCTGTGAGCTGCCATCGCCCGCTCGAGAAAGACGTTATCGATGCGCAGCGGATTGGCGAGTGCGTCACACAATCCGGGGGTCGGACTGACGTTGAGCGCGAGGGCGCAGTCACCGTTCTGCAGGTCCAGATCGAGGAGCAAGACCCGGCGTTTCCGCCGATCGGCAAGATGCCATGCCAAATTGATTGCGAGCGTCGTCGTGCCGACGCCGCCCCGTGCGCCGACAAAGGCCACCATCTTTCCCAACTTATGACTGACCGGGACCCTCTGAGCCGAGGTGGGTCGCGGAGACAGGGCCTTTGCCAGCAGTTGCGGGGTAATTGGCTTGACAACGTATTCGCTGACACCCGCCTGCACGAGGTCGCGATAGAGGCCGATATCATTGCGGTCGCCGATCGCGATCACCGTGACACCGGGCTCGCAAACCTGGGCAAGATTATGCACTTGCGATGCGGGCATATCGACGCCGCTAATGTCGACGATGATCTTTTCGGGCGACCGTTCGGCGCCGAGATGTCGAATTGCTTTGGCAATGCCTCCGCTTTTGATGGTCACATCACGAAAGGACAGCTGCGACAGACAACCCTCTAGGGTAGCCGCAGTCTCTCTGTCGGCAACGAACGCCATTAGCGAGGCCCGAGTCGCGGTCGGCGTGACCGTCTTCTCGATCAGCGCGGGGCTGAGTAAGGAACTCTTCAAAAGAGCGTTCATCGCCCGGTGGTTCCTGTAGTGCGTCGATGCCCTCGCTCAGTCCAGCCGAGCCGAAGGCTTGGGTGTCACTGCGGCGTCACCGCTACGGATTTCGTTCCGTGAATAACCTCTATTGCCGGCTTCTCGGCAGCGATCGCTTGATGCGGCGGCGTAGCGTCGCCCAACGCCGGCGAGACATCGCCGGCCCAGGTCGGCCTGACGCCCTGCGTTTTGGCCGACCCCGCCGCGTAGGTCATGGCAACTCCGCTGGCGCCGCTTATGCTGCGTAAAGTCAGTGATAGTTTGCCAAGTTCTGTGGCCACATTGATCTTCTCCGCCTGCTCTGGCGTAACCTCCAGAGTCACCGTTCGGCCGAAACCGTTGTTCGCGCCGGCGGGCTTTACGTCAGCTGCGTCGACCGCCAGCACGCGTAAGCTTTCGACGAACGTCTCGCTAACGGAGCGACGGGTCAGTGGCGGGTCGTTTGTGAACGATTGAGTGAGGATGACATCGACACGGTCGCCGGGGTATAAAAGGCCGGTACTGGCTCCACCGGTTGCCACCGGGATCGCAATCGCTCGCGCTCCAGGCGAGAGAACGACCAGCAGGAAATCGCGATCGCCTGGCTTGACTATTGCACTGCGGCCAATCGGGTCACCAGCTTTAACGCCGACGCGCATTGCCGCGCCATAGACTTCGCCCCGTGCTTGTTGATCGAGCTCCGCGTTCTCGTTACTGGCGGTTCCGGAAGGCCGCAGGATCTGACCGGGCTCGGCTTTCGTGGTCGCCTGCCAAGCAACATCTTTGGCCCGCAAAAGAGTGCCGGCCGGGAGTGTTGTAGTTGCGACGAGGATCTCGTTTTTCTCGGCCCTGGTGTCAGCACTGAGCGGCTGCGGCAGTGCGTGCAGGAACACGATTACTGCGACGCCAAGAGAAATCAAGAACAGAATTGTGAGAATCGTCTTGGCAGGCATAATCGTTTATTTCAGGAAGGAGGTGTCGAAAATCAACGTCAATACACCCGCGGCTGCGATTGCAACGCCGTAGGGCACGGTGCATCGTGCCGGCGTCGCGGTGGAGTCTCTTGCCTGCCTCGCTGACGGTATGATAACCGCATACAACAGGATCGAGCGTTGCCGATGGAGCTTCTCTCGGGCAAGGATGGCCAGCGCCAACGCTCCTCCGCAAAGACTTATCAGGAAAAGAAAACCGAACAAATCTTGGTAACCGATAAGGAGGGCCATGGCGGTCACCAGCTTAGCGTCACCGCCGCCGAACATGCCGCGCCAGAAGAGCAGAAACGTAACCGCGAAGATCGCGACCCCCGCCTCGAGGGTGTGACCGGCCGCGATTGAATCGTGCACGAGAATCATTCGCATCAGGCCGAGCATGGCGATGGCCACGCAAAGCGCATTGGGAATGCGCCGCGTGTGCATGTCGCCATAGGCGATGACGCCGAGGATAGCTATTGCAAGAGCCAAGACTGTCGTCTGCACGGCCTTCTCCCCACCGGGGGTCACACTGGGGTAGCAGGTCGGAAACGGCGCATCCGTTCCCGACCGGCTACGATACGGCGCTTATGGAGTGGTGGGAGGGAGATTGGGAAGAGTGACGCCCGTAAGCTGATCGCCGACTTTTTGGAACAGAGAGTTAATACCGCCGCCAAGCGCGGTCGCACCGACCGCGACAGCGAGGGCAATGAAGACGACGAGCATGGCATATTCGGTGGCAGTAGCCCCGCGCTCGTCCCGACGAAACCGATTGAGGAAACCAAGCATCTCAGATTCCTTCTGCAGGTGAAGTCTGGCCCTATGGCCAGTGACGCCAAAGGCGATCGCAATGCCACTTAGCCGATGCGTAGCTTAACCGTATTCCATCAATGCACTGTCCAGTTGAGCGTCAGATTAGCGTCCGTCGATATAATTTTATTAGATTTTGACGCTATTGCCGGTGAATTTGTCAGTCTCCGTGAACGACCTCGCTCCGGGATTGGTCGGGGGCTCGACGGACTGGCTAACAGAACGGTTGCTCGCGCGAGCGAACGGGTCATCGCCCGATGCATCTACTGTACCGTAGGCATCCGAAGATTAGTTACGCTTCGATCGCGTCAAATCCCAGCATCGCCGTCGGACGGTCGCGGTATCCTATGGAAGGCGATGGTCGAGGAGCTTGAGGTTGAGAGCTTCGGTAGCTCCAGCTAGTTACGCCAGCCCGCTGAGTACTGCTGCCGAGGGCGCTCGCTGGTGCGGGGCTCAGGGAGTGATGCCGAGGCTGCGAATTTTTTCGAACAGGGGCTGGACCTGAGCGCGATAGGTGGGGGAGGCCGAGCGCGACAGCCAGAGCTGCTCGAAGGCGTTGGCCGGGTATTCGGGATATTGGCCGCGGAAGGTGGCGGCTAGCCGGGCGGCGCCCTGGGGACGTTCGAGCAGCGAGAGAGCGGCCATCAGAAAGAGCTGCGCGCTGCCGTAGCTGGGATTGCGTTCCAGCGATTTCTCCAAGAGGGCGACGGCCGCGTCGACGCGCCCGAGCAGCAGCTCGGCAAATCCGCCAAAGAAGAACCAGATGCTGTGCCGGCGATCGGTCGGATCCAGGCGCATGGCGTGCTCGATCGCCGGCAACGTCTCGCTGGCGCGGCCGAGCAGGGCGGCATTGTATCCGGCAAAGCCGTGGGCCAGCCCGAGGCTGTGATCCATCGCCAGCGCCTGCTCGAAGGCGTGGGCGGCCTCCTCCAGCTGTCCGGCGGCCGAGCACAGCATCCCTTGGGTGCATTTGGCAAAGGCGTGTCCCGGGGCGAGCGCCAGGGCGATGGCGACCGCCTCGCGACCGAGGTCGGAGGCCGCAGCGGCGGCCCGCGGATCGCCCCACCAGGGATTGCTGACCAGATATTGGCAAGTGCGCGCCAGACCGACCAGCGCCTCGACATTGCGCGGGTCGCGCGCCAGCACGGCGAGAAACCATTGCTGGGCCTGGGCGCTCAGTTCGGCCCGCAACTCCCCCTTGAGGGTCGCGTTCGCGCGGGCCAGACACTCATTGATCCCGAGCTGGGCATCGGCGCTGACCGAGGCGCGGCGGCTGGCCTCTTGCAGGAGCAGCACGTGCAGCTCGCGGGAGATCCGCCGGGTGATCTTGGTCTGGATCGGGGCGAGGTCTTCGGGTCTGAATTCATGCCGACCGGCCCACAGATATTCGGCGGTTGCCGCGTCGGTGATCCGCATGTTGACCCGCAACATCCCGGGGCTGCTGCGCTGGGCGCTGCCGGTGACCACGTATTCGAAGCCTCGCTCGGCCCCGCCGGCGAGGTTGCCCAAGATCCCCCGCTCGTCGGCGATCGGCTTGAGCGACAGCCCGCGGCCGTGGCGCAACAGGTCGGTGACCAGGTCGTCGGTGAAGGCTTCCACCAGATATTGCTGCTCGGGATCGCCCGTCAGATTGCGCAGCGGCGCCACCGCCACGCCGATGCTCGACAACAGGCAGGGCCATGTCAGCCGCGCCGAGCCTGAAGCGGTGACCGCGGGACGCGCGGCTCGGTCGAACGCGCCGCGCGAGGCGAGCCTGTCCCCCGGGCTAAACCCAGCACCCTCGGCCACGCCGCTGCGCGGGTCGGCCTCTGCGATACTGCCCGAGCGCGCCATCTCGTGGGCGAGCGCCTGGGTCTCGGCATCGGGGGCAACCCCGAGCTCGCGCTTCAGGGTCTCGGCGCAGCTCTTGTACTGGCGCAGCGCCTCGCCGCGGCGCCCGGCGCGCGCATAGGCGCGCATCAGGGCACGCTGGCCAAACTCGGAGAGCGGGTCGAGCGCCACCAGCCGGCGGCCGGATTGGATGGCGGCATCGGCCTCGCCGGCGGCCTCCTGCGCGGCGGTCAACCGCTGCAGGATATCGCAAATCAGGGCGAGCGTGCGGTCGCGCTCCGCCGCCAGCCATTCCTGAAAGGGCTCCGAATCGATATCGAAATCGGCAAGGAATTCGCCGCGGTACAGCTCAGCCGCGGCCTGCAGCTCGGGTCGGTTCCGGGACCGCGACAGGCGCTCGAAGCGGTCGAGGTCGACAACCACGTCCTGAATTCGACAATTGGCAAAGTCGGCGACCAAGTGGCGCGCCGCGCTCGGCCCGAGCGCCTTGCGCAGCTCCAACAGGCAATTGCGCAGGCTGTGGCGCGCCTGTTCCGAGCCCTGGTACGGCCACAGTAAATCGGCCAGCCGCTCTCGACTGACTGCCTGCCCGCCCTGCGCCGCCAGATAACCGAGCAGGGCTCGGGCCTTCTTGGGTACCTTCCCAAGCCGACAATCATCCCGCTCGATCACCAGAGGTCCAAGGACGCCGATCGACAATGCCATCAGGATTATCCTAATGCACGCACAAGGTTCTTCACGGCCCATCGCGGCAATGCAGCATCGATCGGCCCTCGGGGATAGTCAAGCGACTTCGGGTCACGACTAAACAAGGCATAAACGCGGCAATCAGATGCCCGACCATCGCGCACCCTCGCCGACTCGTTCGCGGTATGCAGCGATCTTTTCCTCAAGTACCCGACATAGCGCGCCCAGCCCGCGCGCCCGCAGAGGTGGCAGCAAGTCCTCGTACCTGATCGCGCGGTCGCCAATTGGCTGCGGAACGGCGCTGTCCCACAGCTCGATGGGAGTCAAGCTCGGACCGAACGCCGCCGTCTCATCCACCCCGGCCGCGAGCAACTCGAGCCGAGTTCGCAGACACTTCTCGCACCGACCGCAATTCGACCGATCTCCTGCGTTTCCGGGACAAACGCGCAAGGCCGCAAGCGCCGTCGGCCAACTCGCGAGATCACGCACCTTCTCGAGGCGCGAAAAGCGCGATCCATCATGAATTACGGTGAGCCGTTGGCTGGAGAACAAGCCGTCGACTGCCGGATGGGATCCCACCGGAACAGGATTCGCCACATGATACGTGCCCCCGACGAATAAGTAGGCCGGCCCCAACGTCGCAGCGTGACCCACTGCGGCTAACGCCGCCCCATTATGCCGGTTAGCCCAGAAGCCGGGTTTCGAAGGCAAGTGCCGCAAATTGGTGCGACACGAGATGAGCCGCACCCCGACCTCGATGGCCACCGGGTCGAGGCGCCCAAGGGCCATTCGAAAACGCTCATTCTCGGGGTCGCGCGGCCGTTTTCCGATGTCGAAGCCGTGGATAAACAGGACCTCGCGGATATATGCCGGATCACCGTCGCGGTATAGCCGCCGGTTGTGCATCAGGGTGTGGAGCCCATCCACGCCTCCTGACAAACAGGACACGGCGCGCCGCGGTGCGGGCGGGTTCCTACATCTTCCCCAAGCGGGGGTCTCGATTATCGGAGCGCGAAGACGCATCCCGCCCCAGCTTGCCCACCACGCGTGGGCGGTGTGCAGTCCCTCGACCAGCATCGGACAGGGCTTTTCTTCGATTCGTACCCTCGACTCTCCGTGCAATGCAGCCAGGGGAAAACACGCGGCCAAGAATGCGTCCGCAAACGGCTCGTCAAGCCAGCGCGCATCCGTGATCTCGCGATCATCGGTTTCGAATTCGAGCACCTGTTCGGGGTACGGCTGATCCTCCCACTCGATAGTAGCCGAGGTTATCCTCGTATCCGCGACGGCTGTGGCCAAGTTGCGAATGATCATCGAAGTTAGTCCAGGCCGGCACGGAGAGCAGGCGGCTTCGCGTCCATTAGCCGCGGTACGCCCGCACCTCTAGCAGGAGATTACGCAGGCATCCGTCAAAAAAGCGTCCAGATCAGTGTCAGAGGAAGGCGGATTGGCAAATCTCGCGAACGAGCGACCTGCGGAGTCTCGATAGCTGCCTAGCCTAGCCTACTAGCAGTTGGGGCCGTTTGTGCCCCGGCCATGCAAGCGTTGCCTGCACCCGTTGCTCTGGCGAGAACATGTCGGGATTGCCGATTATGCGGTACGCGTTATCAGGCTTAGGTCGAACCCGAAAATCACATCAGGGACCACCGCCGGAGCGTCCACGAGTCGCTTGCCATGGGACACCGTGCCGTATACCTCCCGCGACGATTCGGCAGTGATTCGAGGAAATCGCCTATCCGTACGGAGGAACCGTCATGAGCGATGAACTCCCGACTGCCGCGCGCATAGCCGATCCCGGCATTCGTGCACTCTATCGGCTGGAAAACCGATGGCAGGCGTGGCTCGACGTTGAGGCGGCACTCGCTAAGGCACAGGCCGAGCTCGGTATTATTCCCCCGGAAGCGGGGGACGCGATCGCGCGTGCGGCTCGACTGCAATTACTCGACCGGGCACGCATCGACGAGGGGTTCGCGCGCACCGGCCACACCATCGTGCCACTGGTGTGGGAGCTCAGCCGGATCGTCGGCGAACCACACGGCGGGTGGGTGCATTGGGGGGCGACGACGCAGAACATCACGCAGACCGGCGATCTTCTGGTGCTGCGCCAGGTTCACCGGATCTTCTTTTGCTTGATCGCCGGAGCGCTCGCGGCGATGGCGGATCTGGCCGAACGCGGCGCCGAGATGCCGATCGCCGGTCGCACCCATGGCCAGCACGCGGTGCCCGCGACCTTTGGCTACAAGCCCGCGGTGTGGATCGACGAAATGATTCGCCATGTCGAGCGCCTGCGTCAGGTGTCGCCGCGCCTCTTCGTTGCAATGTTGGGCGGCGGGGCCGGCACCTTCGCCTCGCTGGGGGCGCAAGGGCCGGCGGTGCAGGCTGGCATCGGCAAGCGACTCGGCATGCTGCCGATGAAGGTGCCGGCGCGGACGATCGGCGATCATCTCGCCGAGAACATCTGCCTCTTGGGCCTTCTTGCCGCGAGCTGCGGCAAGATCGCCCGCGAGATCTACACCTTGATGAAGACCGAATACGGCGAGGTCGAGGAGCCGGTGCCGCCCGGCACGGTCGGCAGCTCGACAATGCCGCAAAAACGCAATCCCAAGCTCTGCCAGGACATCATCGCCGCCGCTGCCGAGGTCCGCGCCACGGTGCCGCTGGCCTTAGAGGCGATGCAGAGCGAGCATGAGGCGGACCGAACGACGAGCTTGGTCATGGAGGCGGCCGAAGCGCGAGCCTGCATTGCCACAGGGGACATGCTCGCCCGTCTCGTCGAGGTGCTGAAGGGGCTGCAGCTCGATCCGGTGCGGATGCGCAAGAACCTCGACCTCGGCGGCGGGCTGATCATGGCCGAAGCTGTTATGCTCAACCTCGGAGCGGCGATCGGCCGGCAGCACGCGCATGACGTCGTCTACGACGCCGCCCAGGCGGCGTTCGTCGATGGTCGCCCGTTCGGAGCTGTGCTGGCGGAGGATCCGCGGGTGACCGCTCATCTCGATTCGAAAGCGATCGAGAAATTGCTCGACCCGACCGCCTACACCGGTCTCTGCTCCGAGATGGCACGCGAGGCGGCCGTCCGGGCGCGGGCTACCGCGACCGACATTGCTCGAGAAGGCAAAGCCACGTAAGGAGAGGCCAAATCAATGGACATCGGCGCTTCTATCTTCTTCACCGAATACTCGATCTCGCCCACCGAGCTCGGCACAGCGCTCGAAGAGCGCGGCTTCGACTCGCTCTGGGTGGCCGAGCACTCGCACATCCCGGTCACCCGCCGCTTCAACGTGCCGACCGGCGGCGAGCTGGAGCGGCAATACTACGACGTGATGGACCCGTTCGTGACGTTGAGCGCCGCGGCGTCCGTGACGAGGCGGCTCAAGCTCGCCACCGGCGTTTGTCTGGTCATCCAACGCGACACGATCCAGACGGCAAAGCTCGTCGCCTCGCTCGACCAGATCTCGGGCGGGCGGTTCATCTTCGGCATCGGCGGCGGCTGGAACGCCGAGGAGATGGAAGACCACGGCACTGTGTACGAGACCCGCTTTAAGAAGCTGCGCGAGCAGATCGAGGCGATGAAGGAGATTTGGACCAAGGAGAAGCCGGAGTATTACGGCGAGATTGTTGATTTTCCGCCGATGATGACCTGGCCCAAGCCGGTACAGAAGCCGCACCCGCCGATCATCGTCGGCGGCGCCTTCCGCTACGCCGCTCGCCGCGCGCTGCGCTATGGCGACGGTATCATCCCACAAGCTTCCAGCGCCGGATCGGGCGAGGCGGAGGACTTTCTGCCGCGCTTTCGGCAGATGGCGCACGAGGCCGGCCGCGATCCCAAGTCGTTGTCGGTGACCTTGGGCGGCGCCCCTGAGGACCCGGATCGTTTGAAACGGTATCGCGATCTCGGCGTGGCGCGGATGAATGTGCGCCTGCAGCCGGCCAAGGCGGACGAAATTCTACCGGTGCTGGATCGCTGGGCGAAATCGATCCCGCAGCTCCATTAGAGAGGAGGCCACGATGCCTAAAATCGAGCAGTATGCCGCCCGCGGAGTATATGATCCGCCGGCCTATTCGCAAGCCGTCAAGGTCACCGGTGCCGAGACAATCCTCTATATCGCGGGCCAGGTGGCCTATGACGACAAAGGCGCCGCCGCCCACCCCGGCGACTTCAAGGCGCAGGCTCGCGCCGTCCTGCAGGCAGTGAAGGCCCAGGTCGAGGCTGGTGGGGGCACGATGGCGAACATCGTCAAAATCAACACTTATGTGACCGACATCCGCCACCGCGCCGATTGGGGGCCGATCCGCGAGGAGTTCTTCGGCAAGAAATCGCCGGCGAGCACGATGGTCGCGGTCGCCGCACTGGCTCAGCCCGAGTTCCTGATCGAGGTCGAGGCGATCGCCGTGCTCTAGGTCTGCTTGAAGCAGCGTGTCGCGTTCTCCCAGAAGAGCTTGCGCCGGACCTCCTGGCCGAGGCTCGACCACTCGAGGATCTTGTCGATAGAGTGAGGGAACCAGGATTCGTAGTGCGGGTAGTCCGAGCCGAACATCAAGACCCCGTCGCCGAGCGCGCCGGTGACCATATTGAACATCGGCTCGTGCTCGTGCGCCTCGATGTTGCAGAACACCCGCCCGGCGGCGAAATGCTCGCTCGGCAAATGCTTTAGTTTGGCGGTGCGGCCGACGTAACTGACCTGCTCGTCCATGCGGCGGACCCAGAAGGGCAGCCAGCCGAACCCGCATTCGAGCACGCAGAGGCGGAGGCCTGGGAAGCGGTCCAATATGCCACCGGCGAGAAATCCAGCCATGAACCGCATGGCACCCCAGGGATGCGAGCACAGCCGCGCCAGATAGACATTGTCCCACATGTCCTCATAGCCGGGGAAATAGGGCGGTGACCACGTAAAGCTGTGATGCACGATCGCCAGATCGTGCTCCTCGGCGGCGCGCCAGATCGGTTCGAGATCGGGGTGATCGACTGGCCGGTCGTTGTCGAGCAGCGGCTGCACCGCGACCGCCCATTTCGAGTTGCCCCATTCGCGGATTTCGCGCACCGCCTCGCCGACGTCGCGCGTCGAGGCGACGATCGGGCCTTTGAGCCGGTCGGGGAACGGCCCGCAAAACTCGTGCATGAAGCGGTGGTAGGCGCGGATCAGCCCGATTTCGAGCGACACGTCGGGCAGCCCGACGACGCTCGTCCACACCGAAGGGACGAGGAAATGCACGTCCGAGCCTTCCGCATCCATGTCGAGGACGCGGTTGTCGGAGCGGTCGTCGACCACTCCGGGGCTCGGCCGCCTTTCGCCGCGCCAGACGCGGCCGTCGGCCGACCCAGGACGCGGCTCGGCCTCGCCCAAGGTGCGCTCATAAGCCTTGTGGGCAAAGCTATAGGTGTGGCGGATGCCGCCATCGACGCTGCGCGACTTGATGGCGCGGCGATAGGGCGCCAGATCGTCGAGGCGCGTGCGGAAGCCCGGGTCGACGTATTTCTCCAGCACATCGGCACCCGGGTCGATATGCGTATCGGTGTCATAGATACGAAAGCCTTCTTTCATGCCTCGTCTCCTTTACAGGTTTTGAGCTTGAGGCCGGATCGGCTCATTTGAGCTGATCGGCGACCTTGTCGAGCCCGGCCTGGACGCACGGCTCGTCGACGCCCGGCGAACCGGAGACGCCGACCCCGGCGATGACCTCGTCGCCGAGTTTGACCGGCAGCCCGCCGGGAATCGCGATGACGTTGGGCAAGGTCACCTGCTGGTGAACTACCGGGTTGTTGTCGGCATAGCGTTTGGCGTAGGCGGCGGTCGAGGTGCGAAAGCTGAGCGCGGTGTAGGCTTTCCGCCGCGCATTCTCCATCGTATGCGGGCCGGCATTGTCGGCGCGCATTGCGACGATGACCTCGCCGGCGCGATCGACCACGACGGCGGAGACCGCGTAGCCCTTGGCCGCACAGCTGTCGATCGCGGTCTCCGCGATCGTCTTCGCCATCGCATAGGAGAGGTCGCGGTGGGTCAGCAGTTGCGCCTGCGCGAGCGGAACGACGGCGCTTACTGCACTTATCAAAAGGAGACGAAGCAGGCGCACCGGCATCACGGTCCTCCTTCAGCTGAACAATGGCACGCCCTCGATCGTGATGCGATGCAAGAGGCGGCGCTCGCCGTGATAGTCGTTGACCGCGAAGTGCCAGGTCGAGCGGTTATCCCAGAAGGCGAGCGAGCCTTCGCGCCAACGGAAGCGGCAAGTGAACTCGGGCCGCACCGCGTGCCGGTAGAGATAATCGAGCAGGGGCCTCGATTCCTCCTCGGTCCAGCCGTCGAAGCACAACGTGAAACCCGGGTTGACGTAGAGCGCCTTGCGGCCGGTTTCCGGGTGGCGGATGACGACAGGATGGACCGCGTCCTGCGTTGCGAACTCCGGGTTGCCGATGCGGCCGCGGAGGTCGCCGCGCCGGGCGTCGGCCGCGGCGCCAAAGACGTGCCGGCTCGAATGCAATGCCTTGAGCCCGTCGAGCGTTGCCTTCAGCCCGTCGGACAGCGCGTCATAGGCGGCGTACATGCTAGCGAACAAGGTGTCGCCGCCGGTCGTCGGCACCTCGCGGGCGTAGAGCATCGAGCCCAGCGCCGGCGCCAGATCGTAGCTGTGGTCGGTGTGCCAGCCATTGCCGATATTCTGCCGCTGCTCCGGCTCCTTGCGCACTTCGGCGATCATCGGGTAGCCGGGCACGGTGGCAAAGAAGCGGTTGACGTCGATGCCGCCAAAGCGCCGGGCAAAGACGAGGTGCTGCTCCGGCGTCAGCCGCTGGTCGCGGAAGAAGATGACGCCGTGCTCGCCAAAGGCATGGCGGATTTCGGCCAGCGCCGGCTCGGGCAGCGGGGTCGTCAGATCGACGCCGCCGATCTCGGCGCCGAGTGCCGTCGAAAGCGGCTCCACCCGAATGTGGTCGTAGGTCATGGTTCTTTCCCTCCCGTTCATCGCGACCAGTCGAACTCTACATCAGACCTGGCCAGCAGCTCCGGCATGCAGCGCCGCGCGATCTGCGAGTGCTGGACCCGCGAAGCCTCGACCCGATAGCGGCGCCCGAGCACCTCCGCCAGCGCCGGCTCGGCGTCAGCCAGATGGCGCGAGACGAGCTCCGCCACCCTGCGCGAGAACGGGCCGGTCTGCTGCTCGATATAGATCACCCGCAGCGCGCCCTCGCGCTCCGGCTCCTGCGCGACCCGCTCGCCGAGCCATCGGTCGATGGTTTCGAGGCCTCGCATCGGGTCGCCCGTGACGGGGTCCCTGCCGTAGAGCCCGTCGAACACGTAGAACCCGTCCGGCGGCCGCCGGGCTCCGGCGATGACGTCAACGGCCGGCATGCCGCCTCCCGAATGGGCCGCGAGGATAAAGCGATCCATCGCGAGCGTCCCTCGGCCCATCGCCTGGGCAAACCGATGCAAGCCATACTCCACCAGCCGATCCATGCCGCCCGAGAGCAGGGCCGGAAAATCGTACCACGTATATCTCAGCCAGTTGCCGCGGGGGAGGAGCGCAATGGTCGGGCGGTTGCGCCCCGACAGGTCGAGACCGCTGCCCGCTACCTTCTCGGCGAGCGCGATTGCGCCACCCTGCTGCGAAAACCCATGCAGATAAACGACGACATCGACCGAGGTGGCCGCGAGCGGGATCTCGGTCCACCGCAGAAACAGGTCAGGCTGGGTTCCCGCATGCGGCCGCAGCACCGCCGTGTCGGCGAGATAGGCCTCGCCCGCGGCCACGCTGTCCACCGAAAGGGTGATCCCCAGATCTTCCATCCCTGCTCTCAGGGAGAAAAAACCGATTCGCCCCTGAAATCGCCCGGCTCGACGGCAATAAGTCGTTCTCTATCAGACATTTGATACTCTGTTGCCAGGCCCTTACTCAGGGAGCCTTGCAGGGAGGCGAAACCGGGCTCTGAGGGAGGCAGCAGGGAGCCGGGAGCGCCACCTTTCGCCATTGAGACGCCGCGGTCGCAATCAGAACGTAACGCGTCTGATAGCCCAACCGGAGGGGCCCTCGCTGATACCATCCTGGCACATATAGTACGCCTCGATTTTGATCTCAAAATGGCGACGAGCATGCCGTGCCGGCGCCGGAGCTTGTACAGCCTTTGGGTGATGCCCATCTTAACCGTTGTCGGCTCCTTCATGGTTCGGCCTGCCTTCCCAAGCGCGATTCGAGCGCCGGACCGCGTTCCGTTCGATGTGGTGGTGTGACCGCACCGTTCGCTTGTGAGCGGCGGCGAATTCTCGACTATGCGAAGGACTAAAATGGCTATCGGAACCGTGAAGTGGTTCAATTCCCAAAAAGGCTACGGCTTCATTCAGCCGGAGGACGGATCGAAAGATGTGTTCGTACACATCTCGGCCGTCGAGCGCTCCGGTATCGGCAATCTGCGCGAAGGCCAGCGGCTGAGCTTCGAGCTCGAACGCGGTAATCAGGGCAAGACCTCCGCGGTTAATCTGCGGCAAGCCTAACCGGCGAGTGGGGAGCCCGATCCGCTGGCTCCCCCTTTGTGCCGAAGGGCGGAGCACAAACCCCTGGAGAGGCGTCCGGGTCATGCGGGTCCCGTGCGCGACAACGCGCAACGACGACGCATCGAGCATACCTCCGATTTCGGCCGAAAATTATCGTGGCCATAGGCCCGAGTCCGACAACTGGCCAGCGAAGCGACGACGGCCGCGGTCAAGGAGCATTTGCGGGAGGTTGCGCTCGAATATGAGCGGCTCACCGCACGGGTCGACGACGGCACGCCGACTGACCCTCGAGGCTGAGCCGATAGCATCCGTAAGGGTCGGGCGTCCCCTCCAATGCGGCGCCCGGGAGAGCAAAACATGTCAGCACACAAGTTTACCATTGGACAGACGGTCCGCTTCTCACCCGATCGGAACCAAGGGGTTACCGTGCGGGGGAGTTTCAAGGTCGTTCGTCTGCTGCCCGAAGCCGCCAGCATTCTCCAATATCGGGTAAAGAGCCAGTTGGACGGCCACGAACGCGTCGTGCGCGAAGACCAGCTCGCGCGATCGTGAGGTAGTGGGCTCGATGCCGACTATGTCCCTGAAGGTCAGGCGTCCACCATCCAGCGCCGCTGATCTCGCCACTCCCGAACTGGGCAAACCGCTGTTCCGCGGCACCGGCGACACTGATTACCTCTGCGGTAGCTGCGGGTCCGTCATAGCTGCGAGCATGGGACCGAACCAGCGCGTCATCGTCGACGCTGCGACTTGCGCCACGTGCGGGGCAGAAAACGAGTTCCCGCTTCACTTGCGAGGGTGACCGCGGGGGCGGGGTCTTCAGGCAGCCACGTTCGCTATCGAGCGGCACGAAAATGCCCAAAACACATCCCCACGCCGAGGCGACCTATCGCGTAATCCCGTTTGACAACGGGGCATTTGGTGTCGAGGTCACCATCCCTGACAGTCATCCGACCAGGGTCAGCATGTTCAAAACCGAAGCTGACGCCGAGGCATGGATCGCCGAGCATCGGCGCCGGGTGCAGTGCCAAACACAGTCAGGCCGCCAGTTTCGCCGGTCGAGTGGACCCCGTCGCTAGCCTGGGCGGGCGCGCCTAGACCACGATCCCGATCGGCGCGGTGAAGTCCGCGTCAACGACGTCGCCGGTGTTACCAGTTCCCGACGAGTTCGAAGAAGAGAACGTGCGCCTCATCGTCCGCGCGGGTTCGGTGTTCGACACCGCGGAAGGCCGGACGTCGTCGGCAATCATCCGATCGGCGGAAGATGGAAGGGACGCTTTTTTGACGACCGTTGGACGATAGTCGGCGCAAAGAAAGGTTAACACGCGCGGCGGCGGCCTGACAGTGATCAGGGCGGGGGAAGGCAGGGATGGCAAACGACAATATCGGTAAAAAATCGACAGGATGCCTGACAAAGTCATTTCTTGGCTGGCTCCTGGCAGTTGTTTTGCAGATTTTGCCATCTACTGCTTATGCCGGCTATTCCAGCCTGTATGTCTTCGGGAATAGTCTCTCGGATTCGGGGAACAATGCGATCGTTCTGGCGCCCAATGTGACACCAGTTCCGATATCGGGGAACAGCTTCATCCCGACCTATCCGTATGCCTCGGGCACCTATAGCAACGGGTTGATTTGGGCTCAAACTTTGGCATCGATGCTCGGCCTCAGCGCCAACCCGTCGCTCCTCGGGGGAACCGATTACGCCTTTGGCGGAGCACAGACGGGGAGCGGCTTGTCACCTCCCGGCCTCGAAACTCAAGCTGCACTCTTCTTATCGGCACAAGGCGGCATCGCACCCGGCAACGCGCTCTACGTAGTCGAGGGCGGCGGAGAGGACGTACTGCACGCACTCGCCGCGATCCCCGGCTGTGGCGGCAACCCCGTCTGCGTCAACGCGATTATCGGATCGACGGTCGCGTCGTTCGCAGGAAATATCGACGATATCGTCCTTCAGCTCGAGCAGGCCGGGGCGAGCAACATCGTTGTTTGGAATGTGCCGGACCTTGGTGATGCGCCAGCCCTCCGCGCTCTCGGCGCCTCGCCGCTCGGGACGATGATTGCATCCTCGATGAACGGCGCATTACTGAACGCAATCGGCGGCGATCCGGACGTGAAATTGTTCGATGCGTTTGGCTTGCTTGACGATGTCGTAGCCAACCCAAGTGCCTTCGGCCTGTCGAATGTGACGGACCCGTGTGCTCAGTTCATCTCGTGCGATGCTGCGCAATACCTCTTCTGGGATGGAATACACCCGACCTCGGCCGTGGACCCGATCATCGGCGATGCCATCCTGGCCTTGGTGGGGGAGGTGCCTGAGCCCTCGACATTCATATTGCTCGGCATCGCACTTACCGCCCTGGGCTTCGCGCGGCGCCGCCAAATTGGCGGTTCAGTCAGTCGAGGATCCCAATACCACCCACGGGTACGCCTACCCGTTTGGACCAGGGGCGACGGTTAGGTTGGGACGGACCGGCACAGGCGTCAGCACAGGATGGGCCGCGGCCGAGCCCTCATCGTAATTGCTGCTAGCCGGCGGGCTGATTGCAGTTGCCTTTGCCTGAAACGTCGACGTGTCGACTTCGTATGCCTGCCGCGGTCCCTCGCATAAGGGTGCCTCCTGCGGATGCCGCGACATGCAGGCGTCATAAGCGCGGACATCGCGGTCCGCGGGTAAGCCGCAGCCGGCCAGGACGATCGCGAGCGCCGGTACGATCAGCAGGTGCTTAACTTGCTCTATCCCTAACGTGCGGTTCCCCGTCGGCGTCATGGCGACGCTCTCCGGATCATGGCTCATAGTGTGGATGCTCCTGTGCGACCGTCCGTCGTATGTCCCCTGTGAACGCCTCAGTCGGGGAGACGTTGCGTCTTAACTGTAGTAGGGTAAAGAAAGCATTGATTTGGGTTAAAATGGTGCACCGAATCTCCAATGCGCCGTCACGCACGTCCGACCAAGGGGAGGTAACGCCCGTTCCCGTTAATATGTGGAGCGATGAGGGATCGTCATGCGCGGACTTGTTCCACGCATCCACGTCTTCGTTTGGTGCCCGTGGGCCGTGGATGCCCACGGAACTTGTCTGTGGGGCGAAGGCCCGCGGCACGGAGGCCGGCCATGACGACAAAGGCGACAAAGGCGAGAAAATTCACTCGATCCTTACAGCCGAAATATTTCCCTGGATCGCCGTGCGCTTTCTCAGAAATCACGGATAATTGCGGTATTTAGCAATTTATTTAGAATCAGGCTCTGAGATAAGCAGGCGATAGGTCGGGCTAGACGTCGTAACGGGATCACGCCGATCTTGAGCCCCTTGATGCCGCAGCCCAAGAGCGCGGTGTAGTCGGGGAGGGGGCGCGACGCGCTCGCCGGGTCGCCTGAGTCGTGGCCGGCCAGCGCCTGCAGCATCAGCGCGCAATCCTCGGCGGTCCATGCCATCGGGCCGATGTGGTCGAGGCTGTAGGCGGCGGGGGCGACACCGGCACGGCTGACGAGGCCATAGGTCGGCTTGATGCCGGCGATGCCGCACAAGGCCGCAGGGCCGCGGATCGAACCGCCGGTGTCGGTGCCGATGCCGCCCAGGATCAGCCCCGCCGCCAGGAAAGAGGGCGTGAGGCAGGCGCCGGGTATCCGCGTGTTCGGCATGCGCGATCCACGATCGGATGCGTTGCGCCGCCTCGCTCTCGCTTGACGGCGCGGACGCGAATGTGGTCGCCGAGGCCGCGCCAGCGATTGCTGAGGCGGCGCACATTCTTTTCCGGCAGACGCCGCCCGGTGATCGATCGCCGGCAAAAGTAGCCAAAGATGGCGCCGCACAAGACGTAAGCCTAGTTCGTCGCAATACATTTAATAGCAGGCCGAAAACCGGTCGGGTCGTTAACAGTTTGTCGATATTTTACTACCACGCTTAGCCATGCTCAGCTTGAGGTGGTACCCATGACTTCGACCGATGGAACCGCAAATGTGGATACGAGCAGCGGGCTCGAACGAGACGAATCCACGCATCTCGCCGTCCAGCAAGCAACGCCGAGCAATTCCGCGGAACGAACCCATATCGCCCTGGATGAGATCTATGTTCCCGATGACCGGCGTGCGCTCCAGCCGGATAAGGTTGCCGATCTGGCGGAATCCATAAAGGTCCTGGGTCTTCTTTCTCCTATCGCGGTGCGATGGGTTAGAAAAGAGGTCACTCTTCCCAACGCCCTATCGGTAGAGGGGGCGTACCACCTCGTTTACGGTCTGCATCGCCTTACTGCCGCCCGCCAGCTCGGATGGACGGAGATTCCCTGTCAAATTCTCTTTTCATCCGCCCCAAAGATGCAGGGCAATGACCGACAGGCGTTGATGGCCGAGATCGCCGAAAACCTTCACCGTGCCGAGCTGACCGCGTTGGAGCGATCCGAGCACATTGCCGCGTGGATTAACCTGATAGAGGAGAACCAACAAGGGTCCGGTGAAGCTGAGAAGATTTCCGGCGAGCTCGACAGGAGGGGCTCCGGTCGCCCGAAGGGTGGTCGGAGCGCTGCAGCGCGCGAGATCGGGATCAGTGAAGCCGATGCACGCCGTTCCGAACGGATTGCAGCTCTGCCTGATCAGGCAAAGGCCGAAGCCAAGGAGCTCGGTCTCGACAATAACCAAGTAGCGCTGCTGAAGGCAACACGTGCAGGTGATCCGGTACGTGCCCTGCGGGATCACTTAAAACTTTCCAAGGAAGCACCGTTACCCCCGCCGACGGAGCCGTCTGCGGCAGTTCCGGCCGACGAGCCCGAGCCGCGGGCGATGAGCGCCGAGCTCGCCGCCGCGATGGAGGCAGTCAAGAAACTGTCCCCAGAAGATCTTTCCGCATTCGTATGGTGGGTGCGAGCTACCTTTCCGCTACCAAGAGCTCAGTCGGAAGCAACAAGCAACACCAGCATTCTGGCCCCAATATCGAGCTGGGCGTCGGCGGCCGCCGGCCTCCTGCGAGCGCGTACGGCGGTCAGCTGACGCTCCTCTCTGGCGTAGCTCGCAACCTTCGCCTAACTTCGCCGATTCGACCCGCCGCTCCACTATTTTGGCGAGGGAAGTGACTGAAAGACAAGGGGCAGCGCGGGCGAAAAAGGGGCAAATCGGCTGTAGTGCCGACCAAGTCTATTCTCACGGCC